>WNGK01000254.1_pt1 | contig 117780 bp, 112 predicted proteins | sample 5400601 | NCBI WGS metagenome assembly WNGK01 (sample SAMN13153376, study PRJNA577476) | soil metagenome | isolation source: 60 cm soil or saprolite under Garry oak tree replicate 1 | place: USA:California | collected 2016-06-15 | reverse complement strand
ACATGGTCCCACATCCTCTGTCTCGTCAAGCGACGGTGACTTCCTTTGTCAGGTAGACATCCTGAATCGCATTGAGCAGTGCGACGCCTTCCTGCATCGGTCTCTGAAACGCTTTCCTTCCCGATATCAAGCCCATGCCCCCGGCGCGTTTGTTGATGACGGCAGTCTTGACAGCTTCTTTCATATCGCTCTCACCGGATGATGCTCCACCGGAATTGATCAAGCCCGCGCGGCCCATGTAACAGTTGGCGACCTGGTATCGCGTGAGATCGATGGGATGATCCGTCGTCAAGTCGGAGTACACTTTCTTGTGGGTCTTGCCGAAGTTCAGAGCGTTGTAACCGCCGTTATTCTCAGGCGCTTTCTGTTTGATAATATCGGCTTCGATGGTGACGCCGAGGTGGTTCGCTTGCCCGGTAAGGTCGGCCGATACGTGATAATCGGCTTCCTTCGTCTTGAATGCCGCATTGCGGAGGTAGCACCACAGAACCGTGTACATGCCAAGCTGGTGCGCCTCATGGAACATCCCGGTAATTTCCTGCAACTGCCGCTTCGATTCTTCGGACCCAAAATAAATCGTCGCACCAACGCCGGTGCAACCCATCTCGAATGCCTGTTTGACATTGGCAAAGCGGATCTGATCATACGTGTTGGGATACGAGAGAAACTCGTTGTGGTTGAACTTCAATAGCAATGGGAGCTTGTGCGCGTACTTGCGCGCGACCGAACCGAGCACGCCAAGCGTGGTGGCCACGGCATTGCAGCCGCCTTCAATTGCAAGCTTCACGATGTTTTCGGGATCGAAGTATGCCGGGTTCGGAGCAAATGATGCGCCTGCGGAGTGCTCGATTCCCTGGTCGACCGGAAGTATCGACACATAGCCAGTCCCCGCCAGGCGTCCGAAGCTGAAAAGCTGCTGCAGACTCACCAGCGCCCGAGTCGGACGGTCCGATCCGAGGTGTATCCGATCGATGAAATCAGGGCCCGGCAGGTGGAGTTTCTCCCTGGGAATCGTCTTGCATTGATGAGCCAAAAGACTCTGGGCATCACTGCCAAGTATTTCCTGAATTCTCCCGATCATGAACTCCTCCTGTCTAAACCATTCCACATAGTTTATCTCCGAAGCCTATCTCCGATTCAAGAGACTGAATATCAATGTGAGTACGACGCTGACCAGGATGGAAGTGCCCAGCGGAAAGTAAAAATTGAAATTGCCGCGCTGATAATGGAAGTCGAGTGGAAGGCGGCCAATCCGGAATGGCAGCCGCGGCCCAAGCATCAACAGAAACCCCACAAAGACGATGACGACACCCAATATCATGAGCAATCGTCCGAATTGCTCCATACAGATATTCTAGCCGCGAATGACGCCGATGGCGGGAATATCATTGGGGTAATCGGCGTGGTACGCGGTTTAACCCACGATTTCCAATTGGCTGAAGAAATACGAAATTTCGAAGGCTGCCGTATCCGGCCCATCCGATCCGTGAATCGCATTTCTCTCGATATTCGTACCGAACCGCTTTCGAATCGCGCCTTCCTCCGCCTTTGCCGGATCGGTTGCGCCCATGACTTTGCGGAGCTTCTCGATGGCATTCTCCGCTTCAAGAACCATCAGGACCGCAGGACCTTCGGTCATGAACTTCACAAGGCTGCCGAAGAATGGCCGTTCCCGGTGAACGTAATAGAATCCCTGGGCCTGCGCCTCTGTCAGGTGCAGCATCTTCATCGCGCGGATTCGGAAGCCTTGTTTTTCGAGCTGGCCGATGATCGCGCCTGTACTTCCGGCCTTGACCGTATCCGGTTTAAGAATTGTGAATGTCTTTTCCATAGGTGATTACCTCGTGCGAAACGTATTTCCTCGTCAGCGACTTGATCATTACCCACGAGTCGTCCGCTGGACACGGGCGTCTGGGACAACCAGCGGGAAAGGCGCAGTCCCCTCCTTGTCCAAGGAGGGGACTTCGGCTTTCCCTTCGGTTGTTCTCAATGCCCCGTGTCCAGAAAAAGATGTGGGACAGGCAAGCTCGGCGTGAGGGGAATCCATTTTCCCCGCCTATCTCAGGCTCGCCTGCATCGCTTCACCAATATCCGCAGGACTTCTCAGGACGCGGATTCCGGCAGCTTCCATGGACGCCATCTTTTCGCGAGCCGTGCCCTTTCCGCCTGCGACGATCGCACCGGCGTGACCCATTCGCCGGCCGGGCGGAGCGGTCTGGCCGCAGATGAAACCGACTACGGGTTTCGTCACATTACCTTTGATGTACGCCGCTGCTTCTTCTTCGGAGGTGCCGCCGATTTCACCGATCATCACGATGCCGTGCGTGTCCGGATCCTCGTTGAAAAGTTTGATGGCATCGATAAACGTGGTACCAATGATTGGATCACCGCCTATGCCGATACAGGTAGATTGCCCGATCTTACGTCGAGTGAGTTGGCCGACCGCTTCATAGGTCAATGTTCCGCTGCGCGAAACCACACCCACGTGGCCTTGCAGATGAATATGGCCTGGCATGATTCCGATTTTGCATTTGCCGGGCGAGATGACTCCGGGGCAATTGGGTCCGACCAGCCGCGTTCTCTTTCCTTTGAGAAAGGCGCTTGCCCGGATCATGTCGAATGTCGGAATGCCTTCGGTGATGCAAACGACCAGTTCGATGCCGGCGGCGGCCGCTTCCATGATCGCGTCGGCCGCATATGGAGGCGGTACGAAAACGACCGATGCATTGGCTCCCGTCTTGCGCCGCGCTTCTTCAACAGTATTGAAGACATCGAAGCCTTCGTGTTTGATGCCGCCTTTGCCAGGCGTGACTCCCCCCACCACGTTCGTCCCGTACTTCACGGCCTGAACCGCGTGAAACGTGCCTTCACGACCGGTGATGCCTTGAACGAGCAATCGTGTGTTGTCGTCGATGAGTACGCTCATTTATGAATTTCTCCCGCAGGCTAAAGCCGCGGCTTACGAATTGGCCGCCGCGACGACCTTCTCCGCCGCATCCTTCATTCCGTCGGCGACTATGAAGTTGAGGCCGGAGTTCCGCAGGATCTCTTGGCCTTGCTCGACGTTCGTGCCCTCGAGCCGCACGACCACCGGGACCTTCACTCCGATCGCCCTCGCGGCCTCGACCACGCCCGATGCAACCACGTCACATCGCATGATTCCCCCAAAGATGTTGATCAACACTGCCTTCACGTTCTTGTCCGAAAGGAGGATGCGGAAGGCGTTCTTCACCTGCTCGGCCGATGCCCCGCCACCGACGTCGAGGAAATTCGCCGGACTTCCGCCGGCGATCTTGATGATGTCCATCGTGCCCATGGCAAGACCGGCGCCATTGACCATGCATGCAACATTGCCATCCAATTTGATGTAATTCAGGCCGAATTTGCTCGCTTCGATTTCAAGCGGGTCTTCTTCGTTCAAATCGCGAAGCTCCTTGATGTCCCTGTGACGATAGAGTGCGTTATCGTCGAAGTTCATCTTGGCGTCGAGCGCATAGACTTGGTTGCCGCCGGTCACCAGGAATGGATTGATCTCGGCGAGGGACGAGTCCGTATCTTCGAAGGCTTTGTAAAGCGCAACCATGAATTGAACCGAATCATGAACCAACTCCGGCGCGAGTCCGATACCAAAGGCTAGCCTCCGCGCCTGGAATGCTTGTAAACCAAGCCCAGGCTCGATGTACTCTCGGAGGATGAGCTCGGGAGTCTTTGCAGCAACCTCTTCAATGTCCATGCCACCCGACGCGGACGCCATGAACACCGGTTTTCCCGTCTGCCGATCGATGACGATGCCCAGATACAGCTCTTTGCGAATATCGAGCCCCTCTTCGATAAGGACCTTCTGGACCTGCCGGCCTTCCGGCCCGGTCTGCGCCGTTACTAGATTCATCCCGAGCATCCGGCCGGCGATTTCCGCAGCTTCATCCGAAGTCTTCGCCAATTTGACCCCGCCGGCTTTCCCTCTTCCGCCCGCATGAATCTGCGCCTTCACGACAACGGTTCCTCCGATCCGATCGGCAATCTCCCGAGCTTCTTCCTTTGTATATGCGACTTCACCTCGCGGGATCCGCACGCCGTGACGCGCAAGAATCTGCTTCGCCTGGTACTCGTGTATTTTCATCTCCCCTCACACGGCAATCTTCTAGGAATGCAAGCCCGAGACTTTACAGGCTGCACGGAGAGCGTGTCAATGCGAGCCGCGGATTGCACGCATGCCCAACCCGATTTTTCGGGAAAAAACTCGTTGGTGGAACGACGCTTGCTTTCGTATACTCAAAAACGAGCATGAATACCACGATCCCGCGACGTGATGAAACGGTATGCCGGATACCTGCAGCGGCGAATTTGGAGACATGGTCTAGCCGCGCATGGACAGACGGCGTCCAGATCGATCAACTCGACGACCTCGAGAATCTCGTCGTCCAGACGATGAATAGTACTTATGAGATCACCATCATTTGTGGACGGACCGGAGAGGTTCTCGTGCGGGGTGGGCAGTTTTTCCCTGAAAAGACACCGGCTCAGCTTTCGGGGGCCTCGTTTGGAGGCTCGTTTCTGAAGCTCCGCGGAGTCTATGTCGGGCTAAAGATGGAGTTTCTCCACGAAGGCCGGCGGATTGTGACCAGTCCGGTTCGCAGCATCGGCGTCACCGTCTAGGTCAAATTTCGCGAAGCCCAAGCAAACGCGGGCTAAAGCCCGCGACTACGAACTCGGTAATACGTTTCGGCACACTCGTAGTCGCGGGCTTTAGCCCGCGCCCCGTTCGCGGTATGAGGCACGCTCGCTACCAAATAGCCGCTGCAATTGGCGGTGCTCTTAATCCACCCTATCCACTTTGATGAAGTTTGTATTTCCGGCGACATGGAGCGGCGCTCCGCCGGTGATGATGACTTGCTGGCCGGAATCGATGTAACCGGCGCGGCGGGCGGCTTCGATGGAGAGGCGAATCACGTCGTCAAGAGTTTCGGATGAGGGAATCGGCAACGGCACGACGCCCCAGCAGAGTGACAGGAAGTCGAGGGCGGCATCATTTGGAGTCGTGGCGAGGATAGGTTGTTTGGGGCGGAAGCGGGAGACCAGACAGGCTGTGGAACCGGACCAGGTCGGCGTGATGATGGCGGCGGCGCCAATCTCTTTAGCGATAAAATAACTGGCCCGGCTGATGGCATCGCCGGTGGCGGAGTCGACAGGAATATTCTCGAATTTCAGTTCGTCCAACGCCGACTCCGCAGACAGAGCGATACGATCCATCATCATGACAGCCTCGGCAGGATATTTCCCCACGGCAGTTTCTTCCGAAAGCATCACCGCATCGGTCCCGTCGAGAATGGCATTGGCGACGTCGGTAGCTTCCGCCCGAGTGGGGCGCGGGTTGTCCACCATCCGCTGAAGCATCTGTGTTGCAGTAATCACAGGCTTTCCCACAGCATTACATTTGCGAATGATCGCTTTCTGAACTAGAGGCACACGTTCGAGATCGATCTCAACGCCGAGGTCGCCTCGCGCAACCATAATGGCGTGCGACGCAGTCACGATGCTGTCGATGTTTTCGACCGCTTCGTGCTTTTCGATTTTCGCGATGATCGGAATATCTCCGCCATGATCCCGGATGACGGTGCGGGCGGCCAAAACGTCGGTCGCTTTCCGGACGAAGCTCAGCGCGATCGCGTCGACGCCTTCTTCGAGACCGACGACGATGTCGGCGCGATCTTTCTCCGTCAATGACTCAATCTGAACTTCGGAGGCCGGCAGATTGACGCCTTTGTGGGAACTGAGCAGCCCGCCGACCACCACTCGGCAGTGAATGTCCGGAGGCGCGACCTTTTCGACTCGCAGCTCGATATTGCCATCGGCAAGCAAGATCGGATGCCCGACTGAAACTTCATACGGCATACTTTTCAGCGAAACGGAAGCCCGGCGCGCGTCACCATCTACAGCATCCGCTGTAAGCACAAATTCCTGGCCGGGCATTAACTGGACAAAGCCGCTTTTAATCACGCCAACCCGGATCTTTGGTCCCTGGAGATCCTGAAGAATGGCGACCGGTTTATTCAACAGCTTTCGCACTCGCTTGAGTCTGCGAATGACTTCGCGATGGTAATCATGTGTACCATGCGAAAAATTGACTCGAGCCACATTCATGCCACCAGCAATGAGCTTCGCGATCATCTCTTCGGAGTCGGAGGCTGGACCGATTGTGCAAACGATTTTTGTATGCCGGATCATTTCGCCGAATCCGTAGCATTAGTCGCGCTACGCGCTCCAACCTTACCCAATCGAGAGTTCAAACGATCGATGGCAGCACTGGCCTCGGGCGTGCCGGGACGAATCCGTTGAGCCTCTTCGGCAGCAGCGATGGCTTCTCGGGTGTGTCCTAGCTTCTCATATGCAGACGAAAGCAGAATGTAAGCATCGAATGAATGCGGGTCGACCTCGAGTGCCTTGTTCAGATTTTCGACAGCGTCCTCGGCGCGGTCGAGCTCCAAGTAGACCCTGCCCTTCTCGACAGCCGCAGCGGAATTGGCAGGATTGATCTGGAGAACACGATTGTAATTCTGAAGGGCCTGTTTCCAATCGCGTCTGCGGACGGAATAGTTTGCCACGTTGAAGTAAACGGCTTCGTTCTCAGGGTCCGTGCGGACGGCTTGCTCCAGCAATGGCGCTGCTCGATCGGGCTGACCTGCATTTCCATAAACGAGCGCCAGGTTGTTCATGGCCTCGAAACTCAGCGGACTGGCCGCAATGGCCCGCTGGTACATGTCTGCTGCTTTGGATGTATCGCCGATCTGGTCGTAGGTCCACCCGAGATTGAAGAGATAGCTCGCGTTGTTAGGTTCGAGCTTCACCGCGCGATCCATGAGGTCCAGAAGGCGTTGAACATCCGTTGGGTCCTTTTGCTGGGCCGTCAAACCGAGGCTGGCAAGCCGCGACAACGGCTCTGCGCTCCTCGGATAAGCCTGCCGCGCGATCTCAATGTAACGCGTTGCATCGTCTGCACGCCCCAGGCGATGGTAGGCCGTGGCGATCGTCATCAACGCATCGAAATTGGTGGGATCCTTATCGAGAACGTGCAAGGCTTCCTCGGCCGCCTTGTTATAAAAAGCGGTGTCGAATACGCCGGCGTAACGATAAATAAACGCCCGAATGAGCGGACTTGATTTTGGAAGGATTTCTTCGAGCTGAGCGAGCACGAAATAGTCCTGCTCGATCCGTTCCGCCCGGTACGCCTCCTGCCAGTGTTTGATGTCGCCCGTGATGGCGGCGAGTGCGACTTCAGCCGAGAGCTTATGAACACGACCCGCTGAAGCGCGCCCGTATGCCTCGACCGCATCATCTTTCCGGCCGGCCATCCAATACGACTTTCCCAGCTCAACGTCGAGCGGTATCGGCCCGCGGTATTTCTTTGCAGCTTCGACAGCCTCTGAAAATCGTCCGAGGCGCACGAGATTCTTCACAAATTGCGGATAGAGCTCCGTCCTTGCCGGCTCGCGCGCGAGCGCCAGCTCGGTTTCCAGGACGGAGCGGTCCAGCTCAGCCCGTTCATGCCGTGTTTTGAACTCGTAAGCGCGTGCGAACTGGCCTTGCCTGAGGAAGAATCGAACAGCGAGGTCCTGGATGACCTTCGACGGTCTCGAATCCTGATCGAGCTCTGCCTGAAATTTCTCAGGCTGATTCTCATCGAAGTATACGTGCAACAGGAGATCGGATACGGCCGGATGGTGCACGTCGAGCTCTCGCGCTTTCAGTCCCGCTTTCTCCGCTTCATCGAAGTCCCGCTGCTGCCACTCTGCGCGTCCTAGCATGAGCCAGGCATCGGCAGAACCCTTTTCGATATCGGTGGCGCGTCTGGCCTGGTCAATGGCCTTCTGCGCATCACCAAGTTCGATGTATGTCGAAGCGAGCCCGATCCAGGGATCGGATTGGCGAGGCCTCAATTTGACCGACTCTTCAAACTCCTTAATTGCGGCCTTATAGAGGTGGAGTCTGAGATATGCCGCGCCCAGATAAGAGTGCGCCTCCGGCCTTTTGCCCTGCCGGCTCGGAACGTCGCGCAGCGTCTGCAATACCGCGAGGTAATTTTCTGCATCCAGTAGCGCACGCCCGCGCGCGAGCCGGTAATCGATTTCGGATGGCCGATCCAAGACGGAGAGCACGGCAACGGCGATGGTCAGCGCGAAGACAAACGCGACGGCCGCGACAATGTAGCGTTTCATTTGCACCACATTATATATGAGCGAATTCGTTACAATGGTCTGTTTGGAAAGGCGGTGAGGACTGCATGAGTACCGCAATCGCGAATACGCATCTCGTGAGGGTGGCCCGCTTTTACGAATCTACAATCGGAAAGAAAGCCGTCATGGCGGCAACTGGCTTGATTCTGTTTGGATTCTTGATCGCGCACATGCTCGGGAATCTTCAGATCTTCCTGGGGCGAGCGGTGATGAATCATTATGCGGAGACGTTGCATGGGAATCCCGGGTTGCTGTGGACGGCGCGAACGATCCTTCTCGTTTCTGTCGTGCTGCACATCTGGGCTTCGATCCCGCTTGCCTTGCTGAAGAAGAAGGCACGGCCAGTCGCGTATGTCAAACGGGCGAACGTGCAGTCCAGCTTCGCATCGCGAACGATGATGTGGAGCGGTCCGATCATCGCGGCCTTCGTCGTCTTTCATCTGCTGCACCTGACCACCGGCACGCTTCATCCGAATTTCGCCAAGCTTGATGCCTATAACAACCTCGTCACCGGGTTCAAAGTGATTCCGGCCGCGATCGCCTACATTATTGCAATGGTACTTATCGGCATGCATCTGAGCCACGGCATCTGGAGCATGTTCCAGTCCGTCGGAATCAGCCATCCACGATACACGCCGATGGTCAAGAAATTCGCGGCGGTCGTTTCCTGGATCCTCGTGGCGGGATTCGTATCTGTGCCGGTAGCGGTCCTGACAGGCCTGGCGAGGTAACACGATGGAACTCAAATCCAAGATTCCATCCGGACCGATCGAAAACCGCTGGGAGAGGCACCGATTTGAAATGAAGTTGGTCAACCCGGCCAACAAGCGCAAGTACAACATCATCGTCGTCGGATCGGGCCTTGCAGGCGCGTCGGCTTCTGCTTCTCTGGCCGAGCTTGGCTACAACGTAAAATGCTTCTGCTTTCAGGACAGTCCTCGGCGGGCCCACAGCATCGCGGCACAGGGTGGCATCAACGCCGCCAAGAATTATCAGAATGATGGAGACAGCATTTATCGCCTTTTTTACGACACAGTCAAAGGCGGTGACTTCCGCGCACGCGAGTCCAATGTTTATCGACTGGCTCAGATCAGCCTGAACATTATCGATCAGTGCGTGGCGCAGGGCGTTCCCTTCGCCCGCGAGTATGGCGGCACTTTGACGAATCGTTCATTCGGCGGCGCCCAGGTTTCGCGTACGTTCTACGCGCGTGGTCAAACGGGCCAGCAGCTCCTGCTCGGAGCCTATCAAGCGCTTTTACGACAAGTCGGCGCCGGGAATGTGAAGATGTTTTCTCGCACCGAGATGCTGGACCTGATTGTCATTGATGGCAAAGCCCGGGGCATCGTGACGCGGAATCTGATCACGGGGAAAATCGATTTGCACTTCGCCGACGCGGTTGTTCTCGGAACCGGCGGCTACGGCAACGTGTTTTATCTATCCACAAACGCGAAAGGTTCCAACTGTACTGCAATCTGGCGCGCTTACAAACGTGGAGCGGCATTCGGGAATCCTTGCTTTACGCAAATTCATCCAACCTGTATTCCCGTCACCGGAGACTACCAATCCAAACTCACGCTGATGAGCGAATCACTCCGCAACGACGGACGCATTTGGGTTCCGAAGAAAAGGGGCGATACTCGTCCGCCGCATCAGATTCCGGAAGAAGAGCGAGATTACTATCTTGAACGCAAGTACCCCAGTTTCGGGAATCTGGTGCCGCGCGATGTGGCGTCTCGAAATGCGAAGGCAGTTTGCGACGAAGGCCGTGGTGTCGGCTCGGAACTTGGTGTTTACCTGGATTTCGCAGATGCAATCAGACGGTGGGGCAAACAAAGCATCCGTGAGCGCTACGGCAATTTATTCGATATGTATGAACGTATCACGGGCGAGAATCCCTACGAAGTACCCATGATGATTTATCCGGCCATCCATTACACGATGGGTGGGCTGTGGGTGGACTACAACCTCATGACGACCATTCCTGGTCTGTACGCCATCGGCGAAGCCAACTTCTCGGACCACGGCGCGAACCGGCTCGGCGCCAGCGCGCTCATGCAGGGCCTGGCTGATGGCTATTTCATTCTTCCCTACACGATCGGTGACTATCTCGCCAGCACAAAACTGGAAACAGTCGATGCCGCACACAGCGCCGTCCGGGATGCGGAAGCTGGTGTTGCGCGCCAGACGAATCGGCTTCTGGAAATTAGAGGTAAGCGAACTGCTGCGTCGTTCCACCGCGAATTGGGCAGGTTGCTTTGGGACGAATGCGGCATGTCACGTAACAAGGAGGGATTAAAGAAGGCGCTCCAGCGCATTCCCGAACTCCGCGAAGAGTTCTGGAAGAACGTTAATGTTCTCGGCAGCGGGGAGGAGCTTAATCAAGCTTTGGAGAACGCCGGCCGCGTAGCGGACTTTTTGGAATTTGGCTGGCTGATGTGTCTGGACGCGCTGCATCGAAATGAATCCTGCGGCGGCCATTTCCGCGAAGAGCACCAGACGCCCGACGGTGAAGCACTTCGCGATGATACCAATTTCTCGTACGTCGCTGCATGGGAATACGCGGGTCCCGGCAAGGCACCGGCGCTGAACAAGGAACCCTTGACTTTCGAATATGTGCACCCGGCGCAGCGGAGCTACAAGTGATGAAACTCACTCTCCACATATGGCGGCAAAAGAACCCGAACCATGTGGGCCGCATGGTCCTGTACGAGCACAAAAAGGTCAATCGGCACATGTCCTTCCTGGAAATGCTGGACGTGCTCAACGAAGAGCTCATTCTGAAGGGTGAAGACCCGATCGCGTTTGACCACGATTGCCGCGAAGGCATCTGCGGCTCGTGTGGATTCATGATCAACGGTGTAGCTCATGGGCCGCAGCGAGGAACCACCGTTTGCCAGCTCCACATGCGCCACTTCAAGGACGGCGACGTCCTTTATCTCGAACCTTGGCGAGCCCGTGCGTTTCCGGTAGTCAAAGATCTGGTTGTCGATCGAAGCGCGTTCGATCGCATCATTGCCAGCGGTGGATTCATTTCCGTTCCAACTGGAAACGCGCCGGACGGAAATGCCATTCCGGTTCCGAAGAGAAACGCCGGTCTCGCGATGGACGCAGCCACCTGCATTGGATGCGGCGCATGCGTAGCGGCTTGCCCCAACGCGGCTGCCGCTCTGTTCACCGGCGCAAAAATTACCCACCTGGGCCTGCTTCCCCAGGGCCAGCCCGAACGCGATCAACGCGTGCTGAACCTCGTCGTGCAGATGAAGCAGGAACTGTTCGGAAGCTGCACGAATATCGGAGAATGCGAAGCCGTGTGTCCCAAGGAAATTAAGCTCGAAGTAATTGCGCGGATGAACCGCGACTATCTTCGCGCGAGCTGGATCCGGCGAGGGGATGCCCTGCGGAATGAAGAATAGCCGCCAATCGCGCCAACTACGCGAATAAGAATTGGCGTGGTTGGCGTCATTCGCGGCTATTTCCTTATATAATGCATCCGTTTTGGAGGGAGGTCCGTTTATGGTACAGAAAGGTGTCAAAATCGAAGCTCCATCCGGAAAATTGGGTGTCCTCATACCCGGATTGGGGGCAGTCAGCACGACCTTTATCGCAGGTGTCGAGGCGATAAAGAAGAAAATCGCTCATCCCGTCGGCTCTTTGACTCAGCTAGGAACAATTCGATTGGGAAAGCGCACGGAACGCCGAGTCCCGAAGATCCACGACTTTGTTCCGCTAGCGTCACTCAACGACCTGGTATTTGGCGGTTGGGACATTTACAACGACAACTGCTACGAGAGCGCGGTCAAGGCCGGGGTTCTCGATCGGAATCTGCTCGATGCGGTGCGGCCCGAAATCGAAAAAATCAGGCCGTGGCGAGCCGTTTTCAGTCAAGAATACGTCAAAAGATTGCAGGGCCCCAACGTCAAGTCCGGCAAGAACAAGATGGAGCTTGCCGAACAGGTGATGGACGATATCGAGCAGTTTCGGAAAGAGCACAAGCTGGCTCGATTGGTCATGGTCTGGTGTGGAAGCACGGAGGCTTATATGAAGGCCGCGGCCACTCACGCATCGTTGCCCGCTTTCGAGAAGGCGCTTTCCGCTAACGATCCCTCCATCTCGTCGAGCATGGTTTACGCGTACGCCGCACTTTGCAAAGGCATTCCCTTCGCGAACGGAGCTCCCAATCTCACGGTGGACATTCCGGCGTTGACCCAATTGGCTCAGGAAAAGGGCGTGCCGATCTGCGGGAAGGACTTCAAAACCGGCCAGACGCTGATGAAAACCATCATCGCACCCGGGCTAAAGTCGCGCATGCTCGGATTGAACGGGTGGTTTTCCACGAATATTTTAGGCAATCGCGACGGAGAGGTTCTAGACGATCCGGATTCCTTCAAGACGAAGGAGGAAAGCAAGCTTTCCGTGCTGGACCAGATCCTCCAGCCGGACCTTTATCCGGATCTGTACAAGGATTTCACGCACAAGGTGCGAATCCATTACTATCCACCGCGAGGAGATAACAAAGAAGGCTGGGACAACATCGACATCTATGGATGGCTTGGTTATCCCATGCAGATCAAAATCAATTTTCTGTGCCGAGATAGTATTCTCGCTGCACCGATCGTCCTGGATTTGGTCCTATTTCTAGACCTTTCCCAGCGATGCGGCATGCGTGGCATTCAGGAGTGGCTGAGTTTCTACTTCAAGAGTCCAATGTGCGCCGCCGGGTTATATCCGGAGCATGACCTGTTTATACAGTTGATGAAACTCAAAAACACCCTGCGTTATCTGAAGGGAGAGGACCTGATCACCCACTTGGGAATGGAGTATTACGACTAAGAAATTCCGGACCTCAATTGGTTGCTTGTCCGATAACAGTTCGAGTAGAATGCAGCCACAACGAGGAAGTCAGTGAGGCGACAGCGTTTAGAGACACGATAGAGAGAAAGAGATCGCACTAAATTCGGGGGTAGTTGTTCTCACAAAAACGAGCGGAATCCCTTGGATTTCTGAGGAGGTTAATTTCAAAAATGAGACGAGCTGGTTATCTGGGATTATCTCTTTTGTTGATCCTGGCAATCGGGGCGCCTGCATTCAGCCAACAACCGCAGCCTAGGTCAACTGCCGAGTACAACGCCTATAAGGCTTTCTACGACGAGCAAAACCCCCAAAAGAAGGCGGAACTGGGCGAGAAATTTCTTGCCGAGAATAAAGAGTCGGATTTCATTCCGCAAGGCTATTCGATGCTCATCGGCGCTTACGCACGGGCGCAGAATTGGGCCAAAGTGATAGATGCAGCGGACCGCGCGGCCGCGTTGCCGAAGGCCGACAACAGATTAAAGGCTTTTGCTGATGCCAACGCGATGGTCGCAGCGCAACAGACCAACAATTTTGACAAGATCGTTGAATATGGAGACAAGGTTCTCGCTATCGAACCCAATGACCTGAACGCGATGGTCGTGCTCTCCACAACGATTCCCGAACGGCTTCCCCAAAACGACGCGGCCAAGAAGGCGGCGATGGACAAAGCCAGCGGCCTTGCCACCAAAGCTCTGGATGGAGTGCAGAAGTTCTTTAGCCAGCCGAAACCCGCAAATTTTACCGACGCGCAATGGAATCAGCAGAAAGCGGACCTTGAAAGCCAACTCCATGCGGCGCTCGGCTTCATTGCTCTGAATCGGCAGGAATATGCGAAGTCGGTGCAGGAGTTTGACGCGGCGCTCAAGAGCGCACCAAAGGATGGCGTCACCCACTACCGCCTCGGCCTGGTCTACCAATCTCTAGCTTCCGAGGCATCCAAGCAGCTCGTCGAAGCCATCAATGCCGAGAACGCCGCGAAAACGTCGAAGCAGGAGCAGCCTGTAATCGACGAATTAGTCGCCAGGCGCCAGGGTGTCGAAACGGACGCCCGGCAAAAACGCGACAAAGCCATCGACGAGCTTGCGACCGCAGTCGCGATCGGGGGTGTGGTTGCTCAGCCTGCGCGCGAAGCGCTCGAAAGACTGTACAAAGTCAAGAACAACGATTCACTCGAAGGCCTGGATCAGTTGATCGCGCAGAAGAGAAGTCAGTTGGGATAATAGCTCACCTGGCGTTAGGAAGCTGTGAGTGAATTGACAGATAGGAAAAAAGGAACGGAACGTTTTTGGATTGTTTCACAGCTTCTACGCACCGGCCCTCTCCCGTGGGGAGAGGGCTTCGGGGCTTGGGCTCGCCAGAGTTAGAATCCCGCGCTGCGCAAGCGAGATCCCGGAGCGGTCAAACTCCTCTTTGATCCGTCGGCGCCATTCGCGCATCACGTCGGCCTGCTTAAAGGCGGGTGTCTTGACGATCTGGCGGATCGTGACGCCCGTGTCATCCAGCTTCTCCACTCCTAGAATTGCGGGTTGTTCCAGAATTCGGTCCGGCCAGTCCTGGGCGAGCCGTGAACCGACCCTATGCAGCACTTCGAAAACCTTGGCCAATTCTTGATCGTAAGGGACAGTGACGTCCACGACGGCACGCGCCCATTCCTTTGTGAGGACGGTAACTGTGTGAATGGTGCCGTTCGGTATCACGTGAACCTGCCCTTCCAAATTCCGCAGCACGGTTACGCGGAGTGTCATTCGTTCGACCACACCGGATAGGTCCCCAATTTTGATCACATCGCCAACGCTAAACTGGTCTTCAAAGAGTACAAAGAAGCCGGAAATGACGTCCTTGACGAGACTCTGAGCTCCGAAACCCACAGCCAGTCCGGCAATGCCGGCGCTGGCAAGGATCGGGGCGATGTCGAATCCAAGCTCCGAGCTGACGGTCAACGCAAGAATGACAACAAGAATTCCGCGGCTGACACCGCGAATGATGTAACGCAGTGTCTCCGTCCGCTGCTTTACGCGAGCAACACCGAGTGCATCGCTCACCGGGATGAGAAGTCGCAGGCGCTTCAGGCCGGAATCGATCAGTTTCAGGACAATAAGGCCGATGATCAGGATCCAGGCGATTCGGATCAGCGGAATGAGGACCGGAGCGTAGATCAGACCAAAGGTGTCGCGTAAGAACTGAGGCATCCTTCGCGTTAGTGTATCATGAGGAAAACTTCCGGGAGGTAGAGAGCGTGGGGAGAACCGGCCATTGCCTCCTCAAGGATGCCGGCGAAGCCGGTGTACCGGCCACGGCTGGCTGGTGGACCCTACACTAAAAAGAAATGGTACGGAAGAACCGAGAAAACTCGTCTCACGTCTTGTCGATTATTCTAGCTGGAGGCGCGGGAAAGCGTTTGTTTCCCCTGACTCAGGATCGATCGAAGCCAGCGGTGCCTCTCGGTGGTAAATATCGTCTGATCGATGTGCCCATCAGTAATTGCCTCAACTCGGCATTGAAAAAAATCTTTGTCCTGACTCAGTTCAATTCGGCTTCGCTGAATCACCACATCACGAACACCTTCCGCTTCGATCCGTTTTCGGAGGGTTTCATCGAAGTGCTCGCTGCCGAACAGACCAGGACCAATCCCTACTGGTTCCAGGGCACGGCGGATGCAGTCCGGCAGCACCTGCACCGGTTCACGGGCCGAGATGACGATTACCAACTCATTCTCTCTGGCGATCAGCTCTATCGCATGGACTACCAGCAGCTCCTTGACAGCCACTGGAAGCGCGGCGCCGACGTAACCATTTGCGCGATACCGAAGAGCGAAGCCGTGGCTTCCAGCTTCGGTTTGCTGAAGCTTGATGTAGATGCCCGGGTCCAGCAATTTCGGGAGAAACCCAAAGACGACGCGTTGCGCGAAATGCACACCAATACCACACTGCTCGGGCGGAGTCCGGAAGAGGCCGTCGAACGCCCCTATCTTGCATCCATGGGGATTTATCTCTTCAAGCGAAACGTACTCATTGATCTTTTGGCCGACGCCTCCATGATCGATTTCGGACATCAGGTGATACCGCGAGCCATCGAGAAGTACGATGTGTATGGGTTTGTCTTCGACGGATACTGGGAAGACCTTGGAACGGTTGAAGCGTTTTACAAAGCCAACATGGACCTCACCAGCAGCGCTCCCCACTTTGATTTCCATGATATGACGGCGCCCATTTACACTCGTGCCCGTTTTTTGCCGTCGTCCCGCATCGAACTATGTGCAATCCGCGATTCCATCATCTCCGAAGGGTCGATCCTCAGAGGCGCCCGGATTTTCAATTCGGTCGTCGGAATTCGAAGCCTCATTGGGGAAGACGTCGAACTGGAGCACGCGATGATCATGGGCGCAGATTACTACGAAGAAGAAGACGACCACGAATATAACCGGCAGATGGGAATTCCCGATATTGGCATCGGCAAAGGCTCCATCATCCGTAAAGCCATCATTGATAAAAACGCCCATATCGGCGCGGGTGTTCATATTGTGAATGAAGAGCGGGTGCAGAATCTCGATGGACCGGGGTATTACGTTCGAGACGGGATCGTCATCGTGCCGAAGAATGGTGTGCTACCCGATGGCACGCTGATCTGAGCCGAAAATGGGGACGTAGCCCTATGTCCCCATTTTCGGCTAATTCTCCAAAGCTGGGTTTGTCGCGTGACACGTCAGGCACGTCACCGGTCCCTTCAGCTTCGCTTTCGCAAAGAACTCGTCACTGTTCAAGCGGGCCACCCATTTCTTCATCAGGGCAACCATGAATTCTTTATCCTTCTCCAGATCGTTAACCATTGGATCGCGGATTTTCGGAATCTTCTCGAAATCGATTTGACCTGAAGTGTGGCAGTCCGTGCACCAGACGCGGCCATTTTCCGCATCCATCAGTGGGGATTCCCAATGGGGATTGGGGTTCTTGTTCTGGGGCTTGCTATAAAGCGCTTCGACCCACATGTGCATGAAGTATGCCTTCACGAAAGGTGGAATCTTCTTCTCGCCTGATGCCTCTCCGGCAAGGGCGAGCGGCCGCGCGTTCGGATCGGCGACGGGCCTGGGCGAGTCTTCCAGCCGTTCGCCGGAATTGACGACTTCGAGATTTTGATTGCAGCCGCTCGAGAGCAGCAGCAGGCTAATTAAAACAAAAAAACAAGTCTTCATAAATTAACGGCCTTTGAATTGAGGCCTTCTCTTTTCGACGAAGGCCGTGACGCCTTCGAGAAAATCCTCGCTGTAGAAACATTCGAGCTGCACCTGGCTTTCTCGCGCGAATGCGGTCTCGAGATCGGAGCTGAGGCTCCTGTAAATGGATTCTTTGGCCAGACGGAGTACCCCTGGAGGATTCTTCGCGATTGTCATGGCGAGTTCCATAACAGAGTGCATCAGTTGCTCATCCGGAACGACTCGGTTAATCAAACCAATCCTCTGGGCATCTTCGGCCGAAATCATCGTTCCGGTGAAGACAAGTTCGCAAGCCTTCGCGCTCCCGACCAACTTCGGAAGAAACCAACTTCCGCCCCAGTCCGGATGAAGACCGACCAATGCGAAGCTCGGGCCAAAGGTCGCTTTATCTGAAGCAATTCGAATATCGCAAGCAAGTGCAAAGCTGAAGCCGGCTCCAGCGCATGGGCCGTTCACTGCGGCGATAACAGGCTTCGAAAGCATTCGCATCGAGCGCGTAATCTTCTCTCCCTTGGCGAGGACCGATCGAAACCCGTCCTCGTCCTTATTTTCGCGAAGATACTTCAGGTGGTGGATATCCCCGCCTGCAGAGAACCCCCGGCCCTGGCCGGTGACCACGAGAACGCGAATTCGATCGTCCGCCGCAATAACGTCGAGCGCGCTCAGGATTTCTTCGCGCATCGGCCCCCCGAACGCGTTGAGCTTTTCGGGCCGGTTGAGCTTGATTGTCGCAATGGGTCCCTCGATCGTGAAAATGATAGCTTGATACATCTTTTGCTCGCACCCGCCGCTTAACAGCCCGGAGCATGACTTAGGTTCATTTCTCGCAACTGTTTGTTCTGAATCTTTACAGCAAGGTCGAGTACGGCTTCAACGGCCTTCCGCGCCCGAGCCTGTAGTTCTGGGGTGCTGGCATACTTCTCGAGAACTTTGAGGCCAAGAATGACGTGCCACTCTTCATCAGGCTGGATCTGACCACGATACAGTTCGACAGTCTCGCTGTCGCCAGCCGCTTCGCAAAACTCGATGAACTGTTGGTTTTTCTTCAGTGCCAGCGCTTCACGAGTGAACTGAGCAGCGCCAATGCGCTCGACCGTAGACTTGAACCCGGCGAGCAACTGAAACATAGGACCGTATCCATCGGCCAGAGGGTCGAAACCATGAAGATCGACGCCCATGTTCTCGAGGTGTTTTTCAATCAGCCTGTAATGTTTCGCCTCATCGCCAGCCTGCCGGGCCAACGCCAGCTTCACTTCAATTTCGGGAGTTGTCGGCATCCAGAGCGCAGCCAGTTCGCTCGCCTCCAGCTCGTTTTTCAGAGCCATTTTTAACCGCCGGACGATCTCCGCACGGTCTGAGGCAGGAATTTCAGTTTCTTTGATGAGATCCAAACTCGAGAGCTTCTCGTTGACGTATTCTTCAAGTTCTTTGACGAATTGTTCCCGGCTGCTCATGTGGCCTCCTGTGGAATGTGAAATTATAGCGTAAGCCTGTTGTGTTATCTTGTCCTCGATGTCTTTATCGAGGAGGCAATTCTTCAGACGGTTATGGAATCGGGCGGATAAATCCAGATCTCAGAGGCTGGCCCGCTATGAGGTCATGGAAACATACGTTCGGACGCATCTTCTTCCATATGATTTCTCACTGACCTCCGAGCAGGAAACCGATTTGTTCGCTGAGGTTCGGGGGACGCTTGAAAGATCACCGGATGAGGAGCTCTTCTCGGCGTTCATTCGAGCGATTATCGAAGAAGTGGTGGACACGAAGATCCAGCCCTGGCGTGAGGAAAACCACTTGAGGAGCCAGGCGGATCGGCTGAAGGAAATCCGTGGCGCCGCCACCGACCACGTCAGCACGTTTCTGAATCTTCAGGCCACTCCGGCCGCCGTGGAGCAGCTCAAACAGCGCTTCGGAATGGATGATTCGCACGCCCTCGAAGCCGAACTCCGGATGCGGATCGACGCATGGGTGGCTGCACTGGAGGATGAGCAGCTTCTGCAGTATGACGTATTCACTGTGAAGGACCTGGTCTTTGCGCAGCTCCGGTCGTGGTGTTAGAATGGGGGGTTCACTCGTGCCCCACCGGGCTGTTTTAGGAGTACCGGCAAGATATGCGTTCTTCGAATGTAAAGAAATACCGGGATATTCTGGAGAGGAAGAAGGAGGAAATACTGGCATCGGCGCCGGCACGCACACCCGCCACCGAACCCGGATCGAGAAGCGGCGATTGGATTGATCAATCCAGCCAGGAAAGCGATCTCCACGTTCGACTCGCCTTAAAGCAAACCGATTCTAAACTGCTCAGGGCCATAGAGGAAGCTATTCACCGCATTGGTCAAGGAACCTACGGCATCTGCATGGAATGCGAAAACGAAATCGCGCCGGCGCGCCTGGAAGCGGTGCCCTGGACGCGGGTTTGCATTGACTGTAAGGCCAAACAGCAAGGCTGATGCGGGTGGCTATGCATTTGAAGAATCTTGCTCAAGTGCCGCAACTCACGTGGCTACAATCGGACGCACCCGGCTTCCGTGTCTGCGGTCAGCTCCGGCGCGTGACTCAACCGGTCGAGAGCCTCTTTGGCGGCAGCCACATACGGCGCTGAAGCCAGGTCTCGCGCGATGTCCAGGCTCTCTGTGTATAGCAATCGTGCCGATTCATAATTTCCTTGCATGAACAAGATTTGGCCGAGGTGCTGCAAGCAATCGAAGATACCGACCTTCTCTCCCAGCCCGCGGGATAACGCAAGGTTCTCTTCGAAGAGTGCTTGAGCAGCGCTAGTGTGCCCCTGCAACATCGCCTGGCATCCAAGCTCCGATAACGACGCGGCGATGCCGAGCCGGTCTCCGATGCTCTGGAAAATCTGCATGGCTTCACGTGTGTTTTGATTCGCTTCCGTGTAACGTCCTTCCGCGCTCTGAGTCGAGGCCAAATTGTTCAAGCAGGTGGCGACGGCTCGATGCTCGGCCAGCTTGCGAAACAGTTCCAGAGCCTCCTGGAAAAATGGTCTGGCCTTCTCGTTGTTTCCCGAATGCTTTTGGACAAGTCCCAGGTTATTCAGGGTAGCGGCTACACCCCGCTCATCGCCCAACTCACGGCGGATGGCCAAACTCCGCTCGTAGTGCTGGGACGCGGCTTCATATCTTCCAAGTTGGCAGGCGAAGTTGCCGCAACTGTTGAATACTCTGGAACGTTCGGCGGCTAGAGGCAGAACCACCTCCGGCGAGATGACTCGGAGCAGGCACGTCAGGGCCTCTTCCCAGTAACCTCGGACCAGCCAGAACCGTGAAAGTGCGAGGGCCAGATGTAATTGTGCGACAGCAAGTTCTGGTTCCGACACGTTCCATGCGAGCGCGGCGCGAAAGTTCTCGTGCTCCCCGTCCAGCCGCTCCAGCCATTCTCCCTGGGCTGGGCCTGAGATTTCCCGTTCGGCTTGTCGGCTCAAAGTCAGAAAGAAATCCATGAACCGGGACTGCATCACGGCCGTTTCGCCGGACTCTTGAAGCCGCTCACAGGAGTACTCGCGAATTGTTTCGAGCATCCGGTAACGCACCGCCCCTTCACTCTGCTCCATGATCAGAAGAGATTTGTCGGCGAGCCTGCAAACCGAATCCAAAATGTCGGGAACTGGTAGCTCGTCGTCTCCGCAAATCGACTCTGCGGCTTCGAGCGAAAAGCTTCCACAAAAGACCGAAAGGCGGCGAAACAAGATGCCTTCCAATCCACCCAACAAGTGATAGCTCCACTCGATGGCGGCGCGAAGGGTTTGGTGCCGGGGCAGAGCGGTGCGGCTACCACCGGTCAATAGGCGGAATCTATCGCTCAGACGCAACGCGATCTCTTCCGGTGAGATCGTCTTTACCCGTGCGGCGGCTAATTCAATGGCGAGTGGTATTCCATCCAGGCGCTGGCACACACGCACAATCGCAGGAGCATTTTTGGGCGTCAGCCGGAAATTCGGCACGACGGAGGCGGCGCGATCGACGAAAAGACGGACGGCAGGACTCTGGGCAACCTTTTCGAATGAGCTCAAATCTTGAGTAGACGGGGTCGGCAGCGAGGGTACACACCAGGTGATCTCGCCGGCAACACCCAGTCCTTCACGGCTTGTTGCCAGGATCTGGAGAGCGGGACAATTTCTCAGGAGCTTTTCAGCCAATTCAGCGCACGCGGTAACGACCTGCTCGCAGTTGTCCAGGATTAGCAGCATTCGCTTGTTCTGCAAGAAGGCGATGAGTGTCTCCGCGATCGTCTGCCCGGACTGCTCTCGCAGCCGTAGCGCTGTAGCTAGCGCGCTGGGCAGGAGGTCCGGGTCCAGAACAGGCGCCATGTCCACAAACCACACACCATTCGTGAAGCGGTCCACGCCTTCCGCCGCTGCTTGCAGGGCGAGTCGGGTCTTGCCGCTCCCACCCGAGCCCGAAAGCGTAAGCAAACGTGTGCGGGACAGCAATTGTTTGATTTCCGCGAGTTCGGTTTCGCGGCCGATAAAGCTGGTCAATTGCTCCGGCAGGTTGTGGGCAAATGCGCTCAACGAGCGCAGAAGTGGAAATTCCTTGGGGAGTCCCGGTTCACGATACTGGAAGATATGTTCAGGACGGACCAGATCTTTAAGCCGATGCTCCCCGAGATCGACGAGGTCAGCCGTGAGAGGCAGGTGATCCTTGAGTAGATCTTTGACCGCCTTCGAAACCAGAATTTGGCCACCATGTCCAGCGGCGAGTATGCGGGCCACACGATTCAAAGTCTGGCCGAAATAGTCCCCGTCCCTGGCTTCAGCTGGACCCGTGTGAATCGCCATTCGAACGCGGATCGGTTCGTCAATGCCTTCCCAAACCTCAGCGGCGATCTGATGTTGTGCCGCCGCCGCGGCGTGAATGGCATCTGCCGCCGTTGGAAACACGGCGCAAAAACAGTCTCCCACCGTCTTGAAAACATGCCCGCCGTGTTCCTCGATGACGGTCCGCAATAGGGAGTCATGACGGGCCAGAGCACGCCGCATGAGTTCGGGAAATCGCTCCCACAGTGTCGTACTGCCTTCAATGTCGGTGAAAAGAAATGTACTATCGAGCATCGGACCTCTGTTAAGACACACCTTCATTCCATTTATCGGCAGATCTCCGAGCATCTTTAGTCTAAAACGGGGTTGTGGATTTTGCGCCTCACGGACGCTAATTTTTGGATGCTCAGCCGGGGCGGCTGGCAGGCAGCCCGTCATCCGGTGAAAAGAATTGGAAGCCTGCAATTTGATTCAGGCTGGATTTGGTGAAACCGAAATCGCTGAGAGAGACGATTCCGTCAGCCTGAACAATGAAGATGGCTGGAACAGATTTCAGGCCATAGACCGACGAAACCGGGTAAGGATACTCATCGATCAGCAGGTCGAACGTGATGCCAAACTCCTCTGCAAACCGTTGCGTTTCAACCACATCATCCTGAGAGATGCCCCAAATCGGTGCTGCCGGACTCCTTCGCACATCGGCAGAGATTCTTTGCAAATGTGGAAAAGTAAACTGGCACGTGGGGCACGCGGCTTTGAAGAACGCCAAGACTACAGGGCCGTGGGCAAGTGCGGTGGCCAAACGGTGCAGCCGCCCGTTCAGGTCCTTCAATTCGAAATTCGGAGCCTCGGCTCCTATAAGAAGTTGACTCATATGGCCCCTCAGTATAATAGCCCGTTGTCGCTTTGGAGGGAGACATGACATGGCAAAGATAGATGCCTTTTTCAACTTCATGAATGAACACGGGGCATCGGATTTGCATTTGGCTGCCGGATCGCAGCCGATTGTGCGTGTGCGTGGTGAGATGGAGCGCCTTAAACATCCGGCCTTCGAGAATGACGAATTGAAGGCGATGCTTTACGAAATCGCTCCTGAATACAAGGTGAAGGTTTTTGAAGAGACCGGCGATGTCGACTTCGGCTACGAAATACCCGGCGTCGCGCGTTACCGGGCGAATTTTTTCAACCAGAAATACGGCGTGGCTGCAGTCTTTAGGCAGATTCCGTCAACGGTGCTGACGGTGGAACAACTGGGTCTGCCTCCGATCATGAAGAAGTTCGCTTCTCTTAACAAGGGCCTGGTTTTGGTCACGGGCCCGACCGGCAGCGGAAAGTCGACGACGCTAGCGGCAGTCGTGGATTACGCCAATAAGACCCGGAAAGATCACATCATCACCGTCGAAGATCCGATCGAGTTCGTCCACAAGAGCCAGAACTGTTTGATAAACCACCGGGAAGTGGGTCTACACACCAGATCCTTCGCGGCAGCGCTACGCGGCGCGTTGCGTGAAGATCCCGACGTCATCCTTGTCGGTGAAATGCGCGATCTTGAAACCATCGATCTGGCGCTAACGGCTGCCGCTACGGGTCACCTTGTGTTCGGAACTCTGCACACGCCAAGTGCTGCGAAAACTATCGACCGCGTCATCGATGTATTTCCGGCCGGACAGCAGAACCAGATCCGAAATACGCTCTCGGAAGCGCTTAAAGGAGTTATCGCTCAGAATCTTTTCAAGCGCGTGGATATCAAGGGCCGTGTTGCTGCACTTGAGATCCTGGTCGTTACACCCGCCATCGCGAATCTGATTCGAGAAGCGAAGACTTTCCAAATCCCAGGCATGCTGCAAGTTGGGAAAAAATACGGTATGCAAACCCTGGATGATGCGATTATGGACCTTCTGAACAAGAAACAGATCAGCCCGGAAGATGCCTATCACCGCTGCCTCGATAAAAATAAATTCCGGCCATTGCTAAAGAATCCTCCTGAGGAGTGGGAGTGAAGTCCTTATGACCAAAGCTGAACTCGACTACATTCTGGGATCGATGTTGGATTCGCAAAAGAACGTGTCGGATCTCAACATCACAGCAGACAAGCCACTACAAGTCGAAGCGTCGGGCGAACTGATGTCTGTTTCGATCGAACCGCCAATCGATAGGCTCACGCCTTTCCAAACCGAGACAATCGCGCTCAATATCATCAACCGTAACCGCCGCCTCACGGAAGATTTGATCAAGGCTGGATCGTGCGACTGTTCGTATTCGCTCGGCCAGAAGGCACGTTTCCGCGTTAACATTTTCTCTCAACGCGGACACTACAGCGTCATTCTCCGAAAACTTTCAACGGAGATGCCCAGCATTGATCAGCTCAATTTGCCTCCGGTCTTCCACACGATCACTAAAGAAAAGACCGGACTGGTACTCGTGACGGGCGCGACAGGCAGTGGTAAGTCGACTACACTTGCAGCTGTTCTCAACGAGCTGAATGAGACGAAATCGATTCACATCGTGACGCTCGAAGACCCGGTCGAATTTGTACACCCTCAGAAGAAGGCAACATTCAATCAGCGCGAAATGGGCAACGATTTCAGCACATTCGCGGCCGGCTTGCGCGCTTCGCTGCGCCAGGCGCCCAAGGTCATTTTAGTGGGCGAAATGCGCGATAGAGAGACCGTCGAAATCGGCATGTCTGCAGCGGAAACCGGCCACCTGGTACTGAGTACTTTGCACACGATCAACGCCGGTCAGACCATCAATCGTATCGTCGGAATGTTCGATCAGTCCGAAGAAAAGCAGCTTCGAGTCCGGCTCTCGGAAACACTGCGTTGGATCGTGTCCCAGCGCTTGCTGCCCAAAATTGGGGGCGGCCGTGTGGCGGCACTGGAAATCATGGGAACCAATCTTCGCGTGAAGGACACGATTGAACACGGCGAGTCTGAAGGCAAGACGTTCTACGAAATCATCGAGGCCTCCGCAACGTATGGCTGGAAAACTTTCGACATGGCGATGATGGAACTCTACGAACATGGCCTGATTACGGAAGAGACCGCGCTGCTGTACTGCACAAACAAAGGAGTCGTCTCACGGGGCATCGACAAGCTCAAGAAGACCCGGGGCGAGACGACAAGCGATCTCAGAGGCCTCACTATCGATGCCGAATACAGGAAAAGAAAATGAACTCTCCGGAAAAAATGGATTTCTTCGAAGTTGGTGACAAAACTTCGCTGATCTGCGCCGATCCCAACACAACCGAACTCGCCAAGGCCACGCTTCACGATCTCGGATTCAAGTTCCACACGGCCGAGACGCCTGAACTGGCCGTAGAGCGCATGCGATACACCCCTTACGACTGCATCATCACCCACGAAAACTTCGCGGGCGGTTCACTGAAGTCGAATGCCGTCCTGAATTACCTCACCCCATTAGCGATGACGCAGCGCCGGACCTCGTTCGTGTGCCTCATTGGAGCTTCCTTTAAGACCCTGGACGCCATGCAGGCATTCGCCCGCAGCGTTCACCTGGTGCTGAACCCCGCCGATCTGCCGAACTTCACCGCAATCCTGAAGAAGGGGTTGGCCGAGTTTGAAGTGCTATATCGAGCGTATAGAGGCACCGTGGCCGGGCTGGGGGAAAAATAATAGATTTCGGATTGCGGATTTCGGATTTGGGGAACCTGCTCAGACCAGACCAGCGTGTTCCCTAAATCCGAAATCCGCAATCCGAAATCCGAAATCTCTTAGTTGATCTTCCGGTATTTCACCGTGTGCTCAAACTCCTTGGAGTAGACGGCTCTCTGAAGGAGTGGGATTTCGATGTCCACGTGGTAATTCAGGATCACGTTGAGGGTGTCTCCGCCCCCGCGGACGCGGATTTGTTCGCCCTGGACGGGAAGTTCCAGTTCTTCCGCTTTGATGAGGATTAGGGCGCGGACTTCCCTGGCCGGTCTCTGCTCCGTTCCAGCAATCTGGACAACGTACTGCAAGTAATCGGCCAATGACTGGTCACTCCTGGAGACTCGGATGTAGTCGAATGAAAGGTAAAAATAGAAGAATCCGACGAGGATCCAAAGGAGCAGAACAAGGCGCTTTCCCTGAGCGCTTGTGCTTATTCCCATCTAAGTTTTCGTCCTAAAATCGTCTTTTGGACAAACCCAGTACATCCCGCCTGGCAGTCCAGCAGACTTGATGACACGCGTGGCGACCATCGGAGTCGCGCACTGGGGGCACGGTTTGCCAAGACTAATCGAGTCTTTGTCTTTCCCGAGGCTGGATCGTGCCGTTTTACTAAGTTTTGCGCCAGATGCCATGATTTACAGTCCTCCTAGATAACATGAGGTCATCAATACAAACTCTGAATATTACCGAAGTCACCAGCCTATAGCGAGGCCGTCCTTGCGGGGGTCGGAGCCTCCGATAAGGACGCCAGTCCTTGGATCGATCAGAATTCCCTGATATCCACCCCACGCATCGATGGCATCGATCAGGTTGTGGCCCTTGCGAGTCAGGCCGGATCGGACGTCGACTGCAAAGGCAGATTCGAGCGCTACGCTTCCATTCCCATGCCGGAATCGAGGCGCTTCCCCGGCTTGTTGAGCGTCCATGCCAAAGTCAATCAAGTTAACGAGCACCTGCACATGGCCCTGGGGCTGCATGTCGCCGCCCATCACACCAAACGAGAAGAAGGGCTTCCCCTCCTTGAGGACCATTGCGGGAATCAGCGTGTGGAAAGGCCGCTTTCGTGGCGCAATCACATTGGGATGCTTCCCGTCGAGTTGAAATAGGGCGCCACGATTGTGAAGTACGATACCGGTGTCGCCAGCAACGAGGCCAGATCCGAAGGACGCAAACAGACTATTGATGAAAGAAACGGCATTTCGATCCTTGTCCACGACGGTGAGATAAACGGTGTCGCCATTCTCGGTGATTCCAGGCTTTGCGACGGGCATCGCGCGATTCTTGTCGATGAGCTTTCGGCGTTCAGCCGCGTAATCCTTCGAAATGAGGCGAGACACGGGAACCCTTACTTTGTCGGGGTCTGCGATGTATGCATCACGGTCCGCGAAGGCGAGCTTCTTGGCAATCTCGCCTTTGTAGAAAACATCTCGCCCGCCGCCGGCAATCCGTTTCAAGGTACGTGCAAGTTCCGGCATTTTGAATACTTCGCCATGCCTGGGTGTTCGACCATCAACGAGCAAATCTCTGGCAGCATCGGGAGTCCGGCGCAATGCTGGCTCAGACCGTTGCCATTGAGCGGCGATGATGTCCGAGACAGGAAAGCCCTTTTCAGCGTACTCGATGGCAGGTGCGAGAATGCGCGACATCGGAAGTTTGCCGTATTTGCCATGGAGCTTGTACCACCCGGCGACCGCTCCGGGGACAGACACGGCGTGCATTCCGCTGGACGGCATGTCAAGAATATGCCTGCTGTTAAAGAAATCGAGCGTGGCTTTCGAACCTGCCCATCCGCTACCGTTAAGGCCTGCAGGCTTGCCGTCCTGCTGCATATAAACGAGCGCGAACATATCGCCGCCGATACCGGTCATCATTGGCTCCACAACGTTCAGAACTGCGGCGGCGGTGATCGCCGCGTCCACAGCATTTCCGCCATCCTGCAGTACCCGCAAGGCTGCCGCAGAAGCAAGAGGCTGGCTTGTGGCCACCATGCCATTCATACCGAGGACCGGCGAGCGGCTGCCTTTCACATTTGGAGCGGGACGATCACCGTGCTGAAAAGAGAAGACCATAGTTGTTCAAGAGAATCACCAGGAGAGATTTCATATTGGATCCTTCGTCAGTAGCTTGAACTGCTCAGGAGTATCGACGTCGACGAGTATTCCCGGCGCGTTTACGGGAACCTCTATAATCCGATTTGGATCCTTGCGAACAACGATATTAGCCCCCTGTGATGCCGGCAGCGCAAGGATTTCTTGGAGCACTTCCGATGCGAACAGTACTGGATGGCCACGCCGTCTCTGGTACGTCGGTAACACGATGCGGTTTGGCGCCAGGCTGGCGATCAGCGCCTCGATGACTGCGGCATCCACCAGCGGATGATCCACCAGAAACAGAAACGAGCCAGTCATATTCGGCGGAAGCGCTCGAATGCCCGCTTGAAAAGACGTGATCATGCCCTGTTCGTAGTCTGGATTGAAGACTACCGATGGCAGCGGGACGCTGCGCTCGATCTCCTCATGGTGATGGCCCACGACAACAACCGCGTGCCGGATTGAGGAGCGAGAAATTGCATCCAGGATGTTTTCGACAAATGTTCGGCCCCGAAATGGGAGAAGAGCCTTCGGCCGGCCCATCCTCTCCGATTTGCCTGCGGCGAGAACGATGGCTGAGATCATTTCATTAAATGTCGGGCCCACCGGCCGGCCCCTGTCGGTACACCGCCTTCGGCGGCCCACCGGCCGGGACTCACATTAATGCGTGAGCGCGTAGAGAATAAAGTTGATGGCCAGCCGGTAGGCGTAGCCGGAGAAGTAATTCGGGTATTTCGGCTCGTCCGCCCATTCGTAGGCATCACCGAGATCAGTGTTATGGTTGATCACCATCACGAGGCGTCCGTGATCGTCCCAAACACCCTTGCACTCGGCGACAAAGCCGTCCTGCTCCCACGTGATGCCACCGTTGTAAACGTAGGCCAGGCTCGGAACCTGGATGATTTTATCGATGTCGTAAAAGATATGGAAAATGGGGTGATCCATCGGAATGTCTTTAATCTCTGCCGTGGGCAGCACCTTCCTTAACTGCCGCTCCATGGCCTCCCATTCGAAACTCCCCCAAAAATCGTCCAAGACCCAGAAGCCGCCGCGTGCCAGGTATTCGCGCAAAATGGCGGCGTCCTGCTCGGTGAGAACCATCTGTTCGGGCTCGCTGGTGTAGAGGAAAGGATATTTGAAGAGCTCCGGATCCGTGACGGCAATAGCCTTTTCGTGATCAGCGATATTTAAGTTGGTGAGGCGCTTGACACCCATGATGAGCAGCCGATCCGACTTGGGATAATCCGTGTACCAGTTCTTGTAGTAGCCGGGTATTCTTCCGTTGTAGATCAGACGGGCGAAGACGATCTGGTTTGTATCGCCCTTTGGTTGATCGATATATCGCGCGTCATCGTACCGCCCGAGTAGACCCAATTCCTGTGCAAACAAGGCTCCAACCGCAATGCTGGTAACCAGCACAGCAACAGTAATCCGAATGGGCTTCACCACACCTCCTGGGCCTTCACAGGGGGACCGAGATACAGATCCCTCAACGTGTAATATAACGGGATCAGAAAGACCAGGAGCAGGATCAGAGCAACGAACCGGAAGAGCGCCTTACGCCAAACGGAAACTGGCAAAGACTCGAACGGAACGACCTTTTGATGTGCGTCACAGAAATCCGTTTCGTCCAGAGTCTCGCCGATACACTGGAAACCAGAGTCGTAGATGTGGAGGCAGCGTCCCATGGTTGCTGCTATCATAATGACAAGAACCCTGTTCGTTCAATGCCGAAAACGCTAATTCGACACGCAGTCAGCGCGGATTTCGAGACTTTGTTGGAGATCGACCAAGCCAGCTTTCCAGGAGGTGTCTCATACGATGCGACCGAGTTGGCGTACTTCATGCATCGTGAGGGAGCGGAGACGATCATCCTTGAAGTGGACAAAACGATTGTGGCCTTTCTCATCATGGAAGTGCTCCGGAATCGCAGACGTGCGACCGTTGTCACCCTCGATGTTGATGAAAGGCATCGCCGGAATGGTTATGGCTCACAACTCTTGAAGCGTTCTGAGCAGACGCTTGCCGATTACGGCGTCGAGATCTACGACCTGCAGGTGGATGTCACAAACCGCCCCGCCATTATTTTTTACAAAAAGCACGGGTTCGAGAATGTCCGAGTCCTGCCGAACTACTACGCCAACGGTCACGACGCGTATCTGATGGTGAAGGAACTTGGTCTTCCAACCTGACTACAACATCGCCTTCATACGGTGGTAGGTCGTCTTCAATTCCTCAGGCAGGACCCGCGTCTCCCCGGTAGTCGACATGAAATTGGCGTCACCGGTCCAGCGGGGGACGACATGCAAATGGAAGTGGTCCTTCACACCCGCGCCGGCACAGGCTCCAAGGTTCATCCCCAAATTGAAGCCTTCGGGGCGATACAGCTTCTGAAGTGCATCGAGGGCGCGTTTGGCGAGTTCCATCATTTCCGACGTTTGCACAGCCTTTGCCTCCGCAATCGTGTCCAGATGCTCATATGGCGCAATCATGAGATGCCCGGACGTATACGGAAACAAATTGAGGATGATGAAGTTCTGATCGCCTCGAAAGACGATGAGCCGCTCGGCATCGCGGCTTGGATCCTCACCCACACAGAAGATGCAAGAGGACGGCCTCTGACCTCCCGACGCCAGGTAATCGTAGCGCCATGGACTCCAGATAAACTCCATACTACGGATTGGACGGCGCTGGTGGTGACATCGGTGCGGCTGTTGTTCCGTCGTTAATCAGATCCTTGAGTTCCTTGCTGGGCTTGAAATAAGGGACGCGCTTGGCGGGCACCTCCACTTTTTCGCCCGTCTTCGGATTCCGGCCGACGCGGGCGTTGCGTTGGCGCACCCGGAAGCTGCCGAAGCCTCGGACTTCCAGCTTATCGCCAGTCTTCAAGGCCTTGATTACGCTTTCGAACAAAGTGTCGACAATGACCTCTGAATCTTTCCGCGTTAGTTCCGTCACCCGGGCAACTTCCTCAACCAGGTCTGCCTTGGTCATGTTCTTTGACTCCTCGCTTCTACTTAACGTCGAGCCCGCCGGCTACATTCGCATCGCCGGCACACCCACGCCTACTTCCACAAGTATTGAAAGCGGATTTGTGATTTCAAAGTCTGTCCGCTGAAAGGCACGAATCGCGATAGATCCGTAGTCAATACGTCCAGTAATGTAACGCGCTGGCGGCTCAGGCGAATCAAGCGAGGCTTTCCGGAAATTCCGGCGAGCTTCGCGGTCAAGTCCACCGCATCCTGAAAGTTGCCGATCTCATCGATCAACTTCCGCTCTTTGGCATTCCTACCGGTGAATACGCGGCCATCGGCGAGTGAACGCACTTCCTGCAATTCCAACTTGCGGGCCGACGCCACAGCATCGACGAATTGCACGTACATATCGTCGATGAGACCCTGAAAGTATGCACGTTCCTTGTCGGTTAATGCACGTGTAGGCGAACCAGTGTCCTTGAATTCGCCCGTCTTGAAAACAATATTTTTCAGTTTGGCCCATTCGAGCAAATCACCGAAATTCACCCATTCGGCAATTACACCGATGCTGCCGATGATCGTTCCAGGGTTGGCTATGATTTTATCCGCGGCACAAGCCACATAGTATGCGCCCGAAGCCCCCGTCGAGGAGACGTAAGCGACAATCGTCTTGCCTTTCTTGTCGCGAAGGCGCTTGATCTCCGAGTAAAGCTCCTGCGACACCGCAACCCCGCCTCCTGGCGAATCGATATTGAGTAGAATGGCTCGCATCGAACTGGAGTCTTCGTATCGCTTCAATTGGTCCAAGATGAAGCGCGATTCGACCAACTCCCCTTCAATATCCACCACCTGAACGCGATCCGAGAAACCAAAATCGGTCCCATCACTGCCGCCGAAGGTCAGGAATACCGCCAGCAGCGTGACGGCCGCAAGCACAAAGGCTCCTCCGCCAAGGAGGAGCCATATCAGCGTGCGGTTTCGCATAAGAAAGACTTCCGATTTCGGATTATTTCGGATTGCCTGGGTAATTCGGGGACCGACCGAATTCTCGAAAGTACAGAATTCGGTGTCGGTCCCCCGAATTACCGGTCAGCTGTTATCTTTCGCGTGGAACAGGTCGGCTAACGTTGCGCTGCCGTCGGCACTTTCGCGGTAGCTATCGTATTCCTTACGCTCGGCTTCCTCGGCAAGAGCCTTATGACTCAAGCCGATTTTCCGCTCCGTGGGGCTCAACTTGATGATTTTGAACTCCATCTCCTCGCCCAGCCGGAACCGATTTTCGACGTTTGCTCTATCGGCCTCTTCGAGTTCGGAAACGTGACATAGGCCTTCGATGCTTTCATCTAGTTCGACGAAGACACCAAACGGGGCGTGACGAACGATGCGGCCACGCACGGTATCGCCGATTCTGTGGTTCGTAAAGAACTGTTCCCACACGTCCGGCTGCAGTTGTTTGATGCCGAGCGACAGGCGATGGTTCTCCGTATCGATATTCAGGATCACCGCATCGACACGCTCCCCTTTCTTTAGGACCTCGGAGGGATGCTTGATCCGACGCGCTGAAATGTCGGATACATGAACCAGTCCATCAATGCCGTCCTCCACCTCGATAAACGCGCCGAAGTCGGTCAGGTTCCGAACCCGTCCTGTGATTACGGAACCAATGGCGTAACGTTCCGCCAGCGTCGTCCATGGATCCGGCTCCGTCTGTTTGAGACCAAGCGATATGCGGCGATTGTCCATGTCCACGTCAAGCACGAGGGCTTCGACATCCTGGCCGATCTGAAGCAGCTTAGACGGATGCTTCACGCGCTTGCTCCAGGACATCTCCGACACATGAATGAGTCCCTCGACTCCGGGTTCCAACTCGATGAACGCGCCGTAGTCGGTCAGGTTGACCACTCGCCCAGTAACACGGGCGCCAACGGGATAAACCTGCCGCACCAGCGTCCACGGATCCGGAGTCAGCTGTTTGAACCCCAATGACACGCGTTCCTTTTCGCGGTCGTACTTCAGAACCTTGACTGTGATCTCTTCACCAACGTTGAATATTTCCGAAGGGTGGTTCACGCGGCCCCAGGAGAGATCGGTGACATGCAGTAGCCCGTCAATACCGCCAAGATCGATAAACACACCGTAGTCGGTAATGTTCTTTACGGTCCCACGAACCTCGGCGTCTTCTTTGAGCACCTCAAGTGTAAAAGCCTTCTTGCGCGCCTGTTCGGTTTCCAGGACAAGCTTGCGGGAAAGAACAATATTGCCGCGTTTGCGGTTGAGCTTGATGATTCGGCATTCGATCTCTTTGCCCCTGAGAGCATCCAGGTTTTTTACCGGTCGAACATCAATTTGCGAACCCGGGAGGAAAGCACGAACGCCTATGTCCACCGAGAGACCGCCTTTAATCCGCTCAATGACACGGCCGCGAATAATAGCGTTTTCGTTGTAAGCCCTTTCAACTTCTTCCCAGACCCTTACCTTCTCGGCCTTCTCTTTGGAAAGGACAATATGGCCATCGACATCTTCCGTGTCTTCCAGCAACACATCGATAATGTCGCCGACTTTGACAGTGATACGGTCGCCATCCTTGAACTGAGACACAGGGATGACTCCTTCAGATTTGTACCCGATATCGACAACGACATCGGTGTCCGTGATCTTCAATACCGTCCCCTTCATCACTTCGCCTTCTGCGAATTTACGGGCGCCGTACTGGTCTAGAAGCTGCTCGTAGTTTTCTTCCTCCTCTCCTGCTTTTGGAATAGCAAATTGGCCGGTGCGCTTTTCTTCTGGGGCGCGTTCCGCTCCGGTCAATTTTCCGGGTTCGTTAACCATTGTGTTCGTGTCCTCCTGGAATAATTGCAAACTTGGTACGGTATCGAATTTTGTGACCCATTGCAACCACTGGGCTGGAAAACCGGAGCGACCTGGCAAGGGCACAGCAGGTGGGGTTTCGGATGCGCGATGTCCTTAGGCAACAGTGGCTTAATGGCGTGACGTAACTATATTCAATGCATTGTACGAAATCAAACGGAAATGTCGTCATTTCGTGCGCTTGTAAGACGGCGCTTTATCCATATAATGGGACAGTTCATTGGAGGCGACTGAATGAAGGCAAGCATCCATCCGAATTACGTCGAGACGATTGTCAAATGCGCTTGCGGCGAAACGTTCAAAACTCGCTCGACGAAACCTGAAATTCATCTTGAGATCTGCTCGAAATGCCATCCTTTCTTTACTGGGAAGCAAAAGCTGGTCGATACCGCAGGTCGAGTTGAACGATTCCAGAGAAAGTATAAGAAAAATTTAACTTGAGGTACATCATTTGATGTTCAAACACCTGAAGCATCTCGCACTTACCGCAACGTCGTGGGCCCTCGGCTCAAGCGACGACATTCTGGTCGGCGGCCAGGCCGTCATCGAAGGCGTGATGATGCGCTCACCGAAAGGCTATTCCGTCGCAGTGCGACGCCAGGATGGAACGGTCAGGGTTATGAAGGACGCGCTGCTGACCGCCGGTGAAAAATGCCGCGCTTTCAAACTGCCGATTCTCCGGGGCGTAGGCGTGCTGGCGCAAGCGCTTGTGCTCGGTATCCGTGCCCTACGTTTTTCAGCCGAGGAGTCCCTCGCCGAGCAGGACAGCAAGCAAGAAACTACAACCGGTCAATCCAAAGTTTCTTCTTGGCTGATTGCGGGCAACCTGACTCTGGCTCTCGGGATCAACATTCTGCTCTTCGTTGCTTTGCCATTGTTCATCACTCGGTTTCTTCAAACCGGGATCGGATTCGAAAGCTCAATCCTGTTCAACGCCATCGATGGTCTACTTCGCGTCTCCGTCTTTGTCATCTTTCTGTATTCCGTATCGATGATGAAGGACATGAACCGGGTCTTTCAGTATCATGGCGCCGAGCACAAAACGGTTTACAACTTCGAAGCTCACGAGGATCTCAAGGTCGCCAACGCGAAAAAATTTTCGACGCTTCACCCGCGGTGCGGCACTAGTTTTCTGCTAGTGGTGATGATCGTGAGCATTTTGGTTTTCTCGCTTGCGCACTTTGATTCATTGGCCGGAAAGCTCCTTTCACGCATCGCTCTTCTTCCCCTGATTGCCGGAATTTCCTACGAGATCATCCGCTATTCGGCGAAACATCCGCGCAGCCTGCTCCGCATCGTCACACTCCCTGGTCTGCTGCTCCAGAAGATCACAACGAAAGAACCCGACGAGACGCAGCTTGAAATTGCGATCCGTGCTCTGCAGGAAGCCTTGACGGTATGATCCCGGCTGCGAATTTACTCATCGAAAAACTGCGAAACGTGGAGGCCCGTTACGAAGAGCTGAATCAGTTGCTGGCCGAACCGGAAGTTGTGTCGGACAGCAAGCGGTACCAGAAGACTGCAAAGGCGCACAGCGACATCGGTGAGATTGTCTCGAAATTCCGCGAATATAAGGACCTTGAGCGTGGCATCAGCGAAACCGGAGCGATGGTTCGTGAGGAAACGGATCCCGAGTTGAAGGCCATGGCTGAAGAGGAACTCGCAAATCTCGAACGGCGGCGAGTTCAATGCGAAACCGATCTCAAGCTCCTGCTGTTGCCGACAGATCCCAACGACGAGCGAAACGTCATCCTGGAAATCCGCGCCGGGACCGGTGGCGATGAGGCAACGTTGTTTGCCGCCGACGTCTTCCGCATGTACTCGCGCTACGCTGAATCTCACCGCTGGCGCGTCGAGATTCTTTCTTCCAACCCAACGGGTGTCGGCGGCTTCAAGGAAATTATCGCGCTAATCGAAGGTAAAGGCGTGTATAGCCGGTTGAAGTACGAAAGTGGAGTGCATCGAGTGCAGCGCGTTCCGGCAACTGAAGCCAGCGGACGAATTCACACATCCGCCATCACGGTTGCCGTCCTGCCCGAAGCAGAAGAAGTGGAAGTCGCGATCAGCGAGAAGGATCTGCGTGTCGATACGTTTTGCTCGTCTGGTCCCGGCGGGCAGTCTGTGAATACAACGTATTCTGCTGTTCGCATTACGCATATTCCAACCGGCTTGGTAGTGTCCTGCCAGGATGAGAAATCGCAGATCAAGAATAGAGCGAAGGCGTTACGTGTCCTACGGTCGCGTTTGTACGAGATCGAAATGGAAAAGCAACAGAAGGCGCTGGCAGACGAACGCCGCTCGATGGTCGGCACCGGGGATCGTAGCGAGAAGATCCGTACTTATAATTTTCCTCAAAATCGCGTTAGCGATCATAGGATTGGACTGACACTCCATAGACTCGACTCTGTTATCGACGGCGATATCGGCGAAATCCTTGACGCCTTGACGACTCACTTCCAGGCTGAACGCCTCAAAAAAGAACTTGAGTGACCATTCGCGAAGCGCTGCGCACGGCGACCGAGCGTCTCGAGTCCCATCGAGTACCTAACGCGAGACTCACCTCTGAGGTCTTGATCGCTCAATGCCTGTCGGTGGACCGCGAGTATCTTTATACCCATGACGATCGCGTGCTTTGTAGCGAGGAGTCTCAGGCACTGGAAGACGCCCTGTGTGACCGCATTTCCGGCGTGCCACTCCAGTACATCGTTGGCCGGCAGGAATTTTATGGGCGTCATTTCCGCGTTACGCCCGCAGTCCTGATCCCCCGCCCCGAAACCGAGCACATCATCGAATCCGTCCTCGAAATCAGGGGGAAGAGCGGTCAGCCCACTCGTCCGCTGCGAATTATGGATGTGGGGACCGGGTCGGGATGTATTGCCGTGACTTTAGCATTGGAGATTGCGGGATCTGAAGTTTTCGCCGGAGATATCTCGGAAGAAGCCTTGCGTGTCGCGCGCGGTAATGCCTTAACGTGCGGAACTGCCGTTGGATTCGTGTGCATGGATGTGCTCGATGCCATCTCGGGACCGTTTGATTTCATTGTCAGCAATCCACCCTATGTCCGGCCGGCTGATCTGAGCCGGCTTCACCGTGAGGTTCGAGACCATGAACCCCACGTCGCCTTGTTCTCTCCAGGTGATGACTTGGAAATCTACCGTCGGCTCGTCGCAGAAGCACGCGAAAAGCTCACGTCGGGTGGGTATTTGATCATGGAGGTCGGCATTGGAATGGAAGGCCAGGTCTTGGGGTTATTTCAAGCGGGTTGGGAAGCGTTGCCCACGAAAGCGGACCTGCAAGGAATTCCGCGAACGGTGATCGGAAGGAAAATGGAGTCGTAGCCCTATTTCGCCTAGTTCACTTTGGCCAATACTGCAGCGTAGGGATCAATCAGAACTTGCTCCGGCTTCTTCCTAACTGTAAACCGGAAATGTCCTTCCTCGTCGCCGACAACCACTCGTCCTAGAAAATCGGTGTCGGCGTATACGGATATCGGCATGACAAAAGTTTCCGAAACATCGGATTGTTTAATAGTCCCTTCGATTGTGAAACCGTTTTGTGACGAGTCAATTTTGTAATCTATGCGGTATGCCGGAAACCCCGTGCCGAATACCCACTCATCGAAGAACCAGTCCAATTTCCTGTCGTCCCGCAGATCCATAGCCTTGGTCATATACTTTTCGGCGACACGCTTGAAATCATAAGTTGACGCAACGGTTCCTTTATAACTTTGAAAAAACTCTCGCGTCATTTCGAAGAATGTCGCATCGGGATTCGGCCCGTCATCTCGCATCAGCATCCGGAGCATGTGCAGGACCCACATGCTCTTCTTGAACATGGTTTGAGAATAGCCCTGGGGTCGTCAAGATCCACTGGTCGTGATAGCTGCTCCAACTCACCTTGTTCCCCAGCCACTGACGCGCGATCTCAGAGGCACGCACGAACTCGGTTGACGGCGAATCCAGGGGCACATTCAGGATGGTGGGCCAACCCTGCGAAAACCTCACTGGAAATTGCGACACCGTCAGGCGCTGATACGGATAAGGGCCTAGCATCTCTGAGAAGTACTTCATCGTCTCGCGTACTTCCTTTAATAGGTTCTCCGCGGCAACTCTGGTTTCGGACGTGGCGCCCACACCTGTGTAGAGCGGCACGGGGGCGGACTCGTCAGCCACGATTGCAAAGTCACCGACATTGAATCCAGCGGCGGGAAACTCGCCATCGCTTTTCCAGACCGCATGGCGCCGTCCGGCTTCATCCCATTCGCGGACCTTGCTACCTGTAGCGACGAGAGTGTATGCCGTCGAGTAATGGAATATCAGGTTGAAAGTCGCTGTATCTTGAGGTCCTACGTTTGGATACCAGGGTCCGCGGCCCCCAACATAGAAGACACCGTTGGGGGTCCTCTCAAGAGCGTCTCCAGCGTAAGCAAATCGCAATATGATTTCCTGGCCGGCCCGCAAAGCCCGCGGCAGAACAACAACGAAAGTGTTCACACCGTAACGCTGGATTTCTTGTTCTGTGATGTTGGGGTGTTGATAAAAGGGAACGGCTTCGCCCGAGTCGAGCGAGACAGACTTGACCCGGAGGGAACGGGAAAGATCGAAGCTGAGAACTCGTGCGCCATCAACCAGGCCTTTAAAACGCATCGTGGCCTGGGCGTCGAGTTGGGTTTCCTCGGAGATTCCCGCATCGATGTCGACACTCAGAATGTCGATCCGCGCTTTGTTTTCACGCGCTGCCGCTTCTGGATTTCGTGCTTCGCTGCGCCGATTGAAGCTGGTCCAGAGATCGCCAGTCGAAGAGCTCCCCGTCTCATGCATTTTGAAAACCGCCACTTCCTCAACAAGGCGCTGGTCATACATCACGTCGAACCATCCAAGTTTCTCTCCATTGATCTCGCCCCAAAACAGTTCCTGACCGGCTGGCTCCAAAAAGTCGGCAAGGATGCGGAAGTTCAGAAGGCCAGAACGGTCCGTCACAGTCCGGTCCAGTGGCAGAAACTGAGCAGCGTCATCGTCGGAAACCGTTTCTTCGGCGTGCTGGGAGAACTGCTTCATGATGTCCGCGTAGGTATTGTCGGTGAATCGAAACATTGCGGCGTGGAAAGGTTCATTCAAAACTGGTGAACCGGTGAACTTGTAGAGTTCCTGCTTCTCGATCGCATCAGGTGGTATGGCCACCACCTCTCCACTTCCAATGAACACCGCACCGGTCACTCTTCCCAGTACAGGTTCGAGGAAGGCGATCGTTCCCCGGTTAAGCGCAATGGAAAGCGCGTCGCGGCGGATCGTGATGTCGCGGATATTGTAAAACTGCTTCTTGTCGAGACGAATTTTTGAAAGCGGAGCGAGTACCTCGTCTGCTTCAGCCGGAACAGAGCTTTGAGGAACCGTTCCTAACATGAAGATGAAGAGCACGAAAAGCAGGCGCATAGTTCCGCATTTTACATGAAATGGCGACGGCAGGCGGACAGGCCTAAGAAATGTTCTCTCGATACCACTCGATGGTACGGCGAAGCCCTTCCTCAAAACGGACTAGAGGGTTATAACCCAGCCTTTCTCGGGCTTTTGTGATGTCTGCCATCGAGTGTTTGATATCCCCGCGGCGCGGGTCGGTATAAATGGGCGCGATGTCCGTGCCGGTAATCGTGTTGATTTGCTGGAGCATCGAATTCACGGTGATGCGGTCACCACATGCAATGTTGAAGACGTCGCCGGCGACACCGGATGTCGTGCATGCCAGCAAGTTCGCTTCGACGACATTCTGCACATAAGTGAAGTCGCGGGACTGAAGCCCGTCGCCATAAACTGTCGGGCGGTGGCCTTTCAAAATCGCCGGAATGAAAAGGGCGAGAACGCCGCTGTACTGCGACGTCGCATCCTGCCTGGGACCAAAAACGTTGAAATACCGCAGCGACACCGTTTCCAGCCCGTACGCTTTCGTAAAAACTTGACAATAGATCTCGCCGAACAACTTCTGTGCCCCATAAGGAGATATTGGATTCGGCAACATCACTTCATGCTTTGGTAAAGCCGGACTATCGCCATATAGAGAGGACGACGAAGCATAAACAACACGGCGCACACCTGATTCACGGCAGGCCAACAACAATCGCAGTGTGCCGTCAACGTTGGCACGATGGGATTTGACCGGGTCGATGATGGATTTGGGGACCGAAGGGATCGCAGCCTGATGAATGACGTAATCTGCGCCGCGAAGGTATTCGGCTAACGCCGAACTTTCAGCGATATCCGCCTCGACCGTCTCCACTTTCCCCAGGAAAGGCTTCAAATTCTCCCGCTTGCCCGTAGAGAAGTTATCGATGACTTTCACAGTTTGCTTCCGGCGGAGCAGCTCTTCAACGATGTGAGAACCAATGAAGCCGGCGCCACCTGTCACGACATATACTGCCATCGATCAACCTCCGGCGACCCTCTAGTCGCGGGCTTTCGCCCGCTTTCCTTCTTGACCACTATAGAATGTAGGCAGGCAGACTATAAGCCGAATTCTGTACCTGAAGCGATCCAGGTGGCGATCATTCATCTAGGCCTCGGGTTTCCCTGAAGCTCAAGCGGCCTACCCGGAAACTGGAACGGGCCGTTCCCAGCGCCCCGAAAGACGCCACGTTTCCCTATTTGGCCTTGCTCCGTGTGGGGTTTGCCAAGCTGATCCGTTACCGGACCACTGGTGCGCTCTTACCGCACCTTTTCACCCTTACCGGAATTCGGGACAGGTCCCGATCCGGCGGTATGTTTTCTGTGGCACTTTCCGTCCCCTTACGGGGCCCTCGCACTACGAGGCACACTGCCCTGCGGAGTTCGGACTTTCCTCTGCGGGAATTGCAGCGATCACCCGTCTGCCCGCCATTCTTATGATTTTACGCGCTGTAATAATTTCTGCAATTCTTCAGGCAAGGGAGAGTGGAATTCCAGTGGCACTTGGTGAGTCGGATGAGTGAAATGCAATTCAGCCGCATGCAAAAAATATCGCTTCAGTTCGCCGTATTTCTCCACGAACCGGCTGTAGTGCCGTTCGCCATACACGTCGTCGCCAACGACAGGATGTCCGATAGCGCTGAGGTGCACGCGGATCTGGTGTGTTCGGCCTGTTTTGATTTTCACCTCCAGAAGTGAGAACCCGCGGAATTCTTGGTCAACGCGATATTCCGTGTGCGCCGGGCGGCCCCGGCTCATGAGAGCGGCCATTTTCGTACGAATCGTTGGGTGCCGCCCTATTGATAATTCAATGGTTCCGACTGCGGCTCGAGGTTTGCCGTGGACAAGAGCCAAATAGGTTTTTTGAATCTGGCGGTTCTGGAAGGCCCTACTCAATCGGGCATGCGCCACGTTGTTTTTGGCAACGATGATCAAGCCCGAAGTCTGTCGATCCAACCGATGCACAATACCGGGTCGGCTTTCCCCGCCTATATCCGATAGATTCTGAAAGTGAAATAACAGCCCGTGAACTAACGTCCCGGTGCCCGTTCCGGAGCCGGGGTGGACGACGATGCCAGCGGGCTTTTCAATAACCGCCAAATCCTGATCTTCAAAGTAGATTTGGAGCGGGAGCTGCACTGGTCTCAATGGAGCCGGTTCAAGCGCGCGGACATCCAGTTCAATCGATTCCCCGCCCCGGATTTTGTACCCGGCCTTTTCCTGACGGCCTTCAATCCAGACCGCGCCAGAACGGTTGAGCAATTGGATTTGCGACCGGGTCAGGTTTTCCAGGCGCCGGGCTAGAAAGACGTCTAAACGGAGTCCGCGGTCGTCAGCCGCGGCCTGGAGCTTCATTTCGGATGACCTCTATGGTCAGCAAGACGACGCCGATGGATATGGCGGAATCGGCAATGTTAAAGGAAGGCCAGTGATAGTTGCCGACATAGAACTCGAGAAAATCGACCACATAGCCATAAGCCAGCCGGTCGTAAAGGTTCCCTAACGCTCCGCCGAGAATAAAACCGAGAGCGAGCTGCAAAAGGCGGTTGCGGGCTGGGGCTCGGACGGCATAGACCGTAACCAGAGCGGCAGCTAACGCCGTAAATGCAGATAGCAAGACCGACTTTGCGGGTGAGCTGACGGACGAGAATATTCCGAAGGCAACGCCGGTATTTCGGACATACGTTATGTTGAAAAAACCGTCTATTATCGAGACCGACTCATTCAAATCGAATCGGGATTGGATGAGAATCTTAGTCCAACGGTCGAGCACGAGCGTGGCGGTGACCAGTAAAATGTAGGGCATACGCCCTTGGAATTTGGATGTCACTGAGTCAGAATTATACCCGGCTGTTGGGCTCTAGGGCTGATTATGGTATTCTCAACTTTTCCAACCGAGGTCTAACAAAACGGGGTCATGAAATCTAACCCAGACAACGATCCGCGGCCAGGCATTTTCAAGACAGGGACAAGCATTTCGGACTCCTCGTCTTGGCTGGACTCGCTCGTAACTCAAATACGAGAACTACGGGCAGAACGGAAGCATCCCCGGCCACCGATCGAGATAACAGCGGAAAAAGATCCCAGCGCGCTAGATAAGCTCATCGAGATGCCATCTCCGATGGCTTCGCTGTTTGCGGATGTCCGAGAAGCCCTCCACGACCTTCTCCATCCTCGAAAAATCGAGACTAGTGTAGCGCCGGCCGAAGTGGAGGAGATTTGGTCGAAACCTAAAACGGGTGTTCCGAAGTTGGTCTCCGTGGGCCTTCACGTGGCGGTTTTGACACTGGCTTTGCTCCCATGGGCCACATCGCCGCCCCAGTTGCCGAAGGTGAACGAAACCGCTGTGATGGTTTTACTGCCGGACAATCTGATTCTCAATCTTCCGCAAAAAGACGATCTATCCGGGGGCGGCGGTGGCGGTGGAAAGAAGCAGCCGACACCGCCGTCACTTGGCCGTTTACCAAGACCTGCTGAAAAACAGTTTGTGCCGCCTGATCCGGAACCGCCGAAGAATCCCGATCCGACCCTCATCGTAGAACCAACAGTCGTTGCGCCTCAGCTTGCACAGTTACCCCAAGTCAACCTCCTGAACCTCGGTGACCCGTTCGGAGTTCCCGGTCCACCATCCTCGGGGCCAGGCGTCGGCAGTGGAATTGGAACCGGTCAGGGTCGTGGCGTCGGGGAAGGCAAAGGTCCCGGCGTTGGCCCAGGTGAAGGCGGCGGTTTCGGCGGCGGCGTGTTCCGTGTAGGTGGCGGAGTTACAGCGCCCACGGTCATCCACCGTGTCGAGCCTCAGTATTCTGAAGAAGCGCGAAAGGCACGATATCAAGGAACAGTCGTTCTCGAAGCGATCGTTCGCAGGGACGGCACGTGCGACATCATTCGAGTGGTACGTAGCTTGGGATTCGGCCTCGATGAAAACGCCATGCAGGCCCTCAAGCAATGGCGCTTCCGGCCCGGCATGCGAAACGGCGTGCCTGTCGATATCTCACTGAACATCGAAGTCAACTTCAATCTGCGTTAGACGCCTAGACACCAAGCCACAACGGGGGAACGAGGGCTCAGACCCCTCACGCAGGCGCGAGTAGCAACCCGGCAAGCAACTCTCGCCAGCGAAGGTCTGACCCCTTGTTCCCCCGTTGTGGCTTGGTGCCTATGGTATGTTGGTCTTGGGAGGAGCACATGAAAGACGTCGTCATCATCAGTGCAATCCGCACTCCTATCGGTAAATTCCAGGGTGCACTCAAATCAATGAGCGCTACTCAATTGGGCGCATTGGTCGTCAAAGCGGCTGTCGAGCGCGCTGGTCTCCCACCTGAGCTGATCGATGAAGTCATAATGGGTAACGTCGTCCAAGCCGGCCTCGGCCAGAACCCGGCGCGGCAGGCGGCTCTCCGCGGAGGTCTGTTGCCGGATGTCGCGGCGATGACCATCAACAAAGTTTGCGGATCGGGTCTGAAGGCCGTCGGTCTTTCGGCTCAAGGCATTCAAACCGGCGATTCAGAAATCGTCGTTGCCGGTGGCATGGAAAGCATGAGCAACGCTCCTTATCTGCTCCCCAACGCCCGCGAGGGCTACCGGCTTGGCCACGGAACGATTGTGGACTCGATGATTCATGACGGCCTGTGGGACGTGTACGAGAACTACCACATGGGTAACACGGGCGAAGTTGTCGCCGAAAAATATCACGTATCTCGCGAACGCCAGGATGAGTACGCACTCGGAAGTCATCGCAAGGCCGTGGCCGCAATCCGCGCTGGAAAATTTCGAGATGAAATCGTTCCGGTGCCGATTCCTCAACGTAAGGGCGATCCCGTACTTTTTGATACGGACGAAGCCCCACGTCCGGATGCAACGAGTGAGGCTTTGCGCGCGCTGAAGCCTGCGTTCAAGAAAGATGGGACCGTTACTGCCGGAAATGCGCCTGGTGTCAATGATGGCGCGGCCGCCCTGGTCGTCACTTCTGCGGAACGTGCCGGGGATTTGAAAAAGAAGCCGATCGCCCGAGTTGTCGGTCAGGCTGTCAGCGGCATCGAACCGTCGCTAGTAATGATGGCTCCGGTAAAAGCCGTGCGTAAGCTGGCCGGCAAGATTGGCTGGAATTTGGCGGATGTGGACCTCTTCGAATTGAATGAAGCGTTCTCGGTTCAGGCTGTGGCCGTCATCGAACAACTCGAACTGAATCCGGAGAAAGTCAACGTGAATGGTGGCGCGGTTGCTCTGGGACACCCGATTGGCGCCAGTGGCGCACGCATTCTGGTCACTCTCCTTTATGAGATGTCCAAGCGCAACGCCAAGCGCGGCATTGCGGCACTATGCCTCGGTGGCGGAAATGCGGTCGCACTGGCTGTAGAGCGGTAGCTATGGAAAATCCGATATGGGGAACATCAAAACCCTTGGCGTAATTGGCGGCGGCACGATGGGTAATGGAATCGCCCATGTGGCCGCGCGTTCGGGGTTCAAAGTCATCCTTCACGATATCGAGCAGCGATCTCTGGATCAGGCTCTGTCGACGATCACGAAAAACCTCGAGCGCGAAGTCGCGAAAGGCAAGATTACCGGGGACGACAAAGCCGCGGCTTTGTCGCGAATTGTTCCAGCAACGAAAAACTCGGCCCTGTCCGATGTGGATTTCGTTATCGAAGCAGTTGTGGAAAACGTGGATATCAAATCGAGAGTTTTCGGAGCAATGGATGAAATCGCGCGTCCTGATGTGATACTGGCATCGAACACATCTTCGATTTCGATCACGAAGATCGCATCGAAGACGAAGCGGCCTGGCAAGGTCATTGGCATGCATTTTATGAATCCCGTTCCCATGATGACGCTCGTGGAGATTGTGCGTGGTCTCTCCACGTCGGACGAGACCAGCCAGACCACGAACCGGCTCGCCGTGTCGCTGGGCAAAACGCCGGTCGAGGTAAATGATTATCCCGGCTTCGTCTCCAACAGAGTGCTAATGCCGATGATCAATGAAGCCATTTTTTGCGTCATGGAAGGTGTCGGTACACCGGAAGCGGTCGATTCGGTGATGAAGCTCGGTATGAATCACCCCATCGGGCCCCTCGCCCTGGCCGATTTGATCGGTTTGGACGTGTGCCTCGACATCATGGAAGTTCTGCATACCGGTCTGGGTGACCCGAAGCATCGCCCTTGCCCTCTCTTACGAAGAATGGTGGATGCCGGGCAGTTGGGGAGAAAGTCGGGTCGCGGGTTCTATGAATATTGAAATCGGTTTGGACCCGTTTTGTCCGTCATAGTCGGAAGCTTGAGCTATGATCCATTGTCAGAACTGCACAACGCGTAACTCTTTGAATCAGGAATTCTGCTGGAAGTGCGGAGCGAAGCTTTTGGTCCCGTCTGGAGCCGCGCCGTTCGATCCCGCGATTCCGTTCATGGAGGAACACGTCCTTGAAAGAATTAGTGCTCTTGAATATTCCGTCAATGTCCTCACGAAACGGCTCGATTCGTTGATAGAAACGATCGAGCGCGTTGCCGCCAGCAATTTTATCGATCATACGATGATCGAGACCTTGACCGATTCGCTGGAGTCGGCGGGAATCGATCTCGCGAACCTCGAAGCCGATTGGAGAAGGCGAATCGATTCACGCATTCTCGAAACCGAGGAGGTGGATCGCCTCGGCGGGCGGATGCAGCGGATCATGGATGCTTATCGTGGTTCAGATCGGAAGCAGTTCGGGCTGTGGATTGAAAAATCGTATGACTTGCTAGTCGCGGACAGGGCGACTGAAAGTTTGCACTTTTTGAAATTGGCTTTCGATCACGATCCGGCAAATTTCGAACTCGGACGGTTGCTTGCCGAGGTCTATTTCCAATCCAAGGAATATACCAGCGCTAAGGAATGTCTGACGCAGGTTCTGGAAACCAAGCCGGATCACTTCGAAGCGACGTTGCTGATGGGTCTTATCCAGCAGCGAAAAGGAAATCTGAGCGATGCCCAAGAGAAGCTGGAATCCGCTGTGGGCCTCAAAAAAGATTCAGCCGCAGCTCACGCAACGCTCGGATCACTGCTGGCTGAAGTGGGTAACAAACAGCGAGCGCTCAAGCACCTTGCCACCGCACTGAAATTGAAGCCAAGCGCGCCTGTGCATTTCCTGATGGGCGGTATCTATTACAGCACCGGCCAGCACAAACGCGCCATCCAGCATCTGAAGCAGGCGACCGAATTGGATCCGGAATTCGGCGAAGCGCATTACCAGCTCGGCCTGCTGTGCCTGGAGATGAACTGGCTGCGAAAAGCTCAGGAATGTTTCAAGACGGCTCAAGCCTTGAATCCGAGGGAACGGCGCTATCGCAGACGTGTGCGCACCTTTTCCGAGGATGCGACCGGCCCTGATCAACTTAATGGACTTGTCCGCGAAGAACTGCGACTGGTGAGATGTCTTGGTTCGAAACGGACCAAATGAAATGATTTCGGATTGCGGATTTCGGATTTCGGATTTGGGCAACGGAGTGCGATCGGATGGTTCCCCAAATCCGCAATCCGCGATCTGCAATCCGAAATCGAAAGGATCTTATGCCTGAAGAAAGAACTGAAAAGAGCCGGGCCCTCGACCTGGCTGTGTCGCAAATCGAAAAACAGTTCGGCAAGGGCTCTATCATGCGGCTGGGTGGCGTGGATAGCACGGCCGCGCTGGATGCGATCTCGTCGGGATCGCTCTCACTGGACGCCGCACTCGGCGTTGGCGGGTTCCCGCGTGGGCGCGTCATCGAAATATTCGGACCGGAATCCAGCGGCAAAACCACATTGGCATTGCATGCCATCGCGGAAACCCAGAAGCTTGCGGGCTCGGCGGCATTCGTCGATGCTGAACATGCTCTCGACGCGAACTATGCGCGCAAGCTCGGCGTGGACGTGGAAAACCTTCTTGTGTCCCAGCCGGACAGCGGCGAGCAGGCTCTGGAAATCGCGGAAGTCCTGATCCGCAGCGGGGCAATCGATATTGTTGTCGTCGATTCCGTCGCGGCGCTCGTACCGCGAGCCGAGTTGGAAGGCGAAATGGGCGACGCGCAGATGGGCCTTCAGGCGAGATTAATGTCGCAGGCCCTCCGAAAGCTCACCGGCATCGTTTCAAAGTCCAGAACATGCCTCGTTTTTATCAACCAGATCCGCGAGAAAATCGGCGTCATGTTCGGTAATCCCGAAACGACCACCGGGGGCCGGGCGCTGAAATTCTATGCGTCGGTTCGCGTGGATGTGCGGCGAATCGCTTCTATTAAAGATGGAGACGAAGTGGTTGGGAGTCGCACCAAAGCGAAGATCGTCAAAAACAAGGTGGCTCCGCCGTTCCGTGAAGCGGAGTTCGACATCCTGTACGGCGAAGGGATCTCGCGCGAAGGCGACCTGCTCGATCTCGCCGTCGACAAAAACATCATCGAGAAGAGTGGGGCCTGGTTTTCCTTCCAGGGTGAACGCCTTGGCCAGGGCCGCGAAAATGCGCGCCAGTTCCTGAAGGATAATCCGGATTATCGCGGCCGCGTCGAGCTCGCCCTTCGCGAAATCATGGGCCTCGCGATTCCCACTATTCCCCCAGCCACAAACGCCGCCACGGCCGACAATGGCCACAAACGCCGGTAAGCTCTTTGTGCCTTCGTGTCTTCGTGTCTTGGTGATGAAAACCACGAAGGCACAAAGGCACAAAAGCCCTGTGTTACATTAGCTAGATGTTCAAGCCGATATCCGACAAAGTGAGCCTGCCGGATCTTGAAAGGGAGATTCTCGGTCACTGGAAAGAGAGCCGGACCTTTGAAAAAAGTATGGAGGCCCGGAACACCGCGCCGGACTATACCTTTTACGAAGGCCCGCCCACCGCGAATGGCAAACCAGGTATCCACCACGTTTTCGCGCGAACCATCAAAGACCTGGTCTGCCGGTATCAGACCATGCGCGGCTTTCAGGTCCACCGCAAAGCGGGATGGGACACACACGGCTTACCTGTCGAAATCGAAGTCGAGAAGAAACTCGGGCTCAAGCACAAAGGTGAAATCGAGGAATACGGCATCGCGAGATTCAACGCCGAATGCCGCAAATCCGTCTTCGAGTACAAAGACATGTGGGAGGATCTCACGTGGCGTATGGGTTACTGGATCGACATGGAGCATCCCTACATCACGTGCGAGAACGACTACATCGAATCCGTCTGGTGGGCGCTGGACCGGTATTTCAAAGAGGGGTTCATCTATCAGGGTTTTAAGGTTCAGCTTTATTGTCCGCGATGCGGAACGCCTTTGTCCTCACACGAGGTGTCGCTGGGGTACCGCGACGTTCAAGATCCTTCGATCTACGTCAAAGCCAAAGTGAAAGGTGAAGACAACACATACTTCCTTGTCTGGACAACGACACCCTGGACTCTGATTTCCAACGTCGCATTGGCGGTGAACCCGGATGTAGAATACGTGAAAGCCCAGCGAAAGCGCCCTCTGCCCTCGGGAGAGGGCAGAGGCGAAGCGGCGGGTGAGGGCTCACCGCAGTACCTTATCCTCGCGAAAGACCGCATTTCCATCCTCTCCGAAGGCGCTGAGGTTGTGGCGACTTTCCCGGGACGCGACCTCATCGGCAAAGAATACGAGCGCTGGTTCAGCTTTATCCCCGTCGAAAAGAAGGCTTGGTACGTCATCGGCGGCGGCTTTGTGACCACAGCCGACGGTTCCGGCATTGTCCACATGGCGCCCGCTTATGGTGAGGATGACTATCAAGCCTCGCTAAAGCACGATTTGCCGATGATTCAGGCGCTCGACGCCCGCGGTCAGTTCATCGACGCGGTTGCCCCTTACGCCGGCAAATTCTTCAAGGCGGCCGATCCTGAAATCACAGCAGATTTAAAATCTCGCGGTTTGCTGTTCAAGAAAGAAACGTACACGCACAGCTATCCGCATTGCTGGCGTTGCGACACGCCCCTGCTTTATTACGCTCGAAAGTCGTGGTACATCCGAACGACGGACTATGCTTCTGACATGATCGCTTACAACAAGCAGATTCACTGGTATCCGCCGGAAACCGGTGAGGGTCGCTTCGGAAACTGGCTTCAAGAAAACAAAGATTGGGCCATCTCGCGAGATCGATATTGGGGGACTCCGCTTCCCATCTGGATTTGCCAGAAGTGCGAGCTAAAGCGATCCGTTGGCAGCGTCGATGAATTGAGGCGGGAGGGAGCTAAACTTCCCGAACCACTCGATCTTCACAGGCCGTATATTGACGCCGTAACGTTGAAATGTGATTGCGGTGGGGAGATGCGTCGCATTCCCGAGTTGGTCGATGTGTGGTTCGACTCCGGCTCGATGCCCTTTGCGCAATGGCATTACCCATTCGAGAACCAGGAGATCTTCAAGCACGCCTTCCCTGCGGATTTCATTTCGGAGGCGATTGATCAAACCCGCGGTTGGTTCTATACGCTGCACGCGATCAGTTCATTCTTGTTCAAACAGCCGTGCTTCAAGAATGTTATTTGCAGTGATCTCGTCCTGGACAAGGAAGGGCAGAAGATGTCGAAAAGCCGTGGCAACACGGTCAACCCATTCGAGGTCATCGGAAAATACGGCGCGGATAGCGTCCGCTGGTTCCTGATCGCCAGTAGTCCGACGTGGAAACCGAAGCTCTTCGACATCGACGCCATCGCCGAAGTTCAGCGGAAGTTTTTCGGGACGCTACTGAATACTTACGCCTTCTTCACGTTGTACGCGAACATTGATGGTTTCAAGTACAGCGAGCCGGACGTTCCCGTTTCCGAGCGTCCCGACATCGATCGATGGATTCTCTCGCTTCTCAATACAACCATTGCTTCCTATATCGAAGCCATGGAGTCATACGATCCCACGCGCGCGGCGCGCCTGGTGAGCAATTTCACTATCGAGCAGCTGTCGAACTGGTACGTCCGCCGAAATCGCCGGCGTTTCTGGAAGAGCGGGCCTGGACAGGACAAAACCGCCGCATATCAGACGCTGTTCGAGTGTCTGGCTGCAATCACGAAAATGGCTGCTCCGATTGCTCCTTTTCTGCCGGACGAAATCTATCGCGCCCTCATGGCCGAGACTCATCGCGAGGCGTTCGACTCCGTTCATACCGCCGAAATGGCCACCGGTCAACAGCAACTCATCAACCCGGAGTTGGAGAGACGGATGGATATGGCGCAGCGCGTGGTTGGCCTTGTCCGCGCAATGCGGACGAAAACCAGTTTGAAGACGCGTCAACCATTGTCTCGGATCGCGATCCCCGCATCCCCGGAAACTCGCCGCCTGATCGAACAGATGAATGATGTCATTCTCGAAGAAATCAACGTGAAGGCTATCGAATTCATTGATGAATCCTCACCAATCGTCCGAAAGACAGCCAATGCGAATTTCAAGGTCATCGGACCGAAGTTTGGAAAGCTTGTCAACGCCGTAGCGAAGCGCATTCGGGAGATGTCGTCTGCGGATGTTGTACAACTGGATCAGACCGGCACCTTCTTCACCGAAGTTAACCGCACTCCGGTGACAATCACCAGGGAGGATGTGACGATCGCGGCTCAGAGCATCGAAGGGTGGCTCGTCGAATCCAGCGACGGCCTCACAGTCGCGCTAGACACGACGCTCACGCCCGATCTTATTAACGAGGGTCTTGCCCGCGAGTTTGTTAACCGCGTTCAAAACATGCGTAAGGATGCCGGCCTGTCGGTCACGGATCGGATCCGCATTCGTTTCGCAACTTCGGATCGCGTTGCGGCAGCGGTGGACCGCATGAAGGATTACGTCAAATCCGAAACTCTCGCCACCCAAATTACCGCCGGCCGCGATGGCGCCGAGCATTGGGGCAAATCGGAAATTGACGGCGAGGCCTGCGAGATTGGAATCTCCAAAGCGTAACCGCGGCACGGAAATCTGAGCCGCGAATTTCGCAAATTACGCGAATGGGCCGCCCCACACCAATACGGTTAGTAACGCCAGCAACTCTGTGCGACCCATTCGCGTAATTCGCGAAATTCGCGGCTAAAAACCTTCGCAACAATCCAAGCGGTACGCCGCGAAATGGCGTAATTCAGCGAAACCGGTAGTAGCCGGGACCAACACGCAGTCCATGATGCCAGCTTGCCGGAAGCGCGATAGAAAGCAGGCTGCCCACGATGGCCTGTGCGACCGCCAGCGGCACGAGATTCCGATGCGCGATGAAAACCCGTGAAAGCACGAAGCCTCCAATAAAGGTCACAGGCATCAGAACCGGATTCGGAATATGAAATGACGCAAACACCGCCGCGCATATCCAGGCCGTCCGATGGGGTTCTCTGAAAACCGCGAGTAGCCGATTCGTGAAAAACGATTGCAATCCAAACTGTTGAAACAAACACCAGGCGAAGTATCGGCCTAGTCCCTGCATCTTGTCCACATTGAGGGACCAATTGCCGAATCCTCCGCTGGCTGCCCCCATCAGGACCAACACCGCGCCAATGATTACTGTTGGTGCTGCAAGCGCCTTCAGGCCGGACATGAAATCGTGTGAACCCATTCCCAGATTTTGGAGACGGTCACGATGAAGCAAAAATGTCACAACAATGAAGGCCAAGAGGAAAATGGCACAATCCGGAAACGTAAACTGAAGCCGCCAGATGTAAAGGAGCACCCCTACCAACACGACCACAATTTCGATCGCTGCAAGAAGGACCATGCCTCGAAATCCCTACCGGAAAAATAGGCTCCAGAACGTGTCGACCAGCGCATGCGTGAGTGACGAAGCCATCAGGCTGCCCGTGTTCCGCCACGCCCGCCCGTAAAAAACTCCCGCAATGCTTGCCATCAGAAAATATCTATAGTTCGGAATGGGCGGACCGTTATTCAAATGTGAAGCGCCAAAGATCACCGCCCCGGCTATCAGGCTGATACTCTTATTGGCCGCCACCCGCTGAATCCAATTTTGAATCAGACCGCGGAACAGAAATTCTTCCGGTAACGCCGTGAATAGAAAAATCCCCGCAAAGGCCAATGGAGCCGGATAAAGCTTCGATAAACTGAAACTGTACCGGAGGAAATGGATCACCAAACCTAGCGGGATGGCAATCGCCGCAAACACCAAGAAATTGGCGGTTCCATTGACCAATATTCCCAGGTCCCATTCAAAACGGTATCCGATGTGTGGCGTGCGATTCCAAACCGCAAAGGCAATGACACCTGCATCGATCGCAAGAAGCTGCGCAAAGGCATAGTGCAGATCGGGCGTGCCCGTGATCAGAATCCTGCGGATAATTCCGAATTCCAAAGGAAACCATATCCAGATAATCACGAGCGGTTCCAACCACAAGCGGGTCGGCGCCTTTCGCGGCAGCCATAGCGCCAGAAACGGCAACCCGAGGTAAGCGGCCATCGTGACGGTTGCCTCGATAGCCGCGATGCCGGCGCCAACGGAATAAATCACATACAGCAACCAGAGCGCCGCCGGCGCGGCAATCAAGCGCGGAGGCCACCTGTCGATCCACTCTTGCAGCCGTTCCAAAACGCGGTCACTTCCCAACAGCAGCATCACAGCGAAAGCCGCGCCTGGACATACGGCCAAGACCGCTGCCTGTCCCACCGAATGCGTTCTATTCCAGAACGCCGCGTTGGCAGCAACCGTGACGACAATGCCTGCAACCACCGCGCCGCCGGGAGCTAGCCGATACCGTTTCATATCTCACGATACTACCGCGATCCCGCACTTCGGTCTTTACGAGACCAGCCCCCGTCCTTTACCTTTATAGGGTTGCTTGCCGAGGTAGCTCAGTCGGTAGAGCGCGGCCCTGAAAAGGCCGGCGTCGGCGGTTCAATTCCGTCCCTCGGCACTTTTTCTTTTCTACGACTTAAGTGTTCCGCTTTGTACAGCAAAGGAGCACTTTTGCCGATTTTGCCACATTTTTGCACTTTCGGTGTTGTGAGCCCTGCCCAAGTTTCCGAGAACGCGGTAATACGTCCATTGGCGCAGTCCCGATGGCGATCGGTAAACACCTGGTGACTATCGGCCAGGAATGACGGCGTCCCCGTCTGCTCCAGCATTCGCGATCTGGAGACCGGAAATCAATGAAGACGTGAAGCTTCGTACCAATTGGAACACCGTGCTGCTGTGAAACGACAAGAATCGCTGCCACCTTTTCCGAGATGCGTGGTTTTTTTCCCATGTTTTCGCTTTTCCTGTATTTGCGATTTTGCTCTAGAATGGCTCGCAGGAGGAGAGCCACGATGAAGGCCTTATGCGTTCCAGCATTTGTCATCCTTGCGCTAGTCTCTGCTGTAGTGCCGCTATCGGCGCATCACTCATGGCCGGTGAGCTTTGACCGGCTCGTGACAGTGAAGGGCACGGTAATCGAGTTCATGTGGGCAAATCCGCACCCGATGATGACCCTTGAGGTTCAGACCAATGACGGCCAGAAGGAGAAATGGCTGATCGGTGGCCCCGCCATCAACCGGATGGAGGCCAACGGCTGGACCAAGACGACGGTGAAGCCCGGCGACGTGATCACGGGTATCGGCTATCAGTTCGCCGACGGCCAGAAGATCGTCAGGCTCGAGCGCGCCGTACTGGCCGACGGCAAGGAACTGCGCCTCTACGGCCGCTAGGCCCGTGGATTGCGCCGCGCGGTCCCTGCGTAGTTACAACGTTGGAGTTATTCCAACATCCGCTTTCGTAGGTAAGTCAGGTGAGCCTCCTTTGAGGCTCACCACTTTGCTGGCGCTAAAGCGTGGGAGGTTTGTTCTGCTTCCGATCACCGGCGAAACCCGCGGGCATGGCACACACTCCCTACCAGCGATCTGGGGCAAATAAGTCATCGAAACCGTCACCCCGTTCCTCAGGTATTCCGATAAGTAGGTTTTTCGATGCCCGCACCACATTTGGATTCGTCTCGTACTGGTTAATTGCCTTCTCAAGATCGAGGCCGGACATAGCTGGACTCGGTAAAGGTCCGGATCCCCAAGAGATCGTTCCAAAATGAAGGCTCCAACCTCAGTGTTGACTTCGTGCACCAGCAGTCGCGGCGTTCCGGGTTTCGAACTGCACCAGCAACTGGTCCGGAAGGAACAACTGCTGAGCCTGGAGCTAGCTCGAAATGACAGTGGTTGAAGTCAAAAGAAGAAGGATTGACACGAAAACTCGACGTCCGATCATCATTGGCGCTCCTTGTAACCGCTTTAGTGCCAAGTTTACTTTGCTCGCCCAGCGACGGTGTTTGATCGTCAGAAGCAAGAACGTTCCCCTTACCAGCCCGGCCTGGATCGATCCGCTCCTAAGAGCGGAATCAAAGGCGAACGGACATAATATAAACAGGCTTAGACGAAACCGGCTTTAATGCGCACACTTCGAAAATGCCCTTTATTTTTCCGCGGAAGTTTAGACCGGAGGGCAATGTCACATGCCTACTTATGCGATGTCCGTACATGTGCTTTTTGGAGACGGGCACCCTCAGAGTTGCTTTGACGCTCGGTGCTTTAAGCCATTGCGCTCACGTCCTTTCTTAATCCGGCTTATCGGCACGCACAAGCCGCGGGGCTTTATTTTTCCTTTGTGAGGAAGGCTCAGCGAGCGGTTCCTTCAGCCGAATGGTTGAAGCCTTCAGCCATTTGGCTGAAATTTTTGAATTTCGGCTTGCGGAATTCTGTTTGCGCTTGGAGGCGCCGCTGAACAAAAAACTTTCCGGTCGCGGAAGAGGTGGTGATGGCTGCAGGAACTTTTCGCGGATGTTTCAAAAGGCATACACGCCTGCGGAAACTTTTTTCGGACGGCGAAAATGTTTCGCAGGTCTGCAGGAACTTTTTGCGGATGGCGCAAAAGGCATGCATGCCTGTGGAAACATTTTTCGGAAGGCGAAATGTTGTAGCACCTTTCCCGGCGAACAGGGCACGGGAGTAATAGATGTGCTTTTTGGGACTGGGATGCTTAAGGAAGATGTCCCGCGACGTTACTCCCGGAAAAAACGCGGCAGTGTTCGCCGATCTCGAAATTCGCTTGGCCGGATAGTCGGCTACTCGGAAAAGGGAGGGGTATGTTTCCGGTATCGCGACTACAGGGCCGAGTGTCGAAAAAAGCCGGCATACGACCGGTTTTCCAGGAGCTCCGGCGGTTGGAAGACGACATGGGTGGTCCCGAACCCTCTTGGATGGCGTGCCGGGAGTTTCTAATCCACGATAGGTGCTTGCATCCGAACTTACTTCAGTCTGGTCCCGTGCTCATATTAAAACAGAAGCTTCAAGGCGAACTGAATCTGACGAGACGACGTCGTGGTATTTGTGATCTTGCCAAACGTCGGATTGGGCGTACCGCCGCCGTTCGGAGCCTGAACAAACGCCGACGCATTGGGCAGGCCGAAGTTGGCGTGGTTTAACAGGTTGAAGAACTCAGCGCGGAACTGAAGGCGCGTCTGCTCTTTGAGTTGCGTATCCTTCATCACCGCGTAGTCCATGTTTACGGTGTGGGGACCACTCAAAAAGTCCCTTTGCAGATTGCCGAACGTGCCCGGCGCCGGCAGCGTGAACGCGGCCGGGTTGACCCACTGAGTAATGTTGTGGGTGTAGATTTGATTCGCCGGCATCACCAGGTTGGGCCGCTCGCTGCCCGCTACGACAGTTCCGGACTGGTCAAATCCGACGGTGACGTTCCAGGGCGTTCCGCTCTGCGCCAGGAACCCGCCGCTCATCTGCCATCCTTTGACCAGAATGTTCTGTTTGAACGGGAACGCGTAAACGCCGCTGACTTTAAAGACCTGCGGCCGGTCAAACAGACACCGTCCATGATCAAAAGAGCCATTCCAGGGATTGGACCATGGAATGCCGCCTTCCAACCCGTACGTGCCCGAAGCATCGTCCAGGCACTTCGACCAGGTGTAAGAAAGCTGGCTTTGCACGCCGTGCGAGAAGCGCCGGTTCAGACCGACCTGCAGGGAGTGGTAATTCGAGTCGCCTACTGGAGCCTCACTGCTCAACGCAGCGGCGGCCGGATTGAGGCGTGGGTTGCTGACGATGCCGGGAGTCGCCCCGCGGGGAACGCCATAAACCGTCACACCATTGACCAGCGACGGCATCACCGGATTGATGTCGCGCGCAGCATACAGATGCAGCCCCCGCGAACCAACGTAGCCAACCGTTAAAGTGGTGGACTCCAAGAGTTGGCGCTGAATATTCAGGTTCCACTGATACAGATGCGGCGTGTTATGGGCGTTGTAGTCCACTCCAACCAGTTGCGCGGGCGGCGGCAGCGCGCCGGGGAAGGGATTGGGAAACGCCGCCAATGGGACGAAGGCGAGAGCGTAAGGCGGATTGAAGTAATAGCCGGATGCGTAGGTGCGCGCGTGTATCGGATTGAAGAAGAATCCAAACCCCGCGCGGATCGCCGTCTTGTGATCGTCGAAAGGATCATAGGCGAATCCGATTCTGGGATCGAGGTTCCTGACCGAGGGATTGGATGCGAAAACGTTGCTGACGCGTGTGAACGTTCCAAACGGCGGATTGATGACGGCATTGAGCGGGTGCACGGCGGTGGTGGGATTGGTCACAAATTCATAGCGGACCCCCGCATTCACCGTTAACCTAGGACGCGCCTTCCACTCATCGTGAACGTATACATCAAATTCGCGTTCACGAAAGTCACGATACGAGTCCGTTTGACCCGGCTCGGGCCCCTGGAAGAGGCTGGGGATACCCTGCAAGAAATTGGTCAGGCCGGGAAAAGTATAGAAACCGCCCCACCATCCCTGTTGCTGGAAGTTGCTCTGGATGCGGTCCAGGGTTCCGCCAAATCGGAGGGAGTGCGCTTTGTGCGTCCAGATGAAGTCGTCCGATATAGGGAATTTATTCTGCACTTCCAGGAGCGGTGCGAAAATGCTCGTCCCCATCGAGGACAGGCCGGTGATGTTCACCCCGCCGTTCTGATGACGCTCAGGAAAGAAGTTCAGCGCGGAAGCCTGGTCCGGTCTGGCTTGCACGTCCGTTTCACGGGTCCGCGTGAAGCTGAAGCGCAACAGGTTCACCATCGTCGGCGAAATCACCCGGCGCCACTCGATCGTCGCGAATTGGTTGCGGGTGGAGCCCACTTCCGGCCATCGGGGAGGCAAGGGCGAGCCAAGAAAAGGCATCGTGGTGTCGCCGAAATCCCTCACATAGCGGACAAACACCGAGTCCTGGTTCGACATCGTGTAATCGACGCGTCCCAGCAGGTAATTCTCATTGCCCGTTTGCGTGTCCACTTCGGGTATGGAACCGACGCCGGAGGCCACTCTTGTCGTGGGCAGCGGATAAAGAGCCAGAATCGGGGCAATCGCCGGATTGATGCCCACGTTCACTCCGTTCACAATCCCTCTATGCGCGTCGGCATCTGGAACCAGCGCGACCACAGTCTGGCCCAAGGACCTTCGCAACTCCTCGTCGTTAACGAAGAAGAACAGCTTGTCCTTCTTGATCGGTCCGCCGAGGCTGCCGCCAAACTGGTTCTGCCGGAACGAGGGCTTGACGCTGTCGAAAAAATTGCGAGCGTCGAGAGCGCTGTTGCGCAGAAACTCATACGCCGACCCATGCAGGTCGTTGGTGCCCGATTTGGTCACGGCGTTCACCACTGCTCCATTGCCGCCGAATTGGGCGCTGTAGGTGTTGGTAAGAACCGAGAACTCGGCGATCGCCTCAATGCCCAGCGTTGTGCCCATGACGCCGGATCCGGAACCATGATTCCAGAAGCCTTGAATATTGGTGTTGTCCAGAAGATAGGCCTGGCCTTCTGCCCGCGCGCCGGAGACGCTGAAGTTGGACTCGACGCCGTACAGGAGATTCTGCGTGCCGGTTCCGGGGTTTCCGATCTGGGATCCCGTCGCCACTCCGGGGACCAAAGCAACCAGGTCCGTGAAGTTGCGCCCGTTCAGCGGCAGGTCGTTGATCTGCCTTGCTTCGACATAGGCCGCGACTGCCGTCGAAACCGTGTCGATCTGCGAAACCTGAGCCTCCACCGTCACCGTTTCCTGCGTCCGCCCAACGGATAGCGAAAAGTCCACAATCGCTTGTGCGCCCACGATCAGCGTGATGCCGCGGCGCACCGTGGTCTGGAAACCTGCCAGGGAAGCCTGCGCCTCATACTCCCCGATGGGAAGATTCGCAATCGTATAGCGGCCCTGCTCGTCTGTCGGCACTTCCTGCACGCGGCCTGTCGCGATGTTCTTCACCTGCACAGAAGCACCCGGAACGACAGCGCCCGCGGAATCCGTCACTGTGCCTAAGACGGATGCGTTGCCAGCACCTTGTGCGTGCAACACGCAGGACCAGCCGGCCAAAAGCGCCAAAAGCATCATCACCACCCGAGCGACGCGACTACTACAATAGGAGTTCAAAGTCATGCATCCTCCGTTTTTTCAGCGGAATCGTATGCCGCTAGACCGATGGAGTCAATTAGAAGCCGTACAAAAAGATCCAAAACCGTCATGTTTTTCCTTGGTCTGCCAAGGACGTGAATTGACGTGGGTGATACCCGCCACGGTTTTTGCAGGACGCTTTGCGTTCAATTGGAAGTTATTCAGTCCGACACGTAAACTTCGTACATGCGTTCGCGGAGGTGGGAACGCCGCTGCTCGAGCTCGTGGATGCGGCGCCGGTATTGGGCCCGGCCAAGGTAGTCGGAGATGCCGATGATCATCATGATGCCGCCGATGAGCGTGAAGAAATAGATGAAGGCCAAGGTCATGGGGAAGTCGGCTAGGACTTCACCCAGGGGACTGAAGTAGGCGGCAAGCTGCAGGATTGCGGCAACGCTGCCTACGATTCCGCCAATGACCATCTTCAAGCGGCAGTTCGCATACTTCCCGGCAAGGTTCATGATCTCGACGGAGACTTGGGCGTATTCCCTTTCGAGCGCGTTCTGTTCGTGAGGCCGGCGGCGCGGCCGCGCCACAAGGAACATTTCTTCATATTTCTTTACCAGCCCGTCGTATTCCTTTCGCGTCGCGGGATTCAGCAGCGTATCTACAATGAAGTTCAGGCGGCTCATCTGCTCGTGAGCCCAAGCCTGCTTGTCGGGCGGATTCTTGTCCGGATGGTAGATTTTCGCGATTTCCTTGAAGGCATGCTTGATCGCTGCCCCGTCCGCGTTGCGGTCTACACCAAGCTCGTCATAGAAGGTTTTTATCCGCGCCATCCAACGTAATTATAAACGGAACTCAGGTCTTCAAACGAGGGTCAGCAGCGTCCCGCAACCCTTCGCCTAGCAGATTGTAGGACGTGACGGTCAGGAAGATTGCAAAACCGGGAAAAGCCGTAAGCCACCACCCGCTCGGGAGCAACTGGCGGGCGCTGGAAAGGATCGAGCCCCAACTCGCGGTCGAGGGTGGGACTCCAAAACCCAGGAAGCTCAAAGTCGATTCGATGAGTATTGCGGACGCAATACCGAACGTCGCAGCTACGAAGACCGGCGCCAGGGTGTTCGGCAACACGTGGCGGAAGATGATTCGGAAGTCGGTCGCGCCAAGCGCCCGTGCGGCGACGACGTATTCCAAGGACTTGGTCTTCAGAAACTCACCGCGAGTCAGGCGGGCCACCGTGGGCCAGTTTGTAATTCCGATGACGACCATGATGTTGAAGATGCTCTGCGGCAGGAATGCAACAACGGTGATGATCAGGAAGAATGTCGGAATCGTTAGCATGATTTCGACAAGGCGGGACGCGACGATGTCCACGATTCCGCCGTAATAGCCCGCAAGAGCTCCAATGATGAGACCGATCAGTACATAAATCGAAACCGCCACGAAACCTACGGATAGCGAGACACGCGAGCCGTGCACCATCCGGCTGGCGACATCGCGTCCGATCTCGTCCGTACCGAGGAAGTGCTGAGAGGAGGGCGGCTGGATCGCATCTTTCAAGTTGATGTCGTTTGGCGAATAGTGGACCGGCGGGAACCACGCCCAATCACTCTCTTTAAAATTCGCTGCAATGAATTCCTTGTACGAAATGTTTTGAAATGACGGCTGCCAGCGCGACAAGCCGAGCCACACTGCGTAATCCTTCAACACCGGAAAATAAACTTGCCCGTGGTAATTCATGACAAGCGGCTTGTCATTTGCGATGAAGTCCGCACCCATGGCGAGAGCAAATAAGAGGATGACAATGATCAGTCCGACCACTGCAACCTTATTCTTGCGAAACTGCCGCCCCACCACTTCCCAGTAACTTTCGGCGGACGCTCCGAGTGAAACAGCGAGGATCGGAGCTAACGCCGGCGCTTCCAACGTTCCAACATCAACGACCAGCGATTCACGCCCCGGCTCTTTTTTCATACGCAATCCTTGGATCGACCACGGTGTATAGGAAATCCGCGAGCAGTATCCCGATAAGCGTTAAGAACGCGCTGAATGTGAATACCGCCATGATGAGCGGATAATCCCGATTTAAAACAGCCTCGAAGCTGAGTTGGCCCATTCCAGGTATTGAGAAGATCGTCTCTACTACTATGCTGCCGCCAATCAATGCCGGCAACAGGTCTGCCATCAGCGTAATGATTGGGATCAGGGAATTGCGTAATGCGTGACGGTAGACAACCAGCCGCTCGCTTAGTCCTTTGGCGCGCGCAGTCCTGATAAAATCCTGACGAATGACTTCAAGCATGCTCGCACGCATATAGCGCGACAGGGCCGCAAAGGTGTAATAGGTCATGCATGTTATCGGCAGAATGAGATGCCACACCTGATCCTTGATTCGATCCCACAGCGGCCAGTTCTCGGTCCCGATGGATTCCAGACCGAAGACGGGGAATACATCCCAGAAATCTCCTCCCCCGAAATAGACAATAGCCATGGTCGCGATCCAGAAATTCGGAAGCGAATACAGCGTGAAGAGAGCCACAGTTGAGATCTTGTCTCCTGCGGAGTTCTGATGCGTTGCAGAGTAAATGCCGAGTGGAATGGAAATCAGATAGGCGAGCAACAACGAAATTCCGCTTAATCGAATCGACACCGGAATTCTCTCTTTCAGTTTATCGGTGATGAGCCGGTGGTCGCGCAAGGACTCGCCGAAATCCAGGGTGACGATCCGTTTTAACCAACGTAGATACTGGATGTGGAGTGGTTGATCGAGTCCGTACAGTGCCCGCGTTTCGTTGACGATCTGTTCCGCGAGCGCCTGATCGTGGATACCCTGGGTTGCGTCTCCCATCTTCAGCGCTGCCGGATCACCGGGCGCAAGCTGAATGATCACGAACGAAACCAGCGAGATTCCCAAAAGCGTAGGAATTATCAACAAAAGACGCTTGATGAAATAACTACGCATTAACTCACTGGGTGTTCGTCGCCGTGTACCGTTGCGCCACCTTGGGCACAAACCAGATATTCAAATCGTAGCCTGGACGCGCCGGCAGCCAGCTCACATTCTGAAACCGTTTGTGATAAGCGGCCGCTTCCTGAGGATAAAAGAGGAAGGTGTATGGTTGCTCCTCATGGATAAGCTCCTGCCATTTCCAGTAGATTTGCCTTCGCTTTTCCTGATCGAACTCCGTCCGAGCTTGCTCGATCATGCGGTCTGACTCTGCATTGCGAAAGCTGATGTAATTAGACCCTCGGTTCGTGATCGAGTTCGAGTGCCAGATTTGATAGGGATCCTGCACCAAATCCGCGGACCAGGCGCTGGCGCCCGCGTCAAAGCGGTGGTCTCTCATGCTGGCGATGAAGACCGTAAATTCGATGCGCCGCTCAGTCATGTCTATGCCGACTTTCCGGAATTCTTCCTTCAGAATCGGCAAAAGCTGCCCTGTAAATGTGCTGCTCGACGAGCCGAGCATTTCAAATCGAAATGGAACACCATCCTTGTCGCGAATACCGTCCTCGTTATGATCGACCCATCCCGCTTCATCCAACAGTTCCGCAGCGCGTTTCGGATCATAAGGTAGCGCCTGGATGTCGGTATTGTGGGCGGTTGTCCCGGGATTAAAGTGCGAGGTGGCGATCTTGGCGAGGCCGAAACGCAAGGTCTCGATAATCTGTTGGCGGTCGACCAGCATCGTCAGCGCCTGGCGCACTCGCTTGTCCTTAAAGAACGGGCGTTCCTCATTCCATGCCAAAAGATAGTACGTGGGGATTGTATATGGAGATTTGGCGAACTGATTTTCAAACGCAGAACCACTCGTTTGTTGTGCGTACTGGATCGGAAGTAACCTGGGATTCATGTCGACTTCACCGGCCTTAAGAGCCGTCAGAGCGGCGGTGCCGTCGCTGATGATCCGATAGACGATTTTATCGAGGTATCCTTTCTTACCCCAGTATTGGTCATTCCGCGCCAGAAGAATTTCCTTTCCGGTGTCCCAGCGGTCGAATTTGTAGGGTCCCGTACCGATAGGTGCGCGATTGTTTGGATGCTTATTGAACTGCTCACCGAATTGCCTGAGCTTCGGATTGTTCTTTCCGTCGGCGCTGACGATGTCCGGGAACTTAACACCGTCAAGTAAGCCCTGAGGGTCGAAAATGTGTTTCGGTATGATGAGCATATATTGGCCTAAAACATTTTCGTTCATGAAATACGGTTTTCGCACCGTGAACCGAAGTTTTCGGCCGTCCAGCAGCTCCACGTTCAGGAGATCGGTTAGATAACTACGAATTGGCGCATCATCCACGGAGGGCGTCACTGCAGCCTTAAATGTGAAAAGCACGTCGGCGGCCGTAAACGGTTGCCCGTCGTGCCACGTCACGCCGTCGCGAATCGTGAAGGTGTAAGTCAGGTGGTCCGCCGAGACTTCCGGCCTTGACTCCGCCAGCAAGGGGCGTGGAGTAACCCAGTCCGCAGGTTCCGACTGAAGCATACTTTCATAAACGTGAGAATTGTTCGCCCCGCCTTGTATGTACTGCGCGTTGGTTGTCGTGGAGATCAGGGGGTTCAGACTCTCGGGTTCAGTATCGATCCTGTTGATAATCCAATCGCCAGACGTTGGTAGAGCCGCCGTACCTGAACCGGCTCCTCCGGGCCGGTCCGGCCGGCTGCACCCGAGAAGGAGCGAAGTGGAAATCAGGCAAAGGACCGTTATTCGACGCATCAAATCGTCTCCAATCTGTTCAATTTCAGCCAACTGCACCGAGCATTATGACATGAGCGCGTAGGCGTAATTGCTTTTGTCACCCTCTGTTCAACCTTGCCGCAACGAGCTGAAGTCCATCCAGAGTAAGGTTGGAATCGACGGTTTCGATCAGTTTTGCCTCCTGGTGAATAAAGGGCGCCTGGCCGCCGGTGGCGATAATCCTGGTCTTCGGGCCCAGTTCCGTTTTCATGCGTCCGATGATCCCATCCACCAGCGCCACGTAGCCGTAAAAAATCCCACTCTGCATGCTGGCAACTGTTGAGCGTCCGATGACGTCTATCGGTTTTTGAATTTCGATCCGCGGGAGACGGGCGGCGTGCTCATACAAGGCTTCGGCGGAAATCACGATGCCGGGCGCGATCACACCGCCGAGGTACTCGCCTTTGAGCGTAATGGCATCGAATGTCGTGGCCGTGCCGAAATCAACGACGATGGCGGGCGTGCCGTACTTGTGAACTACAGCAACGGCGTTCACAATGCGGTCGGCTCCGACCTCGCGAGGATCGTTGTACAGAACCGGAATTCCGGCATTCTCGTGCGTCACAAATACGGGCTTCACCGAAAAGTACACCGACACCATCTCGTTCAGCACCGAGTCCAACGGCGGCACAACCGAAGCAATGATGACCCCCTGGATTTGCTGCGCGTCGATCTTCTCCAGCGCGAAGAGATTCCGGAGCAGAATTCCGTATTCGTCCACGGTTCGGTCTTTCTGCGTGGACAGCCGCCAGTGCATCACAAGGCGGCTGCCGTCATAGACACCGAAGACGGTATTGGTATTGCCGAGATCGATTGCTAAAAGCACTTAGGCTACTCCCATTGGACCACATCTCCGCTATAGACCTCTTCGATGTGACCGTCTTTCTGTTCAATGCGCAGAGCACCAAGCGGATTCAGTCCCCGGGTGATACCGGAAATTTTCCGCACGCCGTTGTGAACCTCGATCTTCCGGGCACTTGCAAAGCTGGACAGCCGCATCCAGTGCTCAATGATGGTTCGCGGTCCTTTTCTTTCAAAACCCATGTAGAGGCTTTCGAACTCCTCGAGAAACTCCAACAGGATTTCGATCCGCGACTGGATTCGACCGGAGGCGATGCGCAGCGACGTGGCGCGCTGCGCGATGTCAGCCGGAAGATGCTCATGGTTGACGTTGACGCCGACACCGATGATCATTGTCTTGATCCTATCGACTTCGGCCTGAAGCTCCGAAAGTATCCCGCAAACTTTCCGATTGTCGATAAGAAGATCATTTGGCCACTTGATGTCCACATTCAGCCGCGTATCACGTTCGATAGCGTTATGCATGGCCACCGCCGTAGCCAGCGTGAAAAGCGGCGCCAGACTCGGCGGTGTCTTGGGATAGAGAACCATTGAGAAGTAAAGGCCGGCCTCGCGCTCCGAATGCCACGCCCGTCCGAGTCTGCCCCGCCCCTCCGTCTGCGCTTCGGCGATGATGATGGTACCCTCGGCCACTTTGTGATCGTGGGCGAACAGGCGCGCCGCAAAGGCATTCGTCGAGTCTACGCTGTAGAAGTGATATACGCACCTGCCGATTAGCGACGTCCGAAGCCGGCTTCGAAAGAGTTGTGGAAGAATGACGTCGGGCAAGCGAACCAACCGGTAACCGGTAAAGAGCTCACCGCGAATGTCCATGCCGGCTTGACGAAGCTTATCGATCCACCGTGCCAGCGTCGAGTGGGAAACGCCGAGATCTCGAGCCAGCTTCTCACCGGAAACCGCGATCATCATGTTTTGCATGAGGGCGTAAAGCAGCGCGTCGAGTTTTCGGTCCATAGAATTATTCGGCAGTGACGCGCAAGTGGATATCGGCGGCCGGAGCCGAATGGGTCAGTGCGCCGACCGAGATGTAATCGACGCCCGCTTCGGCGAAGCTGCACACGGTCTCCAAGGTGACACCGCCAGAAGATTCGAGCGGAATGCGGCCGTTCACAATTTCTACCGCCCTTCGAGTCTGCTCGGCTTCGAAATTGTCCAGAAGGATGACATCGGCGCCGCCGTCAACGGCGGTTCGAAGCTCGTCGAGCGTTCGGACCTCCACTTCGATCTTCACGAGATGACCGAGATTGCGGCGCGCTTCCTGAATTGCATGCGCAACGGAGGGATGGAAGATAAGGTGATTATTTTTGATGAGGACACCGTCGAACACCCCGCAGGATACGGCGTACTTGTCCAGTACTCGGAGACCGGGCGCGGTCTTGCGCGTGTCCACGATTCGCGTGCGGGTGCCTGCAATACGGTCGACATACTGATGCGTAAGCGTGGCGATGCCGCACATCCGTTGCAGGAGATTCAGAGACGTTCGCTCGACGGCAAGGATCGAGCGGGCAGAGCCGTGGACCTCGGCGAGAACGGCGCCTGTGGCGACGGAGCAGCCGTCGAACGCAACCGACTTGAACTGAAGATCGGGATCCACAAGCCTCATCATTGCGTGAATCACAGGAACACCCGCGACAACTAGCGCCTGTTTCGTCGTGTACCGGCCCGTTGCGCGGGCGTTGGCGGGAATGGTTGCGTGCGACGTGATGTCTCCCGCACCCACATCTTCTCGGAGTGCGGCGAGCAACGTGTCGCGCAGAAGGCGCAAATCCAGGTTGTCCATGCTTTAGCTAACTAACATTAGGAGTGTATTTCCCTCCTGAAACAGGAGGGAAATAGGTTAATTCCCCAGCCGCTTTAGCCCCTCGGCCAGTTTTGCGGCTTGATTCTGGTAGTGCGCCAGCCGGCGGCGGTTTTCTTCGACTACTTCCTTCGGAGCGCGATCCACAAAGCTGGCATTCGACAATTTTCGTTCAAGTGATTCGACCTGGTCTTGGACCTTCTCCAGCTCTTTTTTCAAGCGTGCACGCTCAGCATCAACGTTAATCGATCCAGCCAGCGGAACTTCGAGCGCAAGCCCTCCGGCCACTGCCCTCGCGCCAAGCTGTTCTCCGCTCAAGCGAGGAACGATCTCAAGCTGGTTCACCTGCGCCAACTTGAAGAGGTATTCACGAGCGCTGGACAGCAACTCGGTCAGTTCTGCATCCGTCGTCGCAATACGCACGGGGACGGTCAGCTTCGCGTCAACGTTCAACTCGGCCCTGACATTCCGAACTTTGACGATGATCTCCTGAATCAACTCTGCCTGCGACTCGGCGCGCTTATCCACCATTTGCGGATCGAATTCCGGATACGGCGCCATCACGATCGACTCACCCTTGTGCGGCAGGTTCTGCCACAGCTCTTCCGTGATGAATGGCATGAATGGATGCAGTAATCGCAGTGCGCTCTCGAACACATAAAGCAGCGTTGGCTTTGACCGCTCGGGATGAAGCTTGATCATCTCGAGATACCAGTCACAAAACTCGTGCCAGAAGAAACTATAGATATGCCGCGCCCCTTCGTGCAGGTTGTACTGCTCGACGGAACGATTCACTTCTTCCGTCGCTCGCGCGAGCCGCGACAAAATCCATCGATCGACCAGCGACAAGTTCGATTGTTGCAATTCGGCGAATGAAGGCAACCGATCCGATTCATCCGCGTACCTGAAGATAAACCGCGCCGCATTCCATATCTTTGTTGCGAATGCGCGGTAGCTATCGAGTAACTCGTCGGAGACTGCGATATCCGTTCCCGGCGCTCCCATTCTGGCGAGAGCAAATCGCACCGCATCCGTACCGTACTGGTCGCAGATTTCCAGCGGATCCACGACATTGCCCTTCGACTTCGACATTTTCTGGCGCTCCGCGTCCCGAATCATGCCGGTGATGTAGACATCTTTGAAGGGAACGTCATTCATGAACTTCAGGCCGAACATGATCATCCGGGCGACCCAGAAGAAAATGATGTCGTATGCCGTTACCAGAAGAGTGCCGGGATAGAACGCCTTCAGATCCTCCGTCTGATCCGGCCAACCCAGCGTTGAGAAAGGCCACAGGCCTGAACTGAACCAGGTATCCAGCACGTCCTGATCCTGATGGACCTTTCCTGAAGAGCATTTCGGGCAGCGCTCGATATCGTTACGCGAGACGGTCATTTCGCTGCAACCGTCGCAGTACCATGCAGGGATCCGGTGTCCCCACCAGAGCTGACGCGATATGCACCAATCCCGGATATTGTGCATCCATTCGAAATAGGTCTTCGCCCAATTGGCCGGGACGAATTGAGTGCGGCCCTGTTCCACCGCAGCTATAGCCGGTTCTGCGAGCGGTTTGATGCGAACGAACCATTGAGTTGACAGCAACGGCTCGACAACAGCGTCGCACCGCTGGCAGTGGCCGACCTTGTGGACCAGCGGCTCGGTCTTCGCGACGAGACCCTGAGCGTCGAGATCCGCCAGGATGCGCTTGCGAGCTTCGTTCCGGTCCAGTCCTTGATAAGGGCCGCCCTCTGCCGTGATCCTCGCGTTTTCATCAATGACGCTGATCTGGGGCAGATTATGACGCTGTCCCATTTCAAAGTCCGCAGGGTCGTGGGCCGGTGTGACCTTCACAGCGCCGGTGCCAAACGCAGGATCCACGACTTCGTCCTCAATGAACGGAAGCTCGCGATTCAACAATGGCAAGATTGCCGTCTCACCTTTGTACTTCTTGTAGCGTTCATCTTTCGGGTTGACGGCAACAGCCGTGTCTCCGAGCATCGTTTCCGGCCGCGTTGTTGCGACCTCAATGAAAGCGTTCGCACGCCCCTTCAAAGCGTATCGAATGTAATAGAGCTTCGAATCGACGGGTTCGTAGATTACCTCGAGATCCGACAAGGCGGTGTGACATCGCGGACACCAGTTGATCAGGCGTTTTCCGCGATAGATCAACCCTTCGTCATACAAGCGGACGAAAACTTCACGAACAGCGCGCGACAAGCCTGCATCAAAAGTGAATCGCTCGCGCGACCAGTCGCATGACGCTCCGATCCGGCGGATCTGCTTCAGGATGATTCCGCCGTACTGCTCCTTCCACTGCCAGACTCGCTCGACAAATTTCTCTCGTCCGAGATCATGCCGTGTCAGTCCTTCCTTCTTGAGTTCCTTTTCAACGACGTTCTGAGTGGCTATACCCGCATGGTCCATACCGGGCAGCCAAAGTGTGTTGAAGCCGAGCATGCGTTTCCGGCGCACGATGACGTCCTGGACGGTGTCATTCAGCATGTGTCCCATATGCAGCGAGCCAGTCACATTTGGAGGTGGCATGACAATAACAAATGCCGGACGCTTGGACTTCTCGTCCGCGTGAAAGTATCCTTGAGATTCCCACCACGCGTACCAACGGCCTTCAGCTTCCTTGGGGTTGTACGTCTTTGAAATTTCAACTTTCATCTGTTCTCTTCAGTTCCTCTCGAACGATCTTCTCTGTGATTTCGGGGACGATCCGCCACGCAATATTCTCGATGACTTGGACCGCGATTTTTTCAATAACCCGGTCGGCGATCCGATCGATCTCTTCTTCGCTTATCGAAATAGCCTTGCCTTGTGCAGCTTCGGCCGACTCATCTCTGAAAATGGCTGCCAGACCAAGTAGGTCCGAATCGTCAGGTTGTTCTGGTGAGACTTCTGCGGCCCTAGGTTTCGGAGATTCGTCAGGCAAGATGGACATCACCAGATCTGTGAGAGCCCTTGGCTCGAAGGGCTTCGTTATGTTGGCCGTCGCGCCTGCTTTTCTGGCGAATTCGTCATCGAAGGCATCAAAGGCTCCGACAAGTAGCACCACGGGCGTTGCAGCGAGCGTCGGATGCTGCCGAACATGGAGACAAACTTCGTAGCCGTTCTTACCGGGCATATAAATATCGGCGAGAACGACGCTGGGGCACACTTCATCGAAGGTTCTGATGGCTGCCTCTCCATTGTTCACGGCGACAACTTCAAATTCTGCGTCCGCAAAAATCTGGGTGACAAGCCGGCGAATCGTTGGGCTGTCATCCGCCAAAAGAATCGTTCGTCGCATAATTCTTCCTGGACGTATTTCCTCCGTCCCGAAATACGTCCTACAGACAAGTCGGGGCGGACATTGAGGTCCGCCCCTGAAAAATTCCAACCTGGTTTACCGGCTTAGCGGGGTTTCTTCGCCGGCTGCTTGCCGGGCTGTACCACCTTGGGATCGATAGTGAACGTACCGTTATCTTTGCTATCGGTCTGCCCGCCGGATTCGTCCTGAGTTGATGCCGCTTCAGTCTCTGTGGGAACAGGAGGCCGGCGATTAAACATACCGAACATTTTGCCCAAAATACTTCTGTCTTCGTGCTGGGTCTGTTGCGCGCGAGCCAGCGCAACCGGATTAGGTTCGGGAACGGGCATATTCATGGCCGTCAAGCGCTCCTTCGCTTCAGTCGCCCGCTCCGAAAACGGATATTCACTGACGACACGAGCGTAATAAATCGCGCTTTCTGGCTCATTGTTGCTGTGGCGCATCGATTCTGCCAAATTAAAAAGCGCTTCCGGAGTTCTGGAAAAATCCGGATACTTCTTCGCAATTTCTTTGTAGCGATCGATCGCTGCCGCGTAAGATCTCCTCAGGAGATAAAAGTTACCGATCCTAAATACACCGTCAGCAAGCACTTCTTGAACGGCGCGCAGTTTACTTTTGGCCTCATCCAGCAGCGGGCTGTCCGGATACGTTTCGACCATGGTTTTCAGCTCCGCCTCGGCAAGCAGCGCTTGCGTCCGGTCTCGATCCGACTTTTCCATCCTGCGCAGATGCGTCAAAGCCACCTTCAACTGAGCGTCGTCAGCCAAATCGGTTGTAGGAAAGAATGTAATGTAATCCTTGAATTCGGCCTCGGCCTGATTCATCGCCGAGGACGAGCTTTCGCGATAGAACGATTCTGCCAGCGCATACTTGGCCTGCGGTAGAAACTCGCTGTCCGGATAGGTATTGATCAGTGTTTGCAGAGTCAAACGGGCGACGGTGAATTTGTTCTTTTCGAGATCCCTCATCGCGCGGGTATAAAGGACTCGGTCGGGTTCGTTCAAGTCGGTGCCGGGCGCTTCGGACGCGACTCTCTTTCCGCCGCAACTCAGCAGTAGCAAAAATAATGGCAAAATTAACAATTTCCTCATCCAAAACCTCTTAAAGGAGGAGTCTTCGGACCCCTGGAACTATACCGAATGATAGCCGAGCCGTGCCGCTATTTCCAGCAGTTCCTTAACCTTCCGGGCGGGATCAGGGGCATGAAAAATGGCTGAGCCCGCAACCAAAACCTCCGCTCCGGCTTGGACGACTTCCGGAAGAGTATCGATGTCGATCCCGCCGTCGACTTCGATGGCGCATCGATAATGATGATCTTCAATGATCTGCCGGGCCTGCCGAATTTTATTAACCGTGTACGGGATGAACGGCTGGCCGCCAAAGCCTGGGTTCACACTCATGATAAGCAACATATCAACCAAGCCCAATACGTGGTGCACGGCCGACAAAGGCGTAGCCGGGTTGATTGAGACTCCAACACCAGCGTTTTGTGAGCGAATGAAATTCAGGGTTCGATCCAAATGCACGGTGGCCTCGGCGTGAACGGTCAACATATCCGAACCGGCTTCGATGAAGGCCGGGATGTACTTGTCGGGGTCCGAAATCATCAGATGCACATCCAGTTGAAGCCGTGTGGTTTTCCGGACGGAGCGGACGACGGGAGGGCCGATCGTGATATTCGGCACGAAATGGCCATCCATCACGTCCACATGTAGCATGTGTGCGCCCGCCTCCTCCACTTTCCGGATCTCCTCACCAAGCGCGGCAAAGTTCGCGGAAAGAATGGAAGGTGCGATCCGAATCACTGAGTCACTTCCAGAAGAATGATGTCGCTTTTGGAAACGCGGTATCCAGCCTGTGGCTTCTGCTGAATGACGACGCCGGCCTCGACTCCTGGATATTTCCTGTAGTTGATTTTTCCTATACGAAACCCTTCGGTGCGTGCGCGCGAAGCCTCCAATTCCGCGGGCTTGCCAATAAGGTCCGGCATGATAAAGTCCTGTGCCGGAGGCCCCAGCGAGATGAGGATATTGACCGATGGGTCGCTTCCTTCCTGTGTGCCCGGACCGGGCGACTGGTACGTCACCGTTGATGGCTCGCCTTCCGGAGTGTGAGCGTACAGCGTGTTGCCCAAGGTGAGGCGCCGCTGCGTCAGCGTGAGCTGCGCGGCCCGCAGGCTGTTTCCGAGTAAATTCGGCACGGCAAACCGGCGCCCACCCAGCGAGAGGAGAACCTTGACGCTCCGGTTCAACTTTAGATGTGTGCCGCTAGGCGGGATCTGCTCCAGCACGTGGCCTTCGGGTATTTCCGAGCTGAAACGCTTGCTGGAAACCTTCAAATGAAGACCATTGCCAGCGAGAGTCTCAGCTGCCTGATCCTCGGTCTTCCCGACAACCGACGGCACAACAACCTCACGTCCACGAATGGCGAACCGCATAGCGGTCAATGCACTCAAGATTCCGGCGACGAACAAAATGGCGATCATCAGGATAATTCCTGACCAACGCGAAAATTGGCCTCCGCGCTTGGATGGTTCTTCGGCCCTTTCGATCTCGGATTCTTGCATACGCTTCAATTATCCATCAGGGATTGAAATTTTTCACCAGGCTGAATCCGTGCGCCGTTGGCGAAGTCGGCGCCGGCCACGGGTTTTCGATTCTCCGGCTGGATCGAGAGAATTTCCAACAAAACACAATCTCCACAAACTACAGCCAGCGACCGCTTGGAAACGACAATCGTTCCAGGTTCTGCTCTCTGTCCCCGGGAGCGAAGCGTCGGGTCAGGGTCTGCCACTCTGGACCGCAAGATCTTGCAAATACCTCCGTGAAACTTCGTGACTGCTCCAGGCCACGGATTGAACGCGCGCACGCGATTGTGAATCTCGTTGGCACGCATCGTCCATTCTATAAAGCCATGCTCCTTTTGCAGAATCGGCGCGAAGGTCGCCTGCGAATTGTCCTGAGGCGTGGGACGCAGCGTGCCGCTTAGGAATTCCTCGACGGTTTTTATCATCAGTCCGCTGCCTGTTTCCGCGAGCCGATCAGATACTTGCTGGACGCTCTCCTCCGGACCGATGCCGGTTTCTTCGCACAAGAAGACCGGACCGGTATCCAGGCCCTCATCAAGCCGCATCGTGCAAACGCCTGTTTTCGTCTCTCCATTCGCGATTGCCCAATGCACTGGCGCGGCGCCCCGGTATTTTGGAAGGAGCGAGCCGTGCAGATTGATGCAACCATATTGGGGCAACTCGAGCAACCACGACGGAAGGATTTTGCCATAGGCGACAACGATAATCATCTGCGGCGCCAGGGCCTCGAACAGCGCATGAGCTTCATCGTCCTTGAGGGATTTCGGCTGGTAGATGGGTAGGTGGAACTCGAACGCTTTTTGTTTGACGGGGGATGGCGTGAGCGTTTGTCCGCGCCCGCTGGGTTTATCGGGCTGGGTGACGACGCCGGCAATCTTGTAGCCTTTTTCGAGGAGTCTTTGCAGCGTGGGAACCGCGAATGTGGCAGTTCCCATGAAAACGACGTTCACTTCGAAATTCGCAATTCGCAATTCGAAATCTTATTCATTCCCACTTGCCCTGGCGCACTAATTTTTTGATTCGGCGCTTGATGATGTCGCGTTTGACAAAACTGAGGTGATCCAGAAAGAAGATGCCGTTGAGATGATCCAGTTCATGACAGAAAGCGCGAGCCACCAAGTCCGAACCCTCGAGAACGATCTCCTTGCCGTTGAGATCAATTCCGCGCAGCACAACTTTCTTCGGACGGGCGACGTTCGCCGAAAATCCGGGGATACTCAGGCAGCCCTCCTCCTCATACTGTTCGCCATCTATGGCCACGATCTCAGGATTGAGAATGGTAAGGAGATGATCCTTGTCTTCACCGCCGCTCGCATCGGTCACCATGACGCGCTTGGAGACACCGATTTGCGGCGCTGCCAAACCCACGCCCGGCGCCTTGTACATGGTTTCAATCATATCCTGGACCAGCTGAACCTCGGCCTGCGTGATGTTGGTGACGGAATCGGAAGGTTTCTCCAGCGCCTCGTTTCCCCAAAGAACAATCGGTCGGATCATATTTGAATTCTACAGTAGCGTCACGCGCTTTAGCCCTCTGGATAATCGCGTAACTGCCGCAAGTATGCTTCGTAATTTCTCTTGGTCTCCGTGATCGAATCCCCCCCGAACTTCTCAAGAAACGCATTTGCGAGAACATGGGCCACCATTGATTCACAGATGACACCTGCCGCGGGAACGGTACATGTATCCGAGCGTTCATGTTGGGCCAGAAAAGGCTCCTTGGAAATCATGTCGACGGAGCGAAGCGCCTTTTTCAGCGTCGGAATAGGCTTGAGATACCCCACGACGCGAATCTCCTCACCATTCGAGATTCCGCCTTCCATTCCGCCGGCCCGGTTCGTCAAGCGGTAAAAACGCCGCTGTTGGGCATCGTAAGCGATTTCGTCGTGGGAAACTGAACCGCGGTTGTAGGCAACTCGAACGCCTTGTCCCAACTCGACCGCTTTCACAGCATTCACGGACATGATGGCTTGGGCCAGTCGCCCGTCCAGGCGGCTGTCCCACGCGGTGTGCGAGCCGAGCCCTGTCGGAACGCCGAGGGCGACGACTTCGAAGGTGCCGCCGATCGTATCGCCATCCTTTTGAGCGTTTTCGATTTCTCTAACCATTTTCTGAGCAACATCGGGAAGAACGCAGCGCACAACGTCGTCGTCTCGGATAGCTTCCAGCTGGGGCCAGGACACGAGAAAGTCATCCGGTACTCGAACGTTGCCAATAGCCGTGGTGTGGCTGAGGACCTCGATACCGAAGGTCCGCAGGAAAACCTTGGCCAGAGCGCCAGCGGCCACCCGGGCCGCGGTTTCGCGGGCGCTGGAGCGCTCCAGGATGTTGCGGGCATCTGTATGATTGAACTTGAGCGACCCTGCCAGATCGGTGTGCCCGGGACGTGGGCGCGTGACGCGGCGCTTGTCGCCGGAATCGCCCGCAACTTCACGCACGGACATGATTTGCTCCCAGTTGCTCCAATCGCGGTTCTCAATCATCATCGCGATCGGACTGCCCAAGGTTTTTCCGTGGCGGACACCGGACAGGAATCGAACCTGATCGCGTTCAATTTTCATTCGGCCGCCGCGGCCGTAACCGCCCTGGCGCCGTTTGAGTTCATGATCAATGAATTCGAAATCGATGGTCAGATGAGCCGGGAGACCTTCGACTAGAGCAATGAGGGCCTGACCGTGCGATTCCCCAGCGGTTCGGAAGCTCAACATGGCTTGAGTATAGCCCGTAACTGCTTGACCCTAAAAGAATCTTTCCTATAGGATGAGGGATGCCCCTTTCGCCGAAAGCCGCAGTCAAGGAGGTGCAAGAGTTCTCCTACCTCGTGGCCAAAGCATTCGCCTCCGTTTTTCGGCGTCCTTACTACGTTCGAGACATACTGACCCAGATGGATTTGATCGGTGTCGGATCGTTGAGCGTTATCATACTAACTGGCTTCTTTACAGGTGCAGTGCTCACGCTGCAGTCTTCTAAGACCTTATCGACCTTCGGCGCCGTGGGACTTATCGGTCAGCTCGTTGCCCTTTCGCTGGTTCGCGAATTGGGTCCGGTGCTCGCATCTCTGATGGTGGCGGGGCGAGTCGGTTCGGGCATTGCTTCGGAACTCGGATCGATGCTGGTCACGGAACAAATCAACGCGATGCGAGCCCTGGGCACGGATCCGATCAAGAAGCTCGTGGTTCCTCGAATCCTGGCAACCGTAGCGATGCTGCCGGTTTTGACCATTGTCGCCGATAGTACGGGGATTATCGGTGGACTGACGATCGCCGTTTTTGTTCTGCGCATCAGCTCGAATCTGTATTTGAGCCGCGCCTGGGACGGTCTTTCGTACATGGACTTGTTCGGCGGCTTGCTCAAGCCGCTAGTGTTTGGCGCCATTGTTTCAGTTGTGGGCTGCCGTTGCGGTTTACGCACATATGGCGGCACGCAGGGAGTGGGCCGCTCGACGACGCAGGCTGTTGTGGCTTCGTCCATCATGATCCTCGTTTTTAATCTCATCCTGACTCGAATCATTCTGGTATACACACGGTGACCACCTTGGAACCCGTTATCGAAATCAAGGATGTTGTTAAATTTTATGGCGGGAATGCGCCTGTCCTGGATGGCATTTCCTTTCGAGTGTTTCGGGGAGAAACCAAGATCATTATCGGCGCAAGCGGCTCGGGCAAATCGACGATCCTTAAATTGATCTTGGGCCTGGACAAGCCGGATGAAGGCAAGATCTTCATTCAAGGCGAAGACATCACCAAACTCAACGAGCAGGAACTGGTTCGGGTTCGCCAGAAAATCGGAATGGTCTTTCAGGAATCCGCGCTTTTCGACTCGTTGACCGTGCGCGAAAACGTGGCCTACCGCCTGCACGAACGAGGTGAAGATGAACAGGAAATCGAAGCCAAAGTCCGCCAGAGCCTGGGTTTTGTTGGACTCGAAGACGCGATCGAGAAGCTTCCCTCGGAGCTTTCCGGAGGAATGAAGCGCCGCGTTGCCATCGCCAGGGCCCTGATCGGTCAGCCCGAAATCATGCTATATGATGAACCCACGGCTGGACTGGACCCGATAACGTCCCGGAAGATCAATGAGCTCATCATCGCGCTACGCGACATCCACGCGGTGACCGGCGTTTTCGTGACACATCGCATGCGTGATGCGTTCACACTCGCGACGGAGTACGCCACCAATGGTGACGAACAGATTCACTTTCATCACGAAAACAATTTCGTCTGCATCGCCAATACACGTTTTCTGATGTTCCGTGATGGGAAAATAGTTTTTGAAGGACCCGACGAGGTACTGCGTCGGTCTAAAGATGAATACATCAAACGCTTTCTCGCATGAAAACCGCGCAGAGGAGGAAACATGGCGCAACGTAGATCGCTAGCCTGGACCGAATTGCGGGTCGGCATTCTTGTAATCGTCAGCTTCGTGTTGCTGGCTTTGGCAATTTTCTACATCGGAGGCGAGTCCGGAATTTTCACAAAGAAGTACACCGTGGTGGTTTATTTCGAGGATGCCAACGGTCTCCGCAATGGAGCTGAGGTCTGGCTCGAAGGCGTCACCATCGGAAACGTAAGTAGCGTGCGGATTTCCAGGCAGACGGATCCGGATAAAGCAATTGAAGCCGAACTGCGCTTGGACGAACGCTACAAAAACATCATTCGCACGGACTCGAAGGTCACCATCGGAACCATCGGTCTTCTCGGCGATAAAACTGTAAGCATCACCCGGGGTACCGAAGCCGGTAAGGTCATCGATGAAGGCGGCACACTACAGGGGAGCGAGGAAGGCGACATCCGAAAAATCGTCCAGGGCACTAACGATTTTATCGCAAACCTCCAGGTCTTGAGCGATCAGGTCAAACGTATGGCGGAACGCGTGGACCGCGGTGAGGGAACGCTGGGCAAATTCTTGGGCGACACTTCCATTTACGATAACGCGAACCTTGCAGTGAAGGAGGCTAACGCGCTCGTGCACGATGCACGGACCGGTAATGGAACCGTTGGCAGGCTGATCTCGGATGACGAGATGTATCGGAAAGTCAGTACGATGGTCGATCGCATCGACACTCTCGTGGCCCAGATGGAAAGCGGCCACGGCACCGTGGGCCGGTTCGTGAACGATCCGTCGGTATACAACAAGGTCGATCAGACGCTGGGCAAGTTTCAGACGATCGGCGACCGGATCGAGCGCGGTGAGGGTACGCTCGGAAAACTTTCAAAAGACGAGGCCGTCTACAATGACTTCCGCGACACCATCGCCCGGTTTTCGGCGCTGGTCACTTCCGTCGAAAATGGCGAAGGCACGGCCGGAAAGTTCATCAAAGACCCGACGCTCTATAACACTCTCAATCAGACTTCGTCCGAGATTCTCAAACTGATGTACGATTTCAGGCAGAACCCGAAAAAATTCTTAACGATAAATTTCAAACTCTTTTAAAGGAACGCGGCTAACGAGTCGAAGAACTCATGAGTATTGACATCAAGAAAAAATTAGAAGAGGAGATCCAGGCTCTCGACAGAGAACTCCGGGAGGAGTTGCCAAAAGCTCTCAAGGCCGCCGCCGCCCTGGGTGACCTCAGTGACAACGCCGACTACCAGGCGGCACGCGAGCGTCAGGATTTCGTGCGGGTCCGTCTGGGGCAGCTTAAGCAACGGATCGCGGATTTGTCGATGATCAATTTCGACAAAATCCCGCGCGACCGGATCTCTCTCGGATCGAAGGTCGTCCTGTTGGACGTCGACAAGAACGAGGAGATTACTTACAAGTTGGTGACAACTGAGGACGCCAATGTTACTGAAGGTCTCATCTCGACGACGTCACCCATTGGCCGCAGCCTCTTAAACAGGCGTGAAGGCGACACCGTCGAGGTGAAGATCCCTTCGGGAACTCGCACGTTCGAAATTTTGAGCTTCACGACAATGCACGATAGCCAGTAAACCTCGATGCAACTCAAGTCCATCAGCGGGCGAATCGGAGCCGGTGGAAAGTGGATCCTGGACTCCCTGGTGGCATGGCTTTCGAATCTCCACATCAACCCGAACGTCCTGACGCTCATCGGTCTGCTGATCAACATCTTCGCGATGGTCTTGTTCGCAAAAGGAATATTTCTGTGGGCGGGACTCGTCATTCTATTCGCCGGAATCTTTGACATCGTCGACGGTGAAGTCGCCCGCCGCACTCAACGCGTCACGAAATTCGGCGCGTTCTTTGATTCGGTGATTGATCGCTACTCCGATCTCCTGCTGCTGCTAGGCCTGATCATTTGGTACGCGAAGATCAATCGCATATTCTATGTTGGTCTCACCGGGCTGGTTCTGATCGGCTCCGTCTTGACCAGCTACGCGCGAGCACGAGCGGAGTCCCTGATCCCCGCCTGCAAGGTGGGTTTTCTGGAGAGGCCTGAACGTGTCGTGTTGTTGATTATCGGATCCCTGTTCGGCAGGATGCCTGCCGTATTGTGGGTTATGGCCATCCTCTCGAACTGGACTGTCTCTCAGCGGATCTGGTACACGTGGCGGGAAGCGTCAGCTATGGAGCGACGCGTCACATCTTTATTGTTTGCACATCCTTCGGCAGCTTCAGGTCAAAAGCCGAATCCGGAATCTTCTGGTTCATCTTGATATTCGCGAATTTCAGAACCATATAATCGCCGCCGGCTTCTGTTGTCTTGATCTGAACAGGAATCCAACGCTGCTGATCCATCCAGAGACGGATCGAAGTGAACATTGCTGAAGCCTTAGGGTCCTTGGGTTGGAGTTCGAGCACGCTGGTCTTTTGACCGTCGATCCTTTCTTCGCCCACAATCGCGCTGTCGTAGACTCGCTTGATATCTTCCTTGGACTGGCCGAAGCCGATCAGCATGAATTCGGCCTTATCCTGATTGTTTCCGAGAACATACTCCTGGACCTGTTTCAGCTTCGGGAAATAAAGAAGCGCCTTTCCCGCATCAATGAGCATCCGTTGCTGCTCGGGCCTCGTGATTTGGAGCATGATTCTTGAAACTTTCCCGCGACGGGTGAAGTAAACCGTTCCACTATCAATAGCCTTGTCGTTGACGATCACGGTGACTTTCGTCCGTTCGATTGTCGCTTGCATGGAGAGGAAGGCCTTGCCGACCTCGTCCATCTTCGCGAGGACTTGATCAAGCGTGTAGGTGTTGCCCTGCGCAGGCGCAGCCATAAAGCCCGTGACGACGAGCGCGAGCGACAAAGCGGCGGTCCCGAAATCCGAAATTCTCATTACCTCTCAATCCAAATCGAATAAGCAACGAGTGCGCCGGTCGTATCGTAAACCGGCTCCGTATGAGAGACCGTGACTGGCGCACCGAGCCATACTTTCAGACGGTCAACGGCAGCCTGTTCAGTCCCTTTCTGAGTACTGAACACGGTTGTTTCTACTTTGACGGTGAAGACCGTGTGCCCGTCATCATCTCTCGTCGTGCGGATCATGGGATCGCCCGGACCTCGCATGGAATCCGGCCGGTCGTTGAATATGGAGGGCGGCGTCAGGAAGATGAAGGCCAGGATTACCGCACAAATGACATCGTATTGTTTAGACCCTCGTTCAAAGGACCAGAGTAGGAATCGCTTCATACACTGCGCGCAGGCTGTACCAGTTCGCTCTCAGTGTCTCGGGGAATTGGATCGTTGTCGCTGACGACCACTCCGTCGCGCATTTCGATAACTCTGTCTGTATAAGCAACCAATTCGGGATTATGCGTGACCAGGATGGTCGTCTGCTTGAACCTGCGATTCAACTCCCGGAACATGTTCAAGACGATTTCCGAATTTTTCGAATCCAGGCTACCGGTCGGCTCGTCGGCCAGCAGGATCGCTGGGCGATTCGCGATTGCGCGGGCGACCGCCACTCGCTGCTGTTCGCCACCGGACAGTTCGAAGGGCTTACGCCCCATCTTTTCTTCGATCATCAATAGCTGGAGGATCTTGGCCAAATGCTGGTCGTGGTCGGAACCCGCAGCCTGACCGTGAATATGCTGCGCTACTTCAATGTTGGCACGCGCAGTTAACGTCGGCAAAAGATTGAATTTCTGAAAAACGAACCCGATCTTTTTGCGCCGAATCGCGGTGAGTTGGTTATCGCTCATGCCGGTGATGTTCTCGCCGTCGATCATGACCTTGCCCGAGGTTGGCCTGGCCATGGCCCCGAGAACATGCATCAGAGTCGATTTTCCACAACCGGACGGCCCCATGATGGCGACCAATTCGCCTTCACGAATCCGGAGGTTCACCCCCCGAAGAGCCTCAACATCGATCTTGCCGACTTTGTAAATCTTCTGCAGATCAATCGTTTCCAACAGAATGTTCATCTAAAAAACCTAACCCTAAGGATTTTGCCACAAATACTACTCGTACGCGAGGGCTTCAACCGGATCCTGTGCTGCTGCTCGGAGCGAGGGATACAGCGATCCAATGATGCCGCTGAGGAGTGCGAAGACCGATGCTTTAGCGATCCAACCGGTGGTGATTAGCACGGTAAGAGTTGGGAACACGAGAGTCACCAGCCTTGCCATAAGGAAGCTCGCGCCGATTCCCGTCACAATCCCGATCAGACAAACAACCGCCGACTCTTGAAAAATAAGGCCCACGATGAACTGTTTCGAGGCGCCCAGAGAGCGCAGAATGCCGATCTCCCGCGTCCGCTCCGTGATGGTGGTGTACATTGAAAGAAAAATCACCAGGACACCGATACAAACGGCAACAAAAACCACTGTTTCTATGAATGCGTCTAGCGCCGGCATACTGGTGGACATCATCAGCTTTGCATACTCTCTCAGGGGAATCGCGCCGTACGTGGGAAAGACCTGTTTCATACGCTCGATCACAGTGTGGACCTGATCCGGATCCTTCAGCTTTACATAAAACAGCGAAGCCCGATTCACCCCACCCGTCATGCCCTGAGCTGTCAGCAGTGGTATGAAAAGCCGTGCGCCTTTGCCATGCTCCACAATGCCGGCAACCTTAAACTTGTGGTTCAGGAGTTCCACGTGATCGCCCACGTTAACGTGTTTGGCGAGCGCATAAATGTCATCGACGATGACTTCGTCGGGCGCGGAAAACCGTCCGCCCTTGTGCCAGATAAAGCCGCCACTGACCTCATTGAACTTGTCAAAATCGATGCCGTAAATGACCTCGAGACCGCTTGTGGAATTGACTTGGGTCTGGACCGGCACCACTGCCTTGACGCCATCGATTTCGCGTATCTTGTCGCCTAAAGCGACAGGCATCGTCGAGTTGCTCAACGCCAGCAACAACGACGAATTCGGTGGCTGGAACAGGATATCTGCGCCCACACCCTCGGTGCGCTTAGCGGTCTCGTCGGAAATTCCGGCGGTCAGCCCGACGACGACGAGGATCAACGTCACCTCAAGGGTAACCGCCAGAATGCTAACCGTCGTACGTACGGGCCGGGCCGCAAGGCCGGCCATGATCATTTTCTTATACATGCGCAACTCAAAAGGGCCTGCTTTCCGAGCCCTCATCGGCTTCCAGTTGTACCAGTTCGGAGCCGGCCGGGCGCTCCAAGTTGAAAGCTTCGGCGGCGAACGGGTCGTTAATCGTCGTCTTTTGGAAAACCATCTTCAGCGCATAGTCGTCAATGGGCCGCTGAATCAGAATGATTTGCGGAAAGGCAACGTCTCCCTGACTCGAATATTCGGAATATTCGACGTCGGTATCCACCTTTCCATCCGGCCGGAATAGCTGCTTCCGTGTAACCTGAAGATTGCTCCGATCAATCCAGAGCTTTTCAACCATTTCCGCATCCCGCCCGGTAATATTGATGAAACTGAAGACATAGAAGCGGCGACGACCCTCCGTCGTCTCTTCCAGCGTCGACCTCATCTGTGGATCGCTCGAATAGGCGGTGATGTCGACAAACAAAGCGCTCACAATGTGTTGTGGCCGCAGGTTCAGAATAGGATTCTTCTCGTTCGTGGGTGCGCGAGTATCGGCAATGATGAACTTGTTCTTGATAGGAATCGAAACCCGGTATTGCCGGCCATCGGAAACCATGTCGAAGACTGTAGCCAACGCGAGAGGCGCTTGCACCTTAAAGCGAATATGGCTGGGCCGCTCCACCAGCAGGAACCCTCTAGTCTGACGGTACTCGGTCAGGACGCCTGTCTTCATTCCGCCGCCCGACGCATCCAGAGCCAAAGTGCCCTGAAGCGTCTGAATCTGGTTGCTCTGTCTTTCGAGCATCTGCAGCAAGTCCGCCCGGCTGGCCGTTTGAGCGGGTAACAGGCGCTGGGTTTCGGGTACGACATGTTTCCTTGAAATGCAGCCTGTCTGAATCGCGAGCAGCAGCGCGAGAATGATCCTGAATTTCAAACTCGGTTCCCTTCTTTCATGCTTCCATGCTACGCATTCTGCGGCGCGCGTAAACGAAAACAATCCCGCAAGCGGCGATCACGATCGCCAGAATGAGCCCAATTTTCCCGTAGTTGTCGTGGACGAATTGAATTGCCGCGGGCCCATACACGACGGCCAGGATGGCTTCGGAGAGATAGCGAATACCGCGTCCGATGACAACAGCGGTAAGAAATTTCGGCCATGAGATGCCGAAAGTTCCGGCAGAGAGTACAAAAATCTTGAATGGCGTCGGTGGCGGCAATAGCGAAGGAATAATAACCGCCAGAACTCCGTAACGCCGGTACCAGTTCTGAATCCTCACCAGTCTCTCATTCGTAAATCGCCGCTTGAGAAAGGTTTCTCCTCCCTTTCGCCCGACAGCATAGAGAAGGGCGCAGCCGATAACGGAACCCAGGATCGTCAGTACTGCAAATTTCCACGCGTCTTCCGGGTGGCTCATGGAAAACGTCATCAGCAACACATCGTTCAGTTCAGGCAATGACAAGAAAGATGAATCGCATATAGCTAACAACATGAGCCCTAGTCCGCCGTAAGGTAAAAGCAAGTCTCTGACCCATATTGATATTCCTGAAAAAAACATTGAGCTTTGCGTTTCGGGGGGAATCTCCAACGGCCTAAGACCGAGGCACCACCTATAATGAGGACACAGTACGCGACCAAACAACCCAGTCTAGCACGATTACCACACCAAAACAGCCCGGCAAATTTGCTCTTAGCTCGAGTTAACGCGCACCATACAATAAACGAGCAAGTGAGGCGCCTATGAAGTCGATTGCTTACACACTTTGGATAGCGGCGGCCCTTCTCGGCCAACGACAAGAGTTTCCACGAGACCCTGCAAAAGACATGCAGAAAAGAGCCGAAAAAGAATCCAGCGAGAAGAATTACAAGGAACTGCGAGAAGCCGCAACGGAGTTGGCCGAACTGAGCAAACAGCTCAGCGCGGAAATCGACGAGAGTGGCCAACACGTCATTTCAGCCCGAGTTTTCGATAGGCTTGACAAAATCGAGAAACTGGCAAAACGGATTCGAGACAAGGCGAAGGGAAACTCCATACTGGCGCCAAAAGATCATTAGCGTAAGGCTGTAGTTGGTCAACGTGCGCGGTCTATTACCGCGCCTACAACGAAGCGGCCGCGGATATCCGGCACTGATCGCGAAATTGGTCTGGACATCGAAGAGAATTATGATCTATAAGAAGTCCGTCCTGATCCGACGCCGTGTCAGGTGATAAGACAACGAAGTCTTCGATCTGAATTTCACAGGTCGAGGACTTTTTTTGTTTTGGACTTGTCTAATTTTTAGTCGATTTCGGATTTCGAAGATGGCAGAATGCTGGTCTTTTGTTTTCGGACTCAATAAGAAACTAAAAAAAGGGTTTTGCAAGAAAGGGAGGTTCCAGTCATGACACCGAAAGAGGTTGTCGAATTTGCCCGTCAGAAGGGAGCGAGGATCGTTGATCTTCGCTTCATCGATCTACCGGGTCTATGGCAGCACTTTTCGATTACGATGAGCGAAATGAAGGAAGACATTTTTGAAGAAGGCCTGGGCTTCGACGGTTCCAGTATTCGCGGCTTTCAGAAGATTCAGGAGAGCGACATGCTCCTGATACCAGATCCCAATGCCTGTTTCATGGATCCCTTCACGGAAGTGCCAACGCTCGATATCATCTGCAACGTAAAAGATCCCGTCACTGGCGAGTCCTACTCGCGCGATCCACGCTATGTCGCGCAAAAGGCCGAGAAGTATCTCCAATCGACCGGCATTGCGGACACGGCCTACTTCGGTCCGGAGCCGGAGTTCTTCATCTTCGATGACATCCGATTCGACCAGAGCGTCAACTACGGCTTTTACTACATTGATTCGAAAGAGGGCTTCTGGAACTCCGGAAAAGAGGAAAACCCGAATCTTGGCTACAAACCCCGGTACAAAGAAGGTTACTTCCCCGTGCCACCAATGGATCAGTTGCAGGATATCCGGTCCGAAATCGTGCTCACTCTGGAGAGTATCGGCGTCCAGATTGAAGTGCACCATCATGAAGTCGCAACTGCCGGCCAAAACGAAATCGACATGCGGTTCGATACTCTGACGCGCATGGCCGACAAGCTTCAGATGTACAAATATGTCGCGAAAAACGTTTCACGGCGCCGGGGCAAAACTGCTACCTTCATGCCCAAACCGCTGTTCCAGGACAACGGTTCCGGCATGCACGTTCACCAAAGTCTGTGGAAGAACGAGAAAAATCAGTTCTTCGAGCCTGGAAACTATGCCGATATCAGCAAGAATTGTGTCCATTACATTGGCGGCCTGCTGAAACATGCGCCATCCATATTGGCATTCGCGGCTCCAACGACGAATTCGTATCGCCGCCTGGTCCCTGGATATGAAGCACCGATCAACCTCATTTACTCGCAGCGCAATCGGAGCGCGTGCGTTCGAATTCCGGTGTATTCCAAGAGCGAAAGGGCGAAGCGTCTCGAGTTCCGTTGTCCCGATAATTCGAGTAATGGCTACCTTGCGTTCGCGGCGATGCTGATGGCTGGTCTGGACGGAATTCAGAACAAGATTATGCCTCCCGACCCGGTCGATAAAGACCTCTATGATCTCGAGCCCGCAGAGAAAGCCGAAATCAAATCGACGCCGGGCAGCCTTGAGGAAGTGCTGGACGCGCTGGAAAAAGACTACGCTTACCTGATGAAAGGTGACGTATTCACGAAAGATCTCATCGAAAACTGGCTCGAGTACAAGAGGCTCAAAGAAGTGGACGCGATTCGGTTACGGCCGCATCCGTACGAGTTCGCACTGTACTTCGATATTTAGGGGGCGCTCATGAAACTGGTCAAAGCGATCATCCGCCCGAACAAGCTGGAAGAAGTGAAGGACGCCTTGACTCGGCTCAGCATCTCTGGAATGACCGTGACTGAAGTTCGAGGTCACGGCCGCCAGAAGGGCCACAAGGCCATCTATCGCGGGACCGAATATAGCGTCACACTCCTACCCAAAATCATGATCGAACTCGTTATTCCGGACGAGATGCTGGATGACACGATCAAAACGATTATCGAGACCGCCCGGACCGGCGAAATCGGTGATGGTCGCGTGTTCGTTCTGCCGATGGAGCAGGGCTACAACATCCGAACTGGCGAACGCGACGCGGTCTGAGGCTGTAGCGGTGGTCTATGACCGTCGACGATCCCTCAAATTCGACATCGGCGGCGGTCACAATCCGCCGCTACAGTTTTTGAACATCCTTCTCACGCTCTCCGTAATGTGTCTGTACTGTGCCGCGAAGTCCTTCAGGTGAAGCATGAGGCCGAGCGCTTCCCGGTCTTTCTCTTCGATGCGGGCGTTGGCGAGCGGCGACCAGAGGCGCAGCATCGACTCCACGTCGCGCAAGAATTCGTATTCCTCCATTAAATTCAAGCCGATCCGTTTCATAGCGACAACAGTGCTCGGGATGCGGACGTTTTCCTGAATCTGCCGGTATTCGACGAGGAATTCGACATCGACGATTCCGCCACGGCCAACCTTCAGATCCATGTGGCATCCGTTTCGCGGCCGATCTCGTTCTCCATCCTTGCGCGAATTGCGTTCATCTCTTCGATTTGTTCTCTTCCAAACCGCCGGCCATACACAAACGATTCGATGATCTCCCGGATCGTCTCGCCCAATGCCGGATTGCCTGCTACAAATCGTGCTTTCGTCAACGCTGTTCGGGACTGCGAATTAGCAAATCGGCGAGAAAAGGCGAACCACCAAGAATATCGGCGACCGCCGCCGCCGCCGGGTGATCCGCGGGAATTCGACCGCGTAATTCGATGAAGCGATCGTAATTCGCACGCGCAGCATCCGGATCGGCGGATGTTGAAAGGTGGTCATCAAGATTCATAACTAGGATGGCCCGAAGCCTCTTCCCTGGGACAGGGCAGAGTGAGAGTCACTGGATTTGCGCGCGATCGCGACCCCACCGGCGCTTCGCAGCGCCCTCTCCCGGGCGGAGAGAGAGTGACAGTGATCATGAAGCGCCGCTACTGAGCTCGACAACAAGGTCGCGTTCCAGTTCCTGCTCCAGTTCAGGAGGAAGCTTTCGTCCGTCGCGCGTGAGGTAAAAGACGTCGATTGCGCGATGACCTTCGGTGGTGATCAAGGCCACCTCGATGTTGCAACCGTGCGAGGACGTCACGTTACCGATCCGGTACAGAAGGCCGAAAGCGTCCTGGGTGACGATTTCCATGATCGTACAGCGCTCCGAGAAAACATCATCGAAATGAATTGTGGTTGGAACAGCGAGACCTTTCTTTTGCCGAAATACGACGCTCGAAAACTTGCGTTGAAGAAGGGCGTCCAATTGAACCGTCTCATTAATGACGTCGGTCAGAAGTCCGGCCAAGTGATCCACTTCAGATGGATTCTTTTCAAAATACCGATCCGGATCTTCAAACGCGATCAAATCGAAAATCGTTCCGTGGCGATTCGAGAACGCCTGACCACGAACGATATTCATCCCGAAATACGAAAGGACACCCGTAATCTTCGAGAATAGGAACGGACGATCCGCTGTCATGACCAGCAACTCGTATACACTGTCGCTCTTGGCCAGATGCATGACCATCGGTCGCGCCGAAAGCTTGCGTGAAAGCAAGAAATGTTCGGCGATCTGCTTCTTCGGTGTGTTCTTTAAGTACTGTCTCGGAAACCCATCCAGAAAGTTCCGGATGTCTTGCGGTTGCGTTCGCGAGGGCAGCAACCGGGTGATTTCTGCAATATCGGTCTCGAGCGCTGGCTGTTGCAGGTATTGATCATCGGCCAGGCCCAGCATCAGGCGGTTGTACGTTTCAACATACAACTGCCACATGAGATCTTCTTTCCACGGTGTCAGGACTTCGTTATTCACGGCCTTCACATCAGCGTAAGTCAGGAGGCACAACATCCGGAGGTTCTCGGTGTTTCCAACGAGATCGGCGAATTGCTTGATGACCTCGTCGTCACTGAAGTCGCGCCGCATGATGATCTTCGACATCTCGAGGTGATTCTTGATGGCGAAGACCACCTTTGCCGCCTGCTCCTCTGGCAATTCCAGCTTCTGAAGAATGGTTTTCACGCCTTCCGTGCTCGGATGCACGTGATTGCCTTCATCGTGCCGATGCGACTTGCCGATGTCGTGAAACAGTAAGGAAAGCAGAAGCAACTCCGGATGTTCCAATTCATTCAGCAACCCTGCGAACCGATGCGCTGAAGGGAGCTCTTCGATGTTGCGAATGGCGATGAGCGAATGCTCATCAACCGTGTACTTGTGGAAGAAATCACGGATAACGCGGCAGCGGATTTCCTCAAAATCGGGAAAAATTTTCCCCAGCAAACCGACCTCATGCATCGCAAGCAGCGTCTCGTAGATACCTGCCCGGTCTTTCATCATTTCCAGAATGGCACGGCCCGCGCGGGGATTGTTGCGGAGTACGCCATCGACGGCGACGAGCCGCCGCTGAATGGCGGAGAGCGTGGCCGCGTCCAGCCGCGCCTTCTCTCGATGCGCCTCCGCAAAGGCGGCTATCATCTCAAATGGATCCGCAAAATCGGTGGTGAAGCTGATGCTGTTCGGCCTGCCCACGATCGCTTCCTCCCAATAGCTCGCCTTGCGTGCGATTTCGCCCGCTTTCAAAAAGTAGTCGCGCATCAGGTTTTCGGCGGCCTCACCACGTTCGGAGTCCTTGTACCCGAGTATGCCCGCGATTTGTTCCTGGAATTCGAATGACAGGACGTTGAAATTACGCGTCGAACTGAAATGAAGGAAATTTCGAATGCAATGATGGAATTTCAACGCATCGGAAGGGATAGGATGGCGGTTGCTGGCTTCCAAAGCCTTCCGAACCCATCCGGACCAGTGTACGTCGCGCAGCCCACCCGGCGCCTCTTTCAGATCGGGCTCGAGTTGAAAGATCGTGTCGCCGAACTGCTTATACCGCGCTGTCTTCATGGCCGCCAGGGCGTTGAGAAAACGGACGCGGTGCCGCCGGATCAAGCCGCGCAGAATTTCGCTTTCGAACTCGCCGGCGATTTCAGGATCGCCGAAGAGAAACCGCGAATCGAGGAACGCGGTATACGATTCCATCTGGCCTTCATCGAAGTTGTCGAAATCTGCTACGTGTCGAATCTGGTGACCGACCTTGAATTGCAAGTTCCACAACGGGTGCAAGACGGTCTTGATCGTGTCCTCGTCGATTCTGTCTTTGAAGAAGAACAAGAGGTCGATGTCCGACCCAGGATGCAGCGTCGCTCGTCCGTAACCTCCAATCGCCAGCAACGCGAAAGGTTGTGACGGCTTGTAGTCGGCCCAGATCTCGCGGATCACATTGTCCAGTTTCGCGCTGAGCGTCCTTTCCACGGTCGTCGTTGTGGGAGCTTCCAGGAATTGAAGTTTCAAATCGTCAAGGAATGATTTGAGCTCGGAGCGAGTCGTCATCTTGGTCTCCCTCGAAAACCACTATCTTAGCATGGGCGATTTTGATCCCGTTTCGGAAGCAACATTCTTAACAACCGCTGGCCGTGCCGGGCTAATCGCGGGAATTCATTGGGCTTTGGTGGCCGGAATGCGGCGGCACCGAGCTTGCTGTTCCTATTCCGGCGGGATGCACACTCCTTTTCATTTTCAACTGCAGTAACGAGGCAATATGCCCACAACCTCGCGGCACACAACCGAAGACGCGACAGTAACTGGGGATTCTCTACGCGAACCACTGGATTCGCTAAGTGCTGAGCTGGGACGGATCTCCGAAGAGATTCAGTCGATCAACTCGGGTTTTCAGACCCAAATCCAGGAATCCCTCCTGGGTGCCCAGGCGGCGATCGAGGCTCAGTACAAGGTACGACTCGAAGAATGCATCGCAGAACTCCGCGCACAGCTTCGTATTGAGATTAAGCAGGAAGTTCGAAAAGATTTCGAGGCCGCACTGAGAGAACGGACCGGCGATTACGAGGCCCGAAAGAAGGAAATCGATCGCGCCTATGCCGAGCTCGAAGTGATAGCGCTCGAAATCGCCACTATGCTTGAGGACCCTTCCATCGAACTGTCCCGCATTATGCAGAAGAGGAAGGAACACGCCGAACTTAAAGCCTACCTCCAGGGTCTCCGCTTCTCGACAGGGGCCAAGGGGGCAGGGATCAGAGACTGACGGCAGGCCGGGCGCGCAGACTGCTGCCGCGAGCGCATTGCGAGGTGTACGAGCGGGAGAACATATCCAGCCAGGGTCGGCACTAGAAGTCGAATGCGTGCAAAGAAACAGCCCGTTCGGAAGCCATTCCGAAACGGGCTGTTTCTTTTTGCGGTGGAATCCTCACGGAACCACGATTACGTAACCGAACATGCCGCCAACGAAATGGGTACGGACACCACAGATCACCAGATAGGCACCCGGCTTTGGAAAACTAACTGTTTCAATCCGGTCCGGAGGTGGAGCGGCAATAGCGGCGGCGGGTACACCCGGCCCGAAGAAGTTCGCTGGAACACCAGTAGGACTCAGGCCCCTGTATATCCGGCCATTAGGGTCGTCGATCAGATTGTTAAGCGGTGGTGGAAGCACCAAATCGGTATTGATATTACGGGGTTGAATCCCATCATCGTAAACGACAACCTGGTGATTCCCGTCAATAATAAAGTTCACCATTCCACCCGCCCGTATTGTGACATGGAAGGGGCCCATTTGATGGCCGTTACGATTTCCCGGATTGGCCACTTGCATCCTGTCGACCGTTGAATCAACCGGAAAAAACCCAAAAGTGGCGGTTGCCGCGGGTGGGCCAAACAGATACTGTTGTTGCGCTCGCGCTTCCGTTTTTGTTGCTACACCCAAAGCCGCAGAAACACCACCGGCAGCAGCAACCTTGAGCAGATTTCTTCGTGTAGTTTTCGCCATTTTCCCCCCTTAGATTTCGCCAACTATCCCACGCGTGGATAGGAAAAACAAGAGGCTCTTGCACGATTCGCGGCTCTTTCCGCGATGTCGCAGTCGGAGTCTTATGTCACATTGCGCGGGGGGCCAGCCGGGCGCGCGGCGGATTTAAGACGAGAATGTCCGGGCGGGAGGATAGCCAAAATAAGCGAGTCGGGCGAGGTATGGGTTGGCCAAAAAGCGGGCTCCGGGAAGGCCCATCTAATTCCGGCCGTCGAAAATCACGGCGGAGGGCGGACGCTCTTGCTGCAGGCGTGCGGCGACCTGTTCGACTTGCCTCATCACGCGCAGCACATTCTGTCCGAGGATCTTCTCCACGTCATCTTTACTATAGCCGCGCCGCAGCAATTCTGCGGTGAGCGCCGGATATTTCGACACATCCTCCAGGTTCTGGGGAACGCTCGTGATGCCATCGAAGTCCGAACCTATACCAATATGGTTGATGCCTGCGATCTTCCGGATGTGATCGATGTGATCCGCCACCTGCGCCATTGTTGCGTGGGGCGGCGGCCCGGGCTGCTTCTGGTCGGCGGGCAACGCATCATATTCGCGAACTTCCTGTGAAACAAAAGCGGGAACGAACGTCACCATGACGATACCGCCATTGGCAGGCAGTTTTGCAAGTACATCGTCGGGGACATTGCGAGGATGATCGTTTACAGCACGCGCTGAGGAGTGAGAGAAAATGACCGGCGCCTGGGTAACACGGAGCGCATCGTTCATGGTGTCCGGCGAGGTGTGCGAGAGGTCCACCATCATGCCGAGCCAGTTCATCTCACGTACAACGGCTTCACCGAACGTCGTGAGGCCTTCATGGACCGGCTCGTCCGTCGCGGAATCGGCCCACGGAGTATTCGAACTATGCGTTAGCGTCATATAGCGGGCGCCCAGCTTGTAAAACATCCGAAGAGTGGCAAGTGAATTATCAATGGAATGTCCACCCTCGATGCCGATCAGTGAAGCGATCTTTCCCGTTCTGAAGATTCGCTCCACATCGGCAGCAGTCCCCGCAAGGCCAAATGTATCCGAGTAACGCTCCATCATTTGATAAACGATATCGATCTGCTCCAGCGTCGCCCGGACGGCTTCTTTTCCTTGCGTTGATGCGGGCACGTAGACGGACCAGAATTGACCTCCGACGCTGCCTTGTTTCAATCGCGGAATATCGGTGTGCAGGTCGGGTTGCCATTGACGAAGATCGATCTTTGACAGATCCCCGGAAACCCTTTCTCGATATCTCCAGGGAAGGTCGTTGTGGCCGTCAATCAGCGGCGATTCCCGATGGATTGCGAGGGCTTGCTCCACAAGACTCTGCTGCGGTGTGGGCCTGGCCGCCCGCCCCACGCCACCCGCAACAATAGCGGCGGCGAGAACAAGCGTCCCGCCCCTCATCGCTAACCAAGCCTGAACTGCAGGCTGCCTAACAGTTTTGCGAACGACGTGAGCGGCGTAAGCCACGGGCGCTGCTGGAGCCATTCCACTGCCGGATTCAGAAGAGACGCAATGGAAATGGGCGGCAGTGTCGTGAACTGACCAGTCGGGGCAAATCTCAACGCAATCGCGGCCAGTGGCACGGCGCTCGTGATCTGCATTGTGCCGGCGAAAGCCGGTGCCGCCGGGAATAACTCGCTAACGAAAGCGGCGGTGTGCTGGCTTCCTGCTAGCGTTCGTCCAGTGGACGGAACCACATTGACCCCTTCAGAGTTCAAGAGCTGTAATGTGATCGATGCTGGTCCTGCGTCCGGATTCGCATATGCGACGCCGGTGCTGAATCCCGACTGTGTATCCACAAAGATGGATTGCCTCGTAAGGGCGTTCGACGAAGGGACACCCGCTTCAGAAATCAAGATTCCGCTGGGGGCAAACTCGGAAAATATCGCCGTGCCCGCCACATTGCCGGTGCTCGTCAGTTTTGCATAACCGACGGCCAACGCGCCTGTGGCTCTCGAAACGATTTTGCGGGTCTGGCCTCCTGAAATTTGGAATGTCACCGTGTTTCCGCTCGCGGTGAAGCCAGTTCCATCAAAAGACAAATTGAACGGCGCACCGGCAGAAGTGGTAAATTCAATTGTTACCGCCGCGTTCGCAGTCCCCACAACTGCGGGATTGGTGACGAATAACGTCGTCTTCCACGAAATGCCATCGCTCTGGATACCGTCCGCGACTTGTGGAAAATAAAAGCTTGTCTGAGCCGAGCCAATAACCGTCGCGGTGAGAATCCAAATAGCGCTCAATAGCACGCGCTTCATCAACTTTCTCCTTTTGTTTAGCGTTCGGCAGCCGCACGCTTCAATTAGGGTCGATTGGGCGCCAAAATCATCGTGGGGGTGATCCGAGATTCGGCCGCAGCAACCTCACCCAATTTCTTCCATTCCTCATCGGCCGACGCTCGGTACCCTGCCCGGGTGAGTGAAAGGGCCAGCAGGTATCGCGCCTCTCGAAAATCCGGGCGCCAGTCCAGGACTGTTTTCAGCCGCGGCAGAGCCTCGGAATATCGACCGTTCATGAAATGAACTATAGCGATGTTATATTGCGCTGGCCAGTAGTCCCGATTCAAGCGCAAAGTTTTTTCGAAGTATTCCAGCGCTCGCTCGCGTTCACCCATTGTAAATAACGTGTTTCCCATATTGTTCCAGGCGGGCCAGTATCCGGATTGTATCTGTACTACGCGCTCATAGTAAGCCAGCGCCGAACTCCAATTGCCCCGTCCCTGCTCGATGACTCCGAGATCATATAGAGCCTCAATAAAATCAGGTTGAAGCTCTAGCGCGCGAAGCAAAGCGGCTCGTGCCTTTTCGGGATCGCTGTTCAGGTATGCGCCTCCGAGATTAAACCACACACGAGCCTTGAGGGGGGCATGCTTTGCGGTGTCCTCCCACAGTGCGATATCCGAGGACCACACCGTGCCGCGCCGGATCGTCATCACACTCAGCACCGAGAACAGTCCGATTCCCACCCACGAGCGGCGAGGAATTCGGGACAACGCATATGCCGCCCACACAGAAAATGCCAGCATCGGCAGATAAAGCCGGTGCTCAAATGCAGCATCTTTGCTGGGAACGACGCTGGATGTAGGCGCGAGCAAAATGAAGAACGCCAGCATGCAAAGCCCGGCCAGACGCGATCGCTCGTGCGTCGCGAGCCACCAGCCCGTTCCCAGTATCACCAGGATCCCTAGTGGCGGAAGAATTCCGGGCGATTCCGGAAACTCGTATTCGAGCGACTGCGGATGCGGAAAGAACAACAGTCTGAGGTAGGTGTAAATCACACGCGTCTCGGCCAAGAAGTACCGAAATGGGCTGATTTGATCCGCCGCGCCAATGCCGACGGTTTGCTCTTCCCAGTACGCAAGCAGACCGACCGCAATGACTCCCAATACGGCCGCGCCTGCGAAAAGCGCAATCGTGTAATGGTGGCCTAGTGAAGGTGTGACGGAGTCGCCAGGATGCCTCTTCACAAGAGCAGGAGGGGATTTCGTGTTCCACACTTTCGTCAATTCATACAAGACTACTAGAGCGAGCGGCACCGCGACTGCGGACTCTTTACCCTCGAACGCGCAAATGAAGAACACAACGGCTAGCCAGTGTCTCCGTTCCACAAGAGCGATCAATGCAAGCAAAGAGAAAAAACAAGCCAGCAGTATCGATCGCTGATACACGTACAGCACCGGTTCGGTTTGAATGGGATGAACCAGAAATATTGCCGCCGCAACAATCGCTAGCCATCTCTCCACAAATCTACCAAGGAGCAAGTACAGCAAAACCGCATTGGCAATGTGCAATGCGACGTTGACGACGTGATATCCAGAGGGATTCAGGCCACCAACAAGATGATTCAAGTAGAAGCTAAAAAATGTGAGCTGGCGAAGATAAAAGGGGTTGAGAAAGTGAGCCCATCGGGCCGCATTCGTGACGTTGCTGTCATTCGCGATGAGCGTGTCATCAAAGTGAAAAGGATCGTTGAAGGAAGCGCCAAACAATAACAGCCCGGCAAGAACCAGGCCGGCCGTGACTTTTAACGCGAAAGGATCGTTCGTCAGCTTCATGTCAATTGTTTTGCGTCCGGCCCCACCGGCGAGGCGTAGTTGGTACACCGCCGTTTCTTTAACGGGTCCCGTCCCCCCCGCTTTGTGCTATATTCCGGACACCGATTATACAGGTTTGCGGTTGCATGGCGGATTGAGCGCCAGCCACAATGGCAGACTAAAAATGCGCGTTGCGATAGTCCACGATTGGCTAAACGGGATGCGAGGCGGAGAGAAGGTCCTGGAATCACTGCTGGAGATCTATCCTCAAGCCACGATCTATACTCTTTTCTACAAGACAGGAAGAGTTTCGCCACGCATTGAATCACATCAAATTGTGACCTCCTGGTTAAACTTCATTCCGGGGATAAACCGGTATTATCGCAACTTATTGCCGCTGTTTCCTTCAGCCGTCGAAGCCTGGGATTTGCCGGGATACGATCTGGTCATAAGTTCCAGCCATGCGGTGGCCAAGGGTGTTCGTTGTCGCCGCGCGGTTCATGTTTGCTATTGCCATACCCCGATGCGATACCTCTGGGATGCCGAAGACGATTACCACTTGAGCCCTCTTCGCCGCGCACTATTCGCAATCGTCCGTTCTCGGCTTCGGCGCTGGGATTGCGAGGCCGCCAGCCGCGTGGATTCCTTCATTGCAAACTCCCGATTTGTCCGGGAGCGAATCCGCGCGTACTACGGCCGTGACGCCGAAGTAATTGAGCCCCCGATCGATACTGACTTTTTTACCCCGGCAAGTCCCGATCGGCGTGAGGATTTTTATCTGGCCGTGGGAGCGCTGGTCCCGTACAAGCGTTTCGATATTGTGGTGCAAGCCTTCAATACGCTGGGCCGCCGGCTGGTCATCGCCGGCAGTGGGCCGGAGTTAAAAAGACTCCGGAATATGGCCGGGAGCACGGTCGACCTGCGCGGCTGGGTGACGGACGAAGAATTGCGCCGTCTATACCGGAGCGCCAGGGCTCTGGTCTTCGCGGCACGCGAAGATTTCGGAATGGTTGCCATTGAAGCACAAGCCTGCGCTTGTCCCGTAATCGCCTTCAGCGCCGGCGGATCGTCAGAAACTGTTCAGGATGGAGTAAACGGAATCCTTTTCGCGGATCAACATCCGGACGACCTCATCCAGGCCATCCGCAAGTTTGAAGCAATGGGTTGGCCTGCAGAGCAGGTACGACATCGAGTGGAGAGATTTTCTCGTGAAGCCTTCCAAACCAAAATTCGGAAATTCGTCACAGCCCGAATCGAAGAGAAACAGGAACGTCAGAGCTTCGCAGCTCAGCCCGCATAAGTCCGTTACGGGATTTGCGGGTGCTACTAAGAGAGCAGCCGATGTGATTGTATCGGCAGCTACGCTGATTCTGCTCGCCCCAGCACTGGCCGTCATCGCGGCCGTCGTGCGTTTAAGTGATGGCGGATCGGTCCTCTATCGCCAAACCCGTGTTGGGCTGGACGGGCACCGCTTCACCATTATCAAATTCAGAACCATGCTGGAGCAGGCCGAACGGGACCTGGGCGCGATCTGGTCCGTCCCGAATGATCCACGGTGCACCAGGATCGGATACTACCTGCGGCGATCTGGTTTTGATGAGCTTCCTCAACTCTGGAATATCCTCCGGGGCGACATGAGCCTTGTCGGTCCCCGCCCCGAACGCCCCGAATTCACTCGCGAGTTTCGGCGGGAACACTCCTACTATGACCTGCGCCACACGGTTCGGCCCGGCCTCACCGGCTACGCTCAAGTCCACGGCTGGCGCGGCTACACCAGCCTCGAAGAGCGCCTTCGCCACGACTTTTATTACGTGCGCAACTGGTCGCTCGGTCTCGACGTTCGTGTCTGCTTCGCTACGTTGATTCGCGGTTGGAGCGAAAAGACCCGGAACGGCGCGTAGAAAATGGGGTCCTCCTTTACTCGGAGCCCATTTCCTTGAGGATTGTTCGCTTGTGGCTGGACAGGTGGAGCTTCAGCCGGCGCGGTTCAAGCAGTACATCGCAGTCGTTGGACTTCAGCGCGTGGTTGACCTTCCGCCGGAAATACGGTCCGAGGATTGCTCGGCTGAATCTTTCCAGCAGTTGTATCGGGCCGAATCGTAGCACGCCCTCGAGAACCCCCTTCAGCCTTGACACCTGGATTTCAGCATAGCGCTCGCGGTGCCGAGCCGGGGTGAAATTCGGGAAATGCACTCGGACAAAGGGATTCTTTTCCAGGAACCGGTCGTAAACCGTCTTACCGTAGAAAGGTTTCAGTGAAGCAACCTGCTGTGCCGTGAATGCGTCGTGTTCAAATAACGGCAGCGCGCCATCGCTGATCACGTAATTCATGCAGAGCTGCTTTCGAAGACCCTTCAGCTTGGCCCAAACCATCGCAATCACGAAAGCGGCCCACAGCTTGCCATCTTCGACAATCATGAACAGATCGAGATCTTCCATCGTCGCCATGTTCCGATGAGCTGTGGAGCCGGAAAAGGCGAGCATCTGAACGAATGGTATGGAAGCCAACGTCCGGAGGTGCGGCTGCGCTTCGCGGATGGCTCGATCGCTGATCTGCTCGCGAACGGCGCGGAGTTGAAGAAGCTGCTCATCGGGCTCGATCTGCAGCGAAGCAAGAACCTGGCGGAATGTGGCCTCGTCGACTCGGACGTCGAAGAGCCGTTCGCGAAGCTCGTCCTCCCGAAGCGGGTACTGAAAGAGACTTGAATATTCGATCGTCTTGCGGATTGCCACGCGCACTTGGCCCCGCGTGAGATCGAGGGACAGACTCCGAATTCCTGAGGGAATTCGGAGTCTGTCCCCCGATCTCACGGCTTCGTGATATGCATCCAACGTGAGATCCGCCGTCCGCGCCCACGAGAATTCTCCAGCTCGCTTCAATCCCTTCTTCGAAAGCTCCTCCCGCAGGCCCGCAGCTTCCGCCAGGCAGTTCATCGCCTCGGCGAGTTCCCGTATGCTCAAGGGATCCACCAGCAACGCAGCGTCGCCCGCCACTTCCTTTAACGAAGAACTGTTCGACGTGATGACCGGCGTTCCACACGCCATTGCCTCGACAATCGGCAAGCCGAAGCCCTCCAGCAGCGACGGATACACAAATGCCGTCGCCCCACTAAAAAGCCCTGGCAGATCTGTTCGAGGCACGTACCCCAAAAACTTTACCTGCCCGTTGAGACCAAGCGCCCTCGCCTTTTCTTCCGCTACACGACCGCGATACCATCGTTCTCCCACAATAACCAGTTGATGGTCTGTTCGCGGCAAGCGGGCGAAGGCCTCAATGAGGCGTTCGAGATTCTTCCTCGGCTCGAGGTTCCCCACGTACAGAAAATAGGGACGGGCTGGACGTGCCGGGACTGGCACGAACTCCCGTGCAGCGGCAAGCGGCGTCACTCGTATCCGATCTTCTGAGATACCGAGGTACCGGACGATTTCCCACTTCGAGTACTCCGAATTCGTAAGGATCAGCCTCGCCCTTTTTGCAACGTGCGGAATGAGACGCTTCGTGTAAACGCGCTTAACCATCGGATGGGCGTGCGGCAGGGTCTCTAATCCCATATCGTGGATGGTCACAACATATGGCCGCTCTTCCGAGATCGGCGCTAGGAAATTCGTGTAATGACACAAATCCGGCTGGACCTTGTCCAGAACCTTCGGCAACAGCGCGTGTAGATAAACGGCGCGAATCGGAAAGTGAACCGAATTGGTGTATTTCAGATTTCCGTTCGACGACGCGACGTTCAACCTTACAGGCTGGTGCGAAAACACGAAGAACTCATCGGCGTGGTTCATCGAAAGCATTGCCTTCAGTAGTTCTTCGCAGTAATAACCCACACCGGACTTGCGCCCGTGCAGAACCGTCCCATCAAACGCGATTTTCATTTACCAACAATAAGACCTTCTTCACTTCAAATTTCGGGGGTGAGGTTTGGAGGCCGTTAGTGTACAGCAGTCACGCGAGCCGGTGCAGTTATTTTTTGTGTCCGGCCCAGTTATTCTTGAGTGAATCCTAAGCGCGTTTCATGCCTTCATTGCCACCAGGTAACAGTCCCGCGAGCCGAACTGGAAAGGCTCACCCGCCGTCGAGCCGAAGCCCTCGATCTCGCTGAAACCCGTTTCCTCGAGGAGCCGCGACAGTCCCGAAAAAAAGGTCGACCACCATTCCGTGTGAGCATTCATTGCGTATGTTCCTTTCTCGAACAAAGAGTTGGCGCTTGAGACCTGCGCCGGGTTAGCATTCGCATTCCATGAATACGACTTCATTTCAGCAAACACATTCTAGGAGGACCATATGCTAGGCGAAAAGATCGGCGAGGGATCAGGCAAAGTGATCGTGCGGCGAGTACTGCCAAATCCGGGCGGCGGACCGAAAATCGAAACATCTTTCCAGGCCGGCGGGTTTTTGCTAGGTATCGAGGAGATGGAAACCGGTACGTACATTGCGACGATCCGTCCGGACGGAACACTGTTCGGTGACGGCCAGGGCATCATCGTGAGTAAGGACGGAGACATGGCGACCTGGGTCGGGCAAGGTGTGGGCACGATCAAACACGGCGGCACCGTGAGTTACCGTGGGGCCGTCTTCTATCAAAGTTCCTCACTCAAATGGTCGCGCCTCAATAGCATTGCCGCGATTTTCGAATACGAGGCGGACACCCAGGGCAATACCCACGCTCAGCTTTGGGAATGGAAGTAAGACTCCGCGCGATTCTGCGCGCCGGTAGTCGGCACGGGAAGCGGTAGCATGACAAAGACCGCGGAGCTTCTCCGCGGTCTTGTCCAGATTTCGAGAGGGTTGAACGGCGTTATAATGAAGTTGCCCTTATGCCCCACACGAAGCGAGAACAAATGGGTGAGGTTCATGTGAGAGTTCGGCTCTCGAACGCCGCAGATTTGGAGCAGGCCGCACAAGGGCTCATTGACAAGCAAACCGTGCGCAGTTGTGAGGTTGAAGCACTCGTCGACACGGGGGCGACTCGATCGGTAATACCTCCAGAAATACTGCATCAACTTGGCGTGAGCACTGGCAACGAAGTGCTGATCGGTCAAACCGTCCTGGAAACCACTGATCTCCTCGTGGACTGCAAGAAACAGAAGGTCATCCCCAATCCAGCCCATCCTGACGGACCGGTCTTCAGAATCTGATCGGTTGAACGGATTCCCAGGAAGCGCTGGCCCAACATGGCGCATAATAGGCGCCCATGTTGTCGTGGGGCCGCATCCGGCGGGCGTTGCAGCCGCTTGTGTTCAAGTATTGGTTGAAGGAGCGATCGCAAAATACTGTATCAACACGCGTAGAAGGCTTCACGCTCACCGTCTTTCCAACCGTTTTCCACCCGCGGTACTTCGGCTCCAGTTCCATTTCAGCCCGCTTCGTTTCTTCACTGGATCTCGCGGGTAAATCCTTTCTGGATGTCGGCTGTGGTTCGGGCCTGGTCGCCCTGTGCGCGGCGCGCGGAGGCGCACAAGTGACAGCGGTGGATGTCAATCCGGAGGGCCTTGGCGAAACCATGGTGATCTTGTGGGCGCGATAAAGAGAGTTCTCCTGTGGTCAGCAATTGCCGTGCTGGGTGGCCGTCTCGTCATCCTGTATCTCATACCTGCGTGGAACAGCATTGTCACGGATTTCCCCAACTACTACACGGCAGCGTGGGCCGTTCGACACGGCGATCCGCTGTCGGATCTCTACGACCCAGTCTGGTTCGAGCGTGAGAAGCATCACGCCGGTATCGAGCGCCCGGCAGCGCTGTTCAATTATTTTCCTCCGATAAACGCTCTAGTCCTGTGGCCACTGGCGAATCTGTCACCGATTGGGGCGAAGCGGGCGTGGACAGTCCTGAACATGGTCGCGCTGGGTGCTGTCATCTTGCTCACGGTGAAGGCGGCGGGAATTGGATTTCTGCCCGCAATGGCCATCGCACTTCTCGGGGGCGACGCGCTCGGTAACAACCTGGCCTATGGACAGTTTTACATTGTCCTCACGCTGCTTCTGCTTGCCGGAGTCTTGGCCGCCGAGCGATTTCCCGCCATTGCGGGCGCTGCAGTGGCGACAGGCACGGTCGCGAAGCTCTTCCCAATGGCGCTGCTGGTATATCTCGCAATTCGAAGAAAGTACCGCGTTCTGATCTGGGCCGCTACTGCGATGATCGCTCTGACCCTCGTCGGTGTGGTTGTTCTGGGTTGGGCGCCGCATCGGGTATACCTGCAAGAAGTGTTGCGGCCAACACTCCGCGGCGAGATTCAAGATCCGTACAACGTACACTGGAACACGCTGCAGGCGTTGCTTCGGCGCGCCTTCGTCCGCGAAGAGATCCTCAACCCTGCGCCCATTCTGGATGCGCCATGGCTCTTCTTTTTCCTGCGTCCACTTGTCTCGATCGCGATCGTTACCGTCACTCTGTTCGCAATCTCGCGAGCACGCCGGCATCACCTCTTGGTCGAATACGGCGCGATCATCGCCATGGTTTCCCTCATCACGCCAAGCCAGGCCAGTTATCATCAGGTCCTGTTCTATCCGGCGGTGGCCGGTGGAATGGCTTCGGCCAGGCGGTTCACAACTGCGTTTGTTTTTGCTGGGATATTTGCGCTGATCTGCTCGAACGTCATGGGTGCAACGGCTGCCTTCGACCGCGGGTTGGTCATGGTACTCGCTTTTCCACGTGTCTACCTGGTACTCGCTCTGTGGGTGATATTTCTGGTCGCTCTCAATCCTTCAAAGCCCGCATTTGGACCTCGCTTTGCGGTCGTCGGAGCCGGCGCACTTCTGGCTATACTGACCATCGCGTTTCTGGAAAATAACCGATGGGCTGCCGATATCGCCGACGGAGCGACTCTTGTTCCGCTGGCGCACGAGAGCATGCTTGACGTTCAGCCCCGGTTCGTTAACGACCATCTCGTCACTTCGTCTCTCGGAGCGGACGGATTCAGCACTCTGCCTCCCGAGACCGAGCCGCCCGCACAGTCTCCGGACGGCCAGTGGACCGTCTTTGCCACGAATGCACGCGGCAACTGGGATATTGCGCTTCGCTCGAATCGGACCGGCGAGATTCGCTTCCTCACGACGAGTTCTGCAAATGATGTGACACCATGTTTCTCCCCGGATGGACGGTCCGTCTACTTTGCCAGCGACCGGCACCGGGGATATCGATTCACTACGATTTACCGCGTGGATGTCGATGTCCGCTGAACCCCTCTTTTTATGTCCGCAATGCCGAAAGCCGCTGCCTGTGCGACGGCCGTGCTCGTGTGGCTTCCTTCTGCGGGAATCCAATGGGGTCATCAGTCTCATCACGGATGAAGAATCGGCGGCAGTGCAGCCGTTCCTGGAAGCCTACGAGCGAGTCCGGCAAGATGAAGGATGGGGCGGCGACGATTTGGATCTTCCGTTTCATCCGCGGCGGCACCTGGAGATCTGGAGTATCCGGCAACGTACGTTTCGCAAGTTCGAATCGATCGTTGCGGACCTGAGCCGAGGCACCGCGCTGGACATTGGTGCAGGAAACTGTTGGATGACGCGTCTTCTCGATCGATGGGGTTTCGATGCGCTCGCGGTGGACATCAACACGAGTCCAATGGACGGACTTCGAGCCGGACAGAAGTACATCGACGAGGGCGCCTCATTCTTGCGGGTCCGGTCGGGAATGGAACGGTTGCCCTTTCTATCGGAACGGATTAGACTACTCGCCACTAACGCATCTTTTCACTATGCGAGCGATTTCCGCATTGCTCTTTCGGAATTTGAACGAGTGCTCACCCCCGGCGGAATAATTGCGATAGTCGATTCACCTTTCTACGAGAATGCGGCTGATGGTGAACGTATGATGGCCGAGCGCGTGGTGGAATTTCGAAGGAAGTACGGTATGCCTGAGACGTTTGCGCGGCGCTCGCGCTATCTGACATATAAGGATCTGGAGGAGATGGTCCGCTCATTGAATTTATCTTGCCAGGTGCTTCCGGTGTGGCCGGGATTCCGGCGGAGTTATGAGGCGATCCGAGCAAAATTCGCCGGGCGGAACATCGCGGAGTTTCCGGTGGTGGTGATCGAAAAACATTTCGCCATGGGCTGGAACCGCGACACATAGCAGGGATCATGACTTTCGAGCGGGTATTGAATGCGCGATTCCCAACTGCAAATCGGCTGTTCCAGTATCGGTAGCTGGAGATTGAAGGTTTTTGAGGAGTTCTGAATGACTGACATTTTGCTGGGTCACGCGTATTTTCTAAAGTACGACATTATTGAGCGGCGCGTTATGAAACCGTATCCGCCGCTGGGAATCCTGTATCTCTCGGCGTACCTCAAACGGAGCGGCTTTTCTGTCGAGGTATTCGATTCGACGTTTCACGACTTCGGCGATTTTGAGACCACTGTGAAGCGCTTCCGGCCACGCATCGTGGGCCTCTACGCCAACATCATCACGCGCGAGAACGTGTTCCGGCTAGCCCACATTGCAAAAGCGAACGGCGTGGAGTCTGTGCTTGCCGGGGGGCCTGACGCTTCGGACTGGTGCGAACAGTATTTCGAAAATGGCGTGGATATCATTGGAACCAACGAAGGCGAACTGACCCTTCAAGAATTAATCCCGTGGCTGCAGCAGAAAGGCATGGATGGTCTAGAGCGGATTCGCGGAATCATCTTCAAAAAGAACGGCCGCGTCCACAGGACACCGCCGCGGCCGGCTATAACCGATCTCGATGCGCTCCCCTGGCCGGATCGCGATGTCCTAAATTTGGACGAATATTTCAAAGCTTGGAAGTCGCATCATGGGGAAAGTTCAGTTTCTCTAATCACTGCCCGCGGCTGCCCATTTCATTGCGCCTGGTGCTCGAGTGAAGTTTTCGGGCACACGCACCGCCAGCGCTCCGCAAAGGACGTTGTCGACGAGATCCTCATGCTGAAGAAAACGTACAACCCGGACATCATGTGGATCTCCGACGATGTACTCACCATCAATCGCAAATGGACATACGAATTCGTTCGCGAGGTTAAGGCGCGCAATGCACAACATCCTTACGAATGCCTGACCCGCGTCGACCTGATCGACTACGACATTCTGAAGGGACTGCGTGAGACCGGTTGTTTCCGGATCTGGTACGGAGCGGAATCCGGTTCTCAAAAGATACTCGACGGCATGCGTAAAGGAACGAAGGTCGAGCAGGTACGAGAAGCTGCCCGCATGACGCAAGAGCTCGGAATGCAGGCGGGTTTCTTTATCCTCCTTGGGTACCCGGATGAAACGACCGCCGACATCCGCATGACCATCGACTTTTTAAAAGACACCCACCCGGACGTCGTCGGAACCTCGGTCGCATTCCCGATCAAAGGCACCGAATTTTATGAGCGCGTCAAAAGCCGCATCATTCCCGATGAAAACTGGTCGTCCCGAAATCAGAACAAGCTGCTCTTCAATGGCAAGTATCCCCGCCTCTACTACTGGTTTGCCGCACGTTGGCTCGTGAAGGAAGTCAACATTGACCGTATGTGGCGTATGCAAAAGCGTCCCTATCTGAAAATCCTGATTGAGACGGCAAAAGTAACCGTGGCTCGCGTCGGTGTTGCTTTAGTCGGCGCCGCATCTTTTTATCGGACGCATCCTCGAAAGCTCGCGCCTTCGCAGCGTCATGCGTGAGCGTGGTGGTCGAAAAACGTGAAGAATAAGAGAGTCCTGCTCTTCTTTCCGTCGTATCGGAGCATTGAAGCTGCCCCGCCGCTGGCGTTGCTGGCGCTTGCGCCCATTGCCGAGCAGCGTGGACTCACGGTCGATATCATCGATTCCACTATCGAGCCCCGATTCCGCGAGCGCATCGTTGACCAATTGGACGATGCGGTCTGCGTCGGAATCTCCATCGTTACTGGGCCGATGATCGTTGAGGCGATCGAAGTGGCGCGCGCCGTGAAAGCCGCACGTCCGGAAGTTCCGGTTGTGCTGGGTGGCTGGCACCCATCGACGCTTGCGGAGCAGAGCTTGAGCGCGCCATACATCGATGTGGTCGTCCGCGGCCAGGGCGAACTCACGTTCGGCGAGATCCTCGATCGGCTCCTCACGGGCGGTACACTGGAAGGCGTTCGGGGCTGCTCGTATCGAAACGCCGAAGGACGCATCGTTCACAATCCACCGCGGCGCACGATCAATATCTCCGAGCTTCCGCCAAAGGCGTATCACCTGGTCGACCTCGAGCCCTATGCCGGCCTTTGCCGCCGCCGATGGATCTACTACACATCGAGCCACGGCTGCCCGTACGACTGCTCGTTCTGTTCGAACGCCAGCATCTACGGCCATGCGTGGAACGCACTCCCTGCGGATCGTGTAGTAGCCGAGGTCGTGGAATTGGTGCGCCGCTTGCGGCTGGACCTTGTCGACATTGTGGACGACAACTTCCTCGTGGACCGCCAGCGTGGTGTCGACATCGCGCGGGGATTCGTTCAATCCGGTTTGACATTCGATTGGTGCATCCAAACGACAGCAAACTTTCTGCTGCGATCGAGTAATGAAGACGTGCAGCTGCTGCGGCAGAGCGGCCTTTACCGTGTCTTCATCGGAGCCGAGTCCGGCTCTGACGATGTCTTGCGCTCCGTAAATAAAGTCCGGTTCCAGGGGACAAAGGTGCTGCATCAAGTGGCGGAGAAGTGCCACCACGCCAATATCCGATGCACATTCTCGCTCATCTTCGCGCTTCCTGACGAAACCGAAGCCGACCAGCGCCAGACGCTCGCCATGATGCGGGAAATCAAAAGCCGATTCCCGAATACGGAATTCCACAGTAATATTTACACTCCATATCCCGGGGCGCCGAACTTCAAGCGCGCTTTGGATATGGGACTGCGCGAGCCGCAGTCGCTGGAAGAGTGGGCAGAGTTCTATCCGAAATTCCAGCGGCTCCCCTGGGTCGACGCAAAACGCCATGCACAAATTCAGCGCATGCGCGACTACATTCGAATTGCGTACGCCACGGAGGGGGTCCGCCGCCGATCCGGCTTGCGTAACGCTGCGAACTGGCTCTTGGCGCCGATCGCGCGCGCACGGCTTGACGCGCATGCGTACAATCTGCCAGTGGAACTCTGGGCGTTGAAGGGCCTGAGCCGTGTGAAGAACGCCTTGGGTTTCCACAACGTCCGAACTCACATTGTGCAGTCATGATCGTTCTTGTCAATCCAAGGAGCGCGAAATGGAAACACCGTCTTCCCATGTCGATTCTCTCCTTGGCCGCGCTTCTCGAAGGCCGCTACTCCTACGAAATTGTCGATGGGAATTTCGAGGCCGACCTCGAAGCAACGTTGACACGAACCATCCACGAAACGAATGCGCAATATCTAGGCATCACTGTCATGCCGGGGCCGCAGCTCATGCAGGCGATTCCGATTACGCAGCGCTTAAAGGAGCTGTTCCCGCGGTTGAAGATCGTGTGGGGTGGCTACTTTCCTTCATTGCATGCGAATGTCGTGCTGCAATCCGGTTTTGTCGACTTCGTTATTCGCGGTCAGGGCGAATTATCCTTTCTCGAATTGATCGATGCGGTCGAACGCGGCGCATCCCGCGATCACATTCCAGGTTTGTCGTTTGTCCGCAAAGGGGAGGTGATTCATAACGCAAAGCGGCCGGTTACGGACCCGAACACCTTGCCTCCGATGCCATACCATCGTGTCGATATGAAGCGGTACATCGGCAAGACGTATCTCGGCACAAGGACGATGACCTATCACTCGAGCTTCGGATGCCCGTTCCTGTGCGGTTTCTGCGCCGTTGCGGCGATTTACAAGAGCCGGTGGGTTGGCAAGAGGGCCTCCAGCGTCGTCGACGAAATCCTTTGGTTCAAAGATCAACATGGAGTGAACGCCGTCGAGTTCGTCGACAATAATTTCTTCGTCGCAGAAAAAAGGACCTTGGAAATTGCCGCGGGACTGCGTGGCCGCGGAATCGCGTGGTGGGCCGAGGCTCGGCCCGACACACTCATGCTCTATTCCGATGCCACGTGGCGCGCCATGCGCGACTCGGGCTGCAAGATGATTTTCTTTGGCGCTGAATCGAGCTCCAAAGAGACGTTGGAGCTCATGAACAAAGGCGGGAAGCAAACACCGGATATGATTCTGGAACTTGCTGCGCGTGCGAAAGCCTTCGACATCATTCCCGAGTTCTCATTTGTCCTAGGGACGCCATCCGATGATGTTGATGGTCAGATTGAGCGCGATATCCGGTACATCCGGCGGATCAAAGAAATCAACGCCAAGAGTGAAATCGTCATCTATGTCTTTTCGCCGGTGTTCTTTGACGACGCGGATCTGCTACAAAAATCCAGAGCGTTTGGCTTTGAATTTCCGAATCGTCTGGTGGAATGGCTCCAGCCGCAGTGGACTTCCTTCGACTTGCGAAAGCAGCCGCTGACCCCGTGGCTGAAGCCGCGTCACCTCGAGCAGATCTCCAATTTCGAGCGTGTGCTCAACGCCCGCTTTCCGACCGTTTCGGACATCAAGCTGAAACGTTGGCAGACCGGCATCCTCAAGACGCTGGGCGCGTGGCGATACAAGTCGGGATTCTACATCGCACCCTGGGAAATCCGGTTCGTCGCGAATCGGCTGTTCCGCTACCGGCAGCCTGAGATCGAAGGTTTTTAAGTTGAGCCGGCCCGTTTATTACAGCATCACATGTAGGTTCCTTCAATCTCTACCCGTTCGCTGCAATGGGAACGGGGATCGATGGAAGAAATGAGCGAAGTGTTCTTGCAAGTTCGAGATAATTTTCCGCAGCGAATTTCTCAACGCCGTTGACAACTGCTGGGAAGAGGTTTGCACCAGCACGCAATTGCGTGCGAACCACTGCATCGAGCAGAACGATAACGCCGTTCGTCATCACAAGCAGAATATCTTCCGGATTGATCGCGAAGAACGCCTCGCGTTGGTCGTCGTGGCGTTTGCGCGCGACGACGATGTCGGCCGCCGCGCCCGCTGCGATGTATCCGCGATTGGATAAGTTCCACACGCGCGCGGCGTTCGTCGTCAGCGCGGCGATCAATTCCTCATCCGTCAGCCCGCCCTGTTCGCGGGCGCGGCGCAGATGATCCCAAATGTTCCACGGCGCGGTCAGGGTTGAATCTGTTCCAAAAAGAATGGCTGCATGCTTTTTGAGCCGCGCGATAGGCGCCGTGCAGCCGAAGAGGAACTCGTTCGACACCGGGCACCAGACGAGGCCCGCGAACCGCTCCGCCTGATCGGCGCGCATCGCGATCGCATGCACGCCGATCAGTTTTTTCCGCCACACGTTCCACCGGATGAATGTGTCGATCTCGCGCTCGGCCTCAATGCCAACACCTTCGCCGACGTGTGCGACGACGAGACGGCGCTCGGGGACGAGCATCGCGCGCAACCGTCCCAGCCGCGGGGAATGAATGGTTCGCGTGCCGCCGATAACATGGATCGGCGCTCCGGCGCATGCCGGATCTGGACCGTGATGTGCGACGGATGTGACGCCGCAGAGCAGGTTCTTCGCGATTCCTGCACGAACTCGCAGCGCGCGGGGGACGGCCTCGACGGCCGCAATCGCCACGGCATGGCGGCGGTGGATGGCGTCGCCCCATTCGATGTAGTCGCGGTATGGTCCGCCGCCCAACTGCTCATAGCAATCGAACTCAAGATGGTCGTGCGAATTGATAAGGCCCGGGAACGCGAGCGCGCTGCCGAATGCAATCTCCGGGTCGCCGCCCGGAGCGCTGGAAACGATTTCGCGTATCCTCTGCCCCTCGATGATCACATCGCGAACGCCGGGGCCGCCGAGGATTTCCACCTTGCGCAGAATTATCACAGCTTTATGAAATGCATACCGAACACGAGCGGCTGTCCCTTGTGCTTCTCGTATGCCTTTAAATACTGTGCGCGCTCGAACAACGGCCGCACCGATTCGTCGATTGCGCGTTCCGCCGCAAAGACGGCCGTCAGTCCGCACTCGGTTGCGATGTGACGCAACCGGTCGAGATCGGTTGCATAGTGTTCGATCTCAATAGTCTCGCCTCCGCTGAAAAATGTGCGTTTCATCCCGGCGCGAATCGCGCCGGGATGAAAATCCGTGATGAGTATCGCGCCGCCGCGGCGGAGGATGCGGCACCATTCGCCGATCGCGGAGGCGGCGCCGGGGATGTGCGCGAGCGCGAGCGTGGAGATGATCAAGTCGCTTGAGGCGTCGGCGATTTCGGGCAGATGATCTCCCTCCGCGCACGCCGTCCGCGCATCAGGATAATGCGCCTTCAACCGTTCGAGCATTCGCGGCGACGGATCCACGCCGATGAGTCCCGCCGGAGTTCGCGAAAGAATCTCCGGCCAATGCCGTCCCGTGCCGCAGCCGATGTCAACAACGATGTTCCCTTCGATTACGACACGCGCGAGCAGTTCGCTGAATAGCGGCGACTCGAGTGCGAGCACGACGTTGTCCGGCTGTGCGTCGTACGTCGCGGCCCACCGGTCATAGCCTTCTACCGGTCCGACGCGCTGCAGCCTAGCGCCAAGGCGGCGGCCAATCCGGCGAAAAAGCGTCATCTTCATGATTGGAGAATACAACACTCAACACAACCACGCACTGAGGTCGCGGTTTAGCAGCGAGGCCAGGTTTGTAATGTCTTCGCGGTTATAGTCAATGAGGTACTGGCGGTCCCAACACGCAGTTGCTGTTTACGCAGGCAGGCATTAGACTGCCTCCGAACGCCATGCGTGATCAATGGTCCAATATTGCGCTGGGCGCTCTCGTGGCGCAGATCCCGTTCGAATTGCGATATACGCTGTTCGGCCTCAGCAATCTCCAGTGGACGTTCATTGTCCTGGTTGTGACCAGCGCTTCTCTGCTATTCGAGAATCGACAGCGGCTCCTAAACGATCGCCTCGTCCAGGCCGCCGCTTTATTCGTCGGCATCCAGTGGCTTGCTGTCGTTTATGCTCCTGAATTCCACACCAACGCCTTGAAAGGGGCGATTCGCTTCACTGCGGGGCTACTGCTTCTGGCCATTGCGCGGATATCGAATAAACACCAATCCGTCGGCCGCGTCTGGGTGATCTCTTCGGTGTTCGCCGCGATTTACGCACTCGTGGCGTATGCAGGATTCGGGTTCACGTGGCTCTTCAGAACCGAGGAATTCTATATCGGACAAATTTTTCAACGACTGAGCGGCTCGTTCGAGTATCCCAACACCGCTGCGGCGTATTTCGCTTTGTCGTTGCCGATCGTTTGGTGGAGCTCGTTTCGGCCGGCCTTGAGGTCCGTATTCGTTTTCCTTTTATGGTGCGCGATCGTGCTGACGTTCTCGAAAGGCGCTCTGGCTGCTATTCCCGTGGTTGTGCTCGGTGGAGCTATTTTTTCGCATTCCGATGCGGCCGGGTGGAAAACAGGGGCGGCATTCCTGGCGATTGGCGTTGTGGCTTATGGTGTCCTGCTTCCGCTGCAACCATACTTGTGGGAGCGACCCCACGGTCCAAATGTCCAGAGTCCGATCGCAGCAGAATACACAACGCCGTGGAACAAGCTGCAGGAGCAACCCGGAACGTACGGCCAAATCCCGCTCCAGATCCGGAATACCGGAGTCACGAAATGGCGATCACAAGGATGGTGGCGCGTCGCGGTCGGATATCGATGGTGGAACGCCGAGACCGAGACTTTCTTAAAGGTAATGCCGTTCATCACGAAACTTCCGCGTGACGTTAATCCCGGCGAAACGGTCGCAATCCCGGCCGCATTTCAAACCCCGAAGGAACCGGGCAGGTACATTCTGGTACTTGAGCTTTTCAGCAGCAATTTGCATTGGTTCAGTCAGACCGGTGTAGTCCCAACTCTCATTCAAGCGGACATTCACCCGTCCATCTCACGCGCCGTTGGTCAGACGGACCTGTCATCGTTTTATCGAAAGGAACAAACGCCGGGCAGGCTTACGGCATCCGTGCCCCGCTCTTCGCTCTGGACCGCGGCGTTTAGGATCTTCATCGCCCACCCATTCGGCGTTGGGCCAGATAATTTCAGGCTTCAATATGGGAAATATCTCGGTGCATCTGGTTGGGATACGGACGTGTACTCCAACAACCTTTATCTCGAACTGCTCGCGGGAAGTGGAATTCTGGGACTAGCGGCGTTCGGGCTGATGCTTGCTGCGAAGCCGTGGCAGTTTGAACCCTCCTGCCTTGCCATTGCGGTGTTTCTTGTCCATGGCCTCGTGGACTTTTTTCTGATGACTACTCCGATCTACTTCGCGTTCTGGCTTCTGATAGGCTTTTCCAATTCAATGTCACGTCCCGCAGTCAGAAATTAAACAGATTCGTCAGTTTGATAATAAAGTTGCCTGTCATGCTTTCTCTAGTTTCATTGTAGACAATGTACAAATCGTTCCTTCTGCAGTGAGTAACTAATTCAGATTGAGGTTGAACGCCGTGCCATCCTGCTTGAAGAAACGCAGGTTTCCGTTCGAAGACTGGCCGGCCGATCCGCTAAAGAGAATGAATTGCGTTGTGTATCCGCCGCCGTTGACCAGATGCGGGAACAGCAATTCCGCGCTTGTTGGAGCACTACTCTCATTGCTGGGAGGTGTTGTCGTGATCAGGAAATCACCGCGTTCATTATATCGGGCTCGTAAGCCGGTGATGGACATCCCCGAAGAAGCTCCGCCTGAGATCCGCAACACGCCTTTAAATGGCAATGCCAATGTCGGGAAGAGCTCGTGAACAAATCTTGCAATCTGGCCGTTCCCCGGAACCGTGATAGGAATTGGCGATGCGGCGGATGCTCCATCTAACCCAGTCAGTTCCAGCATGACCGTCGCCGCTGTCGATGCTGTGTTTGCGATGGCGACGCCGCTCTGAATCGTGCCGACCGACGCGCCCCCCGCTGTCGTTTCGACGTACATCCGGAAAGCACTACCAAGGATGCCGGGTACACCTGCTTCCGAAACTGTTATTCCTGCAGGCTTATAAGAAAAGACGACAAGCGATGAGGGCGCCACACCTTGAGGCACCACGCGAACGGATCCCGTGGTCGTGACGGGTCCGCCACCTGCCGTCACAAGTTTGAAGGAGCTTTGCCGCTGGATGCTGTATGAAAAACTCGAAGCACTCTGACCGTTAGCTGTCAGCGTGACAGGCGTCGCTGCTGCGGAAGCGGTACCGGTGCCAAAGAACTGGATGCTGCCGGTCAAAATGCTGTCGGTGGGATTCACCAGCACGATTTGAGTTGTCCACCCAAAGCCGTCGGCAAAATGGGACAAGACCGACGTACTCGTTGACGTCGCCGCCGCCAGATCGGATAGAGGTAAAGTCGTGATCAGAAACTCGCCACGCTCGTTGGTGAAACCGCGCAAAGCGACAACCGACACCGGCACGTTCGACGAAAAACTGAACGTCCCTTGCACGGAGGGACCGCCATTGTAGGGACCCTCGTTCAGGAACCTCGCGAGTTGCTGATTTGCCGCAATCGTCGTCGCTCCGGATCCAAAATCGTTACCGGCACTGTCCGTAAAATGGAAATTGATTGCCGCGGCCTGATCGTTCGGATTCGCAATCGCCAGGCCGGTGTTGACGGGGCCGTTAACCTCAGCATAGATCCGGCCGGCTGTGATCAACGGTGAGGCGGGGACGCCGGCTTCAGTGACGACCACATTGTTCTGCCGGAGGCCAAAGATCGCAACTCCCGTCGGAGTCGTGCTTCCCGTGCCGGGCTGGATCCGCGAGTAGCCCGCGCTCAAGTCCCCGCTTCCATCGGTAATCACGGACACTCCTGCGCGATCTCCGAACGCAAATGCGCGCACCGAATTGTCGACTGGCGGCGGCGCGGCCTGAGGATCGACTTTGTCTATTCTGGTGTAAATGAAATCACCCGTGTTATTGAAGTCTCCGTTCGCGGCGTTCCCGGCCAAATTGAATCGAACCGTACCAACGCTGGCGCTCGACGGGGCGGTCCAGTTAACAGTGAAGGTATTGATGTTGTTTGCGTTGTTGTGTTCGGCATACTGGATGCCAGCATCGGTGATGACCTGTACGTTGGAAGTTCCACGCGCCAAGGTACCTGCTTGCTGGTTGGTCGCGTCGATCACCGCAGAAAGCTGAAATCCAAACCGGACTTGCCCCGTCCGCTGAACCATAACTGTCAAAGGATAGGTTTGACCCGGCACCCACGCGCCTGGCAGCCCCGCAAGGGTGACGCTTCCACCCGTGAGGTTGACGGGATTCCCTGCGTGACATCCCGCAATTGAACATGCTCGCGCATCTCCAAAAATTCCATTCGATGCGGGATCCGGGCCTAGTGAGTATGCGAACAGATACCCGCACCATGCAATACCGAGGATCAGGGTGAATAAAAACGTATGTTTGATTTGCATTTAGAGTCCGCTCCTGAGGCGTGATGCCGGTAGGCCCATTGCACGCTATCTGCCACCGGCTTAACCGTGTTGAATTTAACAACAAGGACAGTAGACGAAGGAAGGGGGAATTTCGAAAGTGGGATTTCGGATTTGGGATTGCGGATTTCGGATTTGGGGAACCATTGTGGCTAGCAGGCTCCGCAAATCCGCAATCCGAAAATCCGCAATCCGAAATCCTAAATGAGTTCCACCGTCACACCACCAACACCACTCTCGACCCGAATGTTGATTTTGGAGCCATTATCCTCGCCGCGGTGGGTGTAGGTGAGGCCGTCACGCTGGAAGGAAGGCGCGTTGATGTTCGATAGGAAACTTCCATTCGCGCGGATTTCGATATCGGCGTCTCTGGGTAGGAGAAGACGGATCTGGCCAACACCCACCTTGATGGTGGATTCACTACGGGTGGTTCCCAGATCTCCGGTGTAATCCAACTCGGTGCGGCCAACGCCTCCTTTCAGGTCCAGATGCTCGACTCGAGCATTACCGAGACCGCGAATGATGAGTTCGCCCACTCCGCTCTCCACTTCAACGGACTTGACGGGTTCGGATAGTTGCTTATCGAAAGCCACATCGGTCTTTCCCACGCCACCTCGTAGTTGCATGCGGCGAACAAGGAGCCCTGTCAAATCCAGGTGGGATTCGCTAACGCCAGTGCGGAGGTCGAGGTCCAGAGGAACTTTTTCGCTCAACCGAAGGGACAAGTCGCTGTCCCGCCTTCCGGTCGAAAGAGAATTCCTGGTATCGATGTCGAGTCTCAACGATGCCCGGTCGCCGGCTTCGAAATCCAGTTTCGGCGTCGTACGGCGCCGGTCATATTCGAGATCAACGGAGAACAGGTCGGCCTCTGAGGACTTCGAAATGTCGAGCGTACCGACGTCGTACTTCAGCGTGACGGCCATCTCCTTTGCATTTCCGATTGGCCGGGATTCACGCATGACTTGATAATCGGGCGGTTCATCAATGATGGAACCGCAGCCCGCCGTCATCAGGACGAGTCCGACGAAGAGAGAAATCAGAGCTTTTTTCATGGCTTTTGGGTCGGCCGCATAATGATTTCGCTGATAAAGCTATTCGCTTCCTGGCTAACGATCATTCGCACCGCATGCGCCACATCCTCCGGCCGAAGCATTCGCTCGCGTACCTTGCTCGTACGGGTTTCTCCTGAGAACCGCGTATCCGTCGAGCCGGGACAGATGACAGACGCCCGGATGCTATATTGCCGCACTTCTTCGGCTAGCGATTCCGTGAATCCGACCACGCCGAACTTCGAAGCGCAGTATACGGCGCGATTGGCTGATCCCACTTTTCCGGCAATGGAGGCAATGTTGATGATGTGCCCCGCTTTCCGTTGGATCATCGATGAAAGTACGAAACGGCAGGCGAAAAAGATCCCTCTTAGATTCGTTTCGATCAGATTTTCGAAATCTTCGTCCCCAAATTCCAGGACTGGTCCAAAGACTGCGATCCCGGCCGCGTTCACCAGAATGTCCACCGGACCAATTCCCGCCGACACCTGCTCGAACAGGCGCTGCAGTTCTTCCTTCTTGCGGACATCGGTAGGGAAAACTGTTGCCGCCGAACCGATCGTTCGGGCGGTGTCCTCGAGTTCGCTCCTGCTGCGAGCGGCCAACGCCACACGGGCGCCCAGTTTTCCCAACTCTACCGCGATGGCACGGCCGATTCCCCGCCCCGCGCCGGTCACAACTGCGACTTGGTTTTGGATGGAAACCATATGAATGGGATTGCGGATTGCGGACTTCGGATTTCGGATTTAGGGACCAGCTTGAACGGGCGCAGTTCCCAAATCCGAAATCTGAAATCCGCAACCCGAAATCGATAACTAGTCCCCTGGTACCGCAACTTCCTGGTCCTTATATTGAAGCTCGTAAAGTTTGTAGTAAATCCCGCGCTGAGCCAACAACTGTTGATGGGTGCCGATTTCGCGTACGCGCCCCTTATGCATGACGATAATCTTGTCGCACCTTTGAATTGTGGAGAGACGGTGAGCGATGATGATGGATGTCCGGCCTTCCATCAGGCGTTCAATCGCCTTGCGGATCTGGATTTCCGTCTCCGTATCCACGCTCGAGGTCGCCTCATCCAGGATCAATATCTGAGGGTCGTGCGCGAGCGCACGAGCGAAGGCCAGGAGCTGGCGTTGTCCGACGGAGAGGGTCGTGCCACGCTCGTTCACCGGGTGGTCCAAACCCATCGGCAGCGTGCGCAGGAACGGCGACAGGTTCACATCCTGGGCCGCTCGGCTGACATGCTCGCGTGAAATCGGTGAGCCCAGACGGATGTTGGACTCCAGGGTTCCCGAAAACAGGAACACGTCCTGAAGTACGACCGCGAAGGAACCGCGCAGATAACCCAGATCCAGTTTCGCGATGTTCATTCCATCCAGAAGAATCTCGCCCTTTTGAATGTCGTAGAAGCGCGTGAGCAGGCTTGTCGCCGTCGTCTTCCCTGCTCCGGTATGGCCGACAATCGCGACGGACTCTCCCGGGCTGACGTGGAACGACACATCGCGCAGGACCCACTCATCATCGTTGTAGGCGAACCAGACGTTTCGAAACTCGATCTCACCGCGTGGTTGCACGGCCGGCTTCAGCGCATCTACCGGATTCACAACGGTGGCGGGGGTATCGATTAGGTTGAAAAGCCGTTCCGAGCTTGCCATCGCAGACTGGAGGATGTTGTACTTTTCGCTCATGTCCTGGATGGGCTGAAAGAATCGCCGCGAGTACTGCAGGAATGCGACAAGCGCACCTAGTGTCAGCGATCCGGCCATCACTTTCCCACCGCCATACCAGATGATCAGAGCGATAGCGATCGAGCTCAGAAGCTCGATTGCCGGATAAAACCATGCATACGCGACTATTCCATCCAGATTTGCGATCAGATGCTCCCGATTGACCGCGTCGAACTTTCTGAAGCTCTTTCGCTCTCGGTTGTAAAGCTGCACAACGTGCATTCCCGTGATGTGCTCCTGGAGAAACGCATTGATTTTCGCGATAGCGATGCGAACCCGCCGGTAGGAATCGCGGACCTTGCGGCGGAACATTTCAGTACTGAGCACGATCAGCGGAATCACGGACAGCGTCACGAGTCCAAGCTGCCAATTCAGAAGAAGGATCGCCACCATGATTCCTATAAGCGTAAATATATCGCCGAAGATCGAAACAATTCCGGCGGAAAACATTTCATTCAGGACGTCCACATCCGTAATCACCCGGGTGATCAACCGGCCGACGGGATTCTTGTCGTAGAACGAAGGCGCAAGCCCCTGCAGATGTTGGAAGACCTGCATTCGCATGTCGTACATGATCTTCTGGCCCGTGTTCTGCAGCGTATATGTCTGCAGGGAAGCGCACAGGAACTTCAGGACCAGGAGCCCAACGAATATCGCGGCAATGACGGTGAGTCCACGCAAGTTGCTCGTCGCGATGTATCGATCGATCGCGATCTTGGTAAGCCACGGAAATGTGATCTCCAGCACCGATTCGAAAAGAATCAAGAACAGCGCAAACGCCACGAACTTCTTGTACGGCCGGAGATACGTGATCAACCGGCGCATCAAGCGCGAGTCGTAAGCTTTTCCGAGGACTTCTTCGTCGTGCATGTCGTCTTGAAGGACTTGAACGCGGGCCAAAGCCCGCGACTGCGAGCCTGCCCTGATGTTCCTGCCAACACCGTAGTCGCGGGGGCTTTAGCCCGCGCTTTCCAGCTCTTCTTCCAACAACTGCCGCTGGTGCAGTTCGGCATAGTAACCGTTGCGGGCGAGCAGTTCGCCATGTGTGCCCCGCTCTACAATTGCCCCGCTGGCCAGAACGATGATCTCGTCAGCTTCCTTTACCGTTGAAACCCGATGGCTGATCAGAATCGACGTTCGGTGGCGCATGACCTGCTTCAGCTCATGCAAGATCTGCTCTTCGGTGTACGTATCGACACTCGAGAGCGCGTCATCCAGTATCAGGATCTTCGGATCCCGAACGACCGCACGGGAGATCGCGGTTCGCTGTTTCTGTCCACCGGAAAGCGTAATGCCACGCTCCCCGACCATGGTCTCGAATTTGTTCGGAAACGACTGCACGTCCTCATGGATGTTGGAAATCTCGGCCGACCGCTGAACGTCTGCGTCGGACGCGGATTCCACGCCGAAGGCGATATTCTCCCGGATCGTCTCACCAAAGAGGAATGTGTCCTGCGGTATGAACCCGATCGCACGACGCAGCGTCTCCAGTGGAATGCGCTCCACGGGAACACCGTCAATGAACAGCGAATTCGGCGGCGCCTGGTACAGGCGCGGGATCAATTGCACCAGCGAGGACTTACCTGATCCTGTGGCGCCGACAATCGCCACAGTCTTACCTTTGGGTATCGACAACGAGATATTCCGCAACGTCGGCGCACCGTTATACGAGAAGCTCAAGTTTCGGAATTCAATGGACCCTTCGACCTGGAAGTCACTCCGCACACCAGGCTCATCCTTCACGTCCGCCGGAGCATCGAAGATGTAATTCAAGCGCTCCATGGAAGCGCGGCCCCGCTCGAACAAGTTGACAACCCAACCCAGAGCGATCATCGGCCAGGTCAGCAAGGCGAGATACATATTGAATGCGACAAAATCGCCGACAGAGATCGCACCCTGAATGACCTGGCGCCCGCCAAACCAGAGAACGATCACAACGGCGACTCCGATCATCAACTCCATCGTCGGATAGAAAACACTCTGCACCCGGATCAGTTCGCGATTCTTATCGACGAGTGATCGATTCATCCGATCGAACTCCGCGACCTCGTGCTTTTCCTGAACAAACGCTTTGACGACCCGAATGCCGGCCAGGCTTTCTTGCACGCGCGCGCTGAGATCTGCGAGCTTCGCTTGTGCTTCTTCCGTGAGATCGTGAATTCCCTTTCCGAAATGGCGCACGCTGTAAGACACCAGCGGCAACGGTAGAAGCGAAAATACGGTCAGTTGCCAACTTATCTTGAGCATCAGCACAATGGCGAAGGCCGCAATAAGGCCCGTGTTTAGCGTGTACATGATTCCTGGCCCCAACAGCATGCGCACGTTGCTCAGATCGTTGGTTGCCCGCGACATCAACTCCCCGGTCTTGTTTTTCTGGTAGAAGGACAGCGAAAGACTTTCCAGGTGTTGGAACAGTTCATTGCGCAGCGTGTATTCGACGTCGCGCGAAACGCCAATGATCAGCATTCGTGTAAAAAACCGGAACACCCCTTGCAAAATGGTCAGGCCGATAATGAGCGCCGCGTAGTAAGCGAGTTTTTGACGAGTGATGGACTCCTGGAGACCGTCAACGGCGTATTTCCCCGTGACCCACGGAGTGGCCAAAA
>WNGK01000274.1_pt1 | contig 119019 bp, 111 predicted proteins | sample 5400601 | NCBI WGS metagenome assembly WNGK01 (sample SAMN13153376, study PRJNA577476) | soil metagenome | isolation source: 60 cm soil or saprolite under Garry oak tree replicate 1 | place: USA:California | collected 2016-06-15 | reverse complement strand
GGCGCTGTGGGTGGAGTTCCGGGCGGCGTCGCCGGTGGTTCGATGGGCGGCGTGCTTGGCGGCGTAATCGGCGGAATCGGCACGGCACCGCCGCCTCCGAAGCCGAAACCAAGCGGCCCCATCCGCGTGGGCGGCAACGTACAGGCCGCGCGCATCGTCAATCGCGTTCAGCCCGTTTATCCGCCGCTGGCCCGCCAGACTCGCATTTCCGGAACGGTGCGCTTGCACGCCATCATCAGCAGGGATGGCACGATTCAGCAATTGGAAGTGATTTCCGGCCACCCGCTCTTGCAGCAGGCGGCGCTCGACGCCGTCCGTCAGTGGCGCTATCAGCCGACTCTTCTCAATGGCGAGCCGGTCGAAGTCGACACGACGATCGACGTGATCTTTTCTCTTAACCAGTAGTACGGTCTGGCGCGCTGGTCGTGGGGCGTGCGTGCTAGCCCGCGCAGTAAATTGGAGCAACTACTCTCGCGGACCTCGAGCCACCGCTCAAGGGTCGCTTGAGACTCAAGGAGCAAACAAAAATGGCAGCCACTTTAAATCTCTTCTCAGCCCTGCTCCTGCAGGGCGCACAATGGGATATCCGCGGTCTGTTCAAAAATATGGGGACATTGGCACTGATCGTGGTCGTGATCCTGTTCCTTCTTTCCGTTTATTCTTTCGGGGTCATGATCGACCGCGCCCTGATGTACAGCGCGGCTCGTAAGCAGTCGCGCATTTTTGTGCAGCAGGTTGCAGGTGCCCTCAAGGACGGCAAGCTCGATGAAGCCATCGCCATTGCCGAACGCAACAAGAAGAGCCACATCGCCAAGGTCGTGGCTACCGGTCTCTCGGAATTCCAGTCGGCCTCCCAGCAGGTCTCGGACTCCGACGTGATTGATGCCGCCAAGCGCGGGCTCGAGCGCTCCGTCGCCATCGTCCATGCCGAAATGAAGCGCGGCCTTTCCGCTCTCGCTACCATTGGTTCCACTGCGCCGTTCGTGGGCTTGTTTGGCACCGTGGTCGGCATCTTGAACGCGTTTAAGGGTATCGAGAGCCAGAAAGCCACCGGTCTGTCGGCGGTCGCGGGCGGTATCGCCGAAGCCCTGGTCACGACGGCTTTCGGTCTTCTTGTCGCCGTTCCCGCCGTGTGGGCCTACAACTACTTCACCAATAAAGTGGAGGCCTTCGACGTCGAGATGGACAACTCCTCGATGGAGCTGATCAACTACTTCATCCTGCGGCGTGGCGCCAGAAAGTAAGCGGTCATGGCCTACAAACCACAAGCCGGCGCGCAAATGGCGTCCCCCAATGTCATCCCCATGGCGGACATCATGCTCGTCCTGCTCATCATTTTTATGGTGGTCACTCCGTTGCTGACCAAGGACATCCCTGTCGACATGCCCTCGGCCGCGAATTCTCGCGACATGCAGGATGCCGATAAAGACGATGCCCTGGTCGTGGCCGTTACCCGAGATGGCCGGATCTACCTGGGCAGCACGAACGTGCAAAAGGACGACCTCACCGGCCAGATCAAGGATCGCATCGCCAACCGCCTTGATAAAACCGTTTACGTCCGCAGCGATGCTCGCGCCAAGTACGGCGATGTCGTCGCCGTTGTGGACGAAATCCGGTCTGCCGGCGTTGATCAACTGGGGCTGCTGACCCAGAGGCTGTTGGAAAAATCAGCGCAACCCCCTCGTCCGCCTGCGGATTGAGACCGCTCGCCCGCGGCGGCCGCCGTTGGGCGGCGGGAGTTTGTTTGCTGCTGCCAGTTGTTTGCTGATGTTGGGAAGCCGCGCCGGATCCCACCCGGCGCGGCCTCGTGGCGCGCGGAGATGCTCTAACCCGGGCCCACAGGAGACTCGCTATGGGAATGGAAGTAGGAGAAGGTCACGGCGCGTTGTCGACGCCGAACGTGGTGCCGCTCATCGATATCTTGCTGGTGCTGATCATCATCTTCATGGTCATCACACCGCGCACTCCGAATGGCTTGGATGCGATTGTTCCGCAACCCTCGCCGAACAAGCAGCAGGACGTCGAGCTCGAAAACAAGACGGTCGTCGTGCAGGTCGAAATGAACGGCAAGCTCAAGATCAACCAGGAAGATACCACCTGGGACGGCCTCGGCCCACGCATGGAAACGATTTTCAAGGAACGCGCCGAGAAGATTGCTTTCGTCAAGGGCGATAACGACGTGCTGTTTATGGACGTGGCCCGCGCCATTGACATCATGCGCGGCGCGGGAATCGACAAGATCGGCTTGATTACGGCCAAGCTCGAAGCCGGTCAGTAGTTGTTTCGCGGGTTGTGAGAGTCCTCCTCGCAGAAGAACGCTCCTAAGACGAGGTGGCTCATGGGAATCGCGGTAGGCGGTAGGCGTGGTGTTGTCTCCGACCCCAACATAGTTCCATTAATCGATATCCTGCTGGTGCTCCTGGTGATTTTTATGCTTATTCCCCGTTCGCAGGGGCTGCCGGCGGAAATTCCGCAGGCCTGTGGGGTCCAGGAACCCGGTAATTGTGGACAAGACAAACCCCACATAGTTGTGGTACAAGTTCTCGCGGACGGTTCCCTGCGCGTCAACCAGGTACCCGTGAAGTGGGAGAACCTTGGCACTCGGTTGCGGGGCGTCTTCAAGGTGCGTGCCGACCGCACTGCGTTTGTCTGGGGTGATCGATCGGTCCAATTCGCGGTGGTGGCCCGGGTCATCGACGTGATGCGCGCCGCGGGAATTGCTCCGATTGGTTTATTGACCCAACCACCGGGAAGCGACTTCTGAGCATTTTGTTTTTTGCCCTTCGCAGGGCGGACGTGAATAATCCGGTGCCAGGCCGGCCTTTTCAGGCCTCGCGCTCAGCAGGGATGGATGCCTCGATGACTCAAGCTTCATCGGCGACGCTTCGCAAATCATTTCGCTCCCAGCCGGCCCGCGCCTCGCTCCAGGCCTTGGCATGCGCGGCTGCTCTGCTGGTGGTCGTCGGAGTTTCCGGATGCAACAAGCTGAAGGCTCGCGACCTCCTCAATAAGGGTGTCAACGCCTTCAAGAACGGCCAGTACGACGAGGCCATCGAGGATTTCAAACAAGCCAAGGAGCTCGACCCAACCCTCATGAACGCTCGCCTGTACCTGGCTACGGCGTACGCCAGCCAGTACATCCCGGGCGCTCCCTCCGAAGCCAACACTCGTCTCGGCAATCAGGCCATCGCGGAATTCAAGGAAGTGCTCGGCATCGACCCCAACAACCTGAGCGCCATTGACGGCATCGGCTCCATACTTTTTCAGATGGCCGGCACACCCTACGACCCAAAGAAGTTTGAGGAGTCCAAGAGCTACCACGAGAAGCATATCGCACTAAAGGCGAACGACCCCGAGCCCTACTACTGGGTGGGCGTCATCGACTGGACGTTGGCCTTCCGTGCCAACAACGAACTGCGCGCCGAATACAACAAGAACAACATCAAAAAGCAGGTCAAGGACACCGATCCGCTCCCGTCCTCGGTTCGCGCGCAATACACCGCCAAATACGGCTCGCTTGTCGATGAAGGCATCGCCGCTCTTAAGAAAGCTATCGAACTGCGCCCCGATTACGACGATGCCATGGCCTATTTGAACCTGATGTATCGCCGCAAGGCCGACATGGTGGAGTCGGCCGACCAGCGCGATGACCTGCTGAAGCAGGCGGATGCCCTGGTCGACAAGGTCAAGGAAGTCAAGCAGAAGCGCGCCGAGCAACCGCAACCCGCCAATTGAGGAGGCTCTCACCCCGCCGCAGCAGGAGTACTTCTTCCCCGGGCGATTCTTGCTCGGAGAAATCCCTGTTCAGCTTCCAAAATACGGGCTCAGGGAGCCTGCTGCTGATGCTAGCCCTCGCCCGTGGCCTCGCGCGCAAAATCCACAGCAATCAGCGTGATGTCATCTTCCCGCGCCCCGGCTTCCCCTTTCCCGGACCAACGCGTCAATTCGGTCAGCGACGCGCTGAGCAGCCGAGCGGCCGCGAGATGGGACTGCGCTTCCAGGAACTCGAGAAAGCGCATTCCGCCAAACTCTTCCTCGGCGCCGTTCTTTGCTTCGAGCATGCCGTCCGTGTAGAGCAAGCAGCGATCCCCGGGCCGGAAGGGAAGCTCCAGCGAAGTGTAGGCCGCGTCTTCCGAGAGACCGAGCAACAGGCCGTTGCTGTCGATTTCGCGAAAGGTTGTTCCCTTCCCTTTCACAGTTCCAAACACCAGCGGCGGGTGGCCCGCTCCGGCGTAGCGCAGAATTTGCTTGTCTGCGTCCACAAAGAGATAGCCGGCGGTCACGAAATGCTCCTCGAACTTGCCGCAGAGCGAACGATTCAATCCCGCCAAGACTTGCGCGGGGTCGGAAGCGAAGGCGGACTGCGCGGCCAGCGCCGTCTTCAGCATGGAGGCGATTAAAGCGGCGGGCACGCCGTGGCCGGTAACGTCGGCTACCAGAATGCCGACGCGCCGGTCGTCCACTACGAGGAAATCGTAGAAGTCTCCTGCAACGGCGGTCATGGGCACGTATTGCGCAGCGATATCCAGCCCGGCAATGCGCGGTACTTCGCGTGGAAGGATGGAAGACTGAATCTGCCGCGCGATCTCCAGTTCCTTTTCGAGGGAAAGCAGGCGTTGTTCGTTCAAGTGGCTGCGCGACGCTGCGACGTAGGCGAGGCAGCCAATCAGAATCAGGAAGCCAAAGGCCTCGATGTCCCGCCCGCGGAATTTCCCCAGGTCCGCAAGGTTGTTCCGCGCCACGAACAGGCCAAAAACCGCAAGGCCTGCATACACGATCTTGACCTCCCCCGGCATGCGCTGTCCGCGCGGGAAGGAGCAGGGATAGGCAATCAGCAGCGCGCTGTAAGCGACGATCACGATGTGGTAGGTGATCTCCACGGGGTGCCGGCCAACGCGGAAAAGTTCCGAAAAAAAACGCAACGTGGCGAAGGCGATTTGAAACGCCAGCACCCAGCGAAGAAAACCTTTCCAGCGCGCTTCGACCATTTCGATGACAAACAGCGTCAGCGGAACGATGATGAAATTGTCGATGAAATTGTTGATCAGCACTTCGGGGTACTTCCAAAAAACCTCCGGCGCCGCCACCAGAGAATGCAGAAAGCTTTGCCGGAAGATCAACCGAAGGGCATAGAGAAACGCGAACAGGCTGAAGTACACCAGGCTCCGGTCGGCGGTCTTTCGCTCGAAAAAAAACAGAGCCAAGCCGGCGAGGCCGAAAGACAGAATCACGATGCCCACGGCAAAACCCGCGAGCTGCCAGCGCAGCTCGGAAACGGTTGGCAACTCGAGAGCCGCAGCCAGCGAGAAAAGAGCGGGAAGGTTTGATAGGGTCATCGTCCGCAAGAGCAGGAACCGGTCCTGTATTATAGCTGGGGGCTCGAGGTATCGAGGATCTCTCCTTTGTTCTCTGATGTTTTCAACGACTTCGAACCCTGGTCTCCCGGAAGTGCCGGCGCGCCTACAAAGTTTGCCGCTTGAGGGGCCGGAGAACCCATGTGCAGCTCCCCCCACAAACGTGCGGCCCGAAATCAATCGTTTGCGGCCCGTCGTTCGGGATGCCGATTCGGGCCGTCCTGGCAGGTTTCGATATTCCCGTAAGATCTCGAGCCGCCTTCGTTTTCCACAGATTTCCTCTTGCGAGGCTCTTGCGCTGGCGCGCAAACTCACGCATATTTCGCTGCACTTATTCGTATTCCGAGGGAGAACCCATGTTGTTTGCCGTTGTTCGCCGGGGTAAGCAGTCGGGAATCCACTTGTACCCGCATCGCTACAAAGAGGATGACCGCTATCACGTCAGCCTCGTGAGGAAGGGGCCGCATATCCCTTTGGCCGATGACCGAGACATCCCGGACTATCTGGCAAACGGCTATTTGCTCGCCATGAGCAACCCCGAGGCAAGGTACCGGCCTACTTTGATCAGACCTTCTTCGATTCGCGGCTGGGAATAGCCTTTTTGAGTTTGTCGTCTCGACCGCCGCCGGGCCGTTCCTTGCGTGACGCAGATAGAGGTCCTGAACCTTTCGTGAGACGCCATTTCCCCCATTTCCCCCTTGCCTTGTTTCACTTGGCCCGTCTCTGGGGGTAAACTGACACATGCCGCCTCCGAGCAATTTGCCGCTGAGCTTCGACCGCGACCGCGCGGTTCGGCAGCTCGACGCGCGGCTCGAAGAGCTCCTTGAAAAACTGAAAAAGTACCGCCCTTCGGAGGATCCCTGGATCGTCCGCCGTGCCTATGAGATTGCCTCGGAGCGGCATCACGACCAGTTTCGCAGCTCAGGCGAGCCTTATGTGTCGCACCTGCTCGAAGTGGCGCACATCCTTGCCGATATGCGGCTGGATGCCATCACGCTGACGGCGGCCATTCTCCACGACGCCATTGAAGATACCGAGTATCCCGTCTCGCGGATTGAAGAGCGCTTTGGGCCGGAAGTGGCCCACTTGGTTGCGGGCGTCACGAAAATCGGGCGGCTGAATATTACGGCGCCGGAAGCGCGCCAGGCCGAGAACGTCCGCAAGATGTTGCTGGCGATGGTGACGGACGTGCGCGTCGTGTTGGTCAAGCTTGCCGACCGCCTGCACAACATGCGCACGCTGCAATACCTGGAGCCGGACAAGCAGCGGCGCATCTCCCGGGAGACTCTGGACATTTACGCCCCGATCGCGCACCGCCTGGGAATGAGCGTGGTGCGCGGGGAGCTCGAGGATTTGTCGTTCCGCTATCTCGAGGTGGAAGCATTCTTTGCGCTGCAAAAGGAAATCAGCGACAAAGCGGCGTTTCACAAAGAATTTCTGGATGAAGTGCAGGCAACCATCCGTTCGAAACTCGTGGAGGCAGGCATTCCTGCGGAGTTGGAAGCCCGCGTGAAGACGCTGTATTCGCTGCACCGCAAGATGCTGCGGCAGGAGTCGGGCCTCGAACAGGTTTACGATTTGCTGGCGGTGCGCGTGATCACGGACTTGGAGCGCAACTGTTACGCCGCACTGGGCGTGGTCCATCACATTTGGCGGCCCGTGCCGGGCCGGTTCAAGGATTACATCGCGATTCCGCGGCCCAATCTGTATCAGTCGCTGCACACCACTGTTTTGCACAGCGGGCAGTCATTTGAAGTGCAAATTCGCACCCAGGACATGCATCGCGTCGCGGAAGAAGGTGTGGCGGCGCACTGGAAATACAAGGCCGGCAAGCCTGGCGCACAGGATGACGATCAGCGCATTTCCTGGATGCGCCAGCTCATCGAGTGGTCGCAGGAGATGCAGGAGCCAAGCGAGTTTCTTTCCACCCTGAAAGTGGATCTCGCCCCGGTAGAAGTCTACGCGTTTACGCCGAAAGGCCGCGTGCTGGAATTGCCGCGCGGGGCCACCCCGCTCGATTTTGCGTACATGGTGCACACCGAAGTGGGGCACCAGTGCGTGGGCGCCAAAGTGAATGGCCAAATGGTTTCGCTGCGACATGAAATCCAGAGCGGCGATGTGGTCGAGATTCTGACGCAAAAGGGCCACCACCCCAGCCGCGACTGGCTCAGCTTTGTCAAGTCGTCGTCGGCGAAAAGCAAGATCCGCCACTGGATCAACGAGCAGGAGCGCGAAGAAGCCAAAGAAATGGGCAAGCGCCTGCTCGAAAACGAGGCGCGGCACTTTGGCAAGAGCCTGAAGAAGATTCCCGAGGCTGAGATTACCAAGTTGCTGGGCGATTACGGCCTGGCGAAATTCGAAGACCTCTACGCGGCGGTGGGGTTCGGGAAATATTCCGCGAGGCAGATCTTAACGCGCTTGCTGGGCGAACCCGCGAAGACGGAGGAGCCTGCTGCGCCAGACTCGGCGCCGACGCTGGTTAAGACCGTCAAGCGCATGCTGGGTTTCGGCGAGGCGCCGCTGATCGTCAAAGGCCACGGTGATTTGTTGGTGTACCGGGCGAAGTGCTGCAACCCGATTCCGGGCGACGAGATTGTAGGCTACATCACGCGAGGGCGCGGGGTGGCGGTTCACACACGAGCGTGTCCCAACGTGCAGAATCTGTTGTACCAAACCGAGCGCCGCATCGCGGTGGAATGGGGCGGCGCCAGCGGCGCGACGTTCCCCGTGCAACTCACTATTCGCGCGCGCGACCGCGCGGGACTGCTCGCGGACATTACGGCGGTGATTAGCGGCGCGGGCTCCAACATTCACAATCTGCAAAGCCGTCCGGACCGCAGCAACGCACGCATAGACGCCAAACTGGAGATCGCGGACCGGCGTCAGCTCGAAACGATTCTGGTGAACATCAAGAGAATTCCGGGCGTTTACGGAGTGGAACGGATCTATCAAGCAAGCCATTGAGAGGGCTGCTTCCCTGTACTTTCGGCGGGTGCCTGGCACAGCACAGCTCGGCTTTGCTCCTCTTGTCCCCGATAAAATGGAATCATGAAGTGCAAGTTCATTCTTGGGGCCGCTTTATTTTCGCAATTCTTTGGGTGCGACCAGCACTTGTTCACGGATTACCGTCCGCTCGATCAGTTGGGCATGTGGTCCAGCAGCGTCGAAGAGCTCAAGAAACTTAACACCTCAGATACGGAGGTGATGCAGCTCACGAAAATGAAGAAAGCGGGAATCAGCGATGATGCCTGCGTCAAAGTGATAGCCGATGCGCGCCAGCATCAGCATCCGTTTTCGAACGCGGATGCCGCCGTGAATCTGACGAATGCTGGGTATGGCGAACCGATCATCCTGGAAATGACGAAAGCGGATCAGCTCGACATCCTGAGCGGTGACGCAGTCATGCTTCGCCTGCTTGGACTGTCGGATTCGGCGGTGGATGTGATTCTGCACAAGAGGATGAAAGGCCAGCGCACGCTCGCCAGCGCGGAAATCGGGCGGCTGAAAAACACCGGACTCACCGAAGGTCAGATTATGGAGCGCATCAACCGGGGCATGACGGACGCCGAAGCGGACAAAGAAGCAGCGTACCGAGAAGCCACGCGGAATCATGCCAACACCGGGTTTACGCGCGTCCACGGGCGCCGGCGCTGAAGCTTCTGACCGGGACGTTTCTCAAGCACCGCTTTTTCTTCGGAGTTTTCCCCGTTACAATCGTTGGGCTAATGAAATCCCGAACCTTTTCACGCCTTCCACTGGCTGTACTTACCACCGCGGTTTCTTTTTGGGCGGCATCATGTGCCGTGGCGCTCGGCCCCGGTTACAGAATTGAGAAGCAGGAAATCCGGGTGCGGTTTGTGGCTGAGCCTGAACCACGCATTCAGGTTGCGGCCGATTACCATCTGAAGAACACCGGCATTCGTCCCCTCGAGGAACTGGAATTGCGTTTGCCGGGAAGGCGCTTTCGTTCGGGCGAACTCCGCGCAACCTGGGATGCAAAACCGATCACTCTGGCACAGGTCCCCGGCGCCCCGCGCGACATGGTCATGAAGCTGGCGGAACCGTGGAAAGTATCCTCGCGGCACAAGTTGCGTTTGACGACCGAGTTTTTGCCGGCCCAGGGGGGAGAAACTTCTCTGAGTTTTTCGAGCAATGCGTTTTTTCTGCCGGCGTCCGGCTGGAGCTTCGAGTTGCTCCCGCCTGCCGGGCTTTTCCCCGCCGGAGGGGCGCCGCCCAACAAATGGGATCTGCTGGTCGCCCTGCCGGACGGATTTCAGATCCACACGAGCGGCACGCAAAAGAAGAGTGTGCGAAAAGGCGAAGAGACGGTTGTGTTGGCGGAACAGAGGACCAAGGACGCGTATCCGTTTGTAGTTGCCGGTCGATACTGCATCGCCGAAATCGGCAACGGCAAGGAAAACGTGAGTCTGTGGACGAGCAAGCAACAGAATTCCGCCAAATTGCGGGACTTGAGCGATTCGCTGGCGCGTGTCATGGCGGAGTATGACGCCGCTTTCGGGGAACGCGGCAAAACGCCTTCGCAAACCTGGATCGTAGAATGTCCCGTCGTGGCGGGGTGCTTTACCAACTTCAACCCGCTGAGCGCAAAACTTCTGGCGCAGGACGAAAACGAGCAGAACATGGCGGAAATGATTTCGCAAGACACCATGGTGGTGGAACTCAGCGAAGGCACACCCACGCTGGTGACTCAGGCTGCTCCATCGCTGGCTGCGAGCTGGCTGGGGTACGGACAAAGCCCGGCTTTTTTTGAGCAAAGCCTGCCGCTCATCATGCTGCCAGCGTTCGCCGCGGCGATTGGACGCGATGCCGCCGAAGGAGGAGACGCGCGCACAGAAACGATCAGGCGCGCGCTGCGGCTGATTCCTTCCGGTGAGAAGCTCCCAGGGAAGGAAGATGCGCGCGTTCTGCGGGTAAAAAGTTTCCTTCTTTTCTTTGCGTTGCAGGACCAGTACGGCCGGGAGACGTTTCGGAAAGCTACGCAGCACATGCTCTATGCTCGGCGGGAGAGAGGTTTCGACCTGAACGATTTGATTGCAGCCTTCGAAGAGGAAACGCACCAAAACGTGGCGGAATTTGTGCGGATATGGATGAAGCGGCCGGGAGTGCCGCAGGAGTTTCGCGCGCGGTATGAAGAAGCGGCCGCAGCGAATGCGGTAAAGGACAAGGAGAAGACACCATGAGAGACGTGGTACTGACGGACAAAGGCCCAAAACCCATTGGACCCTATTCGCAAGCCATCCGCGCGAACGGATTCCTTTACGTGTCAGGACAGGTGGCGCTCGATCCGAAGACGGGAGAGTTCGTTGGCACGGATATCCAGCAGCAGACCGAACGCACGCTCGAGAACGTAAAAGGGATCCTGGAGGCGGCGGGCTCGAACATGCACCACGTGGTGAAGACCACGGTCTTCCTCAAGGACATCAATGATTTCTCGGCGATGAATGAGGTTTATGCCAAGTTCTTTGCCCTGGCGCCGCCGGCACGCTCCACCGTCGAAGTGGCGCGGCTGCCGAAGGACGCCCTGGTCGAAATCGAAGTGATCGCCTCTTCCTAGGAGCTAGGCGACTTGGTCGCTGAGGCGTGAGGGTGTTAGGTGGAGGTGGACCGTGCCAGATGGGTGTCGGCGGTCACGCGGACCGGTGAGGGCAATCACGGTGCTCCTGTCGCGGTCAGCGGTATCAACAAAAACAGACCTGGGCCCTGCCAAGCTAGGCCCGGTCGACAGGAGAAAGCGCCATGTTGATGCCACGACGCCTGGAATCCCACTTGAACGTCAAACATGTGCCCTACTCGATGATATTCCACGCGCCCACCAACCGCGCCCAGATGGCGGCCCGAGCCATGCACCTTCCCGGCAAAGAAGTGGCGAAAGCGGTCGCGCTCGAAGCCGGAGACCGCAAGCTCCTTGCCGTGCTGCCGGCCTCCTACCGCATCAATTTTCAGAAACTCTCGGCTATTGTCGGCGCAAAGGTGCAATTGATGGACGAGGACACCTTCACTGAGCTGTTTCCCGATTGCGAGCGCGGGGTGATTCCCCCGTTCGGTGAACTTTATGGCGTGCCCGTTTATCTGGAGGTGGGGCTGGCGGAGGACCCGGAAATCATCCTGAGCGCGGGCACCCATTCCGATTGTGTGCGCATGGGGAACGTGGATTTCTTGCACTTGGCGGAACCCCGCGTGTGTTCCTTTGCCGAGAAAGCCTAGCCCGTCGCGCGCTCACTGTACCGGGTCAAGGATTGCGACCCTGGCAGCGTCTTTGCGCCGGATCAAGACTCTTTGGGGATCGCGCTGATGACCGAGCTTTGTCGTCTGCCAGGCCTAAGTTGAACCGCTCAGACCGGGGAGCTGTCCTGGACGTCGAATCCCACCGATTGGTTCTCTTCCTGAAATTCGGGATGACTTTGCAACAGCCGCACGCAGCGGTTCCAGCGAAGGATCGCGTCGTCGTTTCCCGAGGGGCGAATCTTCTCAGCTTCGGCGAAGCAGCTTAGGGCTTCCTCGAAAAGCGGGGTCAGCGTGTGCGGCAGACGGCCGGCACGCAACTGCGCTTTGGCTCGCCGTTCGTGCAGCAGTCCTGTGTAGTAGATGCGCTCGTAGGGATCGCTGAGTTTGTTGAAACTTTCCTGGGCTTCGCCCCAGCGATCCGAAATCTCACCGCAGAACTGGTCGGTGATCGCCAAACCGAGGAGCCGGATCGCCAATTGGTGTGTTGGGTCGACCGCCAGAATGTCGCGGCAGATGGACTCCGCCTCTTCCGGCTCGTTCAGCGAGCGGTAGAGATCCACCTTGGCGATGGCTTCGGAAATGCCAGCCTTGGAGATGGGTTTTAAATGGAGTGGCATGAATCCTCCTTGCCTTTAGCCTGGTTGTTACCTCGCACCGCGGATCTTGCGGACCAACATGAGGAGCGGGTCATAGAATTCATCCACGACGCGCTCTTTGAGCGGGATAATGGCATTGTCCGTGATGCGAATCTCTTCCGGGCAGACCTCGGTGCAGCACTTTGTGATGTTGCACAGGCCGATGCCCAATTCCTTGCGGAGCAGCCCAGCGCGCGATGCGCCGTCCATGGGGTGCATCTCCAGACCCGCGACGCGCACAAAAAAGCGCGGCCCCGCGAACTCTTCCTTCTTGTCGTGCTCGCGCAGAACGTGGCAAACGTTCTGGCAGAGAAAACATTCGATGCACTTGCGGAACTCTTGGACGCGGTCCACGTCTCTCTGGTCGATTTTCCATTCGGCGTCCGGCCGCGGCTGGAAGGGGGGAATCCTCTTGTTGATGCGGAAATTCCAGGAGACGTCGGTGACCAGATCCTTGATGAGCGGAAACGCCTTCATCGGCAAGACGGTGACGGGCTTGTCCAGAGGCAGGGAGTCCATGCGCGTCTTGCAAGTGAGCCGCGGACGTCCGTTTACTTCAGCCGAGCACGAACCGCACTTTCCTGCTTTGCAGTTCCAGCGCACTGCCAGGTCGGGAGCGAGGTGGCCCTGGATGTAGTGCAGCGCATCCAGAACGACCATGCCCGGGGCAACGGGCACACGGTAATCGGCGGTCTTCCCGCCGGTAGTTTCACCGCGAAAAACGCGCAGGGTGGCTTCCCTCATGGTCGCGCCTCTTGTTTCGCACGCTCGATTGCGACGTCCCAACGCAACGGGACGTCCGACCCGGCAACTTTCCACCTGATGAATCTCGTCGAACCCATAAGCGGGGCGAGAGCTTTCATGACCCGAGAATGCGGAATCCGAACAGTGAAATCCATCAAGGACTTCTCGTCCAGCCATGCCGACATGGTCCAGAAATTTCTCTCGAGGGGCTTCGCACGCAGGGCATAGCCCAGGATGCCTGCGGAGCCGGCAAGTTGCTTTTGAATCGCAAACGTAGACCAGAGAAAACGCGGAATGGCGCGGTGCTTCTTGAGCGGCAAATACGTGAGCAGGGCGAGGTATTCCGCGTTCGGATTGACTGGCGCGATTTTCTTCCACGGCATATCCATGACCAATCCTTCACCCGCGGCGGGCCGTCTCGCCCTTTTCTTCAGCGAGCAGCGAGCGCAACTCGTCGGGCATTTCCGGAACATTTTCCTGACGAAGCTTCATGGCTTCGCCATCGCGCTGGATAATGTTGTTCTTTGCTCCCCAGGATGGGTCCAGCTTCTGAAAATCGATCCGGCTGTGGGCGCCGCGGCTCTCTTCGCGAGCCAGTGCGCTCAAGGCGACCGCTTCGGAAACGGTCAGCATCGATTTCAAATCCAGCGCCAGGTGCCATCCCGGATTATATAGCCGCGAACCTTCAACGCTCACGCGTCCCAGCCGTTTCTTCGCCTTGTCGATCTCGCCCAATGAACGTTCGAGGTCTTCCTTGTTGCGGAAGATGCCTACGAGCTTCTGCATGGAGTCCTGCAGGTCGCGGTGAATCGCGTAGGGGCTCTCGCCTTGTTTTTGCTGAAAAGGTGCGAGAGCCTCATGTTCGGCCTCATCGATTTGCGCAGCGTCGACTGCCGATGCCGGTGTGGTGCTTGCGTGCTTTGCCGCTGCTAGGCCCGCACGGCGCCCGAAGACCAGGAGGTCGGAAAGGGAATTGCCGCCGAGACGGTTAGCGCCATGCAAACCTGCGGCTGCTTCTCCGGCGGCGAACAGACCCGGGAGCGAGCTTTGAGCGGTCTCGGCGTCGACGCGGATGCCACCCATCATATAGTGGCACGTTGGACCAACTTCCATGGGCCCTTTGGTGATGTCCACGTCCGCGAGTTCGAGGAATTGATGGTACATGCTGGGCAGTTTGCGCTTCACGTATTCGGCGGGTTTGTGCGAGATGTCCAGGTAAGCGCCACCATGCTCGGTGCCGCGACCTTCCCGCACTTCCGTGTAAATCGCGCGGGCGACCACATCGCGCGTGGACAGTTCCATCCGTTGCTTGTCGTAACGCTCCATGAAGCGCTCGCCGACCTTGTTGCGGAGGATGCCTCCTTCGCCACGAACCGCTTCCGTGACGAGGATTCCTTGCACCCCGGGAGGCCACACCATTCCGGTGGGATGAAATTGCACGAACTCCATGTCCATCAACTCGGCTCCCGCCTCGTACGCAAGAGCCATGCCGTCGCCGGTGTATTCCCAGGAGTTCGAGGTGATCGGCCAGGCTTTGCCAATGCCGCCTGTGGCCATGACCACGGACTTGGCTTTGAAAACAACAAAGCGGCCGTGTTCGCGCCAATAGCCGAACGCGCCGGCAATGCGATCGCCATCTCTGAGCAGCCGCGTGATGGTGCATTCCATGTACACGTCGAAGCCCATTTGCACGCCGCGGTCTTGCAGCGTGCGAATCATTTCGAGCCCGGTGCGGTCGCCTACGTGGCACAGCCGCTTGTGCGTGTGGCCGCCGAAAGCGCGTTGCAGAATCTGACCCTTCTCGGTGCGATCGAAGAGCGCGCCCCAAAGCTCGAGTTCGCGCACGCGATCGGGGGCTTCTTGTGCGTGAATCTGCGCCATGCGCCAGTTGTTGAGCATTTTCCCGCCACGCATCGTGTCGCCGAAGTGTGTGCGCCAGTCGTCGGCGGCGTCGACGTTGCCCATGGCCGCGGCGATGCCGCCTTCCGCCATCACCGTGTGCGCTTTGCCGAGCAGCGATTTCGACACAACGCCGACCGAAGCGCCCTGGCCTAGCGCTTCGATCGCCGCGCGCAGGCCCGCGCCGCCCGCGCCGATGATCAGCACGTCGTGCTCGTGAGTTTCGAAACGGTCGCTCAAAACAGCCTCACGTCGCGAATGGCGCCACAGGATACCAGCCGTACATACAAGTCGGCCAAGCCGACGGAAACAAGACTGGCCCAGGCGAACAGCATGTGGCGTTGGTTCAAACCGCTCAGCCATTGCCAGGTCTTGTGGCGCGGCGGGCCGAAAGCGGCGCAGTAGAAGCAGTCGAGCTTTCCGCCGGCCAGGTGGCGCAGAGAGTGACAGGAGAGCGTGTAAAGGCTTAGCAGAATCACGTTAACGAGCAAAACCAGCGTGCCCACACCGACTCCTACGGTGCCATCGAAGAAGAAGGCGCGAACGGCGTCACGCCAGAGAAAAGCGAGGAAAATCACCGCGATATAGAAAAAATAGCGATGCAGATTTTGCAGGATGAAGGGAAATGCCGTCTCGCCGCGATACGTTCTGCGGCCCTCGCTGACCATACAGGCCGGGGGGTCGAGAAAGAACGCGCGATAATAGGCCTTCCGGTAGTAGTAGCAGGTCACGCGGAATCCCAGCGGGCCGCCCAGAATCAGCAACGCGGGAGAAAGCAGCCACCAATGGTGATGGGGGTCGATCAGCGGAGAATAAAAAGGGGAGAGGTATGGCCCCCATTCGTAGAAACGGCCCTCAAAGGCCCGCAGAGTGGCGTAAAAGCCGAACCCCCCCAGCAGCACAACAACCGGAACAATCTCGACCCACCAGGTATCGTGCCGCTGGGTTCGACCGAAGCTGCGCCCGGCGGCCGGCGGATTCACAACATCGGCCATGTGCACCCCCTCGCGCCTGCCTAGACTAGACAGAAAATCCCGTTTTGAAAACTACGGTTACCATCTTAGAAACGCACATCTGCTTGTTGATTCTTACGATGTGTGTACCCAGCATGTACCCACTCAACTGCCCTCGAATTGAGAGAATAGGTGAAAGGAGGCTCTTGTGCAACGTGGTCAAATACGGGCGTGGCCGAAGAAAAACCCAACGTACTGGCAACTGCGCTATTGGGTCACGGAATTGGTGAACGGCAAGCCCGTCAAGAAGCGCAAATCCATAAAGCTGGCCGACAGATGCCGGGAATATCAAACCGAAAAAAGCGTCGAGGCTTTGGCTCAAAAGTATCTGCTCCCGCTGAACCTCGGTACCCATCGGCCGGAATCCACGGATAGCGTGGATACTTTCTTGCAGCAATTCCTTCAACGTGGTGAAGGAGGCCGGGGCAACAAGCTCAAGAAATCCACGCAGGGCGGATATCAAGCCGCCTACGACAGCCTACAACCCTACCTCAAAGACATGGAATTGCGTGCCGTGCGAGTTGTGGATATTGACCAACTGCTTCAAAACGTGGCTGATGACACGGACTTCGCCAAAACCACCTACAACAATATGAAGAACTTTTTAAGCAGTGCCTTCAGACAAGCGGCTCGGCAAGGTCTCATCCCTTTCAATCCGGTGCGTGATGCCGCAGTTCCGAAGGGCAAGCCTCCTGATACTTACGCTTACAGCGTCCATGAAGTGGCTGTGATGGTGAAAACTTTGGAGGAACATCCGGACGCTAAGGCTGCTGTAATCGTGGCGGCTTTCACGGCCTTGCGCAAGGGCGAGCTAGCCGGTCTTCGCTGGGAGGATTACGACAGAAAGAAGCAAGAACTGAATATCGTCCGCTCGGTGTACCAAGGCGAAGTGGACACGACAAAAACGGAATCGAGCCGGGCACCTGTACCCGTCATCAAAACCGTTCAAAAGGCCCTCGACGAACATTTGAAGCGCAACTCGGGCGATGGATACATCTTCCACGACTCGAATAATAATCCGATGCGCTTTGAAAATTTCACCAACCAGCAAGTCAAACCCGCCTTGGAGAAAGCGGGTGTTTTTTGCTGGCACGGGCTTCACGCCTTCCGGCGATTCCTGGCGACGACGCTCGACGATAAAGGCGTCGCTCTGGAAGACATCAAGGACGTGCTCCGGCACTCGAGCAGCGACGTAACCAAAGCGAGCTACATCAAACGTTCTACGAGGAAATTCCGTAGGTTGTTGGAGATGGTGGAGAAGGACTTCGTACGTGAGTTGGAAAAGCAAAAACGGGGCACGCGGCGTGGGGGTGAGTAGATGGCAACGGAAGCGAAGAGTAAAATGGCGTTCGGGGTGGCTACGGTGATGGCTCAGCAGAACGCCTTCGAAGCCCGTTGGTTGACGTTTCGGCGAAAACTCCGAGGCTGCATCCGAGAACTTTCCTTTGATGGGCACAAGGTGCGGGGCTGTTACATTTTCCCGGAACGACGGGATGGGCGTCGCGTGTTGCGGCGGGTGCATGTTCTCCTCGAGGGCGAGGAGCCGGTCGAATTTTACCTAGCCGTTAGGACACGCAGGAAAATCAACGCATAATTCCGCGCGGCCGCGTTCCGATACCACCCCTACTTCGGCAACGAACGCGTTCGGCCCTTCCTTTTTCAAAGTCCCACGGGATAAACTCCGTCCATCACTGCGAATGGAGGACGGCATGGATATCACCTTTTTGGCGGATAGGAGATTCCGAAGTGCTTGAATCATATCCTTCCTAAACGGAGATGATTCAGTGAGAGGTAGGGCAAAAACGGTAGACTCAACCCATGCGGATGAAGTTCACTTTCGATAATGTTCTGTCGTTTGTCGCCGGGGCTGCTCTTGTCTATTTTCGGAATTGGCAGGCGTTTGTTTTTCTCGTGCTCGTATTCGCCTTTGTCCTCGTTGGCTATTACAAATCGAGGAAGAGCAACGAGTTCGTGTTCGAGAACAAAGAAGAAATGCGGCACACGACTGAACTTGATATCGGTCTCAACTACCGACCGATGCCGAATCACTTCCGCACCTACTATCTCTTTGACACGTGCCAGTCGAAGAGCGTTTACGAATACCGATTGGAAGGAACGGACGTGCTGTGCCGTTTGATTGAAGATGAGGGCGAGGATATCGACGTTCCGAAGCACCAAGATGTTCATGATGGCGTCGTGATGGAATCGGAACTCCGCAAAAGAGATGCTGAAAGCCGCTTTCACATTACCGATGTTGAGGAAAAGATCGCAGACCTTAAGAAGGACGTTGAGTGGCACAAGATGGAGCCACTTGCTTTCTACGGATTGAAGTACTTCATCATCTCCAAAAAGTTACCTCAGGCCGACGCCCGGCGATATCTACGGCAGGAATTGGAAAGATTGAAGACCGGGGAGGAACTGTTCTTCAAGGCGGCGGAAAAACTTGGACTCCAAAGAGATGAAGATTCGAAATACATAAGCCGATTAAAGGTTGCGGATGGAAAGACGGCACCATCGGATGAGGAAATTCGGAAGTTGTTTGAGTCGGCGGAATCTTTCGGCATTACCGACGTGGAATTCTCATGGGGAAAGAAACTTACCGGGGTGCTGGAGAAGCTGCTTGGTGACTGAGATGAGAACGCCACCAAAGGTAACAGCAATGAGAAGGGCGTGGGAAGCGATTCCCCGCCCGGACTACTTGCGCCGCGATGCCTCTCAACGTGAACGCCAAACCCACACGCCGCCGCGACGGTGAGCACCGCGAGGATCCAGAAGAGAACGCAACAACCGCACACTTTCTTAGGAGCCCTTCGCGTTCAGCTTCTGGCGGCATTGACAACGCCCTCCTTCAACCACACAATCTCTCCGCGTGAGGAGCCACACTGCAAATAACGCCGTTGTTCGAGCAGCGCAAAATCGGGCACATCAATCAAGAATTTGGCCTTGTGCGCGGAGTGCCATACAGTGCGTCAGTCTTCCTGGCGGCATCGGTTTGAACCTCGCGGCGCGAGAGGCCTGTGACCGAAAGCACGGGAGAAGCGCGATGGAATATCTTTACGAGGCGATTGTCATGGGCTTGGCTGTCCAGTAGTTTCCAGAGTAGCGCGCCGAATTTCTCTTTCTCGACCCTCACTCTGTAATGCTAAGATGACTGGGGACCAAGTAGGATTCGGGGCTACGGTGACGGTGCCCCTTGTTCCACACCTATTTTGGTGTACTATCAAGCACTGCATTCAATTTCGCCCTTTGACCTACACCTTTTTTGTGGTAGCCTATGAATTCGGAAGACCAGGACTGCAAGTGGACGTTTCTCGACTTTGAATCGGCTGATGAAGGGCAACCAGTCCAATCTTGGTTCAACAGTCTTCCTGAGGATCACCGCGACGAAGTCAAGGACCGGCTAGGTTTTTTGCAAGTGACGCCTCGGAGCCTTTGGGACGAGCCATTTTTTGATCCCTTGGTTGGCGAGGGAGGAGAAATCTCAGAAATACGGTTCGATCCCATCAAGTGCATTCGCGGCAAGTTCTATTATCGTATTTATGGGTTCTTTGGATTAGAGGAAGAGGAATCGTACAAATTCCTACATGCCACAAACAAAAAACGGAGGAATGACAAAGATGGAAAAGCAATCGCCAAAAGACGCCTCCGCCAACTCCAAAATGGAGAAGCCAAACTCCACCAATTCAATATGGACCCAGAAGGCCCTTCTGAGGAGACTGGCGAGAAGTCCAGAGTCACGGGCTAAGTTTGTCGCATCGCACATTAGCAACGGAATTGCGTTTCAAATTCGCGCTCTAAGGAACCGCAATCGGTGGAGTCAGCCAAAGTTGGCTGAGGAGATTGGCACGACTCAAAATCAAGTCTACCGATTGGAAAACTCGTCAAAAACAAAACCAACAATTTCCACACTGAAAAAACTTGCGGCTGTTTTTGATGTAGCGTTAGTAGTTCGGTTCGTACCTTTTAGCCAAATAATTGCATGGGCCACCGGCACGCCTTTAACCGACCCAGGGCTTTCTACAACCTCTCTCGCTGTCCCGAGTTTCAGGCAAGAGTATGGAGCAGTCGAACCTAGTTTCGGAAGCGTACCCCGTAGTCAGGACCAAGTAGCACAAAGCCAAGAGCAGCGACGCATCCCTATTGCGCAAGAGAGTCCACTTCTTGCAGACGCGGCAGACTAAGACATGCAGCTTCTAAATGTTATCACGGCTAGGTCAGTCTGGCTCTTTGACATTGCGGAGCTCAATCCCCGTGGCAAGGCCCTATTCCCTGACTTGTTTGAATGGCTCAAGGAAGCTTATGATTTTCAGAAAGTCCCTTCCTCTTTGACAGATGTAGATGATACGAAAGCCTTCGTCTTTTCAAATGGGCAATACCAAGCAAAGGAAGAGATTTTCGTGCATGTTGAACTCAAGATTTATAACGACGGACTGATGGCAAACACTCAGTCCTCGACCCGGGACACCGACCGTTTCCTAGAAGACGTGCTAATCTCGGCTTCTGCGGAATTTAGTCTCAATTTTAGACCAGAAATGATTCGGAAAAGACTTTACCTCAGCGAGTTAAACGTCTTTTCCTTGAAACATTTTGCTAACCCTGGTTTCGAGAAGTTTGCAACTAAAATTGCACAAGCTACTTCCAGCAACGGACCTTTTGATTTTGAGTTTGGCGGTGTCAGTTTCTGGCCGAGACAATCGTTTCCTCCTTTGGCTGTAGCAGCTTTTCACTTTGAGAGAAAGCTAAACACTGACAGAGACCAGCATAAATACTTTTCTAGAGCACCACTTCAAACAGACGATCACCTTCAGTTGCTTACGGACTTTGAGGGAGAGTTGATGGCGTAGTTCTTCCATCTTATGCCTTGGTTATTGCGATAGGCCGCAGCCCGCCGGGAAGAATCTTTTTCGTTACGATTGCGCTTTCAATGCGTATGGCTGAATTTTCGCCACTAGCGTTTTGAAAATTGCTTGAGCCAACCCGTTCGCTTCCCGATGGAACATCTCTTCAACCGCTTGCTGAATCTCGACGATAGGCGGCGTCGCTTCCCTGCAACGCTCGACGAACTCGCCTACCAAGTGACCGATACGCGCTCGAAAAAAGTCATCAACGCTCTTGGCGTCGGCTTTAAGATACGCAACCGTTGCCTCCAATTCACCGACTTTTTTCTCCAGCACGGCGACTCGGTCTCTATACGGGGCACCTTCTGGCAATTGAAACTCCGTGGGCTCGCTCGTGAAGTCCGCGTATGTGTACTTGTGCTCGGACTCCGCTACGTCCTGCTGTGAAAATCTTTTCATTTGAATCTCCTACTCACTTTTAGTCGTACTTGCTTGGCTTGGTGTAGTGCTGCGTGATTCTTCGGACGATTTCCGTTCTGTGCGCGTCTGTTCGTGCATAACGCGGGTCGGATGCTATGACAAAAACCTGATTCTTTACGTCGACCAATTGTTGCACCACGTCCGCGCCCGACTCTCCCAGTAACTGGCGGACCTCGCTTACGCGAGACAAAATGGCGAGAATGTCGTCGATGGACTTGGCAACTTCGGCGAGCGTGACCCCGTCTTTACCCGGTGCTCCGGGCTCGCCTTTCGGTCCAACCACCGTTTCCCCGGATGCCCCAGTCTTGCCTTGTGGAAGGACGAAGTCCAAAACATGCGCGCCATTTTCGACACGCACCGTTACGGATGCGGGACCTGAGGTAACAGTGCCGATAGAAATTGTCGCGTCTCTTCCGTTTTCCCCCGGAACACCTTGTGGACCTGGAACAGTGGAATCTCGTCCAGATTTTCCTTCTGGTCCGGGAACGGTTGAATCTTTTCCTGAGACACCTTGAGGTCCGGGCTCACCACGCTCCATTTCTTGCCGCTCTTGCAAAACATCGGCGAGAAGATTGATGGCATTGCGAATACTCATTTTGCGGACCTGTTTTGCAAGGTCGGATGTCTCTTCAAAATTGGGCATTCTAGTCTCCTGAAATAAATTTGGCGGCACATGGATGCACATGCCGCCAGGTTAGTGTTGATGTGAAGTTTTACCTATCCAAATCACGGTGCGGGGTCGGCTTCGGTGTCGGTCTCCCGCTGTGGAATCCATCCCCTTCGCGAACAACGGTTGGCACAGGAATGTCGTGCGCACCTTGTTCGGGATTGACAACGTGTGGCGGATTACCGCCCTTCTTCGGAATCGAATCCTTTGTAGGATTCTGACCGTTCTTACTTTTGTGACTCATGAGTTTTCCTTCCCCGCTGTGCGGGGTACTGCTTGCGCCGCTATAGTTCGACGCTTCCCCGACGTTGTCGGGAAACCTTTCCAATCTTCATCTCTTTTGAAACAGAAGACCCGCCACACTCCCATCACCCAAATGAGCATGCAGCAGGTCTTCATCCTTCGACGCGCAAGCGCGCCAAAGAAACTGTTGTTGATGAAATTAAACAGCGAGGGATTTCGCTAACTCCGTATTTTTCTTTCGACGTTCGGCACTTATTGCCGCCAATCTACGGGCGTCCCAATCTTGAAGTTGTGCTTTCGTCCAACGGGCACTTGGGCGCGCGGTCAATGGCATGCGCTCGTCGCCGTTCCTCAGACGTTCAATAACCGGCGGTACGTACCACATAAGTGCCGCACGATTAGCCGTGATACCCCCTGACTTTGCCAATATCGGAACCGCACTTGGGCTTCTTCCAAGTCCTTAATGTCCCGGTCCATTTTGTTGAGCGTTTGCTTGGTTACGACCGGCTTGACCGGTGCAACTGGTGTCGGGTCTGGATTTGTCACCGCATCCAGTTCCGGGTCAGATGCTGGCTCGCCGAGGATTTTATCGGGATTAAGGCGCACAAATTCTTGCCATCTGCGCTGGAATGCCTCCTTCAAGCGGTCTACGTTCAAACCTATAACGACATTTCCGGGCTCGGTTTTTGCGCCTGCTCCTAGCAGGGCGTGATAGAGGTCGTTGAAGGGGCTCTGGTACATTGCCTTGAAGTCAGAAAATCGCATGCGTGTCATATTCGGTCTCCTTACATCTTCCACGAATCGCGTTCAACGCGGTCATAGGTGACTTGCTGGTCGCGGCGAATCTGTTCTTCCACTTTCAGCAAATCCTTGCCGTCCTTCTTTGCATCTTCGAACCAGCCACGATGGCGCGCGTTCACCTTCTCAATCAGTGGGTAGTCCAGCCGACCGTTTTTAGTAGGCGTGAAGGCTGCGATTAACGCGGCAACCCGTTTCTCGGCTGCGGCTTGTTCTTTGTCGTGCTTAGCCTTAGCCTCGGCGTCTTTCTGCCATTTGCCGAACTGCTCCTCGGACTCGGCGGCTGATATTTGTTTTGCAGGATTGTTCGGTCCGACCAGCGTCTTCGGCTTGACGTCCCAAATCAACTTGCCTTCGTAAACGACGCTCTTAATCGCGCGTTCGAGCAGGTCGGCGAGTTCTCCAACATTTTGTGGGTTGCTCCCCGCTACGTTCTGATTCGCGAATAGAAGTGAACCGTTGAGGCTGTGGTTCGCGAGCCGTGCCGGTGCCAACCTGCGGTTCAACTCCGCAAAAGCCGCCTCGATATATTCGCGCTGCGAGGCAAACATATTCGCGGGGCGAAGGTCTGGCTGTACTGCTGTTTCCACTGTCATTTGAGTCTCCTTAGATTCAGGGCGCGGAGACTACTCGCTTCCGATAGCGACTAGAACGCGCTCAGCATGCTTACCAATCTTGTCGAAGGATTAGAAAGTGCTGACCTGCGTCGGTCATCGTTCTCGGAAACTTGCGGTCTCCGCGATTCTCCTGGTGCTTGATTTCACCGCCGTATACATTGGTCCTTCGGTCCACCGCGCTGTACACACACGATTTCCATTTCAGGAGCGTATACGACTGTCAGGGCATACACCGGTTCGACATGAGTGCGAGATATTGGCACCCAACCCGATGCAACCTGTTAAACAGTATGGAACCGAGCGACTGTCGAGGTCGCCGAATCTCCGCTGTTCAAAACTTTTGTTAACTTTCCCCTCGAAGTCGGGCGTTTACGGCTTCGACGCCAAACCTGCGGCAGGCATGCTTCAAAAGTTCAACATTGCCCTTTAACCTCGACGCGGACCATTCCTCCGGCAAAGCATTCGACGCCATCCTTGCCTCCGATTCGCGGAACCTTGCCAATTTTTGCTTCAAGTCTGAGGCGGGCAACCGGTTAAATTCCTGCTTCAGTCGTAACTGGTCGCGATAATCGAGCAGTTGTTGTCGCGAGAAACACGAAAGTTGATTCTGCTTTTTAGCGGCAAGTGACTTCTCCGAATGGCTTCCGTGCGTACGAAGCATTCCGACGATTTCGTCAATCAGTCCGTTTATCTGGTCGGCAATCGGCTTCAACACGAATGTCTTGCGCCACTCTTCCCGGTTCGCATCCCTGGCGGCACGGAATAACGGAACCGACGGGACGGCATCCTGCACTCCGCTGAACTGAGAACACCAGTGTCGAATCATGTTCGAATTGGCGTCGTTGACACAAAGGTCGGGGAACGCGGCGTAAACTTCACGTATGCCGCGCTCGATGCGCGCCGCGTGCGCGACGGCAGCGCGATCTTGGTTCAAATCTGCTGCTGTTTTCATTCTCTCTCCTTCGACTCCTGGAATTTCTTGGAGGCTTCTTCATTTAACACGACGTGTGACAATCCATTTTTTCGGTCAAGGAAACATGCCCTGCTTGCCTTACCATGCCCTCGGAAATCCTTGACAAGTTGCATTGCCGAAACATCCACGAGGTTTTCGCATAAAACACAAAATAAAATCATGTATCCTCCTACATTCGAAATATTCGCCCGTTCCGCCCGAAGATGAGCAAACGCGGGTCAGCAGGCTTGGATGGTTCCGTCGCCTCGGGCGTGGGTGGTGGTACGTACGAGTCGTTGAACATACGGTTGTAAAAGAAGCGTCGGCGAGCGGCTCTCTCCTCGTCTTCCTCCAACATTCTTCTTCGTTCCGCGTCTTCCGGGCTTTCAACCTCGGTTACTTGATGCAGCATTCGCGCCTCCTGCCACAAAAGCGAGAGGGCGGCAACTCCGTCGTCTTTTGAGCCAAGCGACGAGCCGGAACGCTTGCGTCCGTCGAAGCGTTCCAGTTGGAGCAAGAGTTGCTCGAGTTGCGGATAAGCATTTGCAAACCACAAACGACCGTCCGAAATCGGAAGTTCCATAGCCTTGGCACGACGGGCAAACGCGCGTTCGGTGTTATCTATATTTATCCAGCGGAACGACGGGCACGGAATGCTTTTCAAACCGCACCCGCGAATAATCGCCTGCCATAGTGCCTCCCACGATTTATCACGCTCCGCGATGAACAGTTGGGGATGATGCGCTGCGATAAGGTCTACAATCTTCTTTACCAGGTCACTTTCCTTGAGCCTTTCCATGAAACAATGGGAAATGACGAGGGCGTCACGTCCTTCAACCGGCTGTATCTTGCCGACAATCAAAGCCGACAAATCGCAATACTTACCCGTTCCGTATGCCCTGTCGAGAACCATCCAAGTCTGGGCAACCGAAGAGTCGCCGAAAAATGCCGACGGGCGAACACGTGCCCATAATTCATCGTGGTCAAATTGGCACTTCAGACCATCCTCTTCTTCTACCCACTGGCAGAGATATTGCGTCTTGAAGAAGGTGATGCCTTCCGGACTACGCATCTCGTCTCTGACGAATCTCCAATTCAACTTTGGCAGGAAGTTCAAAACAACATCGTCTTCGGTCAAGTCGAGTAATGCCTTACGACGCGCTTCCGGCTTGACCTCAAACACCGGGTCTATGCGAACCGCTAGCGGGTGTTCCGCATCCTGCTTATTACGCTCAATCATCGTGTCCCCTAAATCACCGGGGACCCACGGAGTTTGTATGTTCAAAATGTATCCCGCCGGTTCACGGAGACGGGAAATCGAACCAAATTTTGATAATGCTGCAGCCTTTTGCTCCTCGTTCGATGTTCCGTTATCCCGAGAAATGGGGTCGTCAAAGATGGCGTACCAAAATCGCGAGCCGGTATTCGCAGACTCCATGGAACTGGATTCACAGGCACTTTGCGGAAGACCCAGATGAGCAAGCGGATTCTCGTATATTTGCTGCGCGGAATCCCCAACGGGTACGGCGTACTCTGGAAAATATTGCTGGAAGAGTGTGGGGTTATCCGGCAACAACTCCAAGTAACCCTTGAATTCTTTTATCGCCTTCTTACTCAACTTGTTTGTTTCGCTGATAATCAGAATCGATGAATCAGGACATATAAGCGTGAGACATAGCGCATGGATGCGCGCGAAGGTCGATTTCATGCTGTTACGACTCGCGACCAGCAAATATCGCTTCGTGTCGCCCTCGGTATCGGAACGCTGCGCGTCAAGCCACGCTAAAGCCTCGCGCTGTGTGTAATTAGGGCGTAGACCTTCGGGATTCCAGCGTGGAGCAAAGGCAGTCCATTCTTCATGCTTTGAACCGAAGTCTTCCTTGCCAAGCAACTTCGACGTCTCGAATGCAGATGACTTGTATTTACGGCGGTCTTGGAGCCATTGTTCAAACGTTACGTCCGGCTGACGCCAGAAGCCGTAATCCCAAAGGGCGTATGCATCGGTGTGATGGATAACCTCGGCGTCGATTACCTCGGGCGGAATGTTTACAGGTTCCGCATCCTGCTTCTTTTCGATGGCTTGAAGCGTGTCGCGGAGACCACAGCGCAGCAAATGAGCGTTGAACGGAATCTTGAAATGCTTTGCCGCTGCTTCCGCTAAGGCTACGCACGTAGCGAGCACATGCGGGTGCTGTATCTGGCGTTCACTTAAAATCTGCTTAGCATCCGCCTTGGAAACTGCTGCGCCGTCGTAGGCGGAATTGAACGTTTCTTTCCTCGCGGCTTTGCGGGCTCGGGTCTGGTGTTGCTTGGCTGTTTGGTACTTCTTGAAAGCCTTGGTCTCCGCTTCGGTTCTGTCCTTGGCGTAACGCTTCTTCCTTGCGCTGGCTATGAGTTCGGCCTCGCGCGCAGCAATTGCTGCCAAGTCTTCTTGCGGCGCAGGCTCTAGCGACACTCCTTCCTGCGGCACCCACGCGGTGCCTACTACTTCGTCTGCCATCATCCTTTCTCCCTATTGGGTTGAATTTGTGTTGCTAAATGGAAACCGCCCCAAACATCGGGGCGGCTCTCCTTGCTTGCGACGCTCTACCTACGAGTCCTTAAACTAACCTAAATTCTGCGGCGACTCTCCGGTCATCCGACAATACTGGTCACTCGTGATGCGAGCACGATACACGTTGTTCAACGGGTCACAATAAATCAGACCCTCTGTAACCATCGCGGTCAACTCAGCGTGGAAGTCGGTCAGTGTGCCGTAAGCGTCTCCGCAGCCGGGGAGACCGCGAAGTACTTCCAACGTCTTGCCGTTGGGCGCACGTGACACGATGGCGAAAATTCCCGTACGGAACATACCGCGCGATTCTTGATGCCAATTCATTGCTTCCTCCTATACTTTCGTCAGTACTTCGATAGCGTCCAATCTCGCGATATCGCGTTGATACTGTTCTGCTGCTTCCATCATATTCTCCCCGGTCCCCGCGTACGGGGTTTCCTTTTTTCCTGTTTCCGAAACAAACTTTTTCTAAGATGCCGCCCCCCTCTTGGGTCCCATCCGGGGAAAATTGCCCGGTCAACTTTTTGAAAAACTCTCGAGAACTACGCGCTGCTGAAGTCCAAGAACCTGACGGCTGGGGCTCCCGCCCTACCGGCAGTCCCGCCCGGGTGTCGGCTTTGAAGTCCTATTGCTGGGGGAGCAATTTAATTTCCAAAACATTTTTCTCTACGCGCGTCCATCCGTTTCCGGTAACGCGTTCGATTAGGCCTCTTGCCTTGACGCTGCGGTGCCGATTCCTTGCGGGATGGTCAAACTTTGCGTTTGACAAACGCAATACTTTGTTCTACTCTTGCGTCGATGAAACACAAGACCAAGAAACGGAGACCGAAGAACATGGAAAACAACTGGCTTACGACCGATGAACTGCTCCGCCTGCTCAAAGCCGCACGGGAACGCTCTGTTCGTGATTGGGCTTTGCTATTGACCGGCTATCGCCACGCGCTCCGAGCACAAGAACTTTCGAATCTCACGTTGAACGACGTGGACTTGAAAACGCGAACCATCCGCGTCCGGCGCGTCAAGGGCAGTCTCGAGACTATCCAGCCGCTCGAGAAGCGAGCCGGGCAACCGCTGCTCGACGAGCCGAAAGCCTTGCGGCTGTGGCTCATGGAACGTAAGGACGACTCGAACTTCGTGTTCACATCCCAGAAGGGCGGCTCGTTGACCACCAACGCCATCTGGCGGCTGTTTGCCACGGTTGCCGAGGAAGCTGGTATCACAGGGCGTTCGGTTCATGCTTTGAAGCATTCCCGGGTCACCCATCTGCTGGACGGCGGCTCACCCATCAACCAGGTGAAACAAACGGCTGGTCACCGGGCATTGTCCTCAACCTTGCGCTACGTTCACAGCACCGACGAGTCTGCGGCTAAGGCTGCCCGGCAGGCCGAGGCCAACGTTTTTTAAACGCAAGGGTCTACTGCAAAGTATTGCGTTTTCCAATCCAGCCGTTCCCGAGAATGAGCAACTTACCGGGGCGGCTGGTTTTGTTTTCGGTAGCGTAAGATTGCGTTTCGACGGACGGAGTCGACTGTGTGGCTCCGGCTTTCGCGTTTCGCCGGAGTGAGCGACCCGGGTCGCGACACTGCCCTGCTAATCCCGCGCGGCAACCGCTCATTTTTAAGCGGTTCCCACGCTGCCGCCCCGCTGCCATTCGTTCCAAGGCGATTTGCCGTGGTCTAGCCCTCTGGCATGCCAGACACGGGAAACCAGCCTATATCGTCCCTGGTGCGTTCCTGGACACATTACAGCGTGTCGGGGGCAGCGTTGTAGGGTACTAGAAGTACTGAGATAGGTGCAAGGTTTCCCTTGCATGTGTCTGGATTGACACAATCACATTGTTCGCGCCGCGCGGGGAAGCGTTTGTAAGGGAAACGCCTCGCACCAGTCCTAATCGGAACCGGTGGGGCCAGACCGCGCGGGCGTCCCATTTACCCTCGGTTTCCGACACGGAAACGACTTGCTACCAGACCCCTCTACTTCCTGTCAGAAACGACGACTTGCTACCACTTGCTACCAAGATACACAACACATGAAAATTGATTGATGTTTGTATTAGTAGCAAGTCGTTCAAAAATGGTGGCTAACCTTATGATTCTAATGGAGATCGACCTGCTACCAAATGACCCTGATTTCCGACCCGAAAATCGACCTGCTACTGCCGATTTGCCTCCAAATGGTAGCAAGTCGTTTGGCCCTACTCGATGCGGTAGCAAGTCGTTTTACCCCCATGCGGTAGCAAGTCGTTTGCCTCTACTTCCACATGCCTTCCTCGTTCTCGAGCGGCTTCGGGGCGAACTTATCGTACTCGTGCCCGTTAGTCTTCTTGATCTTCACTGGCATCATTTGGGAGAGCCAACTGCGCCATGCGGTGTCAAAAAAGTGGAGTTCGTTGTTCTTGTAGGCCAGCGTATCCGTCTGGAAGTCCCGTTGTGAGAGAGCCACCGCCCACACAGGTTCCCCCGAGTTGAGTCGGCGGCGCATACTCTCCGTTATCGCCTTCAAGCGGCTCAAGTACAGCCCAATCTTGTCTGGCACCTCGGTAGTGAAGAACGCCTCTCGAATCTTAATCTGGCGAGGGAAGTTCACCAGCGTGGAGTCCAAGTCCCGCATCTCGGCAATCATGGAACCACGTCCGTGTGCCGCCATGTACATGTCGCGGTACAGGTGAGATTTCAATCGAACCTTGGTCTGAACATCCCTGGGTAGGCTCGCCCAGTACGACTCAATTCTCTCCTCCACTCCAGCCGCCATCGTCATGTGACCAGACTTCGGAAGTTTCTGCACCGCCTCCCAAATCTTGGTCGCGACCAGCGTGTCAACCTTTGGCAGTCTGCCCGCGATGATGGGCGCGGAATACTCGCCGTAGAATCGCTCAAAGAGACCCATGCCTCGGCGGTTCGGGAATGCGGCTGCGATTACCTCCTTGTCTTGAGCGCACAAGTAGATGCTAAGGTGTGCGTTGTCGTGGGAGCGACCCGCCTTGCCCTTACCGCGTGCAGCCTTCACACGAGTGAACTTGTGCTTCGTAGCCAACTCGACGATGGCGTCCAAGATTTCCGGGTTCTTTTTATCTCCTGCCTTGTGACCAAGCGAGATAGCTTCGTCAATCATGCAGACGACTGGCGCGTTCCTAGGCTCGTCAAAGAAGAAGTCCTTCAATCCCGCACCACTGTCGCCGCTGCCTTCTAGAATTTTCACGGAGAGTGCGAGATTCGGTAGGCTCAAAATGTCGTCCACGGTTCGCTTCCATGCGAGGCCCTTACTTGTGCCTGACAGCCCGATGGGCACGCCGTAGTAACTGGACGTGTCTTCCATCCCCTCGAAGGTGATCTTGCCCGCGATCATCGCGCCGATATAAACCCTCGCCGCCAAAAACGCGAACTGCCTAGGAATAGTGGTGCCGTTCGTTGCTGCGTCCACTATGTCGCGGTAGATGCCTGTGATTGCCGACTCATCGAACGCTGGAATTTCGTCGCCCGGAATCACACTGGGAGTCAGTGCGGTGACCACAGTGTCCGTGGAAGTAGCCACAGTTACCGTGGGAGTGGATGGAGTCGGCTCTTGCACCGTCAACACTTTCTCTTTGCGAATCTTCTCACCGGTTTCCAAAGCCTTCGTGAAGGTGCGCTCTCGGTAATCCTCGCGCTCCCATTTCTCCCGGTAAAGCGCAGACTTACGGAAATCATCGTCCATCTTGTCCACGTCGCCATCATGGATAAGCGCGAGCACCGTAGCAAAGCCTAGATCGGCTTCACTCTGTGATGGGTAGGTTACCGTGGCAAAGGCTAGACCGTCTTTGTTGTTCAACGTCACATGGAATCCGCTGCCATCCTTCACAACTTGGCCCCGCATGAAGATGGCGTGTTTGTCGATCTTGATATTGGAGCCCGGCGCGTAAACAATTTGAACGCCAGTCGTGTCGTCGGCCGCCGCGCTCTTCTCCGCTGTCTTTTGGTTCACCGGAGCCGGATGTTGAGCACGAATATCGTGGAGCATTTGATAAATTGCTGCCGTGTCGATCTCCTCTATGCCTGACTCTTCGAAGAATGCGTCGCCCGTCACAGTGAAATAACGACTGTGCTCGTAAATTTCGATCTTGACCTTTTCACCATAACCAACCGCCGGGTCCAAGTTGAATACGCGGAGACCGGCTGGAAGAACGCCGCGCGCCCATACACGCAGGCCGGTTTCCGACGGAGTGTACTCGGTGTAGCTCTTACACGCATCAATGATGCGCTCAGCCCATTCGGCGATCTTGCCGGTTTTCGGGTTGTAGCAACCATCCAAGTCAATGCCGAAGATCCCGTCGCCGTTTACCACGAAACCCACACCACCAGACGCATCAATCGTCGCGCCCGTCACAGCCGTACGGTAATCAGTCCACCTGTTCGGGTCGGTCGATGACGCTTTCTTACCGTTCACCTGATACGGCACCTTGGTTGGATTGCCGTCTTTGTCCGGTTCAAGTTCCCAGCGAACCCACTGGCGAAGTTGTTTCAATGTTTGTGGAACATCTGGCAGTGGGTCTACAAACTGCCCTTTCACCGCTTCATTTAAGGCAGATTTCCGAGCCGCGTCATTCGTCAAATCATATTCGCGATAAAGAATTTTATCGGCCTCTGCCCGGTTTCCTTTTGTGGCCGTCAATGCTTTCATTGCAGACTCGAACTGTGCTTCGGTATGCAACTGTTTATGGAGTGGGGTCGTGGTCGCGCTCATACGCCCACCTTCGGAGCACTCCCGCGACGCTTCGCGTAGAGTTCGTACGCATCCAGCATCTGCTCCTGCGCGTCGTATACCTTCCAGTACCGCATGTCGGTCGCTGGCACCAAACGCTGTTCCGATTCGGTTCCGTTAATCCATTCGTACAACTGCACGCGATACAGTCCCGGAGACGCTAGCCCGAGAAACTGCCCCTGCCATTCAATCGTTTCACGGTCACTCTTGACGCTGTGGAAGTATTTCCCGGTCAAGGTGCCGACTGCTTCCTTATTCATACTCTCTACTTTTCAACTAGAATTTGCGATGCCAGCCGTTGATTACTGGCAGCGTTCACCACCTTTCTTTGGCTTCTCGCCCATTCGCCTATTCGCTTAAGCATTTATGGCATTTTCGGGCACAAGCACCACGACGCCACTCGCGGGCTTGTTTACTGCAGCATTGTTCACCTATTGTTGGCGTTCTTGCTCAAAACTTCTCTTCCAAGCCAGCAACTCTTCTGCGCGTTCTCGAGTCGAGCCGTGCGCTATATAGTCGTGTTCCTCGCCTTCCGGTACTACGCGCTGACACGTCACACACCAATCTATGGAATTCATGGAATCCTCCTAAAGTGCCGAGGTCCCCACGAACTCATTAACCGCTTCTTCGCGCTACCCTGGGTTGCTGCTACCGCTATTGCTTACCGTTGGTTACCGCCACTAATTCAGCGGAACTTCCTGTTGTCCCTGTTCCTGCCGACCGCTTCCGCTGGTTCTCCTCCGTGACGAACGGCGTTATCCAATAGCGACAACAGGCACGAGATTCGAGCGAGTAGCAGGTTCCCCTGCTCCAACGCTTCGGCGTTCTCTTCCTCATAAAAGACGAAGGACTTTTCCAGCCCCTCCTGGCTGAGAACGATAATCACGAGCGGCGCACCCTCTTTAATAAGGTTTTTCAGTTCTTTCATTTTCGTTGCTCCCCTCATATATGTGCCAAGAACTACCCATAAGAGCCTCGGAAGCCGCGTTTTTATTGGGTTTTTGAACACCCTCCGAGACCCCCTCCCCAGCGTGTCGGATGTCTTTCCGTATCCTGCTCGCCGCCTTGTTCAAGGCGCGGGTACCCACCCCGAACTGCACCGAAATACGGCTAGGAGAGCGGCGACTGAAAACCACCTCAAAGACTGCCAGTCGCATCTGAGAAGAGGCTCTCATGCGTGCGATTGCCTTCCGAACCGAATCGCGGGTGAAACCACCCCGTTCGGTACGACGGCTGGGGGCGGCGGTGTACGAAACGGGCTGGGCGATGACAGTGTTCCCGCCCTCTTCCACTTTTCGGCGGCGGTCTGGCTGCCGCACTCTGGGAGGGTGAGCCATCGCAGCAAGGGCGGCATCTATGGGATAGCCGAGGTCGCGGACAAGAGTCAGCACGTATTCGCTGTCCAATCCGCTTGCGGGAAGCGGTACGGCTGTGAGTCCTTCCATTGAATCTCCTGTCCAATGCGGCGGATTGAACGGCGAACGGATTCCGCCGATGTATAAGCGACGGATACGCTCCTGGCGCAGTTCTTTGCGGGCTACAGGTCTGCGGGGCACCCAAAACGGATTTGTTTTTGGTTCGGTCAAATCCTCGTCTACAAGCGGCTGGAGTTGGCGAAGTTGGTCGTGCGTTTCCACTACTTCGCAGATTCTATTTTTGTGTTGGATTGTTTTACCTGCGTTGAACAGCACGAGACGCAGCATGTATTTCTGCGTTGGATTGAGGGCGGTGCTCATGCCGCCCTCCGGCTCTCATCCAGCCATTGCTCGATAAGGCTCCATTTGAATCGGAGGAATTTCCCGCACTTCAAAGAAGGCAACGGTCGGCGATTGCGTTTGCGTAGAAGTTCTCGAACGGTCGAGACCTCCATTTGCAAACGCTCGGCGACTTGCCCGATTGTCAGGATTGGTTCTGATACTGCGGGTAGAGCCGTGGTCGGACTCGTACCGCTGGACTGCGGCTTCTTAGACTTTGAAAGTGACATTGAGTCATCCAGTTGGGCGCACTACGCCCTGGTCATGGATGACCCGACCTTGATTAGGTGGGATGTTGGTCTTTAACGGGGCCCCGGCAGGTGTGCCTGCCAAGGTAACTGCTTGCCAACCCGGGTTCCGCTACCGCCGTCTAATCCTTGACGGCGGATTCCCCGGTTTACGTACGGGGTCCGGCAACACACTACGCGAGAACCGCCCTTGACCCTAACACGGCTGTCCGGGGCTGCGGTACCGGCGGTCTCCACCAAAAACACTATCATGGTCCTAGTACTTAATCAAGTGCCAAATTGGCCTGGTCGAGGCCTCTGTGGGCTTACGCGGGGCTGAATGGATTCGAAGCACCGCCTGCTCTTGTACCCGCGTGTACCTAATCGTGTACCCAAATCGTGTACCCAAACAGTCCTCGGAGAACCCTGAATCCCCTCGAATCACCTTCCGCAAACCTTTGAAAACACGAGGCACCGAAATGTCTTGACTGTTTTGAAAACTAAATTCCTCAGGCCGGGCCATGATGTTGCGTTTGCTTCCCGGCGGCCGATTCGAGGAAAGATACGTACAACAGAAGGAATGGTGGCGACGCTGGCCGCGGCCACCGCGGCCATTTAAGAGGAGAATATAGCGGTAATTGGGTGTATACTCCCGGCTACCCAGACGAGCAAGCGGAGATTCCCATGCCGTATATTTTCCACGGGGATCCGACTCTTCCTTCGAGTCACGCCCGAAGCTTGTACAAGACTGTAGCGGCGAGCTCGCAAATAGACTTCCAACCAAAGAGGGTGCCATGAAACAGACCTTTGCGGTCGCCATTGGAGGTGCTGCGGGCCAAGGGGTGGCCACGCCGGGTGATATTTTCGCGAAGATCTTTAGCCGGAGGGGCCTCAGCCTGAATGCCTACAACGCCTATCAGTCCATTATTCGGGGCGGGCACACGCTGCTGACGATCCGCACCGGCCCCGAACCGGTCACCAACATGGGTGACCGGATCGATCTGCTGATTCCGCTCAACCAGGACACCATGGATCGGCACCTGAAGCTGCTCGGCAACGGCGCGTCGTGTATTTACAACGCGGACACGATTAAGCCCGGTGTCGCGGCGGACGGCGTGCAGCTTTGCCCTCTTCCTGTTTCCGAGCTTGCCGACATCACCAGAAATAAAGTGGCGCAGAACACGCTGGCTATGGGCGCGGGACTGCACATGATGGGCATCGGCTTCCCTGCATTGGAGGAAGCCCTGCGCGAGCAGTTCAAGAAAAAAGGCGAGGCCGTGGTGGCGGAAAATGTCGGCGTAGCGCGCGCGGGCTACGATTATGCCGCTAGGCACTTCGCGGCCTTCCTGAATCCGCTTCCGAAGACGGACAAACGTTACGCGGTGCTAAGCGGCAACATCGCCATGGCCATGGGAGGCGCGGCAGCGGGCGTGAAGTTTTATTGTGCGTATCCCATGAGTCCTTCGACCGGCGTGCTGCACTGGATGGCGGCGCACGCGCGCAAGGCCGGGATCATGGTCCGGCAGGTGGAAGACGAGATTGGCGTGATCAACATGGCGATTGGCGCCGCTCACGGGGGCGTGCGTGCGATGTGCGCCACGTCTGGGGGCGGGTTCGCACTGATGAGCGAGGGCCTGGGGATGTCCGCGATGATCGAAACTCCCGTCGTGGTCATTGATTGTCAACGCGCGGGGCCATCGACGGGCGTTCCTACGAAAACCGAGCAGGGCGACTTGTGGCAAATGCTCGGCGCGGCATTCGGAGATTATCCGCGCGCGATTGCCGCGCCTTTGGACATCGCCGACTGCTTCAAGTTGATTCCCGAAATGTTCAACCTCGTCGACCGCTTCCAGTGCCCGGGGCTGGTGCTTTGCGACCTGCTGCTGTCGGAAGGCCGGCTCGGCGTCGACCCGAAAGATCTGGACTTCCACCCGGTCATCGATCGCGGCGAACTTATTACCGGTACGAATGGCAACGGGGCTGGCGCCGGGATGGCCACGAATGGGGATTACAAGCGCTACCGGATCACGGAAAGCGGGATCTCGCCGCGCGCCGTTCCCGGCGTGCCAGGCCACATCCATACCGTGGCTACCGACGAGCACATGGAAGACGGTGTGTTGATTAGCGACGAGTTCACCAACCCCATCAAGCGCCGCGCCATGATGGAAAAGCGCATGCGCAAGGTTGCGGGAATCGAGGCGGCGGTAAGGCCACCCGAGCTCCGCGGGCCGCGCGATGCCGAAGTTACCTTGATCGGCTGGGGTTCTACAAAAGGAGTGATTGAGGAAGCCTGCGAAATCCTCAACGAGGAGGGAATCTCGGCCAACCAGTTGCAAATCCGCTGGCTCGTGCCGCTGCACGGGGAAGCGATTCTCGAACTCCTGAGGAAGGCTCGGCACACCATCATCGTCGAGAACAATTACAGCGGGCAGTTTGCGCGCTACCTGCGCAGCGAAACCAGCTTTGTGCCGGACGGCAACATTCGCAAATACGACGGCGAGCCTTTCATGCCTCATCACATCGTGGAAGCCGTCAAGGAACAGCTCGGCGGAAAAACGAAACTTTCCGTTCCCGCGCACGAGATTATGGTCTGAGCGCTGAATGGGAGGAAGGAGACGCACATGGCTACAGGCGTACAGCGAGCAAGTCAACTGACGGTGGCCGATTTGAAAGGCAGGGTTGATCCCGACTGGTGCCCGGGGTGCGGCGACTTCGGGGTGCTGGCGGCGATTCAGAAGGCGCTCGTCGACCTGCAGATTCCCAATCACAACGTTGTGGCCATCAGCGGCATCGGCTGCTCCTCCAATCTTCCCGGGTTCATCAACACGTACGGGATGCACACCCTGCATGGAAGGGCGCTTGCCGTGGCGACCGGCCTGAAGTTGGCAAATCACGACTTAACGGTGTTGGTGACCGGCGGAGACGGCGACGGTTTTGGCATTGGCGGCAACCATTTCATTCACACCATGCGGCGCAACGTGGACCTGCTGTACATCGTGATGGACAATCAGATTTACGGGCTCACCACCGGCCAGACTTCGCCGACCAGCCGCATTGGGATGAAAACGAAAAGCATGCCGTTCGGCAATATCGAAGCGCCGGTGAACCCTATTTCGATGGCGCTAGCCGCGGGCGCTACTTTTGTGGCGCGCGGTTTCAGCGGCGACCAAAAACATCTCACCGACCTGATCAAGCAGGGCATCGAACACAAAGGCTTCTCGTTTCTAGACGTATTCAGCCCTTGCGTAACCTATAACTTCGACAATACCTACCAGTGGTATCGGCCGCGCGTGAAAAAACTCGAGGATGACTCTGGCTACGATGCAACCGACTGGACTGCCGCGATGGAGAAGTCACTGCTGTGGGGAGAAGAAATACCCATCGGGAAGTTCTTTGAGCGTACTGACTTGCCGGCTTTGCATGCCGCAGAGCCGGTCCTCAACGAAGGCCCATTGTTGCATGGCGAACTGCGCGTGCCCGCCGACGTGGCGCGCAGCTTTATTGAAGAACTGATGTAAGAACAGCGCCGGAAACTGGTTATCTGCAAGACGCCGAGTTTTTGGCCGTTCCGCCAAACCGTCTCCCTTAGAATCGATGTGTTTCTCATGTTCGAAACCTGCTTGAGGAGGTTCGTCTATGAAGGCGGTTGCTTCCGTGCTTTCCTTGCTTTGCGTGTGCGCGGTTTTTGGGAAGGCGCAACAGCCGGCAAAACCCAGCGGGGAAGAGGGAAGAATCATTGCGCTCGAGTCGGCGTGGGATCAAGCTGAGCAAAACAAAGACGGCAACGCGCTCGCAAACCTGCTGGCCGAGAATCTCGTTTATGTCGATTACGACGGATCCATCAGCACGAAGCAGCAATTTCTGGCAAGCGTGAAGAGCGGAGACATTGCCGGAGAGCAGATCAACAACGAGGGCGTGACCGTCCACCTGTACGGCAACGGTGTGGCAGTCAGCACCGGCATCTACCGGGACAAAGGCATTCAAAAAGGCAAGCCTTTTTCCCGGCGGGGGCGCTTTACGAACGTCTGGCTGGATCAAAACGGCCGATGGGAATGCATTGCCAGCCAATCGACTTTGATTACGCGCTGATCTTGGAGGAGTCGTAGCACCAAGAAACGTCTAACTAGGACGTGCAGTTTGGCTAACAGTGGTCGTGGGGTTTCTTGCAGCTTTCCGTGGCTTCGTGAGCTACCCAAATCGTTACGCCGCCCGAGATGGCAATCGCGTACCAGATGAACTTGCTCTTGGCTCCCTTGATAGGAGGGCCGCCCATGCCCTTCGTTCCGGCGCCGCGCGGACCTTGCGGTTCCGGAGCATTCCTGTCCAGAACCACGCGATAAGCGGCGCCCTCAGGAATTTCACGAACATCGTCTTCGACAGCAATCTCAAGGGAGCCGCGGATGCCTTTCACGATGAGTTCGTTGGAGCCTAACACGGTCACTTTCCCGACGGTAGGTTGGTCCGTGTTCGGTCGGAGGACCGCGCTAGCCACGTGAAGGGTGAAAGCTTTCGAGTTTGCGGTCGAGAACGTGGCGGTGCCTGCGGTAAGAGTGGCCGAAGGGCCCGGCTCCTCTTGGGCCAGCGTGGCGCTACTTGAACTGGCCAGAAGCAAGCGCGCCGCACGAACGCGTACTTGAACCGTACCCACATGATCCGTGCTGAGGCGATCACCGCTAAAGACCGTCGCCCCCGCAGAGATGCCGGCGTCGCCCACGCGAGCGCGATCGGCGAAAACCACGGTTCCTAGCACAGCGGACGAAGCGGCCCAGAGGGTTGAAACCAAAAGCGCCAGCGAGAGCAAAATAGCGAGAGCGGCACGGGCAATCACAAAGCTTTCGGGCACGCGCGAGCGCGTCATCAAGCCTCCAAGCGGGGCCAGGGGAAATATACTGGAGGGGCAATGGTGAGGTCAACGAAAAACCGAGAGCACGTTGACAAAGAGCAAAAGAAGAACGCTGATAGTGTGATAGTCGCTGAAGTTGAGCCGACATCCGCCGCGCGTGTAGAATAACCGCTCACTTCGCTTGGAAAAGGCGGCGCACCAATGGCCTCGGACTATCTGCTCAAGACCGAACCTTCCGGATATTCTTTTGCCGATCTCGAACGCGACAAGGTCACCGAGTGGGATGGCGTTTCGAATCCCGTGGCGCTCAGAAACCTTCGCGAGATGACGCCGGGCACGCGACTCATCATCTACGAGACCGGCGATCAAAAAACCGCTGTCGGCACTGCCACCGTGGTTTCCGTGGACGCTTCTAATCCCAAGAACCCCGTGGTCACCATCAAGGCAGGAAAACCACTGGCAAAACCTACGAGTCTCGCGCAAATCAAGGGCAATAAGCTCTTCGCTGATTCGCCGCTGGTTCGGCAGGGCCGCCTTTCCGTGGTTCCCCTAACCGCAGCTCAATACAAATCGTTGACCGGAGACTGACGGCGCAAACCCGGGTATGATGCGGAGCGCCGAGGAGGTCGCATCCGATGAAACACTTTTTCCTTGCGTGCGCGCTGGTGTTCGCGACGCCTGCTTTCGCTCAGCAGCCGCCGGAAATTCGCTTCCACTCCGCTCCGGATTTTCTGCAACTCCCGCCCGACCTCTATCTTGGCGAAGTCACGGGCGTTGCGGTGAATTCGCAGGGCCACATCTTTGTGTTCTCCCGGGGCAACACCACCGGGCCTGCCTATGCCGCAGCGGCCGCGCAACTGCTTGAATTCACTCCCGACGGAAAATTCCTGCGCGAGATCGGGCACAACCTTTATGCCTGGTCCTTTGCGCACACCGTGAAAGCCGATCAAGAGGGCAACATTTGGGCGACGGACAAGGGCTCGGACATGGTGATCAAGTTCAATCCTGCCGGCCGTGTCGCGCTGGTGTTCGGCCGCAAGCAAGAGGCTTCAGACGAGGGTACCGAGCCGCTGAAGCATGTGAGGCCGCCGCTGCCGCCGGTCGACGGCATGTTTCGCCAGGTGACCGACGTTGCCTGGGACTCCGCCGGGAACGCCTACATTAGCGACGGCTACGTCAATTCGCGAGTTGCCAAAGTAGATAAGGAGGGCAACTGGCTGATGTCTTGGGGCGAGCCCGGAGCTGGGCCGGGCCAATTCAACACCCCGCACAGCATCGCCGTCGATGCGCACGATCATATCTACATCGCCGATCGGGGCAACCGCCGCATCCAGGTTTTCGACACAGCAGGAAAATTTCTCCGCCAGTTCACCATTGACGTGCCCGCTCCCGCCGATGCCCGCCCCGCCATCGGCAATAAGCCTGCCTCCACTACCGGCACCATGTCGCCCGGCGCGCCCTGGGCCCTCTGCATCACGCCCGGACCGAATCAAGTTCTCTACGCTTCGGACGCTTTTCCGGGCCGCATCTACAAGCTAACTCTCGACGGCAAAGTTCTCGGCGTTCTGGGCAAGTCCGGCAAGCAGCTTGGCCAGTTTGGCTGGATCCACGAGATCGCCTGCCCCAACGAGAACGAGCTCTTTGTCGCGGAGCTTCTCAACTGGCGCATCCAGAAGCTGGATCTTGAGCCGACACGCTAGCGTTGTCATCCCGATGCATCCCGATGCCATAGTTTTTGAGCGGTGTATCAAACCTGTGTTAATCTTTTTTCCCGTGCTTGGATCTGTTTGGCGCCGACAGCCCCACGACTTTCTATGTCAAAATCTCTTCTCCCGATTCAAGCGGTAGCACGCAAACTCGAACTTCCTGATCAATATTTCGAGCAGATCGGCTCGGATCGCGGCAAAGTCCGGCTCGAGCTTCTTTCCGATCCCGGTTTCAAGCGCCGCGGCAAACTGATCGTCGTCACGGCCACGACCCCTACCGCCGCCGGTGAAGGCAAGACCGTCACTTCTATCAGCCTGACGCAGGGGCTTGCGCATATCGGCAAAAAGGTCGTTATTACTTCGCGTGAGCCATCGCTCGGCCCGGTGTTCGGAATGAAAGGGGGCGCTGCGGGGGGCGGACTTTCTCAAATCGAGCCGAGCTCGAAAATCAATCTTCATTTCAACGGTGATTTCCACGCCATCGGCTCAGCCCACAATTTGCTCGCGGCGCTGGTGGACGCCCATCTCTTCCATGGCAATGAGCTCCACCTCGATCCAAACCAGATAGCCTGGCCGCGCGCCCTGGATATGAACGACCGCGCGCTGCGCCACATCACTCTTTCCCTCGACTCAAAAAAGGAGGGCGCAGGACGGCAGGGCGGATTCCTCATTACCGCCGCCTCGGAAATTATGGCCATTGTCGCGCTTGCGAAAGACCGCAAGGACCTTCGCACCCGACTGGATGCTGTCGTCGTTGGCGTTACGCGAGACGGGAAACCGGTTCGCGCCAGAGATTTGGCTGCCACCGGCGGCATGATGGCGCTTTTGAATGAAGCGATTCTTCCCAATCTGGTGCAAACTACCGACGGCACGCCCGCTTTTGTCCATGCCGGGCCCTTCGGAAACATCGCGCACGGCACGAGCAGCGTCATCTGCCAGGAGATGGGACTGCGTCTGGCCGATTACGTGGTCAACGAATGCGGATTTGCCGCCGATCTGGGCGCGGAGAAATATTTCGACATCGTCATGCAGCAGTCGGGCATCGTGCCTTCGGCTGCGGTACTGGTCACGACGGTGCGGAGCATGAAGAACCAGGGAGAGGGAGACCTCGAACGTGGGTTGCCCAATCTGGGAAAGCATATTGAAATCCTGAAGAATTTTGGCGTGCCGATCGTTGCTGCTATCAATCGCTTTCCGGACGATTCGGAATCCGATCTAAAGCGATTGGCGGCTTACTGCGGGGAGCGCGGCCTTACCGCGGCGCTGTCGGAGGGTTACGCGAAGGGAGGCCCGGGAGCGAAAGAACTGGCGGAAAAAGTGATCGAGATCATTGAGAAAAGCCCTTCGCCCGGCATCCATGCGTTGTATTCGTTTGAAGAGCCGCTTGTCGATAAAATCAAGAAAGCGGCGCAAAAGATTTACGGAGCGGACGGCGTGAAATTCTCAGAGGCGGCTGGCGCGAAGCTGAAACAGTTCTCGGACTGGGGCTATGGAAAACTGCCGGTTTGCATGGCAAAGACCCAGTATTCCCTGTCAGACAACCCCAAGCTACTCGGGGCGCCCAGTGGTTGGACTCTAAACGTGACGAGCGCGTCGCTCTCCGCCGGCGCCGGGTTTGTTGTGGTGATTTCGGGCAACATGATGCTCATGCCGGGGCTGCCCAGGGTTTCTCGAGCCGCATCGATTGACGTGGACGACTCCGGAAGAATCACAGGCATCTGAAGATGGGAAAATGGTTCGCTCTTCGACGCAAGGAGAAACAACAGAGTGACTGCAGCATCAACAAAGCTGAGCGGCGCAGGGTTGCGTTTCATTGAACCCATTATGGTTCGGATCCCCGAGCAGTGGTTCTGGATGGGATGCGAAACGGGTCGCGGTGACGAGAAGCCACTCCATCGCGTGTGGGTCGATTCCTTCGAATTGGCCGCGTATCAGGTGACGAACGCAGAGTATCAGTGCTTTCTCGACGCGACGCCTGCTTCCGCGCCCCCCTGTTGGAGCGATCCGAATTTCAATGACCCGAAAATGCCGGTGGCGGCGGTGTCCTGGTATGAAGCCGCAGCCTATTGCGATTGGCTGAGCGCCATTACCAGCAAACGGTATCGTTTGCCGACGGAAGCCGAATGGGAAAGCGCGGCCCGCGGAGGCATCGAGGGATCCGCGTATCCTTGGGGAAACTCGCCGCCGGACGCGCTTCCCGATTATGCCAACCGCTGGAAAAGCGGGCCGGAGCCAGTCGGTCTCTATGCGACAAACGCATACGGGCTCTCGAACATGGGAGACAACGTGCACGAATGGTGCGCCGATTGGTACGACGCCAACTACTACAGCTACTCTCCCAATCGAAATCCGCAAGGACCAAGCGATGGCACGCGAAAGGCTTCGCGGGGTGGTTCCTGGAGGCATCACATCAAGGTGAGTCGAAACGCGGCGCGCTCGAGCATTCCGCCGCCGTTCCAATACGCCGACTACGGTTTTCGAATCGCCCGTTCTCTGGCGCTTTGAGGCGGCGATCTCGGAAAATGGCTGATCAATGGGGTTCGCCGTCGGCGAATTTCAAAAGCTTTCGGTATGTTGTTTGCGCACGGCAGTACGTTGGTACTATAGCGACTGGATCAGCACGAGTGAAAAGATGATATGCTTGGCGAGCTGCCTGTTTTGAGGCAGCGGTCGGCGGTCTGATTCCATTTGCAGAGTGGCGCTCGGTGGCCCCGGCGTACAAAGGACAACGGATTTGTCTTCCGCAGAGGACCGAACCTCTTCAACAGTGTTGCCGTCACAGGCGGCTTCGAACTCCTCGCCGGAGGAGGTTGCCGTCGATTCCTATCGAGAAGACAGCAACGGGCGAGGTCCTGCGTCGGGAGGACCGGGCAAAACCGCCTCGAAGACAGGCGTCTCGGCTAACCAGGCTCCCGTGGAGTCCGAGGGGGACTCAGCCGCACCACTGAAAACCAAACCTCTCCCAAGGGTCAACGCCCTGGCTCGCGAAATACGGGTAAAGGTCACCGGCGCGCGGGCGGGAAACGCCTCGGAAGAGCGCGATTTATTTGGCGAAAACACCACCACGGTGCTGGTTTTTGAAAAGGGCGCAGTGATCCGGCTGGCTGCGGCCGTGACCCCTGGACAGCTTCTTTTCTTGACCAACGAAGAATCAAAGCGTGAGGTGGTCGCGCAAGTGATACGAAAGCGCACCTACCGCCCCACCGAGTGCTATGTGGAGCTGGAATTTACTGAAGCCGCGTCGGGATTTTGGGGGACGGAATTCTCGGCCGCAACCGCACTGCTGCCTAAAGATGCAGAAGAAGAGGTGGCTGCCGAATTGATTGCGTCCGCCGAAACGACCGAAGATGAGCTTGATGAGGCTGCCCCGCCTCCGAACCTGGCGGAAGTGGAAGCGCTGAAGAAAGAAGTCGAAGCGCTGCGGAGCCGGTTGGACCAGCGGGAAACCCAGGCGGAACCAGCGAGGTCTTCCGTAGCAACGCCAACTCCGCCTGCTTCTGCCGCACTTTCTTCGGCAACTTCGCCGCATCCGCAACCGGTGGAACCCAGTCGACCCGTTGAATATGCTCAAGCTATCAGCCTCGGCTCGCAAGCTTTGCCGCATGACGCCGAGATAGAGCCCACCTGGGTGCCGCCCCCGGAGCGAAAGCCGGCGCCCAAGCCGACTCTGGTTTTTCGCAAGTCGCTGCCACCGTCCAAGCGGTCCTTCCGGGCGCGCGGGGAATTCACTCCGGGATTTCGGGCGGGAATGCTTCGGCTGGCAATTCTGAGCAGCATTCTGGCCGCATTACTCGGCACAGCATGGTACAAGGGGTGGCTCCCTGGGATACACCAACCCAAAAAGATCTCCGTTTCCTCCTGGGCTGGCGGCGTCACGACTCCGGTATCGACAGCGACGCATACTCCGGGGACGAATGCCCCGACGCAGATCAATGGAACGCGGATGAACGGAACAGCTCCCGGCGCTGGGTTGTCGAGTGAAACTCCGGTGAAAGCCACACGTGGCAGTGAGAAGGGCATCAACTCCTCGGCGCCCATCGTGGTCGTGGAGAAGCCGGTGGCTAGAGAAAGAAACATACCCCCTGCTTCGATAGCTAAGACGACACCTGCGCATTCCCTACCGACGAATCCGGCGAATTCCGTCCAAGCTTTGGGCGCGAATTCCATCGACGTTCCGCCGAAGCTGATTAAATCGGAGCGGGCCACTGCTTCGATCGATGATTTGCGGGACTTCGAGACCGGAAGTGTGGTGATCGACGCGATCATCGACACGGGCGGAAACGTTACTGCTATAAAAGTGTTGTCGGGGCCTCCGTCGTTGCGGTGGCCGGCGTTGCAAGCGCTTAAGAATTACAAATACCAGGCCGCCATGCTAAATGGCAGGGCCGTTGCCGCGCACGTGACGGTTAAAATCCAGTTTCATTTCGAAGATTGACTTTCTTTCTTTCTTTCTTTCTTTCTGTGTTCCCTCTCCGGAAAAGCGTGAGGTCCGGCCTGCTTGTGAGGGAGTTTCGAAGGGCTGTACAATGACTTGTTGCTGATTGAGGAGGAATCCCGCCGTGGCCACCGCCGAACAAAAACTGCCAATATCCGAGTTCACCAACGAGCCGTTTATTGATTTCTCGAAGCCGGAAAACCGCAAACGCATGGAAGACGCGCTGAAAAAAGTGAAATCCGAATTTGGCCGAGAGTATCCGATGTGGCTGGGCGGGCAGAAGGTGACCACGCCGGGCAAGCGCAACTCGACGAATCCCTCGCGGCCGTCGGAGGTCGTTGGCGTCTTCCAGAATGCCACGGCCGACATGGCCAAGCAGGCCGTGGAAGCCGCTAACAAGTACTTTGACACGTGGAAAAAAGTGCCGGCGCAGGAACGCGTGAAGTGCTTGTTCCGCACCGCGCAGATTGTGCGCGAGCGCAGGTTTGAGCTTGCCGCGCTAGTCTGCTACGAGGTCGGAAAAAGCTGGGTGGAGGCGGACGCGGACATCGCGGAGACGATTGATTTCTGCGAATTCTATGGGCGTGAGATGTTGCGGCTTGCCGAGCCGCAGAAGCTGACTCCCATGCGCGGGGAACGCAACTACCTTGTGTACATTCCTCTAGGCGTCGGTGTGGTTGTTCCGCCCTGGAATTTCCCCTCTGCGATCATGGCTGGTCTGGTTGTCGCGTCCGTGGTAACCGGCAATACTGTGGTTCTGAAGCCCGCAAGCGACTCGCCGACCATCGCGGCCAAATTCATTGACATACTCTACGAAGCGGGCTTTCCCAAAGAAGCAGTGAATTTCGTCACCGGCTCGGGCGGAGCCGTTGGCGATACGCTGGTGACGCATCCCAAGACCCGCTACGTTGGATTTACCGGCTCGAAGGAAGTCGGATTGCGCATCAGCGAACTGGCTGCAAAACCTTCGCCAGGACAGCTCTGGATCAAGCGCACGGTGTTGGAAATGGGCGGCAAGGATGCGATCGTTGTCGACGAGGAAGCCGACATCGACTCTGCCGTAGATGGAACGGTGGCGGCGGCGTTCGGCTATCAGGGCCAGAAGTGCTCCGCGTGCTCGCGTGCGATCGTTGCCGAGAAGGTTTACGACACATTCTTGCAGAAACTGGTGGACCGCACGAGGAAAGTCACGGTTGGGCCAAGCGACGATCCGAACAATTACATGGGCCCGGTCATCAACGAATCGGCGATGAAGTCAATTTTGGACTACATCGAAGTGGGTAAGAAAGAAGGACGCTTGGTCGCAGGCGGAAAGCGCGCCGCGGGCGACGGCTACTTCATTGAGCCGACGATCATCGCCGACGTGCCTCCCAAGGCGCGGCTGGCGCAGGAAGAAGTGTTTGGCCCAGTGCTGGCGGTAATCAAAGCGAGCCATTATGACCAGGCGCTGGAAATCGCCAATAATACTGAGTTTGGATTGACCGGCGCCGTGTATTCAAAGAATCCGGAAAAGATCCGGAAGGCCGAAGAAATGTTCCACGTCGGCAATTTGTATTTGAACCGCAAATGCACCGGCGCTATGGTGGGTGCCCATCCGTTTGGCGGCTTCAACATGTCGGGAACAGACTCCAAGACCGGTGGAAAAGATTATCTGCTGCTGTTCCTGCAAGCCAAGTCCATCGCGGAAAAGGTCAACTAGAGCCTTGGGCCTGAGCTATTTTGCACGGCAGAGGCAAACTGTTGTAGGTGCGCTGATTTTGCGAGACTGCAAGTTGTCGAGCCCAACTTTGCGCTAGCCGAAGAGGTTCTTCAGGCCGCGTTTGGCTTTTCCGTCGTCGACTGGCGGCCTGAGGCGAACTTCATCAGCCGAAACACCGGATAGCTCAGGGTGAGCATTCCTAGCGCCAGAGGAGCATTCCTCTGGTCCGTGACTATCGAACCAATCAAGAACAAAACCGAGGCCGCTAGCGCAGCGCCGGTGAGCCAGGGGTAGCCCCAAGCTCGATACGGACGCGGCATCTGCGGCTCTCGTTTTCGCAGGACAAAGACGGACGCGTAGGAAAGTGTGTAATTCGCCACGAAGAAAAACGAGAGCATGGCCGTGATGCGCTGGAAGGCATCTCCGCCCATGAAGGAGATTACCAGGAAGAGTACGCCGACCATCGTGCTGAGAAGCAGCGAGACGGTTGGGGTTCCGCCAGTATTAACGCTTGTCGCACTCCGAAAAAAGAGCCCGTCACAACTCATGGCATACAGTGTGCGCGTGCAGAAGAGCTGATTGGCGTTGAGACAGCTCAGCATGGAAATCACCATGATCGACCGTATGATGGGATCGCCAAAACTTCCGAAAACGCGATTGGCAACGGTCCCAAGGACAAATGTGTTGCCGGCGATTTCGTTCATGGGCACGATGTACAGCGCGATGAGGTTCAAGAGCAGGTAAATTCCCATAATGGAAAAGACACTGCCGAAGATGGCGCGAGGAATATCGCGGCCGGGATCGCGCACCTCCTCACCGAAATAGATGATGCCGTCCCACCCGTCCACGGTATAGATCACCGCTTGAAGTCCCAGCATAACCGCGATGGTGAGAGGCCAGCCCGATAACAAGGGAAGTGCTGCGAGCCCGGGCTCGCTTGCGGCTTTGTGGGCCGGGCCGCCCAATAGAAAAGCTGCCGCCACAAGAATTATGAAAGCACCGGTCTTCAGTGCAGCGGTCAGGAGCTGCGCGCCGCTTCCCCATCGGATGCCACGCCACTGCAAGACGCCAAATCCTACAATGATCGCGACGCAAAGGCTCTGAACATGTCCCGATAAGATGGCGAACAAATGGCCGCTGTAATCGCTGATGACGATGGCCACGGCGGCAGCCGTGCCACAGGTGGAAAGCCAATCACTCCAGCCGACGATGAAGCCGGCGTAGTCCCCGAGCGCTCGGCGCGAGAAATTATACTGGCCGCCGCTACGAGGAATCGCAGCTCCGAGCTCGGCCATGGAAGGCGCACCGCAAAGAGCATACAGCCCGCCGAGAATCCAAATTCCCAGAAATAACCAAGCGTTAGGCAATTGCTGGGCGACATTGCCCGGAGTGTAGACAATGCCGGCAGCGATCGTGTTTCCGATTGCCGCCGCCATCCCAAACCACATGCCCAGAGCTTTCAGCAGCCGGCCGCGGCTGTAAGGTTGAGTGGAAGACGCCAACGAGCTGGTCGTCAATTTTCCCCGCTAAAGATCGCCATACGTTGCCAAGGCGGCCATCATAACTTCCAGCACGGAAATTGCAAGTTCAACAGAAGGACGGTTGATTCAAGCCCGTTCTGATGGGCGAATTGCTTGCTTCCTCCGCGAAGTGAAAAGTCCCGCCGAGCGCGATATGATGTGACCCATGGTTACTGTGTTGGCGTCCGATAAGTCACAATCGGAACGGGTTGACACCAGTGTGCCGGTGGAAGTGTCCGTGGTCATCCCGTGCCTCAATGAAGCGAACTCGCTGGCGTTTTGCATAGATAAAGCGGTGACCGCGTTCCGCGGCGCAGGCCTGTCCGGCGAAGTCATTGTGGCGGACAATGGTTCGACCGACGGGTCGATTCAGATTGCCGAAGAGCACGGCGCACGCGTGGTGCGCGTCGAAGAGCGAGGGTACGGCATTGCTTTGCGCGCAGGAATAGCCGCCGCGCGAGGCCCGTTTATCGTCATGGGCGATGCGGACGACAGTTATGATTTCGGCGAAGTTCCGAAGTTCGCAGAAATGCTACGGCAGGGCTACGACGTGGTAATGGGCAACCGGTTTCAGGGAGAGATCAGGCCGAAAGCGATGCCCTGGCACCACAAATACATAGGAAATCCCGGCCTTACCGCATTGTTGAATCTCTTCTTTCGCGCCGGCATTGGCGACAGCCACTGCGGGATGCGCGGGTTCACGCGCGCGGTATACGAGCGCATGGACTTGCGAAGCACGGGGATGGAATTCGCCTCGGAGTTTGTCATCAAAGCCGCACAAATTAAGGCGCGCATCACGGAAATTCCCATCACGCTGTGGCCGGACAAGCGGGGACGGCCCCCGCACTTGCGCAGTTTTCGGGACGGCTGGCGGCACCTGCGGTTCATGCTGCTGTATGCGCCGAATTGGCTCTTTCTGCTGCCGGGCGGAGCGCTGCTGGCGGCCGGCCTGTTCCTTGTCTTCTGGCTGCTGCCCGGACCGCGCCAGATTTCGGCTCGCGTCGTTTTGGACATCCACACCATGATTTTCGGCGTGATTTTCACGCTGCTGGGAGTACAAATTCTTTCCATCGGGTCGTTCGCGAAGGTTTTCAGCTACGCGGAGCGTTTTGACCGCAACCCGGTTTCGCTCAAGCGGCTGCTGAAGCGCGTAAAGCTCGAGACGGGATTATTGGTTGGCGGGTCGCTTTTTCTCGCAGGATTTGCCGGTTGCGCGTGGGTTGCGTGGAAGTGGGCCGCTAGCGGGTTTGGGCCTTTGCACGAGGTTCGAAAGGTTTTGTTTTGGTCCATGTGGTTGTTCATCGGTGTGCAGGTCACGTTCGCTTCTTTTTTTCTCAGCATGCTTGGCATCAGCCGCGGCACGTATATCGGCGATTACGATTTGCATTAGGCGTCCGGGATTTTTCATCGAATCGAGTAACAGTAAGGGACCATTTCCCTCGACAGGCAGGGTCCATTGGCGATGACGCACGCGATGAGCCTTTGCCGAGGTAGGTGGGACCTGCGGCGGGTATTCCACTAAATGGCCTACACCTGGGTTGACCGTCTTGTTGCGCGAATGCGCTTCCGCGCGGCTTATCCATTCATCAACCCTGGAACGAGGGTGTGTGATTTGGGCTGCGGCTTGGAAGCAGCGTTTCTAGACTACGCCGCGGATCGCATCGCGCAGGGCGTCGGCTTGGACGATCAGGTTGCCGTCGGCGTCGAGGGGCGCTGGAAGCGGGTACGCGCAGATCTGCAATCACCGCTGCCATTTGCAGACAGTGAGTTTGATCACGTTGTGATGCTGGCGGTTCTTGAGCACCTCAAGGACCCAGAGAGCGTGCTCGTCGAGGCCTTCCGAGTGATCGCGCCCGGCGGGTCGTTGATCATGACCTGGCCTTCTGCAATGGTCGACCCGATTTTGAGCCTATTTCACAAGCTGCGTTTGGTGAGCGATGAAATGGAAAGCAGCGAGCACCAGAAACGGATTCCCCTGGACACTCTTCAACAGCTGCTCGAGCGCATCGGCTTCGAGCGATTCGTGCATCGGCGATTCGAATTCGGGTTGAACAATGTGATGGCTGCGTTTCGTTGACATCTCGAATGATCGCAGAAAGAGCCGAGCAAGCTACTGTTCAGGCGGAGGAGCATAGAGAATCAGCTCGGTATTATCTTTGTCGGGCTCGACAAGCCAGACATGACGATCTTTGCAATAGGATAAAAGCTTGGCATTTTGTTGCGGATCCAGCTCGCGCGCCCAAAGGACTTTGGCGGAATCGATTTCCGCGCCGTTGTAGACCCATTCATCATGAATATTGTGATCTTCGCCGTAGCGCACGAGGATGAGGTGCTTGCCCGGAGTGTGAGAGAGTTTTTGCTGGATGGCGGCGCGGCTCGGATCTCCCTGGCACGTCCAATCCAATAGGTCGCAGCTGTGGTTTGCTACCTGGAAGCCAACTTCGACTGCCAGCAGACAAACCGCGGCGCAGGAAAGCGCAACGCCCAGGGGCCGTCCCGAGAGACGTATGGTCCGCAAATGGCGGATGGCTTGCACCAACAAAAGAAAAATTACGCAAGTGGTCGGCGCGGCGTAGTGGGGCATCGACCAAATCAACACAAAAAAACCGGCAGCGCCCAACAGCAAAAGCAAAACCGGAAGACGCATCTTGCGGTCGCGCACGGCAAATGGCAGGCCGGGCAGGAGCAGCAGAGCGCCGCACCAAAAATAGGTGCCGCCGCCTCGTATCAGTTTTTCCTCCGAGACTCTCCAAACGTCCGGCCAAGTGTTTTGGTAATTCTCGCGTTCCCAGCCGTTATAGAAATCCTCGAACTGCTGGTTGTGGTAATGCATGGGTGGTTTAGCGTGGTCCCACAGGAAGAGACCCGTGGTGCGGTAGGTCCGTGTGTTTAACACATGCGGGAAGAGCAGTGCGTTTCCGGTGAGCCGCCAATTGTAATAGCCCATAAACACGAGGGTCAAAACCAAAACAACAGCCAAGGGCGCGAGCACTCTAGTCATTCGCGTTCGTGCAATCGCGGTGGATGTTGTTTTTCCCGCAAGCCACCAGAAAAACCAGACACCCACGGGAAAGGAGAAAAGTAACCCTTCGTAGGGTCTGGTATTGGCGAGAACCGCGAGTCCCAGTCCCAGCAGCAGGGCGTCGCGCGTCCGTGCCTGAACAACCACGCGAGGCATCGCCCCGAGCACGAGTGCGCCGCCTGTGGCCGCCACGGCTCCACCCCAATAGCTGTTCATCCAATAATTGGCAATGCCGAATTTCGCCGCCACCAGCACGGCGCCCAGCAATGCCCACCTTGGCGGCAACCACGCTTGAAGCATCCACAGCATCACGGCACACATCGCCGCGACGCTTAAAATCACGCCAATCCACGGCAACCCGAGCAACTCGCCGAGCGCAAGAACGGCGCCTTGGCCTGGCGGATATTTTGAGCAATAAGTCGGGAACCAATTGATGTGAAACGATTCGAAACTCATCCACATCGGGTGGGTGGGATTCGTGAGCCTCCCGTGCGCCAGCGTGTCGCCGAGCAACAGATAGCTGAATTCGTCATGGATGCCGGGTACGGGACCCGGGAGCAACGGCAGGACGGCAAGGCGAACGCCGATGATCGAAAAAAAGAGGACCCCGATGACCAGTGTTTTGCGTGCGGCTAGTCGTGAGAATGGCCCCACGATCGCTTGCTGTGCCTTCTCGCACCAAACAGGCGCAAGCACGGCAAGCAATATAAACGCGAACACGACACCAAGCAGGGTCCAAAATTCGCCGGGAAACTGCGGCATCGTGTCGCTGCTCGAAAGATTCATCTCAGGGAAAGTCTTCGGTTCAGAGCGACAGCGTGAGGCTCCGGACCGCTACAGGATAACCGATTTTTGCGAGAGAGGGCTCGTCCTGACTTGCCTAGCGTTCGATCTCGATCTCCGTAGATTCGCCGGAGCCGGCGGACGGTGTGCCGGTAGCGCGCTCTTCTAGAAAATCGGCCATTTCCAGCCGCAAGTTTCCGGCGTTCGTCGCATAGGACATGCACGTCTCGAATTCGACAACCCCGGCCCGAATCAGCTTTTCTATTTCTCCGTCGAAGTGCTGCATACCTTCGGTGGTGCCATCGCGCATGGCATCCAGAAGGGTCTTGCCTTCGGCTTCGCCCTTTTCGATGTATTCGCGCGTGCGCATTGTGGACTTCAGGATCTCGACGGCAGCGACGCGTCGCCGTCCGCCTTTGGTGGGAAGCAAACGCTGCGAAACGATAAAGCGGAATGCTTTTCCGAGACGCCTGCGGATCGCCTGCTGGTCTCCGAGGGGAAAAACTCCGACGATGCGCTCGACGGTTTTGGAAGCGTCAATCGTGTGCAGCGTGGACAACACCAGATGACCCGTCTCGGCAGCTTCGAGCGCAATCTCGATAGTTTCCCGGTCGCGCATCTCACCGACAAGAATGACTTTGGGCGCTTGCCGCAAAGCCGCGCGCAGCGCCAGCGCGAAACTAGGCGTGTCGGAGTGCAGCTCGCGCTGGTGAATGGTCGCTTTCTTGTGGCGGTGCAGAAATTCGATGGGGTCTTCGATCGTTAGGATATGATAGGGTTTTTCCTCGTTCATCTTGTCCAGAATGGCAGCTAATGTCGAGGATTTTCCGGATCCCGTCGGGCCAGTGACGAGCACGATGCCATTTCGGAGATCTACGATCTCGCCTAAGGCCGCCGGCAAGTTCAACTCCGCGAATCCTGGAATTTTGTCCGGTATGACACGCATGACAATGGCGCAACTCCCGCGTTGCCTGAAGACATTCACGCGAAAGCGCGCCACGCCGGCAAGCCCATACGACAGGTCCGCAGATCCCTCTTGTTCCAGCTTGCGGATGGGTGTTTCGTTCTTGCCCATGATGTCGTTGGCAATCAGGTTGGTGTCTTGTGAAGTCAGGCACTCGAGTCCCTTGTATTTCAACTCCACGAGCTGGCCGCCGACTTCGATTTGAGGCGCGCGGCCGGGGGAGAAAATAAGATCGCTCACGTGCGGACTGGCCTTCAGCATCGCCGTAACGAGTTGCGCTGAGTGAATCTTTCTTTGCGTTGGAGCTGGAGATGGTTCAGCGGGAGGCGGCAGCGTTTGGGTGGGTGTTTCCATTTTGTCGCGTGATCCTTCGACGTCCGGTGGAGAGGAAGCGGAGCCGTCGTTATAAGCGCCAAGAGTTCATGTGCCAGACGCTGCCCATTCTAGAGCATCGACCGAAATGTCCGGTTTGCTTACTTTTGCGGCGATGGCGTGAGAGTAACGGTGTTTATGGTTTGGAAGCGATGTCGATGAAGCTGGCGACGTTTTTCTTGAGTTTCGCCAGGTCTTCATCGTGTAGGTACATCATATGGCCTGCCTCGTAATACTGGTGCCAGATGTTCTTGCGGATGTTTTCCGGCAGGCCCATGTGGTCCACGGTGTATTCCGCCTCCATGAATGGCGTTGCCAAGTCGTAGATTCCGTCCTCCACTTCCACCTTTAGCCGCGGGTTGGAAATCATGGCTTGTACGAGGTCCAGCACCACGCTCGGAGAACCGGGGAAAAAGCCAAAATCGTTGCCCTCGTGTTTCCAGTCCCAACGGTTCCCGCCAAACTCAGCCGCGGGCTTGTAAGTTTTGTCCTGCCCAAACTTCAGTTCTTCGCGGACGTAGGTATTGAACGCGCCAACGAATGCGCCGCTAATGGCCGTATCCTGCGGATCATAATCGGCAGCTTCGCCGATCAGGTTGTAAGTGGGTCCGGCAAACCGCGCATCGAGACGCCCGGTGGTCAACCCGCGATTCCGTTGGAGTTCCTGCATGAACTGAAACAAGCGCACTCGTAGGTTGGCTTTGTTGAGATAGTCTTCGCCGAGTCCCGTGAATCGTGCCACTTTCTTTACGATCTCCGCCTTTTCATCCTTGCCGAGTGCGTCGCCCTTCATGAGGGCATCGGCATATTCGCCCCTCGCGAATTTTCGCGCTTCGTCGAGAAACGCATTCAAATGTTCCGGGCGATCCTTGAGAGTCTTGTGAAACCAGGCGGTGGCGGCGTAGCTCGGCAAATAGAGAATGTAGGCGAGATCCTGCCCGGGATAGAATGAGATTGTGCCCAAATCCAATACGGTAGAAACCATCACAATTCCATTCAGGTACATGTTGTCGTGGCCTTGCAGGTAATTGGCCAGCGCGGCATTTCGGAATGTGCCGTAACTTTCGCCAACCAAAAACTTCGGTGAGTTCCAGCGGTTGTTGCGGCTGATATAAGTGGTGACAAACTCTGCCAGGGACTTCACGTCCGGGTCCACACCCCAGAAATCTTTGTCCTGGGCCTTGCCGACAGCGCGGCTGAACCCCGTTCCAACCGGGTCAAGAAACACGAGGTCGGATTTGTCGAGCAGGCAATCCGGATTATCGATCAGCTTGTAGGGCGCGGGAGGCGTCACATCGGCGTTGACGGTCACCACCCGGCGCGGGCCCATCGATCCCATGTGCAGCCACACCGAAGCGGAGCCCGGTCCACCGTTGTAGAGAAAGGATACAGGGCGCTGACTCATGTCTTTGACGTCGCTTCGCGTGTAGGCCGTGTAATACATCAGCGCCGTCGGCTCGTCCTTGTCATTCTTGATGAGAATGGTTGCTGCCGTCGCCTTGTATGGGATGGTTTGGCCTGCAATTTTGATGGTGTGATCAGTGACCGACGACTCTTCCTTAGGCGGCGTGGCCGTTGCTTCGGGGAGCTTGTCCGCTGGCCTGGATTCTTTTTCCTGAGCCTGAACTTTCGTTGTGGTCACGTTCAGCACCATCGTCGCCACGAGCAACACACCAAGGCTCTTCACGCGGATCATGGGCTCTCTCCTCGACGCACACCGAGTTTTCGGTTCCAGTGAAACCTCGGGATTCTAACTGTTTCTACGAATAAAGAGACTATTTTGTTAGACGACGCAAAAGCAAAAACTCTTCGCCGCTGCGGGGGAGATCCACGGACAGCTCCGAGCAGTCATTGACAATCCAGTCGGCGCCCGCTTCCCGAAGCTCGGCGTCGCCTGCCGTCGTCCGCAAGGCGACCACGCGCGCTCCCGCCCCCTTGCCGGCGCGAATTCCTGCCGGCGCATCCTCGAAAACCACGCATTCCTCTGCAGGCACCGCCAGAAGCTGCGCTCCTTTTAGGTAGGGCTCGGGATCGGGCTTGCCACGCCTCACGTCATTGGAGGTGACAAGATACTTTGGTTTTGGCAGCTCGGCGGCACCGATTCGCACCTCAGCCAACCGGCGCGTGCAGGATGTTACGATCGCCCACCTGTCGAGCGGCAGAGCCTCAAGCAGCTTAAGCGCACCGGGCAAAGCAATTACGCCTTCGATATCCTCGATTTCCCGCCGCTCGACTTCACGATTCTCGGCCTCATAGTCGCTATTGGGCAGCAGCTCCCGGATCGTGGCGATGCTTGGCCGCCCGTGAGCTTGCTCGACGACTTCGTCCGCATTGAACCCGTGCTCGCGGGCCCACCAGGCCCACACCCGCGCCACGGCTGGCGTCGAGTCCACTAACACGCCATCCAAGTCAAACAGCATTCCGCGGCAGCGAATCGAGTCGACTGGCACCTCAGCAACGGACTTGCGGACGAGTGGAGACATCACAGAGTGTCAAAGGAATGTATGTGGGAGATAGGATTTGAACCTATGACATGCGCAGCCACCGAATTATGCTCGGTTGTAGTCCTGGCGAATTTTGCAGTGTTTTCGCGCGTACCAGGAACTGATAACTGCGAACAAATGCGTTCAAGTGCGTTTGTTTTGGCGTACCGTTTTGCGTACACGCTTCCAGGCTTTTGCCGGCTCCTTTATCGCAGTTTCGGCCTGCTCGGTCGAAGTCTTGATGTCGTGCCCCGGAGTCATGGCGACGTTCGCATGGCGCAGAATCGCCTGAATCACCATATCCTGAATGCCGAGCACGTACAAGTTCGTCGAAAGACCGCCGTCGAAAGCCGTGCCGGCCCGTGCCACGGAACACCAGCCTCGTTTAGCTTTGGCCCTGTGTTCCGCCGCGTGAGGTTTGCAATCACCAGCGGACGGCCAGTGCCTCCGCCGAAGATCTATTCCACGGTGAGCAGCTTACCGTCCTTTAGAAGTGGCTTGCCGCCAACAACGACAACGTCCACTTCGCTGGCCTTCAGCGCATAGACGACCTGCGAATATACGTCAAACATAGGCACAACATTCGGAATCTTCAAGTTCAGCATGATGAAATCGGCTTTTTTGCCGAGTTCGAGCGAGCTAATCTCTTTTTCCATGTGGAGCGCACCATCCGCTTGAGACCGGTCTTCGGAACAGCGCGATAACGCCACCCTTTTTCTGGATCTTTTCGGCGGATATAGACCTTCATTGCCTAAAGCTGTATCACTCCTGTGGCAAGGAGTTAAATAATGCGTTTTTATTGGTGTTTTGGCGGTGTGGGGTGGGAGATGGGATTTGAACCCACGACATTCGGAGCCACAGTCCGACGCTCTACCAGCTGAGCTACTCCCACCATTGTGGAATGCCTTCATTTTACGCTAAATGCTGGGCAGCGAAAAGCGACGATCCGGACAGCACCGGACAGCGGACAGCCGGCCCAGCTAAGACGCGCGCAAGTAGTTCTCGGCCCGCAATCGTCGGGCCGTTATCGCTACGTCGCACCGATGTGCACGCCGCTCCACCAACTTCACGCGTCTTGCTAGACTACTTGCACAGGGCTAGTGTCCCCGCCCATGAGCGCTCAGCAAACGGATCGGAATCACTTCGAGCGGCAAATCCTATTTGCCCGCCCAATTTTTGTTTTGCTCGCTCTGCTTGCCGCTCTCGAAGAACCCATTTCCCGCCAGGAGCGCCGTTCGGTTTCCTTTTTGATTGCTTATCTCATCGTAGCCTTGGTCATCACGCAAGTCGAACGCCTGCTCCGCCGCCGTTCCTGGCATCTGCCGCTGGCCTGCGATCTTCTGGCTCTCGGCTACTTCATGTTTATCAGCCCTTCGACGGTTCCGGCGTGGTTTCCCTACATGTTCATTTGCTACGCGGCCGGCATCCGCTGGGGATTTGACCTGACGCTGCCGCTGGCTGGAGTCCTGTCTCTGACGTTGGTTCTGCTGACCGCAGTAAAAGGCGAAATTCACTGGATGCGCGTGGTCGCCTGGATCGGTCTTACCGCTGCCACCTTTGCCGGCGGAGCAGGACTTGCTTTTCTTGGCGATCGCAACAAGCTCTTTGCCTCACAAATTGAATTCTTTTCACGCATCAACGCCACGATGCAGGTCGATCAGGGGCTCGCGGAGTCGCTGCGTCTGTTTCTCCAAGAACTCGGCACCACTTTCGATGTCGAAGAAGCTCTCCTTCTCTATCGTGACACCGACTTGGAGCGCATCTTCCTCTGGCGTATGAAGGCGGGCGAAAATGACCGCCTCATCCCGGAAAGCTTGCCTCTTTCCCGCACGGACGGCTTTCTCCTGGACGACATGGACGCAACCCTCTGTTGGAACTCGGTGGTCGGCGCGGGCTCAGGCTTTGGCTGGGACCGTCGCGACGGCCGGTCCATTAAGAACCTGCCTCGCCTTCCCGGCCCGGTCCTGCAGGAATTTAAGATTCACTCGCTTTTGACCGTTTCCTTCGACCAGTCCGGCCAACCGACCGGCCGAGTCTTTCTTCTGAACGGTCGCGAGCCCTTCGAAAAGCAAGACTTGGCTTGGCTGGAAAGCATCGCTCAGCACATCGGTCCCGCTCTCGAGAACATCTTTCTTTTGAGGCACTTACGAGCGCGGGCCATCGAGGCTGAACGGAGCCGCATCGCCCGCGACCTTCACGACGGCATTCTCCAGACCCTCCTCAGCATTGAGATCCAGCTCGATGTGCTGCGCCGACGCGTCCCAGCTACACCCGAACAGGCCGCCAGTGCCCTTGCTAACCTCCAGCAAACTGTCAGGAATGAGGCTGCCGAGCTTCGCCAAACGGTTACGGACCTGCGCCCGCTGAGGGTCCAGAGCGCCGACCTCGTGGACCTGATGCGAGGCTTTGCCGAGCGCTATCGCAACGAATCTACGATTGCCTTGGATCTGCTAATTGATTCGACACAATTGCGCGCGCCGGACCGCGTCTGCCGCGAGATTTTCCAGATTTACCGTGAAGCACTCAATAATATAAAAAAGCATGCCAAGGCTTCCCATGTCGTGGTAAAACTGTCGCAGGATGACAGCCGTCTAGTACTTGTAGTAGACGACAACGGCGAAGGTTTTAGTTTTGCCGGCAGATTCACGGCCGACGAACTGGACCGCCTGCGGTTGGGACCCATTTCCATAAAGGAGCGTTCTCGGACAGTGGGTGGGGTGCTCACCGTCGAGTCAAATCCAGGCCATGGGGCGCGTCTGACAATCGAAGTGCCGCTCGGGTGATATGGCAAAAACAAAACAGCAAATACGGGTACTGCTAGCGGATGATCATGCCATCTTTCGCGATGGCCTGCGAAAGCTCCTGGACTCCGACGAGGAAATCACCATTGTCGGCGAAGCCCAGAACGGCGTCGAATGCATCAAGCTGCTCACCAAGCTGAAGCCCGACATTCTTCTGCTCGATCTGCGCATGCCCGATAAAGACGGTCTCGCGGTCCTCGAGGAGGTCAATTTCGACACCCTGCCGACGCGCGTCGTGGTGCTCACCGCAGCCGAGGACGATCGCGATGTGGTCCGCGCGATGCGCCTCGGCGCTCGCGGCGTCGTGCTGAAGCAATCCGCGACGGATCTGCTGGTGAAGAGCATTCATCGTGTGCACGCCGGCGAAATCTGGCTCGACAATCGCATGACCGCGGAAGTTATGAAGGCGTTCTCGAAATCCTCCGAAGCCGGGCCGCGCCGCGAGAAACCTTTGCTCAGTGACCGCGAAAAAGAAATCGTGCAACTGGTGGCCCAGGGTTTCCGCAACAAGGAAATCGGCGAAAAGCTTTTCATCTCCGAGCAAACCGTCAAGAATCATCTCCACAACATTTTCGATAAGCTCGGCGTCTCCGACCGCCTCGAGCTCGCTCTCTACGCAATCCATCACCGCCTGATTGATCATTCCTAAGCGCTAAAAGCTGGCCAACTCCGCGAATCAACAGCGCAAAGAAACGAAGTGAGACAAACTGTGTAAGGTAAAGACTGTCGTGAAAGCGTGAGGTGAACCCTGTGGGAAGAAAGGAACCAAGACCAAGGAAGGTTTGCCGGGCCTAGTACTGAAGAAAAATCGGCACGCGAAGCGGAAGAAGCGAATAAGTCGCCCTGTTCCACACGCTTACAAAAAGCGTCGGTGATGGCAGCGAGATTGCGCTCAAAAAAACAGGTGTTGATTCTATAAAGCTCCAGGGCGTTAGCTGGCGGGGCTATCTGCCTACAACTTGAATCTTCAAAAAAAGAGCGCCGGGATGTGCGCCTAAGGATGAGGAGGTATGCGGTGCATTGTCAGAGGACGACAGAACATTGTGAGTTGCCAGAGTCCAAGGTCATACGGATGGCGCAGCGGGGCGACGAAGGAGCTTTTGAGCGGCTTTATCGGTTGCACAGTGCCCGGGTCTACGCGCTGTGCATGCGCATGCTGAGGAATCCCGACGAAGCCGAGGACTCCACCCAGGAAGTTTTCTTACACGTGTTCCGCAAGATTCAGGGATTTCGAGGTGCATCGGCCTTTTCCACCTGGCTGCACCGCGTGGCGGTGAACACGGTGCTGATGCGGATTCGCGGCTCCAAGCTGGCCAAGGCGGCGCTGGTCGAGAATGCGGATGGCAACGAGGAGGAAGCGGGGATGCCCCGGCGGGAGCTGGGAGCTCGCGATGTGCGTTTGGAGGGTTACATCGACCGCGTGGCCATTGAGGACGCTATCAAGCAACTGCCGCCGAGATGCAAACTGATGTTCGTCCTGTATGACATTCAAGGCTACGCGCACAGTGAAATTGCAAAGCAGCTGGGATGTTCAGTGGGTAATGCCAAATCACAGTTGCACAAAGCGCGCGTGCGGCTGCGGAAGCTTTTGCGACCCGAGGTGAGCCCTAACGAACTGAGAAAAGGCGCTTCGGGGCCTCCCGCGGAGGATACCGGCGAGCTCGACAGCCGGCCCTTTCTGCCGAGCACAGAGCTTTGCCAGACCGTGTAATCCCTTTCCCCGCAATGGCTTGTGACGGCAGTTGCCGACCAAGTGGCAGTGCTTCCCCGGTTAGCGAATACACGAAGAGTTAGTGGTTTTTGCCGATACGGGAATCAAGAGCTCAGGGGGACAGGGGGACAGGAGTTCCGGCCCACACCTGTAATGCCACGTAGTCATTGAAGATCCCCGCGGTGGCGTCATGCGCAAATTCCCCCAGCGAAAGAAAGGCCTTGACGCGACGTATTCTTAATGTAATTATACGTGAAGATGAAGTGGTACGATGCCAAGGGCGATCCGGCTTCTCGCTTGCGTCAGCGCAAGCACGCCTTGCTTCGTGGCCTCTATGTTCCCCCCGACGCTCTGCCCGGCTCACTCGCCCTGACTCACCACCACTGCGAGCAGATCCGTCCTCTGGTCGAGCAGGGACGCGAGTTCAAGGACGCCGTGGCTGAGGTCTTCGCCGCGAATGCTCAACTGCTGGCGCTGTGGCGTCGACAGTCCATGAAAAAGAGGCCCAAGAAGAAGTGAGCGGACCAGGAGCCAGCATGCGCGTGGGACTCCGGAACGGCTGACGATGGGTCTCACCCTGAGCGAGGAAACTTCGAACAGGGTGAGTGAGGTCGTCCTTCCGCCGCGGCTGGGCCGCAACGAGGCGTGCCACTGTGGTAGCGGCAGCAAGTACAAGCGATGTTGTTGGGAACGGGACGAAGCGCTTCGCCGGCAACTGCGCGGCGCCGTGTGGCCCGCGTGGATGGATGATTCCCGTAACAAACTCCGACAGTTTGAAAAGTACGTCTGCAATGTCTTTGATTTGCCGGGTTTGTTAGCGAGCCTAGTCGATACCCGGCGAACTCCGAAAATTCCGACTTGCGATGTCGTCAACAGCTTGTTTCACACCGCGGTGCTGCGCATCCCCAGCATCAATGCGCTGGAAGGGGATTTGAAGGAGGAAGACTTCCAGAAGCTCATTGGCCGTCATCCCACCCCGGACGTGAAGGCCTTCAGCGCCGATGTGGTGGCTAATGTTCTGGACAAATTGGAGCTGGACGGTCTGCGGGACGCGAACGAGGAGGTGATTCACAAAGCCGAGAGGAACAAGGCTTTTCGCGACGGCTACGGTGCTCTGCGCTGTGTAGCCATTGATGGTTGGCAGCCGTTCGCTTCCTATGATCGGCACTGCCCGCGCTGCTTGACGCGCAAGGTCAAACGAAAACGGGGTGGTCAGACCGAAGAGGTGGAACAGTATTATCACTCCTACGTTGTGGCCATGCTGCTCGGCCCGGTGATCGATGTGGTTCTGGGGATCGAGCCGGTACGCAACGAGGAAGCTCTGCGCGATATGGATCCCGAGCATGTCGGCCATGAAGGGGAACTGACCGCGGCAAAGCGTCTGATCGATTCGCTGCACAAGATCTACGGCGGGTTCATCGATGCCTTCGTCTGCGATGCCCTCTACGCCAACGGGCCGATGATGACCCAGCTCACCAATTACGGTTACGGCGGCTTCCTGGTTCTCAAGAAGGAAAAGGACGAACCGTTCAAAGAAGCACTCCAGCTCTGGGAGATCGAGGGGCGGTGCGAGAGCTGCGACGATGCGGAGCGGAAAGAACAGGTGGATTTCTGGGACGTCGACAATATCGAGACACTGGATACCTACCAAGGAAGAGTCCGCGCGGTCCGCGCCGTGGTGACCAAGCCGGACCAAGAGAAACCAACCACCTGGTGCTTTGCCATCATCGGCCAGCGTGCGCGCCAGATCAGTCGTCAAACGGCGCTACGGATCATCCGGTCCCGCTGGCATATCGAGGACACCGGGTTCCATCAATGGATCAGCTACTGGCACCTCGGGCACGTGTTCCGTCACGGAGAGAATCCGCTGCAAGTCATCCTGCTTATCTGGACGCTGGCCTTCAATTTACTGCAGCTCTTCATCTATCGCCGGTTGGGTCGCTGCCGCCGACCGAAGGATCCTACCGATACCATCCGGCACATCGTCGAGGTCATGCTGCGCGAGGTGGCCCTTCTTCCTGAGCCTATTCCTTGGTCGACTCTCCTGCTCGACACTAGCTGACGCGGCGCCGGCCCCGCGCTAACTGGGCGGCGCGGACGCACCGGCCCCTAACCAGCCCGCAGCTTTGGTGTGGCAGAGGAGGCTCACTCACAAAAACAGAACCAGCTGTTCGGCTGCCGGCCCCGTGCGCCCCGCGCACTTTCGCCTGAGCTGGCCAGCCCACGCGGGTACACCGCTGAGGCTTGAAGCGGAACTCCTGACAGGGGGACAGGGGGACCCCGTATCTTGCTTTTGCCTTGCCGGGGGAATATACTTCCATTTCGCTCTGAAGCGGGTCGAACGGACAAGTGGGCGCGAGCCCACTTTTTTGTTGGGGCCGGGCGGAGTGTAGTGCAGACCGGCTATGCTCGAGGAGTCTCTGTAGTGGATTTGGAGAAGATCCGCGCCGCCGCCGAGCGGGTGGCGCGTTCGGAAGGGCTGGAAGTCGTTGATGTCGAATGGAAAATCGGCAAGCAACGGTTTCTGCGCGTGTACATCGACCGCGTGGCCAAGCCCGCGGCCATCGTGAGCGATGCCGCGGGGCCTTTGGGGGCGGGCGAAGTCGTACATGATCCATTTCCGAAGATCAGCCACGCGGACTGTGAGCGCGTGAGCCAGCAGCTCAGCGTGATTTTGGACGTGGAAGAACTGGTTCCGGGCCCGGGGTACATCCTGGAAGTCAGTTCGCCGGGAATGGACCGGGCACTGAAGAAGGCCACGGATTTCGAGCGGTTCCGCGGACGGTTGGCGAAGATTACCACCACCGAGCCGGTGGAAGATGCCAGGTTTTTTGAAGGACGTCTGGCGGGATTTGCGAACGGGAAAGTGCGGATGGAGTTGCAAGGGAAAGGGGCTCGGACCGTGGAGCTGCCCCTGGAAACCATTCGCAAGGCGAATTTGGTGGTCGAGTTTTAGGGGCTCAGTGCGGGGGATTCCGGGGATTTAGGAAGCGATATGGCGAATTTGCTTTACCAACAAATCGAAATGCTGAGCCGCGAGAAGCATATTGAGCCCGAGGTGGTGGTGTCGGCGATTGAAGACGCGATGGTGGTGGCGGCACGCAAATTTTATAAGACGGAAGAAGACCTGCGCGGCAAGTTCAACCCGGAAACCGGGCAAGTGGACGTGTATTCCGTGCTCACCGTGGTCGAGGAAGTGAACGATCCAAAGAAAGAGATCACGGTGGCGGAAGCGAAGAAGAAGAATCCCTCCGCGGAGGTCGGCACGGAGATTCTGACGCCGAAACCGACCGACGTGCTGGGGCGCATCGCCGCGCAAACGGCAAAGCAAGTCATTCTGCAAAAGGTACGCGAGGCCGAGCGCGACACGATTTTCAACGAGTACAACGGCCGCGTGGGTGAACTGGTCACGGTCATTGTGAAGCGCGCCGAGGGCCCGGACTTGATTGTCGACATGGGGCGGACGGAGGCGCGGCTGCCTAAGCGCGAGCAGTCGAAGCTGGAAACGTACAACATCGGTGAACGGCTGCGTGTGGTGATAAAAGCCGTGGATCGTGCGGCGAAAGGTCCGCAAGTGATCGTCTCGCGCGCGGACGCGAGCCTAGTGCAGCGGCTGTTCGAAATGGAAGTGCCGGAAATTTACGACGGCACGGTGCAGATTCGCCACGCGGCGCGCGAAGCCGGCGAGCGCACCAAAGTGGCGGTAATGAGCCGCGACAAAGATGTGGACCCGGTAGGTGCTTGCGTCGGTATGAAAGGCATGCGGGTGCAATCGATCATCCGCGAGTTGCGCGGCGAAAAGATCGATATCATTCCCTACAGCGAAGAGACGGTGGCGTTTGCGCAGAAAGCGCTCAGCCCCGCAAAAGTGACGCGCGTGCAAATCGTCGATCCCGAAGCCAAGAAGCTGGAGGTGATCGTAGAGGACTCACAGCTTTCGCTGGCCATCGGCAAGAAGGGACAGAACGTCCGGTTAGCGAGCAAGCTCATCGGCTGGGACATCGACATCAAGAGTGAAGAAGAAAAGCGTCAGGAAATCGAAGCGGAAATGACCGCGCTGACCGCGCCGGCAACGCCGCTTACGTCGCTCGCGGGTGTGGGTGCCAAAACCATAGAGAAGATGGAAGCCGCGGGGATTCCTTCCGTGGAGAAGCTCGCATCGATGACCCCGGAGCAATTGATGGAGATTCCCGGAATCGGCGAAAAGATGGTGGACAAAATCTACCAGGCCGTGAACCGCTTCTATGAGAGCGGCCCGGAGGCGGCTGCCAGTGAAGGCGCAGCGAGCGGAGAAACTACCGAGGCTGCCGCGGAAGGTGGCGAAGAGGCCGTTCGAGCGGACGCCGAGGAAGAAGGCTCGAGCGAAGTCGCGGAAGCGGCAGCGGAGCCTGAAGAATCTTCAGCGGTACAGGAAGCGGCGGCCGGGGAAGAAACGGTGACCGCTGCGGAGGAAACTCCGGCAGAAGCTGCTCCCGCCGAGAACCCAGGGGATGTGGGGAAAAGAGAAGAGGCAAAGTCAGAGTAAGAGTGGAACAGGCGTTCAACCACCAAACGGAGCGCATGAGCGACACGAATCAAGTTCGAATCAACGAGCTGGCCCGCGAACTGGAGGTCAAGGCCAAAGCGATCATTGATCTTCTGCCAGGTTTCGGCGTCACCGAGAAGAAGACGCACTCCAGTTCGATTCCGGCCGACGTTGCGGAAAACGTACGAAAGAAAATTCAAGGGGTGGCAGAAGCGGAAGCTCAGGCCGAAGCTGCTGCCAAAGCGGAGAAAGAAGTGAAGGAAGCTGTCGCGAAGGCTGCCCGTATGAAGCCAGCCGCAGCGGCGGCTCCCCCGCAAGCCCGCCCGGCGGCTACTCCGGGTGTTGCAAAGCCGACTGCTCCCGGGCCACCTGTCCCAGCCGCAGCCAAACCGGCGGTCCCTGCCATTCACGCGATCGCTGCTCCGGCCGGTGCTCCTGCGGGTCCGAAAATTGCTCCCAAGGTACCGGCTCCTACGCCCGCAGCCAGCCCTGCCGCCGCGAAGCCGGCCGCAGCTGTCAGTGCGCCGACACCCATTCGCCCGGCGGCTGCCCCTGCGCAGCCCGTAGCCCCGCCGCTTCGACCAGGCGCTGTGGCTCCAGCCAAACAACCTTCAGTTGCGCGGCCGGCCGCTGCTGCACCTGGCACTCCGGCAGTTCGTCCGCCTGCTCGACCACTGGCGCCGCCGCGGCCCACCGGAAATCGAGGCCCGCTGCCGACGGGAAATCGCGGGCCGCTGCCTGATATTTCTCGCGAACGTTCCAGTGGCCCGCGGCCAGGACAACCGATTCGTCCGCAGCAGCCAAGCCAGGGTAGACCGCTGCGGCCGGCGGCCGGTGGTGCAGAGCCAGCGCGCCCATTCGAGCACCGTCGAGGCCCCCTGCCGACGGGAACGCGTCCTGGGCCGCGCACCCCGGGTCGTCCGGGAATGTTGCCGCCGCTGCCGGAGAAACTGCCGCCAAAAGCGGAGCCCGGAAAGCCGCTTTATGCGCGCAAAGCTCCGCCGCGCCAGCGTCCTGTCATTGATAAGCGGGAAATGGAGGGCGAGCGCAAGCTCCACCCGACGCGCGTGCGTCAGGGTTCAGGCCGCGGGGCGGCGGCCGCCGCGGCGGTGATTGCACCGCCCGAACCGCGTCCGCCGCGCGAAGTGACCATCACCGAAGGCATCACCATTCGCGAGCTCGCGGAGAAGCTCGACGTGCGCGCGAAAGACCTGCTGAAAACGCTGCTCGACCGCGGCGTGTTTGCCAGCATCAACCAGGCGCTCGATGTGCCCACGGCGACGACGCTGGCGGAATCCTTCAATGGCATCATAAGCGTCGTGTCCCTGGAAGAGGAAATGGTTCTGGAAGTCGCGAAGGAAGAGACTAAGGAAAGTTTGAAACCGCGGCCCCCGGTCGTAACCGTTATGGGCCACGTAGACCACGGAAAAACGAGCCTCCTGGACGCCATTCGCGAAGCGGAGGTGGCCGCAGGTGAAGCCGGGGGAATCACCCAGCACATCGGAGCCTACAAAGTTCTGGTGAACGACCGCAGCGTGGTGTTCGTGGACACACCTGGCCATGAAGCTTTCACGCGCATGCGCTCGCGCGGCGCGAAGGTGACGGATATCGTGGTCCTGGTCGTGGCCGCCGATGACGGCGTGATGCCGCAGACCAAGGAAGCCATCGACCACGCTAAGGCGGCGAATGTTCCGATCGTTGTGGCGATCAACAAGATTGACAAACCCGAAGCACAGCCGGAGAGGGTGAAGCGGCAGCTGTCAGATCTGGGGCTGATGCCCGCGGAGTGGGGTGGCGACACGGAATTTGTGGAAGTTTCCGCCAAGCAGAAAAAAGGCATCGACAAGCTGCTAGAAATCATCTTGTTGGTTGCCGATTTGCGCGAATTGAAGGCCAATCCCGATGCGCCTGCCAGCGGCACGGTGCTGGAGTCGCGTGTGGACAAAGGACGCGGCCCCGTGGCCACGGTGCTGGTGCAGAACGGCACGCTCAATCCGGGAGACTTCTTCATCTGCGGCTCGGTGTTCGGCAAGGTCCGCGCGATGTTTGATGATCGCGGCCGCACGGCAAAAAGTGCTCCTCCTTCCACGCCGGTCGAAGTGCTGGGATTACAGGGAGTGCCAGAAGCGGGCGATCACTTCCAGGTGACCGACGAAGCCAAGGCCCGGCACATTGTCGAGTACCGCCAGAGCAAGCAGCGCGATGCTGCGATGGCGCGCACCGGCGGCGGGCGCATCACCCTGGATCAGCTCCACGAGCAACTCAAGGCTGGCGAAGTCAAGGAGCTACCGATCGTCATCAAGGCCGACGTGCAGGGTTCCGTGGAAGTTTTGAGCGAAATGCTGCCAAAACTCTCGACCGAGCAGGTGAAGCTGAAAATCATCGGATCAGGCGTGGGTGCGGTAACGGAAAACGACGTACTTCTGGCCTCGGCGTCAGGAGCAATTATCATCGCCTTTGGCGTGCGCCCGGATCGCAAGGCCGCCGACGTGGCGCAGCAGGAACACGTAGATATTCGCACGCACAACATCATTTACGAAGTCTCGGACGAAATTAAGAAGGCCATGGAAGGCCTGCTCGAGCCGGTTGTTACGGAGACTCACCTCGGCCGCGCGGAAGTGCGCAACACCTTCCGCGTGAAGGGCGCCGGAACGGTGGCGGGCTGCTATGTGGTCGACGGCATCTTGAAGCGCGATGCGCAGGTGCGTGTGGTCCGCGACGGCGCGGTGATTTACACGTCGAAGCTAAGCTCGCTCAAGCGGTTCAAGGACGACGTCAACGAAGTGCGCACGGGCTTCGAATGCGGCGCGGGTGTGGCCAACTTCAACGACGTCAAGGTCGGCGACGTTTTGGAATGCTTCAGCGTCACCAAGATGAGCGCTGCGGAGGCTGCCGGGCAGGCGAGCGCAACCTCCGGCAAGAAATAAACCGCCGAGTTCTTCCCGGAGCCGCAGATGCCGGTCGGCTTGCTCACCCTCGAGCTGCACATCCCCGACGCGCAATCGCTGAAGGACAAGAGGCAAGTATTGCGCAGCCTCAAGGATCGGCTGAGGCGGGATTTCAACGTCGCGGTCGCCGAGCTGGAGCATCACGACGTCTGGCAAAGGTCCGTTGTCGGAGTCGTGACGATTTCCAATGAAGAAAAGCACGTCAATGAAGTGCTGCAAAGAGTTCTGGATGAGGCGGACGGCATTCTTGGCTCGATTTTAATCCACCAGGCCGTGGAAATTATCTAGCGGCGCCGTAAAAAGCGCATTTATGAGTCTGACCAACCATCGGCACGAACGCGTGGGCGAAGAAATCGCTCACGAAATCAACGCCATGCTGGCGGGGGAATTGAAAGACCCGCGGCTGGAAGGCTCCGTCACCGTCAGCGAAGTCCGCGTACAGCCGGACATGAAGCACGCGCGCGTCTTTATTAGCGTGAAGGGAACCAGCCAGGAACAGACGGATGCGATCAAGGCCCTGGAACATGCCGCCGGATTCATCAAGCACGAGCTCATGGAACGCTTGCAGCTTCGTCGCTTGCCGGAATTGCATTTTGCGCTGGATCTTTCTGAAGAACGATTGGAACGCATCGAACAGCTCTTGAAGGAAGTGAAGAAGGACAAACCGGCCACCAAGAGGAAGTAACCGGTTATTCAGTCGTCCGCTTTCCGTTCCAAGTTGTGAGTTGCAAGTGCCTGGTGAAGAAAATCAGCGGGTTTTTTTGGAGGCGCGCCTTCGTTGCTAGATCTTTTGCTTGGATTCCTCTCTGCTTACAACTTGGAACGTAAGACGGAAAACTCTCACCATGCCGCGCCAGCCACAACCGATGCCGTTTGACGGCGCGCTTGTCATCCACAAGCCCAAAGGAAAAACGTCGCACGACGTCGTCGATGCGGTGCGGCATTTGGCGGGGTTCCGGCAGATCGGACATTTGGGCACCTTGGACCCTCTCGGAACCGGAGTTCTAGTATTGCTCCTCGGGCGGGCAACGCGGCTGGTGCAGTTCTATGCGGGCAGGAGAAAGCGCTACACGGCCGGTTTCCGTTTCGGATTTTCGACCGACACCTATGACGCCGACGGCGAAGCGCAAGGTCCGGACACCGCACCGACCCTCGATGCTCGCCTGCTCGAGAAACTTGCGGCGGAGCGTGTCGGGCCGTTCGAGCAAATGCCGCCGGCCTTCTCCGCCAAGAAAGTGGGAGGCCGCCCGGCGTACGAGCTGGCGCGAAAAAAACAAGAAGTCGCGCTAAAACCCGTTCAAGTGGAGATCTTCGAGTACAAGCTGACAGGAATCGCGGGAAGCGTCGCGCACTTTGTCATCGAATGCTCCTCCGGCACCTATATCCGTTCCCTGGCGCATGAAATGGGGCAGAAGTTGGGCGGTGGCGCGCACCTCGCGGAAATTACGCGCACGGCGGTGGGGGAATTCTCTCTCGAACAAGCAATCGCTCTCGAGGAACTCGCGGAAGCCAGCCGCGCGGGCCGCTTCGCGAACTGCCTGATCAAACTCGAAAACCTGCTGCCCAACTTTCCGCGCGTCAATGTTTTGCCGGTGATCGAAAAGCGCGTGCGCCACGGCTCAAAATTCAATATTTCGCTTTCCCAATTGCAAACAGGACGCACCGAACCGCCGCCCGGCGCCACGACGGAGCTCGACGGGGGTCCGCCGAAGGCTCCGCGACTGCGCGTGTTCAACCAGCAGGACAAATTGATTGCCATTGCGGAAGCCGTTGTGCCCCGAACGTACCAGCCGCTCGTGGTGTTCGAACCGCTGCCCTAGGCGCGTTTCACAGTAGCGAGCTCTTCCTCAAATCTTCGGACAGCCCCGCTTCTGCTTCCTGATTTGCCAGGCGCAGGAACCGCTTCACCGAAGTTCGTCACGGAACGGCCGAATTCTGCGATTTTGATGTTGAGATCCGCGGAAGTCTTGTGTTTACAATCTGCGTTTCAGAAAAAGTGATGTAGTGCAGACCTATGGCGGGTGACAAACTCGGCCAGGATGTTTCTGCGGCCGCATCAGCGTAGCAAGGATGGCAAGGATCACACCTATTGGTCTCTGGTGGAGACGGTGCGGACAGCCAACGGTCCGCGCCAGAGAACGCTCTGCTATTTGGGTTAGCTGAACGGATCGGCCCAGGCACGGTGGCTGAAAAGCGTCGAGGTGTTCAACGAGCAGGGCGAAGCCAGCAATTGAAATTATTCCCTTCGCATGTCGAGGTGCCGGACGATGATCCGCAGGTGGCTCGCGTTTTAGTGAATCGCGTCCGTCTGGAGAGGACCCGACAGTTCGGCGCCTGTTTCCTGGGCTGGGAGTTGTGGAAGCATCTGGAACTGGATCGTTTCTTTGAGCAAGCCGTGGATGACGATCCAGCAGAGGTAGCCTGGTCGCGCGTGGCTGCGGTGCTGGCGATCAATCGGTTGTGTGCACCAGGCAGCGAGTTGGCCGTGGAGGAGCGCTGGTATCCAGCGACGGCGTTGGATGATCTGCTGGAGATCGCAGAAGGCAAGATCAACGACACGCGCCTGTACCGCTGTTTAGACCGCATTCTGCCCCACAAGACGAAGCTGGAACAGCATCTCAAACAGCGTTACGGGGAGTTATTTGGAGCCGAGTTCGATGTGCTGCTTTACGATCTGACAGCACCTACGTGGAAGGAGCGGCGGAGAAGAATCCGATGATGGTCCGCGGTTACTCGCGCGATCATCGCCCGGACTGCGAACAGATGGTGATCGCGCTGATCGTCAACAGCGAAGGATTTCCATTCAGCTATGAGACGTTCGACGGTAACCGTGCCGATGTGTCGACCATGGAAACCATTCTGCGCATGGTGGAGCGCAAATATGGTAAAGCGCGAAGGATCTGGGTGTTCGATCGGGGCATCGTGAGCGAGGAGAATCTGGCGGCGATCCGCAAGCGTGGTGGGCAGTATTTGGTGGGCACGCCGCGCCGCCAGATGAAGCGGTTTGAAGCCGAATTGCTCAAGGAAGACTGGACCCAGGTGCGCCCGGATGTGGAGGTGAAGCGGGTCGCGATTCCCCAAGGAAACGAGACCTACATCCTGTGTCGTACGACCGGCCGTAAAGAGAAAGAGAGGGCCATCCGGAAGCGCTTTTCCACGCGCATGGAGGAGGCTCTGAGGCGCCTGCAAACGACTATCGCGGAGGGCCGGCTGAAGGACCGCAACAAAATGGAGCGCCGGTTGGGAAAAATTCAGGCGCGGCACTCGCAAGTAAACGATCTGTTCGAAGTCACTCTGCGCGACACGCCGCAGGCGTACGTCTGGTTTGGGAGATGAAAGCAGAAGGAAAGGTCTGGCGGGACTTGCGGGAGGGCGCCTACCTGTTGCGCACGAATTTGCAGGCGGACTCGGCCGAGGAGATGTGGTCCAAGTGCATGCAACTGACCGAAGCCGAGGCCTCGTTTCGCGCGCTGAAGAGCGAGCTTTCAATCCGACCTTTGTTCCATCAGAAGGAGCCGCGGGTCAAGGCTCATGTGCTGGTGGCTTTTCTCGGGTATGCCTTGTGGGTGACCCTCAAGCATCTGCTGAAGCGTCGGCCTGCCATCGTTCCCCAGCCCTCGGACAGCGGAGTCGACAACACTCAGCCGATCTCGCCCAAGAAGGCCTTGGCTCTGCTGTCCACAGTGCAGAGCGCTGACATCGTCCTTCCCACCACGGATGGGCGCGAGATCCGACTGTGCCGGATCACGGAACCTACGGCCGAACAGAAATCCCTGCTTCACCAACTTGGACTCAGCCTGCCAGAACGGCTGAAATCCCTTTCAAAATGTAGTGCAGACTCGGCGACCGCCTGAACTGATTCTGAAAGGGTTAGGCGGTTTCCCGACTGTTCCCTGACGAACTTCGGTTAAGGCTGCGGCCGCTCCGGTTGTGGTTGTGGCTGCGGTTGCGGCTGCGGTTGTTGTTGAAGCGGCGGCTGCTGCAGCGGCGGTTGCGGTTGAGGTTGCGGTGGTTGCGGCAATGTCGGTGCCGGAGTCCCGCGAGGTCCGGGAGCGAACCCGCCGGCGGGTTCGCCGCGGCCTGCGTAGATGGTCCGCGTGAGATGATCTGCCAGCCGCAGTCTGCGGGGAGTAACCACAATAAGCAACTCCGAGTCTTCGCTGGATCTGCTCCTCGAGCCGAATGCATATCCTAGGCCAGGGATCGGCGCGAAACCGGGCAGGCCCGCGATGGAACGCGTTTCCTCCCTATCCGCCATACCGTTAATCAGAGTCGGCTCGTTTTCTTTCACGCGCACGGTTTGCGACAACGTGCGATTCGAAAGGATGGGGATGCCGTTGACGCTCGTGCCGGAAAGCGCGCGAATCTCGAATTCCAGTTGCAGGGTTACCTCGCCGTCGGGATGAAGCGTGGGCGTAGCTTTGATCTTCAAGCCGAGGTCAATATACTCCGAGGCGGGATAAGGCTGTTGCGCAACTCCAGGCGCCACGCCGGAGGAAAACAGGCTCGCCGGACTCAGAACCACGGTGACGTCGCCCGCAGCCCCCGAGACATTATTGGTGATCGCCACATCAGGAAATCCTCCCGCCGCGAAGGTGTCTGCGACGATGGCGGTAGGGGTGGAACCGGTGGGACCGGCGGGAGGCTCGAAGGCTTGGCTGAACAGCCCTCCCGAAAGGCCCACAAAGACCCGGAACGTATTGGCTCCTCCGTTTGTCACCGCCATATCCGGGAGGCCATCCTGATTGAAGTCCGCGATGGCGACCCCGGTGGGAGACGCCCCGGTTTGCAGCAGCGGGGCTGGTCCAGGCGCAAAGCTGGCGTCCCCATTGTTGAGAAAAATGCTGACCGCGTCATCGGTTTGATTCACCACGGCAAGGTCCGGCTTTGCGTCGCGATTCAAATCGCCGGCGGCGATCGCCACCGGGCCATTGCCCGACGATATGGGCGAACCGGTAGCTTCAGAAAAGGCGCCGTCACCATGCCCCAAAAGAATGGCCACGTTGTTGGTGGTTTGATTTACGATGGCTAGGTCCTCGTTCCCATCCGAGTTAAAGTCATTCGTCACCATGGCCACCGGGCCTCGCTCGCTTGCGGTAAACGGCGTCAAAGTAAACTGCTTTTGTGCGGTCAAGGGAGCAGTGCTTGAGTCTGTGACCGCCACCGTAAAGGTGAAACTTGTCCCCGCGGTGGTGGCCACGGGAGCTCCCGTAATTTCGCCGGTCTTTGCGTTCAGGCTCAGGCCAGCAGGCAATGCCCCGGAGGAAAGGCCCCAGGTAAGCGGGACGGTTCCTCCGCTAACCGTCAGAATCTGGTGGTAAGGGGTCCCGACACTTCCGTTGGGAAGGCCGGCCGTGGAAATAGCAAACGCCGAAGGTGTCGTATTGATGGAGATGCTGAGCGCGGTGGTAACGGAATTCGGAGGGCTGGCGGAATCCGTGGCCTTCACGGTGATCGGCGAAGTTCCCGCGGCTGTGGGTGTGCCTGTGATGGCGCCGGTCGTGGGATTCAGAGTCAGGCCCGCCGGGAGCGTCCCGGTTGCAAGGGTCCAGGTGATTGCTCCGGTTCCTCCGGTTGATCGCAATGCGGCGGTGTAAGCGGCATTCAAGACGCCATCGGGCAGCGTCGTGGTGCTGATCATAAGTTGCCGCGCGAAAACAAAAGGAGAATTCGTCGCAGCCGTAAATTTGCCGGTGCCGTCACCAAGAAAAATGGAAATGGAGTCATCACCCTCGTTGGCCACAGCGAAATCCTGGTGACCATCGCCGTTGAAGTCTCCCGTGGTAATCGCAGTGGGGTTGAAGCCCACGCGAATCGAGACGGGTTTCTGAAACGTGCCATCGCAGTTGCTGAGGAGCACGTTCACGGCGTTCGCAAGCGGATCACTGGCGACCAGGTCATGGCATCCGCTGCCGGTGAATGTCGCCGAAGCGATTCCGGGAAGGGTCGCCGGCGCTGCGCTGCGCGGAGTTCCCAGCGTAATGGGAGAACCGGTGGCTTGCGAAAACGTGCCCTGATTGCCGTTCTGATTCAGCAGAACCGTAACCGAGTTGTCGATTTCGTTCACGACCGCCAGGTCAAGGAAACCGTTATTCAAAAAATCTGCGGTCACCAAAGCGACCGGGCCGGTCCCGGCGGGATAAGAAGTGCTGGGGAAGGGATTGCTCGCTCCGCCTGGATTGGGCGTAAAGGTTGGACTCCCCAGGCTGCCGGAAAGTAAGGAGAGCGTGACGGGAAAGCGCTCGCCCACGAAAAAAGTGGCTGGCTTGCCGTCTTGGGCGCGCAAAAGAACCTGGCGGCCGCTCTGGACCAGCGAGAGCGCCTCGGAGAAGTCGGCGGCGGCCGCCGGAAGAGTCAGGAGGAACGTGGATTTGCCGCCTCCGACCGCAACGAGCGGAGGAATCAGAGAACTGATGGACGTCGACCCCCCGGTGGCCGCGCCTCCAAAGATTCCCGCGAGAAGCGTTTCGAGCGCCGACAGATCGTTTGCCTGTCTCAATTGGTTGATCAGGTTGGTTGGAAGCATGATTAACCTTGCACTGGTGGGTGGCTCGATACCGAGTTTCGTCGCGGCGCTGCGATCGACCTCCAGCAGCTCGATCTCAAGCATCAATTCCCCGCGAGCCCTCTCGATCTGCTGAAGGAGCGCGCTGGCGAGAGCCAGCCGCTGCGGAGTAGCGCGCATAGTCATGCTGTGGCTGCGGGGGTCTAGATTCATGTGCAGGGAGCCCGTGATCTCGCGCAGGATGCGCAAAACCTCCGTAGCCTCCTCGGCGCTGACGGCGGAAGAAAGTGGAAAAGTCTGCTCCGCTTCCAAATCATATTCGCGGTGTTTTTCCGGCGTGTCCGCAGCCACAAACATCAGCGTAGCGTTCACCGGGCGCCAGAAGGTTTCCGTCTCCGCGGCGAGGACGGTAACGGCGTTCGTGAAATCCACATCGTTGAGGTTTAAGCGCACGTTCCTGATAATCAGATCGGGGTCGAAGGAGACGCGCAGGCCGAAAATTCCGGCCAGTTGCTCGTAAACGGTTCTGGTGTCCCCTCGCAAGTCGAGGTTGCGCTTCCCTGCCTGCGGTCTCAATCGGGGCAAGTCGGGAATTTCCGAGACAGCTTTTGGCTCGGTTTCATCTGCCATGCTTTTGATTTGCCGCAAGCGCTCCATGACGTCCGGGTTGCTGGGGTCAATCGCCAGCGCAGCGGCAAGATCTTCGGTTGCTTGCTCTAAGCGGCCGGCTATCGCATCCCGCTCCGCCTCATCCGCGTAAGACCGCACCAGCTTCGAGCGCAGCCCTGCGGCGCGCTCGGCAAAGGCGATCTCCTTAGGCGCATAGTGTGCGGCTTCCTCATAGGCGGCCAAGGCGTCTTCCAAGTGCCCGGCGGCTTCCGCTTTTTCACCCTGCTCGGCGGCTTTGCGCGCGCGCTTCGGGTCCGGCCGCACCCGCTCGGCTGGCGCTTGGGCAGCGGGAGGCTGCGATTGAGCGAAGGAGAGTTGTGAAAACAGAACTAGGCTCGAGAGCGTCAAGGACGAGGCTTGGCGAAGGGTGGCCATGTGCAAGAAACAGAATAACCTATTCCGCCCTGGCGGAAACCGGACCGAATTAGTCCGGTTGACCTGAAAGGTCCGGCTAAGGTAAACTCGGATTTGTAGTTGCAAGTTACTTACAACTGGACAGACTGGATCATCCGTGCTTTCCGCATTTCTTGTCGCGCTTCGCGAAGGGGTCGAAGCGGCCCTGGTCGTCGGCATCATCCTGGTCTATCTCTCCCGCACTGGCCGCACCCACCTGACGCGCTTCGTCTGGTATGGTGTCGCAGCGGCCGCTGCTCTGAGCCTGGCTGTGGCCGTGGGGCTGGAGCGCTGGCGCATCAGCGAAGACGGCATCGAGGGGCTGATGCTGCTGGTAGCCTCGGTCTTCGTTGTTACGATGATAGTATGGATGAACCGCGTTGCGCGCCACCTGCGAAAAGAAATTGAGGAAAAAGTAGAGTGCTACGTCGAGCGGCCGGGGAACGCCGCGGGGTGGGGGATCTTTCTCTTCGTCTTTCTTATGGTTCTGCGCGAAGGCGCAGAACTGGCGCTAATCCTGCGCGCCGTGCAGCTCTCGACAGCAGGCCTCGAGACCTGGATTGGGACCATCGCCGGGATCGGCGCGGCGGTTGCCGTCGGGCTGTTCTTTTTCAAGGGCACGCTGCGCATTCCGTTGCAGCGGTTTTTCGCCGCCACGAGCGTCATCCTGGTGCTCGTCGCGTTCCAGCTGGCGCTGACCGGCTTGCACGAATTGAGCGAAGCGCTCTGGCTGCCTTCCAGCAAGGCGGAGATGGCCATTCTTGGTCCCATCGTGCGCAACGACCTTTTCTTTTTCGTTTTCATTTTTGGCGCGGCGATCCTGCTGATTTTGCGGGAATGGCAGGCGGCTTCTCACGCCAAGGCCGCAGCGGGGTCCCTGAATGCCGCAGAAAAGCGCCTGCTCAAATCGCAGAACCGCCGCCAGCGCCGCTGGATGATTGCTGCGGCAACGGCGTCTCTGACGGTCATTCTCGTTTTGACCGCAGATTTCATTTACGCGCGAGCAAATTCCGCCGCGCCGGCGGCCCAGGCGATTGATCCCGTCGGCAGCATCGTGCGCGTGCCCGTGAGCCAAGCGCAGGACGGCGCCCTGCACCTTTTCACCGTGAACGCAGGGAGCCAATCGCTGCGGTTCATGATCATCAAAAAGCCCAATGGCTGGGGCGTGGCCCTGGATGCCTGCCGGATTTGCGGCGCGGAAGGCTACCGCCAGGACGGCCAGAACGTCGTCTGCCGCCACTGCGCTTCGGCGATTTTCATTCCCTCGATTGGCGATCAGGGAGGCTGCAATCCCATCGGCGTGCCCGCGCGCCTGGATGGAGGAGACATCGTGATCGACATTTCCGGGCTCGCCGAAAAGTCCAAGGAGATTCCCCGGTAGGCGCGAGTTAGCGCCTTCGATGGGCGACAACTAAATGCCATGTTCCTGAGACTCGTAGCCGATTCCTTCGGGCGGCGTCCGCGGCACAAGCTGCTGACCGGCGCGGCCCTGGCTCTCGGCATGGGCGTAGTTACGGCCGCGCTTGGTGTGGCGCTCGACGTCGGCGACCGCTTAGCCAAGGAATTCCGGAGCCTGGGCGCCAATCTGGTGGTCACGCCCACGGCCGATTCCCTGCCCCTCGAGATTGGCGGCGTGGACTATCGGCCGGTGAATGCGGGAGCCTACCTGCCCGAGGCCGACCTGCCAAAACTCAAGACCATTTTTTGGCACAACAACATCATGGGCTTTGCGCCCATCCTCGAGGTCCGGGGTGAGGCTCGGCCGTTTGTGCTGAACGATTCGGTTCATCAGCCCGGGAATTGGGTCGAGAACGTTCCTATCGTCGGGACGTGGGCAGACCATGCCGTTCCGTTGCCGGAGGGCGGAGAATTTCGCACCGGAGTTGCCAAGACGAACCCGTGGTGGCAAATCGCCGGCCGCTGGTTTTCCGAAGGTGCCAAGGAATGTGTGGTCGGAGCCGCATTCGCAAAGGAGCATCGCGTCCATATTGCCGACTCGGTTTCGTTGGCTAGTGGCGACGTGACGATCATTCCCGCCCCGCTCACAGTCACGGGGATACTCGCTTCCGGTGGTCCTGAGGAGGCCTCGATCGTGGTCCCGCTTTCCTACGCGCAATCGCTTGCGCGCAAGCCAGGAGAATACCGCAAGTTGTACGTCTCCGCTCTGACCAAGCCAGAAGACGCCTTTGCGCGCAAAGACCCCAAGAGCATGACGCCGGCCGAATTCGACCGCTGGTACTGCACGCCCTACATTTCTTCGATTGCTCTCCAAATCAGCGAGCAATTGCCGGGGACGGACGTACGCGTAATCAGGCGTGTTGCGGAAGGCGAAGGCCAGATTCTCACGCACGTGGTGATGCTGCTTTGGCTGGTCACTCTCGCGGCCATGCTCGCCGCGGCCTTGGCCGTGGGCGCTTGTTCGGCCGCTTCCGTGATCGAGCGGCAAGTGGAGATTGGCTTGATGAAGGCGCTGGGAGCGGGTTCCGCGACGGTTGCCTTCTTGCTCGCGGCGGAGCAGCTCCTGCTCGCGTTTGTGGGCGGAGGGATTGGTTACGCCCTGGGAATCGTTTTGGCGCGCCTGGTGGGTGAAAGGATCTTCGGCGCTGCGCCGGAGCCGACCCTGCTGGTTTTTCTGGTTGTGATTGGGATCGCGGCCACGGTGACGCTTCTCGGCAGCGCCATTCCCCTTCGACGCGCCTCGCGCATCGAGCCCGCGCCCATCTTGCGAGGCGAGTGATGACCGAACTTCGCGATACCAATCGAGCGATGTTCTGGCGTATCCTTCGGCGTCTGCTCGGAGCCAACCGCGGCCGGATGTTCGTCATGCTGCTCGCGCTCGGAGCCGGCGCTGCCGTCACCGCCGCTCTTCTTAATTTGCAAGTCGATGCCAAGCGCCGCCTTACCACCGAATTCCGCGCCTTCGGCCCAAACGTAGTGATCGTTCCGAAAGGTTCTTTGTCGTCAAGCTCCGCGACGCTGTCGCAGTCGATCATCCATTCCGTGCCCGCGAATGTTCCTAGCGGCCGCGTGACCGCAATGTCCGCTCTCTACATGGTCGCCAGCGTTTCGGTTCCTCCGCCCGGAAAATCTGCTTCTGCCGTTGTCGCGGGAATCTATCCGCTAGCGTTTATAACCGCTTATCCTTCGGCCCGTCCGAACCAAGCGGCCCCCTCCTCAGAAAACGTATGCGTTGCCGGAGTGCGGTTCGCAAAAGAAGTTGGCGTTGAGTCGCATGCAGAACTCGTTGTGGCCAGCGGCGACCGCCGCGAGTCGTGCCGTGTTGCCAGCTTTCGCCAGACCGGCGGACCGGAAGACAACCGTCTCGAGATCGACTTGCGAGCGGCACAGCGCTTGGCCGATCTGCCGGATCGTGTCAGCATGATCGAGTTAACCGTGCCAGGCACGCCCGCCGAAATCCAAAATTACATCGCCGATCTTCAGAGGCGAATCCCTGATGCAGAAGTGCGCCCCGTCCGGCAATTTACGGAAGGCGAAGCCAAAATTTACAACCGCATCAGCGGCCTGCTGACCGCCACCGTGGGCATCGTGCTGCTGTTGACCGCGCTGTGCGTCATGGCCGCTATGACCAACGTAGCCATTGAGCGCAGGATGGACGTTGGCTTGATGAAAGCCATTGGCGGGGCGACGCGGCGCGTCGTGCGGCTGTTCCTTGCGGAAGCGGCGCTGCTCGGCCTTGCCGGCGGGGTGATCGGCGCAGCGCTCGGGATTCTGCTCTCTATCGGTCTGGGCAAAGCCGTTTTTGGCGTGGCGGCGCGGCCGCGCCTGATTGTGTATCCTGTAGCTGTGGGTTTGACGGTGCTGGTGGCGATTCTGAGCGCCTTCCCGTTGCGGCGGCTGGCAAGCATCCGCCCGGCATCGGTGTTCCGAGGTGAAGCGTGAGTGTGGTTGCTCCGGTTCAATTGCAGCCGCGGGCTGCGGCGCAGCAGGTGGTCATCGACAATCTGATCAAGCAGTACGGCTCCTTGCGCGCGCTCAACGGCGTCAGCTTCGCAGTGAACGGCGGGGAATGGGTTGCTCTGATGGGGCCTTCCGGGTCGGGGAAAACCACGCTCATCAACATTCTCGGCGGGTTGGACACGCTGAGCAGCGGGCGCGTGATCGTCGACGGCGTGGATCTGGCGAAGCTCAGCGAAAACGACTTGGTTCGCTACCGTGCGGAAAAAGTGGGTTTCGTTTTCCAGCAATTTCATCTCGTGCCGTATCTCACGGCGCTGGAAAACGTGATGCTGGCTCAGTATTTTCACAGCGTCACGGACGAAAAAGAGGCCGAAGAGGCGCTGAAGCGCGTCGGTCTCGGCGACCGCCTGACGCATTTGCCAGCGCAGCTTTCCGGCGGCGAACAGCAGCGCGTGGCCATTGCGCGAGCATTAATCAACCAGCCGAAGCTCATTCTTGCCGACGAACCTACCGGCAATCTCGACGAAGCCAACGAACGAATCGTCATCGAAATCTTCCGCAAGCTGCACCATGCGGGTCACACCATCTTGATGGTCACGCACGACCCGGACATCGCGCGGCAAGCCGACCGCCGCATTGAACTCGCTCATGGCCACTTGCATTTTGACTCCGCGGTGCATGGCCCGAGCCAACCGCTTAACTGCCCCTTGGTGGACACGCCCGACTGCTGCCAGTCCGTCTGGACCGACGACGAAATTCGCTTCGACCACTTGCTGGAACAAATTTGGGTTTGCGGCGAGGAGGGGAAACCCGCGCAGCTGGAACGACTGCGCGCCACGGGGGCCTCGGGGAAACCTTCGACGGTGGCCGAAGAGTCTGCCTCCCGCGTTCTTTCGCGCATGGCGGATCTCGATTTGGTTGCGTTGCACGATGGGGAGGCGCAGCTTACTCCCGCGGGGAGCCAGCGGGCGCGCGACGTAGTGCGCCGCCATCGCTTGGCGGAACGTTTGTTCAAAGACACTTTTGCCGTCGACGAAACCGAAGCGCGCACTCAGGCATGCCGGTTCGAACACATCATCAGCCCCGAGCTTGACGCGCGCATTTGCACGTTTCTCGGGCATCCCAAGACCTGTCCGCACGGCAACCCCATTCCACCAGGCGATTGCTGCGACGGTAAGCGCAAGTCTTGACCGGTGAATCGGCGAAACCCAAGATTTTGGTCACGAACGAAGAACTGGCCAGGGTAAGCTTCCACCATGCCCACTCCCCTCGATCCACGAAAAAAGCCGACCAGCGTAAAGATTCACGTGTCGAGCGGCGCTGGCGTGGACATCACCTGGGCCGACGGCCACTCGAGTCACTACGATTTCGCCTATTTGCGCGATGAATGTCCCTGCGCCACCTGCAGTGACGAGCGCGGCAAGAAAGAAGCCTTCCAGTCTGCCGCACCGGGAATAGCCGCTTCGCCCGTGCTGCCCATGTACAAGCCCAAGACGCGCGCCAAAGCCGCGACGCAGGTAGGCAACTACGCCATTCAAATTACCTTTACCGACGGTCATTCCACAGGCATCTACGCCTACGACCATCTCCGCAGCATCTGCCCTTGTGCCGAATGTGCGAAAGCCTTCCGGGCCGCGATCGGTTAGGCTTCTCCAGCGAAGGCACCTTGCTGGTTCTCGATGTGCGCGCAAGCAAACCGATTTCGCGGTTTCCAAGCGATTGGCATCTTCCTGTTCTTTGGCGCGGCCATGGCCTCTCTTGCTGGTGCGACACTGATTTGGCGCAGGCCCTTTCTCGATGGTCTATGGGCATCGAACGCACGGGCCTACCACCGGCTCGCACCCTTCGGGAGCGCCGCGGGCGCGGGCTTCTTGGTGCTTGGCGCAGCTCTGGTGATCGCGGGTCGAGGCTGGTTCCTTCGCCGGTTCTGGGGATGGGGTCTGGCAGCTGCCCTTTGTGGCGACCCAGACCGTGGGAAGCGTGGTGAACGCCATCCTGGGCGATTTCTGGGAGGGGGCAACCGGGTCGATTCTTGCGGGCGCGATACTCTATTTTCTTTTGCGTCCGCCAGTGCGAACTGCTTTCCGCAGGAGGGCTTCTCCAGAGCGCGCAATAGTCTGAGCTTGTATCTTTACCTGATTCATTTGAGTCGGGAATCCTCGGGAATCTCCCCACGGGTATGGGGGTATTTCGCTCGCTAGACTTCACGCCCAAAAAATGCGAGCATTTTACCCTGCAAGCTAGCAAAATCCACACATGAGCAGCATCGCCAATAACCCTGCTGCCGCAGGCGGCCGGGGCAATGGAATTCCGCGCGTTATTGTTGCCACTACAGCTCTGCTCACGTTCATTTCGTTCTGGCGTGCCGCAGCGATCGTTCTAAACGACTTGGCATCCTCTGCATACTACGCAGGCGGTGAAGCGGAAGGCTACATCGGCAAGACCGCACCGTGGTTCATCCTGGCCATTATGTTGTTTTCGTACGCCGTGCGGGCGGTCTACGTGGAAAGCTGCAGCATGTTCGTGCGCGGTGGTGTGTATCGCGCCGTCAAGCAGTCCCTCGGCGGAACGCTGGCGAAATTCAGCGTGTCCGCGCTGATGTTTGACTACATTCTGACCGGCCCAATCAGCGGTGTGGCGGCCGGCCGGTATCTTGCGGGGCTGACTAGCGAGCTTTTGCAGTATTTCCATCTAACCGGCCCGCTGTCTTCAGGAGAAGTCGGTCTCGTTGCCGCTAGTTTTGCCGTCGCCGTCACGATTTACTTCTGGTGGGAGAACACAAAAGGAATTCCGGAGTCCAGCGAAAAAGCTCTGCATATCATGAAGCTCGTCACCGTGATGGTGGTGATCCTGATTGCCTGGTGTTTGTACACCATTTCGCTCCGACATACCACGCTGCCCCCCCTGCCCCATCTCAAAAACTTGAAGCTCGGGCCCAATGCCATGGGATGGCTCTATGGCGTGCACTTCGCAAACCTTGCCGGGATCATTGCCATCTTCATCGGCCTCGGCCATTCCGTGCTGGCGATGAGCGGCGAGGAATCGCTCGCGCAGGTTTATCGCGAAATCGAAAGTCCCAAGCTTCCGAATCTGAAGAAGGCCGGGCTGGTGATCTTCATTTACAGTCTGGTTTTCACGTCGCTGGTCTCGTTTTTTGCGGTAATGATCATTCCCGACGATGTCCGTCAAGGTTTCCTCGAAAATCTCATAGGCGGACTAGCCATGAATTTGCAGGGGCCGTTTTTGGCACGGCTCATCTTTCATGGCTTTGTCGTCGTCGTGGGCACCTTTATTCTGGCCGGAGCCGTGAACACGGCGATTGTGGGCTCAAACGGCGTCCTGAATCGCGTTTCTGAAGACGGCGTGCTTAGCGAATGGTTCCGACAGCCGCACAAGCGCTTCGGAACAAGCTATCGAATCATCAATACTGTCGTGGGCCTGCAAATCATCACCATCATCATCAGCCACGGTGACGTTACTTTCCTTGCGAACCTCTACGCCTTTGGAGTGATCTGGAGTTTTGCGATGAACGGCCTGGCAGTATTCGTCCTGCGCTATACCAGCCCGGGCCACCGTGAATTCCAAGTTCCTCTGAATTTTAGTTTCCGCGGTATACAAATCCCCGTCGGACTCGGCTTAATCACACTCACTCTGTTTTTGATGGCTGTAGTGAACCTGTTCACCAAGCCGATTGCAACCATGGCAGGGGGCGCGTTTTCCATTCTCTTGTACATGGTGTTTACGATTTCCGAGCGGCGCGCCAAAAGGGCTGGGGCTGCCCATGTTGAGATGGACCAGTTCAACCTTGAAGTGGAAGCAGAACTTACGCCGGAGGCCGTCGGCGTTCGTCCGGGCAATATTCTCGTTCCTGTCAGCAACATTCATGCGATGTATCACCTCGGTAACGTACTCGACCGGGTTAAACCGGGCCGCCGCGACGTCGTCGTGTTGCACGTGCGCTTGTTGCGCCGTGCGGCCTCCGGGGAATACGAACTCGAAGCCGAACAGCTGTTTGGCGGCATCGAGCAACAGCTTTTCTCCCGGGCGCTGGCCATGGCCGAGAAGCGCGGCAAATCCATCCGCTTGGCGATCGTTGCGGCAAATGATCTCTCCGAAGGCATTCTTCGCGCCGCTACGTCGTTGCAATCCAGCACGATTGTCCTGGGCCGTTCTTCAAGAGAGAGCACGGAAGAGCAGGCGCGTTTGATCGGCGAAGCCTGGGAAAAGCTGGGCGATTCCAAGCCCCAGTTCAACCTCGAAATCCACATGCCCAACGGGGACAAGCTTTACAAAGTGCTCGGTCCCCATGCCCCGAACCTCACCGCCAACGAAATCAACCTACTCCATCGTCTGTGGCTGCGCTTCAGCGATTCCGTTTCGCCCCTCGAGTTGCACCACCATGATGTTGTCCATTTCGCTTTGGAGGAAGTCCAGAAGGAATTGGAAGACGGGGCCGAGGATGGCGTTGTCAACCGCTTGCGCGTGCATCTCGATGCGAATCAGAAAAAACGCAAGGGATCCTGTTAAACCGCGGAGTTGCCGTTCCTTTTTTCCATCTCCTGCTCTAAACCAGTTGCGCGGTACAGTCCCCGCAGCGCTTTGCCGCGATGGGAATGGTCATCGCACATTGCGGGCATTCTTTGGTGGTCGGCACCGCCGCAGGAGCAGGTTTCTTGGTCCAGCGATTCACCTGCTGAACCACAAGGAACACTGTGAAAGCAACGATTAGAAAGTTGATTACAGTGTTCAGAAAAATGCCGTAGTTCACCTTGGCTGCATGCGCATTTCTTGCGGCTTCCAGCGATTCATAGGTCTTTCCGTCCAGGCTGAGGAAAAACTCCGAAAAATTGATCTTTCCGATCAGTTGCCCGAGCGGCGGCATGATTACGTCTTCCACCAGCGACGAAACGATTTTGCCGAACGCCGCGCCGATGATGATGCCGACAGCCATGTCCATTACAAATTCTTTGAATTCCTTGAGCACGGTCTTTCTCCTTTTTGCTTCGATGAAGGCGAAGGACGGCCCCGTCCCGATTCGCTTGGCCGCGTCCGGGCGGCTCGTCTTTGAGCGCGGATTACGTCCAAGGAGAGAAAAAATAGAGAGGCATCGTAACAAAAGAACAAAAGAGGCCGCCAGAGCAAGAGCTACAATGCGCCTCGCCGATGATCGGGTCGCGAGGAGATTCGCATCTACTTCGACGCTGGGAGCTGGCTCACGACTCTGCCTCCCTGGTCGAGAAACTGAATGCTCGGTGAACCGTCGGCCGCCACCTTGATGACCAGCCGGTCTCGCCCTTGTGGGTCTCTCATCTTCAGCACGGCGGATGTGTCTGCCGCGCGGCCCAGCACCACCCGGTTGGCGTCTCCCGGATGGGTTTTCATAAATTTCTTCCACTCCGCCTGCCGCTGCTCCGCGGGCAGCGCATCGATCCTTGTCTTCGCATCGAATGCGTCCATGACGGAATAGTCGCCGCGGTCCGAGAAGTTGATCACCGAGTAGTGCTCTCCGCCCTCCTGCCCGGCATCCAGCGAAAAAACCTGGTCCTGCATGTACTGATCGAAACTCAGGTGTCCGTTGTTCTGAATTTTCCCGTTCTTGTCCTTCCAACCATCGAAGGTCAGGCCGCCCATTTCCGTTTCCGTCCCTTCCTCATTCAGGAAGAGCAACCCAGTATCGTGCCGGTCCGGCCGCGCAATTTCCTTTCCGTTGACGAACGAACCCGGAACTTTGCCTTATCGGAAATGACCAGCCGTAGCGTGCCGTCCGGTTCGACGACGTTGATCCGGTGCACGTTGACTTCATCAAACGCGGTCTTGTGTGACTCGGCAAATCCGCCAAACACGGTAATCGCCAAGGCCGCCGTCAGCACCCCCGCATACATCTCCAGAAACCGCTCCCGCGACGCAAACTTCATCGTTCCTGCTCGGTCACTCCTTCGCTCCGCCGGCTACCCAGGCCATCCCGTCCACTCCCGGCGTCAGCTCGATCGGTTTTTCCAGTTCCCAAGTGTGCAAATCCAGTACGTCAATTTTCCCTGCGCCCGTGCCGCTCAAATACGCGATGTCGCCCCCAGGGCGAATCAAAATCTCCGACGCTCCGTCCGAGATTTTCAGCCTGCGCGCAATTTTCATGGACTCTAGGTCCATCACATACGCATTGCCCCCGCGGTCCAGTGTCACCAGCCAGCGCCCGTCCGGCGTCGGCTCCGACGCATACACCGAGGTCGGCACCTCAATCCAATTCGCAATTTTGTTCGTTGCCGTGTCGATCACGGCAATCCGCGGAGCGTCCTGATCGTGCGTAAACACCCGCTTGCCATCCGGCGAAATCGAAATCCGCTGCACCATCTTCGCCACCGGAATCGTCGTAATCAGGTTGCGCTTCGCCAGGCCCAGCACGCTCACGCTACCCGCGCCCACGTTGGCCGTATAAGCCCGGCGCCCGTCCGGCGAGATCACCAGCATGTGCGACTCTTGCTGCCCCGTGGGAATCTCTGCCACAACTTTCCGGGTGTTCGGGTCCAGCACATCTACCGCATTTCCGAGTTCCGCGGTCACATACAGCATTCCATCCGGTCCCCATTCCGCGCGATGTGGCCGCAGCGGCTTCCCCAAATCAATGGTCGCCGCGAGCTTTCTCGCCTGCAGATCCACCACATCAATCGTGCTTCCATCTGTCCCCGGCCTTCCGACACCGGAATTTCCGTAAATCGGCACATACGCAAATCGCCCGTCCTTCGAAACCATCACTTCGTGACCGTTCACTCCAACCACTACTTTCGCGAGCTCCCGCCGCGCGTCGGGATCCACGACGAGCACGGTATGCTCCTTTTGATTCGTCACCACGAGTAGCCCTTTTCCCACGGGATTGGCATCCGCATTGCCAAGCACCCAGGTACTCCCTAGCGTTAGTGAAACAACGACCAGCATCATCCTTGCGAACATAAAGCACCTCAACAAGTAGTCTCTCCCAATCGCCCCATTGTTCGTTTCCCAGAGAAGCGGGAAATCTGCTTTCTCTGCAACCTGCCCTTACCCATGTCGGCCGTAAAGCCTTGGCGTTTTTAGGCCGAGGATATGAGGCCCCTCTTTCTTTTCCTTCCGAACTGCTCTGTATTTCTGTCCGAACGACCTATGGGCGGGCAGCCCAAAAGTAAAGCCTCTTCGTGGTCCTCCTCTGAAGTAGGGCGGTTGTGGGAGGAACCCAGCGAAGCCGTCTCGGGAAAACAAACCGAGAGGCCGTAGGAATCCTCGCCGCTTGCGGCGGGGAGGATGTCAATGCCTCTAGCAACGTTTTCGCCGTTCTTTTTGTCCGAGCGTTTCTTTGGACGCCACTTTCTTCTTTCGCGTCGTCAAAATTCGCGCTTCGGGCATTGCGCTTCCTCCCTTCGCAATCGCCTGGCGCACTTTCGTCGAGAGCTTTGCCAAAACCATTTCATAGGATTCTCGGAGCAGGTCCGCCAATTCCTCGCGTCGCAGTGCTTCTCGCGTTTGCAGCGCCACCCACTGCGCCCGCGCCAGGTACGGCGCCGGAACAATGTCTTGCCGCTCCGTCAATTCCGCAAATTTCTCCGGCGAAGCTTTGAACGACAGCCACACCGGGGCCGGCTCGAGCGGCGTCACCGCGTACATTCTTCCGCCCACCTTAAACAGGAGGTCGCAGCTCCACTGAATCTGCTCGGTGGTTCCTGGAAACGACAGGCACAACTCGCGCAACCATTCCGCGTCCATCCGCCGAGTCTATGTCAGAACGCGTTCCGCCTCAATCCATTCCCATGGGCAATTCCCCTTTCTCGAAGTCTCCCGTCGCTTTTCCACCCCCTAGCCTTCCGCTCCTGTGGCATAACGCCCTTCCATCGCGGCTTTTCCCCCACTCCACGCTCGCGCCTGTTTCTCCTCACATAATATCTGCTGTCGCATGAATTGCTTACGCGCCGATCCCATTGGCCAGTCACCTGCACCGATGCCATTCGGGAGCCGCGGGTGCCGGGGTCCGTCCTCCACCCTTTCGAGTGGCATTGATTCCAGGCAGCGCCCCGGCTTACTCCGCTTGAGGGGAATGCCTATGAGACCATATCGAGATATCGCTACCGTCGCGGCCCTGCAAGTTGTCTGTTTCTCGGTCCTCGCCCATTTCGAACCGCAATTCTTCCTGCTTCATCTCTACCAGACCATCATTTATGTGGCGCTCCTGATCCTGTTGTTTTACATGGAGGATCGCTGGGCTTTCATGATTGGCATGCTGGCGCCAGTAGCATGGTTGGGCATGGTGTTTGCTACTGGCCTGCTCGGCGGTGCAACGCGCCAGGCTCTGCGTTTCATGCGCGGTCAGGCCGTGACCAACGACGTCAGCTTCATCGCTGCCGTTTCTGCCGTCCTCTCCGTCCTCATGATCGTTTTCTGCGCGCGGCATTGGAAGCGCGAATACGCCGGCCTTGGCAAAACCGCCGTCACGTTCGGGATTAGCGTCTGCGTCGTGGCGGTTTACTATGGAATCCTGGCGATTTGGTTTTGGAACATGATTCCAACCCAGCTCGCTAATGGATAAATCGAAGGAAACATTCGATTTAGGCAAAAAAGGCCGGAGGAATTTCCTCCGGCCTTTTGCTTTTCTTTTCTACCGATCTTTTGCGGTCTTACCAGGTGTAAAGGAGGCCCGCTTCGATCCGCGCGTTATTCTGCTGGGCGCCGCCGAAGTGCGTGTACAGATACTCCACCTGAATCACGCGAAGCGAGAACCGGTCGTTGTATTTGTAATCCATGCCGCCTCCCAGGGTCATGGCAAAGCTGTTCGCGGTGCCCCCGTTGGTCCCCAAGTGTTGTCCTCCAAAGAGCGCCTGGCCGAAGGGGTTCCACTTGCCGTAATTCCGGTACGTTATCCTCGGCCCGAACAGGTAATTGATGTCATGGGCGCTTACACCGGACGGCAGCCCGCTCACTCTGCAAATGCCAAAGTCGCCCACGCCGCCCAGCCAATCGTTCAGGTTATAGGCCAGGTTCAGGCCGAGGCCGTGACACCCGCTTCCCCCGGGGTTGAGGTGCTCGTATTCGTAACCTGCAAAGAACTCCGTCTTGGGTGCCCGCTGGGCAAAAGTCGCACCTGCCGCAAAGAGCATAAGTATCCACGCAATCAATAAGTTACGCATTATCCCTCCAAGTTTGGTTTGCCTTGGGTAACCCCACTTGCGTCTATCGATCTACTAATGCCCCGGGGCGCCCGAGCCACACGAGAAGGGAAGCACGCCCCGTGTTTCTACTGCTTGCCAACCGGGCGGGAGGGCGGGACCCGGTCGCGAACCAGCTTACACCAATTCCTGCCCTGCCGCAGCCCTATGTGGGTGTGTCGATTGTTCCACAGCCGCGCCGCCGTTCGGGTCAGGAAGCAAGGTCGGCCCTGAGACTCTCTTTCGCCCCACGGTGTACCTATTCACCGCTCCGTAATGCAAGATGGCTGAGATCCAGAACGAGAGGACCCCGCTCGGGATGAGAGTCGAATACCAGAGATGGCTCCCCGCAAGGCAAGATGGGAGCCTCACCGGGTTCCTATCTCTGACCAACAACGCAGAGCCTGCAACTCACGACTTCCGCTTCACGCCTTCCAGGCCGCGATCCGCAATCTCCTATAGTCCAGCACCCAGCTGCCGTCGTGAAATTGCTCGCTCCGGCACTGCCGCTCCACTTCGCGAATCCATCGCTGCGCCTTCGCTTCGCCCATCTTGTCGACGAAGGTCTGCCGGAACACGCGAATCCAGTTCTCCAGCCCGCTCTCGCCCTGTTCGAGCACCGTGGGCCGGTCGAAGAGCGACGCTTCCCGCACCTCCAAGCCGTGCTTCTCGAGCAATCCCGCATATTCCGCCACGCTCGGGTAAAACCACGGACTCACTCCCGCGGGTGGCCGCATGCCCAGTGCCGCGAACGCCCTTTGAAATCCCCTCACCAGCTTTTGAATGTTGCCCTTGCCGCCGAACTCGGCTACGAACCGTCCGCCGGGCTTCAGTACCTGCGCTACTCCGGCGATCACTTCCTCCGCCTCCGGAATCCAGTGCAGCACCGCGTTGGAAAACACCGCATCAAATCCTAGCCAGCCAACTTCCGGAGCTTCCTCAACCAGATCCGCCTTGTCAATCTTGCCTGCTCCGTCCACCTTGCTGGCTGTGCCGGCCCAGCTGCGCGCAGCTACTTGCCCCAACTTGACTCGCAACTCTCTTGCGTCCACCACCTCAAATTGCAGCGCCGGAAATTTCCTTTTTGCTTGGGTAATCATCTCCTCCGACCGGTCCACTCCCAGCACTTCCGCGCCTCTCGTTGCTATTTCCGCCGTCAACGCCCCCGTCCCGCAGCCCAAATCCAGGATGCGTTCGCTCGGCTTCGGCGCCAGCAGCTCCACCAAGCCCTTCGCCCTCTCGTACACGAAGGCATGCTTCGCGTCATACTCCGCTGCATTCCACTGATTTGTCATAGCCCTACCCCGACTCACTCGCTCAGGCGTATAGAACGGCAAGGTCATGTTTGTGCGCGCAGCAATGTGCATTTACTCCTGGATGAGCCACAACGGGCGATTTGCAACTTCAAGCCGCTTCCTCCAGAAATCTGCAACTTGACATTGCTATTATCCGTGCTTCTCGGGAGATTTTGCACGCTGAGAGTGTTCGCTTCACGAAAGGGCAAGGGGTTCTAGCTGCTGGAGGTAAGTTCCTTCAGCAGGGCTTTGCCTTTGCGGAACCAGGGGCGTTCGCGGCGCTGCATATAGCGCGGCAAGGTGCGTGTTTTCGCGAGGATTTTTTGCGCCCATTCGCGAGCTTCGTCGCGGCGGTTGGCGGTCTTCAGGAAGCTGGCGTAGTTGTAGAGCGTTTCGGGCGTGGTAGAGATTTGCGTCGCTTCGGCGAATAACGGCTCGGCGCGCTGCAAATCGCCGGTGCGCGCGTAGGCGTCCGCCAGCAATCCCGCGGCGCGATAGTAGTCGAATTTGCGATCGGCCGCGACCACGCGTTCGAGGTCAGGAATCGCCGCTGCGAAATCGTTCATCGCCAGCGAACACAGCGCGCGCGAATAAAACGTGTAGATGGAATCGCTGCGTGCCGCAATCGCGTTGGTGAAGGCTTCGCGCCCCTTCCCGTACTGGCCTTGATCTTTGTAGAGTTCGCCCAGCTCCTCGTAATTCGCGGCGGAAGGATTATCGAGGATATCGGTTTCGACCTTTTGGATGCGCGACCGGCGGCCGAATCCTTGCATGGTGTCGCGAAGGAGCCCGAGGTCAGGAAGTATTTCCACAAGGATATACACGCTGGCGCCCAGGAATCCGCCGAAGAAAATAATGAAGAACCAATAGCTCTCCGGGCGGCGCCGCAGGAAGTGCAGAATCGCCAGAATCTGCAAAAGAAAGCCCCAAGATGGAAAAAGATGTCTCAGCTCAGACATGGACGACCCGTTAAGGGAACAGCATCGCTTGCTTTTCCGCGACGGTCAAATGGAACGTCGCCCCGTTTCATGCGAGTTACTGCCTGGTTGCCACGCCGGCCCTGCGACTCCGCTTATGGTAAGCGATCAACCGGCCGGTCGCGGCGTCGTCGCGGCTCCCCGGCCGCGGCTCGCCATGTGGCGTCCTGTTATGATGGTTTGGCGTGAATCCACTCCAGACGTTAAGCCTTGCGCTCGGCGCCGGATTTTCTTCCGGGCTGAATCTGTACGCAACGGTGGCGACGCTCGGGCTTCTCGAGCGCTTTGGCGTCATCCATCTCCCCGCGTCGCTGCGGGTGCTCACCCATTCCTGGGTCATCGGAATTGCGGTTGTGCTGTATCTCATCGAATTTTTCGCGGACAAGATTCCTTACGTCGACACGATTTGGGACTTTGTCCATACGTTTATCCGGCCGCCTGCGGCGGCGCTGCTCGCCTACGCCGCCGTCAGTGGCTCGGACGCGGAGTGGCGCTGGGGAGCGGCGCTGCTTGCCGGCGGCGTAGCGCTCACGTCGCACGGAGCCAAGGCGACCACGCGCGCCGCTGTCAATACAAGCCCCGAGCCGCTGAGCAATTGGACCTTGAGTTTGGGAGAGGATGTAATGGCGGTTTGGCTGTCGTGGATGGCCAGCTTGCATCCGGCGGCCACAACGATTGTTGTCTTTCTGCTCCTGGGGCTGTGCGCGTATTTGCTCTACCGGCTTTTCCGCTTTGCTCGGCGAGCCGTCCGCCGCACGCCCGACACTTATTTCAAGTAAAGCGCGAGCCAATCGAAGAACGTTTTGTACCAGAACTGGGCATTTTGCGGCTTAAGAATCCAGTGTCCTTCATCGGGGAAAACCACGAGCTTGGACGGGACGTCCTGGCGCTGGAGCGCATTGAAAAATTCCAGTGATTGCGTGTAAGGGACACGATAGTCGCGCTCACCGCAGATGACGAGCGTAGGCGTTTTGAATTTGCCGAGTTCGCCGGCGTAGCTGGCCGGCGCCCACTTGTGGTAGCTCTCTGGATTCGACCACGGCGTGCCCTGCATGTCGTGCTCTTCGAACCACAATTCATCGGTCGCGTACATGGCGACTTTGTCGTAGACGCCCGCGTGGCTGATGACGGCCTTGAAGCGCCCGTTGTGCGTGGCGATCCAGTCGGCCATGTAGCCGCCATAAGAGCCGCCGGCGGCGGCCATGCGTGTGCCGTCGATGAAGGGATATTTCTTCAGCGCGTAATCGACACCTTCCATCACGTCGAGGTACGCTTTTCCGCCCCAGTCGTTGGTGATTTCGTCGGTGAATTTCTGACCGTAACCGGTCGAGCCTCGGCGGTTGATCATCAGCGTGACATAGCCTGGCGCGGAAAACACCTCCTCGTTCCACCGGTAGCCCCAGGAGTTCGACCACATGGTTTGCGGGCCGCCGTGGAGCAGCACGAGAAGAGGATATTTCTTCGCAGGGTCGAATTTCGGCGGGCGAATCAACATGGCCTGTACTCTCGTGCCTGCGGCACCATCGAACCAAAAGGTTTCCTGAGGGTTCATTTCGAGTGTGGCGAGCATCGCATCGTTGTGGTGAGTGAGCTGGCGAACGTTGGAGCCGTCACCCGAGGCCGTGAACACTTCGCCAGGCATTGTCAGGCTGGTACGTTCGAACGCCATAGTTTTTCCTGTGCCGCTCAAGGAAAACGAGGCGTTGTACGTATCGGCAAGGGTTTTTTTCAGTTCCGCCCCGGGACGCGCGGCCATTTCGTACAACAGCTTTTGCGTTTCGTTTTCCGCGGTGAAGTAGATGGACTTGCTGTCCGCGGACCATGCGAGTTCGTCCGCGCTGCGGTCGAAACCCTCGGTCAGATTCTCGTTTTTTTCCGTCTGGCGGTCGTAGAGCATCACCCGCCAGCGGTCCGATTCATATTCGGGCTTGAGCTGTGAGTGATACGCGATGTATTTTCCGTCCGGCGAATAGACGGGCTCGCCGTCGAATCCCTGCTCCGTGGTGATGCGTTTGATGTCGCCTCCGGCCACCGGCACCGTGAACAAATCGCCGTTGGTGCTGATGGCTTCCATCTTGTCGGTGACGGCGGTGAAACAAATTTCCTTGCTGTCGGGAGAGAAGTTGATATCGCCTGGACCGCCGCGTTCGTCCGGAGGAACGTCGAAATCCGCGCCGGAGGTAAGATCGCGCGGAGCCGCGCTGCCATCGGCAGGAAGGACAAACAAGTGGCTGCGCGTGCCCTCGTTCCAGTGGGTCCAGTGGCGGTAAAGAAGGTGCTCGGCGACGTGGGCCTTCACTTGGTTCTTTTCTTTTTCTTCATCGCGCTTTTTGTTGCAGTCGTCGTCTTTGCAGTCGGGATATACCGAAGAGGTAAACGCAATCGTTTTCCCGTTGGGAGACCACTTCACGAGACCCGCGCCGGTCGATAATTTCGTGAGGCGCTGGGCTTCGCCGCCTTCGAGCCCGAGCAAATACACCTGGGCTTCGCCGCTGCGGGAGGAGAGAAAGGCAATGGTGTTTCCGTCGGGCGACCATACGGGCGAGGAGTCATGCCCGCTCCGCGTGAGCTGCGTGGGCGCTCCGCCCGAGGTGGAAACCATCCAAATGTTGCTGACGTTGCGGTTAGACTCCATGTCAGGCGTGGCCACGGTATAGGCGACCCATTTTCCGTCGGGCGAGATTTGCGGCGCGGAGACGCGATGCATTTTGATCATATCGTCGAAAGTGATGGGATGCTTCGCGGCCTCCTGCGCGCTACTTGCGAATCCGCAAGCCAATGTCAAGGCGCCCGCGAGAGCGCTCCGCAGCAAGAGGCCTTTCATTTGGTTTCTCCTGAAGTTGCCAGGTGAAGATGCTTGCAAAACTCTGGATGATGTCACGTTTCCGGGACGAATCCAATAGCCTGATTCCGCACCGCGAGCCAATTGACGAAGGCGAGGCCCGTGGTGACGGCGATCACGAGGAACTCTTGACGATGCATGCGGGTAACCAGGACCGCGCAAAAAGCAAGCGCGAGCACGGAGAAGAAAATTCCGCAAGGAAGGCGGAAAGCATCGGCGAGCGGATTTTTCTTACGCAGCACCGGCAAAGCGGCGGCGACCGAGCCGTAGACGAAAAGGCGGGCGACGCTGGAGAGCAGCGCGTTCCAGCGAAAATCGCCTGCGATGGAAAATATCAAAAGCAGCACGGCAAAAATCATGATCGAGACATGCGGGGTTCGAAAACGGGGATGGATGCTGCCGAAGAAAGCCGGGAAATCGCCGCGCTCGCCCATGGCAAAAGTGACACGCGGGGTGTGCAGGACGTTGGCGCTGAGATATCCGTACGCTGAAATGAGCGTGCCAGCCGCAACGATGCGCACGGCCCAATACGGCAAGAAGCCGCGGGCGGAATCCACAACGGGAGCGGCGGATCGGCCGGCATTGGGAATCGTGTGAATGACCAGATATTGCACGGCGATGTAGAGCAGCGTGGTTGCGCCAATCGCCACGAAGAGCGCGAAGGGAATGTCTTTGCGAGCGTTGCGCGTTTCGCCGGAAGCGATGAGCGCGGCTTCGAAGCCGCCGTACGAATACATCATCAAGAGCAGAGCTTCGAACCAGTCCGCGTAAGTGGCGGCAGTCGATGTGGGGTGCAGGCGAATGTCCGGATGGAAGGCCAATGCCAGCAGACCGGCGATGACAAAGAAGGCCAGCAGGCTGAGTTTGCTGACCGTGAAAATGTTGCTGAGCTGTTTGCCTCCGCCGACGCCGCAATAGTTCACCGCGGCGAGGAATGCGATGAGAGCCGTAAGAATAGCCACCCGCGTAAAGGGTGTGGTTGCGGCAGGGAAGAATTCCGCGAGATAGGTGATGAAGAGGTTGGCTACCGCGGAAACGGCGGCGATGCGCGTGAGCCAGGTCAACCAGCCGTTTTGAATCGCAAGAAAGCGTCCGAAGGCAACTCGTGTGTAGAGATACGGCCCGCCGGTTTCCTGGAATTGAGAAGCGACTTCGGCCATGCACGCGGCGATGACCGCAATGATCGCAAAGGCCAGGAAGAACCCAACCGGACTAAGGCAGCCGAGACGAGCCGCGATCAGCGCAGGCAAGCCAAAAATGCTCGCGCCCACCATGGTGTTGACCATGAGCGCGGCCAGGCTCCAGCGGCCGATGGTTCGAACGAGTCCGGTTTGGGGCTCCGCCAAGTGCGATTCCGCCTGTCTTTAATCAAGAGACTTTTCGGCGCCAATGTAAGGCTGCGCAAGGCTAGCACAAGATTTCGCGTGGGACACTCTCCGGAGCATTTGTGTAATTCCGGGACAGCTGGGTGGAGATCGTTCAGCCGCAGAGAACGCCGTCTCGGCCAACACGGCCTAGGCTAGCCATGCAAGCGAGTCTGCTACAATCTTTTCCCGGACAAGGCATGCCGACGAGCGGACTGTTTTCCCGAAATCTCAAAAAGGCGTTTCCCCTGGCGATACGCGGGGAAGGCTGCTGGATTGTGGACGAAAGCGGCCGCCGGTTTCTGGACGCCGCGGGCCAGGCTGCGGTGGTGAGCATCGGCCACGGCGTTGCGGAAATCGGGCACGCGATGGCGGAACAAGCCGCGCAAATCGCGTTCGCGCACACTTCGCAATTCCATACGGAGCCCGCGGAGAAACTCGCGGCGCGGCTGCTCGCGCTGGCGCCGGTGAATTTTCGCAACGGCGGGCGCGTTTATTTCACTTCGGGCGGTTCGGAGGCGACGGAAACAGCTATCAAATTGGTGCGCCAGTATCATGTGGAAACCAGCCACCCGGAGCGCTACCGCGTGGTGTCGCGGCGGCAGAGCTATCATGGGAGCACGCTCGGGGCGATGAGCGTCAGCGGAAATGTGGCGCGGCGCGCGCCCTATGCTCCGCTGATTGCCGAGTGGGGACACATCGCTCCCTGTTTCTGCTATCACTGCCCGTTCGGGAAGACCTTTCCGGAATGCGAGATAGCGTGCGCAGAGGAGCTTGAGACGTTTGTACGCGAGCATCAGACAGAGATAGCAGCGGCATTTATTTTCGAGCCGGTGGTTGGCGCGACGCTTGGCGCTGCGGTTCCTCCCGAAGGTTATGCCCGCCGGATCGCGGAGACCTGCCACAAGAGCGGCATCTTGTTGATCGCAGATGAAATCATGACGGGAATGGGCCGCACCGGCAAACCTTTTGCGGTGCAACATTGGGGGATCGAGCCGGACATCATTTTGGTAGGCAAGGGTGTCGCCAGCGGATATGCGCCGCTTGGCGGTGTCCTCGCCTCGGCGCGCGTGGTGGAAGCGATCGGAGCGGGGTCGGGCGCGTTCATGCACGGCTTTACCTACCAGGCGCATCCCGTGTGCACGACGGCGGGCAACGCGGTCCTGGATTATCTGGAAGGGCATAGGCTTTTTGAACGCGTGAACCCAGCGGGGAAAAATTTGCGCGCAGCCCTTGCTCCGCTCGAAAAACACCCGCACGTCGGGGATATTCGAGGGCTCGGATTGCTGCTCGGAGTGGAATTCTTGAGGGACAAAGCCACGCGCGAACCCTTCTTGAAGTCGGACAATGTTGCGGAAAAAGTCCGGCAAGCCGCGGAGGCGGAAGGCGTGCTGACCTATCCGACGCAGGGCTGCGTGGACGGGCACCGCGGCGATCATCTCCTGCTCGCCCCGCCGTTCACGATTTCCGAGGAAGAGTGCAAGCTCGTCGAGAACGTGCTGTCATCGGCGCTCAAAAAAGTCTTTCCATTGTGATGCGACCCTTGGTTTGCGCGGCTTACGGAGAGTTAACCTTTTGACGCGAAAACTCTCATTCACAGCGCCAATCTGCTTCGCCGTTCTCTCCGTTCTTTCCGCCATTCTTTTTGCCCAACAGCAGAAAACGCCTTCCCTTCCTCCTTCCACGCCGATTCTGGGTTTCACGCTGACGCATGCGATGGCCGAGCGCAAGCTTGAAACGGAGTTTCAGGCTATTCCTTCATCGGAAAAGGCGCGAGAGTGGCACCGGACGTTTACGGCGGAGCCGCATCCGGCGGCGTCCGAGCGCAACAACCAGCTTGCGGAGTTCATCGCGGACGAGTGGCGGAAGCAGGGCTGGGAAGACGTGACACTGCGTCGTTACGACGTGCTGCATTCGCGTCCGCGCAGCGTATCGCTCGAAATGACTGCGCCGGTGCGTTACACGGCGTCGCTTCGCGAAGATCCCGTCGATATGGATGCGGATACAAAAAATCCCGAAGTTTCCGGAGCGTATTTTGGATATGCCGCTTCGGGCGAGGTCACCGCAGAAGTCGTCTACGCGCACAGCGGAAACCCGGAAGATTACGATCTGCTGCGTAAGAACGGCATCAGCGTCAAAGGGAAAATTGTCCTGGTGCGATATTCGAATCCGTATAGCTATCGCGGGTTTAAGGCGCTGACCGCGGAGCGCGAAGGCGCCGCGGCCCTGCTGATTTATTCCGATCCCGCGGAAGACGGCTACGCGCGAGGCAAAGTTTTCCCCGACGGACCGTGGGGACCGGAGAGCCACATTCAGCGCGGAGCCATTACTTACGATTACATTGTGCCGGGCGATCCCACCACGCCGGGATGGGCGTCGGTTCCCGGCGCGAGGCACATCAAGCCGGAAGAGGCGCCCTCGCTTCCGAAAATTCCGGCGCTCCCCCTTTCCTGGCATGACGCAAAACCGCTGCTCGAGAACATGAATGGCATGGAAGCCCCCAAAAGCTGGCAGGGCGCGCTGCCGATCAAGTACCGGCTGACCGGCGCGGTAACGGCCCGCGTGAAACTAGACATGGACACGAGCTTCCAGCAGTACAACGTCGCGGAGGCGCGCATTCGCGGGAGCGAATTGCCGGACGAATGGGTGCTGCTCGGGAATCACCGCGACGCGTGGGTTTTTGGCGGCGTAGATCCTTCGAGCGGCACGGCTTCGATGATGGAGCTGACGCGGGCCCTTGGCGAGCTGAAGCAGCGCCGAGGGCGGCCACGACGCACGGTGGTCGTATGCAGTTGGGATGGAGAGGAGTATGCGCTGACGGGCTCGACCGAATGGGGCGAGCAGTTCGCCGACGATTTGAAGAAAAAGCTGGTCGCGTACTTAAACGTGGACGAGTCGGTAGCGGGCGCGGCCACAACAGCGGGCCCCGACGGGATCAGCTTTTCACCTTCGGCAGTCGCCTCGCTCGCGCCGATGCTCGTGGAAGCTTCGAAAGATGTGCACGCGCCTTCGGGAAAATCGCTCTACGAAGCGTGGCGGGCGACGAGCAGGCGCGATGAAAAGGCCAGCGCCCCGCCGCTTGACAGCGGGCTGGTCGAAACGCGCATGGGCAGCGGATCGGACCATACCGTATTTTTGAATCATCTGGGGCGGCCGGTGGTCAACCTGGGGTTCAGCGGCGATTACGGCGTGTACCACTCAATGTACGACGATCACTATTGGATGGAGCACATTGGCGATCCCGCGTTCGAATATCACATTGCGCTGACGGACATTTGGGGATTGCTGGCGCTCCGGCTGGCCAACGCGGATGTGCTGCCGTATGACTTCGCGTTCAACGCCATCACCCTGGATCATTTTCTGACCGAGCTAGAGCTGAGGAGCAAGATTGACAACCACAAGCTGAAACTGAAGAAGCTGCACGAGCGCATCGCCGATTTCCAGAATGCGGGAAACGAACTGCGCGAAACTGTGGAACAAAGGCTCGCCACCGGTGCGATTACTGCGGAAAAGATCCGGCAGCTCAATCTGGAGCTCTTGCAGGTGGAATCGAATTGGCTCGATCCCGATGGAATCCCCGGACGGCCGTGGTTCCAGCATTTGCTCTATGCGGCGCGCTACACTTACGCGCACCTGGAGTTCCCCGGGCTGACAGAAGCGGTGGAAAAACGCGACTGGAAGCTGGCGTCGGACCAGGCGGCGCTCGTCCAGCGCGCGCTCGAGAAGAATATCGAATTGCTGCGAAAGGCCAAAATTTCTTGGGAGAAAAACAATTGAGGAATCGTTTCCGTACTCTTTGCGAGCTCGCCACAATATTTGGCCTGGTTTCTGCGATCTGTCCAGCGTTTGCGCAGCAAGAAGCGCATCCGAAGCCTCGGGCGCGCGACCTTGGCGTGCCGTTTGACGGAACGCCCGGGCCGCTGAACGCGATTACGGACGTGGCCGGAGTCATCGTAGGGCACACAACGGTGATATCGGGCGAAGGCAAACTAGACATTGGGAAGGGGCCGGTGCGAACGGGTGTAACGGCGGTTCTGCCCCGCCGAAAAGACTCCATGATGAATCCCGTTTTCGCCGGTTGGTGGTCGCTCAACGGCAACGGGGAGATGACCGGTACGACCTGGTTGGAAGAGTCAGGTTTTCTGGAAGGCCCGGTGATGATTACCAACACGCACAGCGTGGGCGTCGTTCGCGACGCGGTGATCCAGTGGCGCGTCGCACATGGGCAGCCCGATCCGACCGGGTATTGGTGGTCGCTGCCCGTCGTGGCGGAGACCTGGGATGGCTGGCTGAACGATATCAATGGCTTTCACGTCAAACTCGACCACGCGTGGCATGCCATCGATTCGGCGCACGGAGGCGCGGTCGAAGAAGGCAACGTGGGCGGCGGCACGGGAATGATTTGCAACGGGTTCAAAGGCGGCATCGGCACGTCGTCGAGAAAAGTAGATGGGAAGCTCGGCAGCTACACCGTTGGCGTGCTAGTGCAGTGCAATTATGGCGCACGAAAGAATTTGCGCATTGCGGGAGTGCCCGTGGGCCTGGAAATTCCCGAGGATGCGGCATCGGCAGATACTGGGTTTGCGCAGGAAGATCGCGGCTCGATCATTGTGGTTGTGGCAACGGACGCGCCGCTGGTGACGCATCAACTAAAACGGCTGGCGCGGCGTGTTTCGCTGGGGTTGGGGCGGAACGGCAGCATCTCCGGAAACGGTTCGGGAGATATTTTCATTGCGTTTTCTACGGCGAACTCCGGCGCGGCGAAGACCGAAGGAGTTGTGCAATTGACGATGCTGCCCAATGATCAGATGAATCCGCTATTTAGCGCGACGGTGGAGGCGACGGAAGAGGCGATCATCAACGCGATGGTGGCGGCGGAAACGATGACGGGGATTGAGAACCACAAGGTGATCGCGCTGCCTCACGACAGGCTGAGAGCGGTGCTAAGGAAATACAACCGACTAACAAATTGAAGCTAAATCACCGGGACCGCCGTTTTGCGCAGGGGATTGAAGAAGGGAAGGGGAACCACTTTCGCGGACACGGTATGGCGCACGGCCTCGATGGTCATTTCCATGCTGAGGGTCGTGCCAGGGTCGGAGCTATCGCTGCTCACGGAGGCGAGCGCGATCATTTTTTTCAGCGTAGGCGACCAGGTGGTCGAGGTGGCTTTGCCGACCTGGCGGCCGCCGCGATAGACCGGCACCGCGACGCGCGAGGCTGTGCCGGGCACTTGCGGAGCCATTTTCAGTTTGTCGTAGAGGGCTTCCACTTCGTTCCAATTGATTTCCAGGCCAACCAGCCCGCGACCCGCGCCTTTTTTTGCTTCCCGCGCCAGCGCCTCGCGCCCCACGAAACTTTCCTTTTTTAAATCGACCAGCTTGCCGAGGCCGATTTCGAACGGCGAATATTTCTGCGATTCGATGAGCGCTTTCTTGCTGGAAATGTAGTCGACCTCGATGAGAATCAGCCCTGCTTCGATACGCGCGATGTCCAGCGCGAGCATGCCGGCGGGATGGATGTCAAAGGCCGTGCCTTTGCCGATGAGCGCGTCCCAGACTTTGACGGCGTCGATCCACGGCATCCAAATCTCAAAGCCCAGGTCGCCGGTATAACCGGTGCGGGAAACGTCCACGGGAACGCCCGCGATTTTGCCGCGCGTCACACGGAAATACTTCAGGTTATCGATGGCAGCATCGGCCACTGCGCGCAGCACGCGGCCGGACATCGGCCCCTGGAGCGCCAGCGCGGCGATTCGTTCCGAAATATCTTCGATCTTTACGTCGAGGGCCAGCGCGTTTTGTTGGAACCAGCGCAGGCTGGGATCCGCGGAGGTCCAGCGATACTCGTTTTCGCAGAGGCGCGTGATGGTGCCGTCGTCGATGACTTTACCTTCGGGATCACACCAGCAGCAGTAAATGACCTGATCGATCGAGACTTTGTTGATATCGCGTGCGATGACGCGGTTTACGAACTTCGTAGCGTCGCGGCCGGTAACGCGATATTTGAAGAGCGGAGAGATGTCGATGAGCGCGGCGGAATTGCGGATGGCGTTGTATTCGTGCTCATGCGTCGTTTCATAAACGCTAACCGTGTAGTAACCCGACCATTCGCGATAGCTCAGGCTTTCGCACAGCGCCAAGGTGCGTTCATGAAAGGCGGTTCCGACGGGCACGATTTCCTCGTTGTAGATGCCGCAGAAACGGCTGCAAGAACCAAGAATTATAGAGGCCGGGGAGTTTGGTCGCAAGCAAGTGGGGTCCGCACGGTCGGCACAGGCCGCTCCTTCCCGGCTTTGTCAGCATTGGGACTCTTCGCGCTTTGAATATCGACCGGGTTTCCAGTATAAAGGCAGGGCGGAGCCTTTATGCCCGATCAGCCCCCATCGGACCGCTTCAAGGCGGACATGCCGCAAATCCCGGGCGTGTCCTCGCTCGGCACACCATCGCCTCCGCGCGATTCTTCTCTCAAACTCGGAATCGGACTTCTCCTCGTGCTTGTGGTTGTCTTCCTCGGCGCGCGCTGGGCGCTCCATCCTAGGCACACCGAACCCCGGGTCGCCGACCAACCGCAAATCGAAGTTCCGACGCCAGCTCCAGATCCGAGTACCCTGCTGCCGCACGCCACCGATGCTTCCCCCGGCGTCGCCAACATCGAAGAAATGGCCAAGCCCTGGTCCTCCAAACAGTTTTTTATTCGCAATGAACTCAGCGGCGGTAACACCCCGGGTGTGCTCATCCGGTTGCCGATGGGCTCCGCGTCGCAAGCCAGCGGCTACTGGGCTTTCTCCGTGAACGCGCCGTATGGAAACTGCCGTCTGGAATACATTACCGACCTTGCCAAACTCAAAACGGATTATGACTTTCAAGCCGCCAAGCATCCAATGGTTGGCAATCCGTGCAGCCGGACGCTATTCGATCCGCTGAAAATGGTCAGCCTTCCAGGCGGCAATATTTTTGCGCGGGGAGGAATCGTGCAGGGATCGGATTTGCGCCCGCCGTTCGGCATCGAGCTTCGCGTGCGCGGCAAGGAGATCGAAGCCATCCGCAGCGAGTAGTTTTGGCTTTTAGTTTTTGGTTCTTGGCGCTTGGTTGAGAAAAAGTGACCTGTCATTCTGAGCGCAGCGAAGAATCTCTCTTGAATTCTGTTTGGAGCATTTCGGTCCAGTGCCGATGAACAGCGAAGCAAACTTCACAGACTTCTGGCGCGAATATCTGCGAGCGCACAGTCAACCCGGCACGCGCGCGGTTCACCTCGCGTGCACGCTGACGGGATCGCCGCTGCTGGTCGCGGCCGTGGCGTTGCGGCGCTGGTGGTGGTTTGCGCTGGCGCTCGCGGTTCCGTGCGCGCTGGCGTGGATCTCGCACTTTTTTGTGGAGCACAACCGGCCGGCCGTGCTTGACCATTGTCTGTGGTCCTGGTGGGCGGATCAAAAGATGGTCGCGCCGATGCAGTCCGGAAAAATGGGCGACGAAGTGAGCCGCTGTACGGCAAATTAGTTCAATCGTCGGTAATATCTCGGGGGATCTCAGCAGGTTGAAACCTCAGAATGGGCGGGGTTCCCAGATTTTGAAAATGGGGGCAGCGACCAAGTTTGAAGCAGACCCGCTCCGAAAACTATGTGGTCGCGTACTTTGCTCAAAGCAGCAGACCACCGAAAAATCGCACCACCTGATGCTTGTCGCACTGTTCGGAATTGCCAGGTGTCAGTTCACTGGGTTGTTTCATCCCTTGAGATTCTAGGATGACAGCGTTGACATCCTCCCCGCCGCAAGCGGCGAGGATTCCTACGGCCTCTCGGTTTGTTTTCCCGAGATGGCTTCGCTGGGTTGCTCCCACAACCGCCCTACTTCAGCGGAGGACTACGGAGCGACTTTACTTTTGGGCTGCCCGCCCATAGGTCGTTCGGACAGAAGAGATACAGAGCAGTTCTGAAGGAAAAGGGCCTTATATCCTCGGCCTAGAAACGCCGAGGCTTCACGGCCCATCTGTTAATTTTGCTGGCCCTGGCGGGGCTGCACTCTCCGCATACCGGAATCTAAATTAGATAAATTCTCCAGAAGTATCGAACTTTAGATTTGGTCCCTTCCAATTTTGCCCGCAAGTTATAGAAAAAACACAACCTTAGTGGTGCGGCGCACTGGCGCACGAACTGCAATCCCTTGGCAAAGCTCAAGGGGAATCCGACTGTCTGGAAAGGGTTTGTTTGAGATTCCGCCAAGCAGAGCAATGGGACGTTTGAGTTTGTCCAATCGAATGGAGGGGGCACATGAATTGTGAAAGAGCAACATTGAGCAGGGCTTGTCGATACCAAGTTAATGGGCGAAGCAGTGTTGTTTTAGCGCTATTGGTGACGGCCACAGCGCTGCTTTTTTCGGCATCGGCGTTTGCGCAGCGAACCACGGGCACGCTCCGGGGCCAAGTTTTGGACCCCGCCGGCGCAGTTGTTCCCAATGCCGAGGTCACAGTAACGAATCAGGAGACGGGAGTGTCCGTCAAAGTCACGACCACGTCAGCGGGCACTTATGCGCTGCCCAGTTTGATCCCGGGAGTCTACAAGATCAGCGTGGAGGCCAAGGGCTTCAAGAGTTTCGTGAAGAAAGATGTGAGCGTAATCGCCAACCAAGACAACGTGGCGGACGCTCAGGTGGAATTGGGGATCGCGACGGAGACGATCGAAGTTACCGGCGGAAGCGTGGAAGTCCAGACCACATCGTCCTCCCTGAACAATTCGTTTGACTCGCATTCCGTCGATCTTCCTAGCGGCGGGGGCACTCTGAATGGGAGCATGCTGAACCTAGCCGTGCTGGCGCCCAACGTTATAGCGCAGCCGGGCGGAGTCACGGGAATCGGCGGATCAGTTGGCGGAACCCGTCCGCGCGATAACAACTTTACGGTGGACGGCGTCGACGACAACAACCTGGGGGTGACGGGAAACAACTCCACGGTCATTCCCGATGCGGTGTCGGAATTCAATCTGACGACGAATCAGTTCAGCGCGGAGTACGGACATTCCGCGGGCGGACAATTCAGCCTGGTTACGAAAACCGGAACGAACAACTGGCACGGATCGGGCGAGTGGTACAACCAGAACCGCAACTACAACTCTCTGGATAACCTTACGAAAGGCGCGATCCTGGACGGAACGCTTCCAGGCCAGCCAGCGTTTGACAACAACCGCTTTGGCGGCACAGTGGGCGGTCCGATCGTCAAGAACAAATTGTTTGTTTTTGGCGGCTACGAATATACCTATCTTCATGGACAGGGCGCCCCGACAGCGTTTACCGCGCCGACGGCTTCTGGATTGGCGACGCTGCAGGCCAACGCAGCGGATAGCGCGGTCTCAGCTCTCTTGAATAACTTTCCGATAGCGCCAGCGAACGATGCTGGAAGCGTGACGATTCATACTGGCGGCATCAATAGTGCGACCGCTGCAAACGTCCCCATCGGCAATATCACCATCTTTAGCCCAGTTTTTCAGCGGGAACATGACGCGATCGTGAACGCGGACTATACGATGGGACGCCACCAGTTTGGCGCGCGATTCCTCATCAACCAGGAAAATTTCATTCTGCCGGTCAATTCAACGCAAGCGATTTTCAATCAGGCGGAGCCCATCCACAATCGCAAGATCGCGCTGACCGACGCATGGACGATCAGCGGCACTCTGGTGAACGATCTGCGCCTGCAGTATTCGTTTTTCTCTCTGGCAACCGTCAATCCTTGCCAGACCTGTCCTCAGGACATCACGATTAACGACCTTCTCGGAGGCGTTACCGTCGGCCCAGGTGACAATACTTTCCAGAAACAGAACACGTATCAGATCTCGGATACATTCTCTTGGTCCCGCGGCAAGCACACGTTCAAGTTCGGGGGCGAATACAATCATTTCATCTATCCGCAGTTCTTCCTGCCGCGGAGCAATAGCGACAACCAATACAACACGGCGGACGCCTTCATCAATGACGTCCTCCCGGACAATCCCGGAAGAACCCTGCGCAACGCTGGAACAGGAAGCTTCCTCGGGACGCAAAGTTTGTTCGCTGGATTCGCTCAGGATGACTTCAAATTCAGTCCGCGTCTTACTGTAAATCTAGGTCTGCGTTATGAGTACTGGACAAATCCAGTGGGATCCAGCACGCAAATCTTAAACGCTGTTTCCAATGTTCCGGGAGTCATTACCTTTGGCAATCCTAAGACGGACAAGAACAATTTCGGTCCACGCGTGGGATTTGCCTATGATCCGACCGGTCGCGGGAAGATGTCTATTCGCGGCGGCTTCGGCATGGCTTATGACGTAAAATTCCAGAACTTCGCGTCCATCACGCTGCCACCGCAACTGCAGAGTGAACTCGATCCGAATTCCGCATGCACCCTGACGCCGCAGCCCGGATGGTGCACCACCCCAAACAACCTGGGTTTTCTCCAACTTGGGGGACTACCGCAGGCCTATATTCCTCCTTCAGGACAGGCAGAAGCCCGAGCGCTTACAACCAGCTATATCGACGATACCGTGATGCCTAAGATTCTGACCTGGTCTTTGGGCGTGCAGCGTGAGCTGGCGCGGAATACGACAATCGAGGTCCGTTACCTCGGGACGCGCGGCATCTCGTTGCCGGTACAGGATCGGCGCAATTTTCAGAGCGGATTCGACGCTGGCCTAGCCCCCCTGCCGGAATACTTCCGGGCCCAGGACGTGCCAGCTACAGTATCAGCATCGGCTCCGACGCGCGCTCCTTGGGATGCTTTCACAACTTGCACCCCGGTGGCACCGCCGGCCACACCCGCTCCTTGCAACAACGTATATTTTCCATTCGGCTTTCAGGCCAACGTCACGTCCGATCCACCGTTTGGCAGCAGTGTGTACCATGCGGGCTCTGTTAATTTCACGCAGCGGGCGCGACATGGGCTCACATTCAACGCCAACTACACCTATTCCCACACGCTGGATAACTCCACCAACGAGTTCTTCACCAGCCTCCTCAACCCGCGCCGCGGCCAGGACACGCAACAAATCCGGGAGGATTGGGGGAACTCCGACTTGGACGTTCGGCATAAGGCCGCCCTTTCCTGGACCTATCAGATCCCGAACATTAAGAGTGATAGCCGGTGGGCGAAGACCTTGGTCAACGGGTTCAGCATCGGCTCCGTATTTCTTGCCCAAACGGGGCAGCCTGTAACCCTGCAGTCGGCCTCGGATGCCAATGGCAACGGTGATACTGCGGGCGACCGCGTGATGTTCAATCCGTTCGGAACGAGCCTTACAGGTGGGACCACCGCCCTATTGCGCGTATGCGCTCCCGCTGGAGGCGGGAATACAGTCACCGGAGCAAGATGCCCGGCCGGAGACAGCACCGTAGGCTATCTTGCCGTGGACGCGACCACCGGTGGTGACACAACGGCAAGGTATGCCATCGCTGGCAAAGGAGTTCGCACCAACGTGGCGCGCAACTCTTTCTACAGCCCAGGTTTCAGCGTTGTGAACCTTTCGGTGGGCAAGGAATTCCACATTACCGAAGGAAAATACTTGCGGGCGAAAGTGGACGTGTTCAACGTGCTGAACCATCCCAGTTTCGCCATCAGCAACGGAAACGTTTTTAGCACCGTGGGAGTGACCACGGCCACGACCACGCCGGGGTACGTGCGTCCCGCGGACCCGAACTTCCTGGCGGCAAGCACGCTGTTTAGCGGGGGCTTCCGCTCCATGACGCTGGGACTGAAGTTCGTTTTCTAAACTCTATTTTCCGGCCGTTCTTTCCGGGAGGCGCTCATCGAGCGCCTCCCGTCTTTTTTTGTGCGGGACGAAGAGTCTTGACAAGCTGCGCCGGCGCAGAGGAAGCTCTCTTCTGCCATGGAAAACCAAACTTCGAGCGTGCCAATGCAATCTTCACGCCGCGAATTTTTGCAAAGCGGCGCGGCTTTCTCTCTTGCAGGTCTTGCGACTCTGCCCAAAGCAACCACCAATCCTGCCAACGAAGCCGACGTTCTCCCCGAAGCTTTCTCCGCGCTCAAGCCTCTTGGTTCGCGCGTGCATCCCATTACCGCAGAGGAATATCGCGGCCGCTTGCAGTACGCACAGAAATTGATGACGGAGCTCGAGCCGAAGTACGACGCGCTTTTCGTCGCGCCCGGAACTTCTCTTTGCTACTTCACGGGCATTCGCTGGGGAATGAGCGAGCGGCTACTCTCGCTGGTGCTTCCGCGCACGGGCGAACCGATCGTCGTTGTGCCGGCGTTTGAAGAAGGGCGCATGCGGGAAAAGCTGCAGTTCGCTGCGGAAGTGCGCATCTGGCAGGAGGATCAGAGCCCGACAAAAATCGTGGCGGCGGCGCTGGCTGATCGCGGCATTCGAACGGGCCGCTTTGGAGTGGAAGAGACGGCGCCGTTCACGTTTTACGACCATTTGCGCGCGGCAGCTCCGGGACTCGAATACGTTTCGGCTGATCCCGTGACGATTGCCTGCCGGGGACGCAAATCGGCGCATGAATTGGAGCTGATGCGGCTGGCGTGTGAGGCCACTTTCGACGTTTTTCGCGCGGTCTTCGCGTCCGTCAAGGAAGGAATGTCTCAGGAAGATATCGGCAAACTGGTCGAAGGCGGCTTTTCGAAGATGAGCCTGCATGGCGGAGCGCTCGTGTTGCTGGGGGCGTCTGCGGCGCTGCCGCACGGCACGATCCAGCCGCAAAAACTAAAAGAGGGAGACGTCATTCTCATCGACGGCGGCTGCTCGGTGGAAGGCTATCAATCGGACGTGACGCGCACAGGCGTGTTAGGCAAACCTTCTGAAAAGGTAGTGCGTGTTTTTGAAATCGTTCGCAAAGCGCAAGATGCCGCGCTCGATGCGGCGCGCGCCGGCCGGCTTTCGGGCACCGTGGATGACGCTGCCCGGAAAGTGATCACCGATGCAGGATTCGGCCCGGACTATAAGACCTTCACACACCGGCTGGGGCATGGACTTGGCCTTGACGGCCACGAGCACCCCTACCTAGTGCGCGGAAGCAAGACCGTCCTCGAGCCGGGCATGACCTTTTCGAATGAGCCAGGGCTTTATCTTCCTGGGGAATTTGGCTTGCGATGTGAAGACGACATGGTAATTGCCGCCGGCGGCCCCGCTCAACTTTTGACTCCGGGGTTTGCTGTATCTCTGCAAAAACCGCTCGGCTGAGTCCGTCAGCATCAGCGTTTCACCCGGTCCTTTTCGCGCAGTTCTCGCCCCAAATTTCAACAGTTCATGGGATGGCTCCGAACGGTAACGCGTCTATAGGATCAGTGACGCTCGCATCCAGCCTGTTTTCCTGGGTCCTCAGGGAATAAATTTTCAGCAAAATGGAAGTGGATAGTGATCACGTTCCATGTTGGTGTACGCAATTCCGCGAAGCGCCTTCTACCACCATGGGGAGCTACGCCAGCCTCGGTACGGGCCCAGAGCAACGTTCCTAGTTACGCCATCCGCAGTTCCATCCGTTGCCGCGAGCGGGATCCCCAACGCCACCGGAAGGGACGGCTCCGCCGCTGTGACCGCCCGCGCCCTCCTCGGCAAGGACAACACCACCATTGAACTCACCACAGGAAAGCTGGATTCGAGCGCCACGCCGCCAGGCAGTTTCGCCTACGTACAATTCAGGCCTCTCGCCCCATCCGGGGCAGCGCTCTTCACACCATATCTCAGGCATCTCGCGACGCCCACGGGCTACTACAGCTTCACCTAGCCGTCACTTCACCGCGGCGAACAGCTCCAGCTGCGAAGCTATCTCACCGGCTTCCCCGAAGACGATCCGGTGACAGTCTATGGGACGGTGAAACTGCGGCCCGACTTGCCGGTGCAAGACTTGGCCCTCCCTCACGGCCATGGTCCAGCAGGTGGGTCAACATTCGAGCAAGCATCCCGGAGTTGAATGGAGACGCAAGGGCCACGACAACCTGCGTCCTGGCCATTGACGGTACCAACGTGGATCAGGCCAATAGCGTCTACGTGGACGCCGGGGGCGGCGTAACCTGCGAGTTCTCCCACACGTTTAGCACCGCGGGAACGCACTCGATTCAAGTGACGGCGGCGAATCCGGTCCGCGGAGATTGGGACCTAAGCAACAACACGGCGGCCGCCAGTATCACTATTTCCGCCGCCAACACGGAACACGCCACCGCACTCTTCTTGGACAGCATTGTGAATGGTCCCCTGCAGAAGCAAACCTATCAAGTGTCCTATCAGGGAAATACCGTTTATAGTTACTCGAGCTCTCTCGGGAGCTCCGTGCACCTTCGGGGTTCTTCCACACTGCCGCAGGATTACGGTTGCACGGGAAGCACGAACGCCGCATCCTGGAACCTCCCGGTTCTTACACGGAGAGCATGGGCGGAACCCAGCTATACTCCTTTAGCGATAGCGGCTTGAGCACTTCCGGCACTTCTCTAGCGGTTGTTCCTTTCCCCTCTGCAGCTCCATGGCGGAAAGCGTCGTCGCGCAATAAGGCAGCAATCTCAAAAACGATCACTTCGAATACATCGGATATGTGCAATATCTCGACAGCACGGGGAACCCCCTCTACTCCTTGCAATTTGTCGGTGTGCAGCGGGAGGCGGGCGACGTCACCTACTTCTCCCACGTATATCAGTGCTCTTGGTGGAACAATTGCAGCAATCCTGCAGACTACTACTCCTGGAATACGTCGGCCGGACCCCCTCCCTGGGGAACGCTGCTAGCTTTGGGCACCACCTGGGGAGCGGGCGTGGGCTCAAGACGCTTCGGGAAAAACGCTTGCCGCAAATTTTGAGCGTCCCGCTCACTAGCACGCAACAATCGAATATTCAGCCAAGCACTTGTGTGACTAGCGGGCCGGACCGCTTCGACTACACCTACAGCTATTGTTCGTCACTGGTTTCTGAGACGACCTTGACCTCCGGGATCACGGCGTATTGAGCAGATGAGCCAGAAAAGTGTCGCTCATGCGCAGTGAAGAGAGCGGATTCACTCAGACAACAGTGTGATCCTGACAGAAATCCACGATGCGCTGCTCGGCCCAGAAGCGCTCGGGGCCGGCGTGTTTCGAAATAAAGGCACAATGCCCGCCGTGCGGCGGCGCGATGAGGCGGATCGCCGGATTGTCGGCGACTTTTGCGGCGAGGAACAAAGAGTACGGCACAAAAGGGTCGTCCTGCGCAGTGATGAGAAGGAAAGGCACACGGATCTGCGCGGTAACCTGCTTGGCGCTGACACTTTCGTAGTAGTCCTGAGCATCACGGTAGCCGAAGCGTGGAGCGATGATGAAATCGTCAAATTGGCGGACGGTATGAACCGGCGGTAGCCCGTTGGTCGAGTAGAGCCAGGGAAACAGTTTTTGCTTCCGCGAATAATGGGACATCAAACTGGAAACGAAGTGGCGCTGGTAAGGATAGTTGTCCCAGCGTTCGAGCGCGTCGGCGCAGGTGGCGAGGTCTATGGCCGGGCATACCGCGCAGACCGCTCGCAGAGCGGGAGGCGCAGCAGCCGCAAGTTCACCCGCCATCTTGGCAACCAGATTTCCTCCCATCGAGTATCCAGCGAAGAAGACTTGTTCGAATCCCTCGCCTTCCGAGAGTTCTTCGAAGACGGCGCGATAATCACCGCTCATCCCGGAGTTGTAAAGCGTCGGAGTAAGCGCTTCGGTGCCGCCGCAGCTTCGCTGGTTCAACCGCACGACGTGAAACCCGCGATGAAACGCTTTCTCGGCGATGCCGCGCATGTAATTCGAATCACTCGAGCCTTCCAGCCCATGCACCAAAACGAGAACCGGCGCTTCCTTTCTGTTTCCCGGCTGCCAATGACAATGCCCGAGCAACGAGGAGTCCTTGTCCACCTGAAAACGTCGAGCCTCCGCCGCCGGAATGTCGAATCGGCGCGGCAGCAATGCCGCAGCGAAAGTCATCGCGTGCCCGTTCTTCAGCAACGGATGCGGCGCAAACTCTCTAGCGAAGGTATCCACAGAAAAACTCTATTGTACGTTTGATTCCCAAAGGGTGGAAGAGTGCAGGGAAAGTCTGACACTCCGCGAAGCCGCTCATTCCCTTTTCGTCGGCAATCCGACGAGCGCGCCGGCAGACGAGCCGGTGCTGTCATGCCAACGCCCTTAGCTCGGTGACACCCGAGGTCGAGTGTCTTGGCGCAATCTGGCCATGTCCCTGGTTGGCGCACTCCCCAAAAAAGCGGCTGTATTCCCGGCTGAACTGCGAAGCGCTTAGATACCCCACACGGTGACTTGCAAAGCCCGCGTCCATCATCGTGGACGGCATAAGACGCCTCGCCTCCTGAAGCCGCAGCACTTTTTGACACTGCAGCGGGCTCATCGAGGTGACCGACTTGATAGAGGAAACACTCATGTGCACCAGCTCCGCCAGCTCTTCGACCTTCATGGGCTGGGAGAAGTTAGCCCGCAGCCAGGAACGGCGTTGGCAACGCGGTGCACGCAATGATGCACAATGCGGGCAACTGGAGGGCATGCACACCGTCCGCATTTGTTCGCGAAAACCGGCTGGCAGGCAATCCAGGAATGCGTAGCTCAAAAGTGCCATCGTCAAGGGCATACGCAGCAATCGAGCGGGCTACCTCAGGCGTGTCTGGCTCGCCTGGCCCTGCAACCTTGCGCGGGGCAATCATGAAGGCGCTCGTCGCATTTCGGCGAGAACGGCAACGTCGAACTTTGCATAGTACTTCTTCACGTCGCCGGCCCCGTACTTGGCCCGGAAGTTCCCGACCACGGACGACACCTGTGCGGAATCAGTGATCGGACTAGCAATCAATGCAGCCTCCGCACCTTGCGAAGTGATCCGGATCGAGCTGTTCTGAAGCACATTTTTGTACCACTGTGTATCTGATCCCTCGACCGGCAGGAGGTAAAGCTTGCCGGCTTTCCACACGAACCAGACCGGGATGGAGATCGCTCGTCCGGACTTTCTGCCAGTCACCGTGATGATGATTTCGCGAGATCGCGAAAGGCGGTCTGTTAAAGCATCCTTCCGGGCTGACATGTGAACTCCTTGCCTCGCTTAGGATTGTTTCGCGTGATTCATTTTGCATCCCTATGGTATTGTTCGTCGCTGACTTTTTCCATCCAGTCCACAACCTTACCGTCGAGCTTTTCCTGAATGGCGATGTGCGTCATGGCCGTGGTTGGCGTGGCGCCGTGCCAATGCTTCTCACCTGGGGAGAACCAGGCCACGTCGCCGGGCCGGATCTCCTCGATCGGTCCTCCCCAGCGTCGTGCCCAGCCGCAGCCGGCGATGACGATGAGAGTCTGGCCGAGTGGATGGGTATGCCACGCAGTCCGCGCGCCCGGCTCAAACGTTACGCTGGCACCTTGAACAAGCGCCGGGTCAGGCGCCTGAAATAGTGGGTCGATCCGCACCGTGCCAGTGAACCACTCTGACGGTCCCTTGCCGGATGGCTGCGAGCCGGCTCTCTTGATTTCCATTGTTTGTCCTCCTCACACTTTCGTGTCTGACATCCTCAATATCACGGCACCGTACCATCACTTGTCTGCTCATTCCCATGGAGCCGAGCCCGAGAGCCGAGACTTCCAACTTGCATTTTTTGTTTGCGTTTTTGCCTTGCTCCTCATTCAATCCACGGAGTTATGCGCGCGATGATTTGCGGAGGCGGCTTAGTAAGCTCCCAAGCAACTCTCCAGTGCTCATTCGGGTTCGCCGACTTCACGATAAGCTGTTTGCCGGAGAATGCGAATACGCGCGTCAGCTCTTTGCCTGGCAGCGTCCGCACCAATGCGCCCTCAACGTGGAAGGTGAAAGTGTGAGCGTCTGCATCAATCTCATAGGTGCCATAGGAGGCCTCGTAACCGCCTTGCGCATATTGCACCGGCGCAGCGTTAGTCCGTGGCTGAGGATTGCGATACATCACCTGAACGGACATGTGGCCATCGCGCGTATAGACCAGCAGCCCGGTACAGTCAGCTTTGTGAACCTCCCCGTTTGCATCCGGCTCTTCGAGCCAGGCCAGTCGCCACCCCCCGATAAGGCGGTTCTTGATGCGCTGGCTGTCCGGGCGAGCCTGGCTGCCGGACAAGGTCAGGAGGAAAATTGTGCTCAGGCCTGTAAACAAGGACAGTACGCCAAGTGAGAGTAGTTTTTTCATTTTCGATTTAATCCTGGTTGGCATGCCCGTCGCTTAACGGCCGGTCATCTGCGCCAGCCTTTCCGGGTAGCGAGCTCCTTGCACGTTAATGTTTAAGGCGGCGCTATCGATTTCGCGGAGATCGTCGGGCGTTAGCTCGACTGCAGCGGCTCCGATGTTCTCCTCTAGACGCGCCAGCTTCGTGGTGCCTGGGATGGGAACAACCCAAGGCTTCTGCGCGAGCAGCCAAGCGAGTGCGATCTGCGCAGGTGTCGTCTTGTTCTGTGCGGCGAATTTGCCAAGCAGATCCACCAAAGCCTGATTTGCCTTCCGAGTCTCTGGCGTAAAACGGGGGACGATGTTGCGGAAGTCGGTCTGATCGAACTTCGTATCTTCGTTGATCTTCCCGGAAGGAAGCCTTTTCCAAGAGGGCTAAATGGAACGAATCCGATCCCGAGCTCTTCGAGCGTCGGTAACACCTCCGCTTCAGGTTCTCTCCACCACAGCGAATATTCGCTCTGACGCGCGGTGACTGGCTGAACTTTGTGTGCGCGACGTATCGTCTGCACCCCTGCTTCAGACAGCCCGAAGTGCTTCACCTTGCCTTCCTGAATTAGCTGTTTCACCGCTCCCGCCACATCTTCGATTGGCACGTTCGGGTCAACCCGGTGCTGATAGAACAAATCGATGACGTCGGTCTTGAGGCGCTTGAGCGAGGCTTCGGCGACCTCCTGGATGTGCTCTGGCCGACTATCTAGCCCAGCCAAACCCCGTTCCGCCTTAGGATCAATCCTGAACCCAAACTTGGTGGCGATCACCACCTGCTCACGGAAGGGAGCAAGGGCTTCGCCCACGAGTTCCTCGTTTGCGCCGTACGCTTCAGCAGTATCGAAGAATGTGACGCCGCGCTCGACGGCCGTCCGCATCAGTGAAATCATCTTTTTCTTGTCTGCAGCCGGGCCATATCCATAGCTCATTCCCATGCAGCCGAGCCCGATGGCCGACACTTCCAAATTGCTTCTACCAAGTTTGCGCTTTTCCATTGTTTCTCCTTGGAGGTGGCTTTCGCAGCGGATGAACCAGCCGTTTTGGTCAGCCGCAATGAGAAAGTGTAGCTTGCCGGCGGCTCCGGCATTTGCCCATTTCACTGAAGTTCTTGCCCGATTCTCCGAAAACAACTTCTTCGCCTGCGTTCAGGCAACGGCGGATCTCCGTTCGACTCGTAGCCAATTTTTGAGCCGGCAAAGGGAGTTTTTCCTGGCCGTCCCGAAGAGCGTCGCAGATTCGAGAGGAACCGCACATCCTTCCCCGAGCTTCTCGATGCAAGGTCACCGCTTGCCTTCTGTTTCGAGAAGCTATCGGAGTTTTGGTGGTATGGAAAACTCCGGCATCTCTACGGTGGGAACCCACGTGGCCGTTTCTCTAGGCGACAGGTAACAGCCGAGCAGTCTAGCACGCCACTCCCACTCCGTTCGAAACTTGACCCTGGTAGCGTCGCAACCTAGAATGGAACATTCACCCGTGATGCATTTTTTCGATTTACTGCGTTCCCTGTAACGGCCCAGCGGGCACCCGCTGGGCTACGTTGCTTTATGGCTGTCATTTTCGGCTTGCCAATCCTTGAACGTGAGGCTGGAATGAACGACGGTTCGATTCCCGACGCACTTACCTTTGATGACGTGCTGCTTTTGCCTGGCCGCTCGACGGTATTGCCGACGGAAGTGGACACCACCACAAATTTTGCTCGCAAAGTGAGGTTGCACGTGCCGCTGGCTTCTGCCGCGATGGATACGGTTACGGAGTCCCGCTTGGCGATCGCCATCGCACGCCAGGGTGGCATCGGCATCGTGCACCGCAGCATGCCCGCTGAAAAACAAGCCGAAGAAGTGGACCGCGTGAAGCGCTCGGAAAGCGGCATGATCGTCGACCCGGTCACTATTTCTCCGGACATCACGATTCGGCAGGCGCTGGAGATCATGAACAAATACAAAATCTCCGGGCTGCCGGTGACCCGCGGGTCTCGCCTGACAGGAATCTTGACGAATCGTGATTTGCGATTCGAAAAAACTCATTCGCAGCTGGTCAGCTCGGTGATGACCAAGGAAAATCTGGTGACCGTGCCCGTGGGCACCACTCTGGACGAAGCCGAACGCATTCTGCAAAAACACCGCATCGAGAAATTGCTCGTCGTGGATCAGGACTTCAATTTGAAGGGCCTCATCACCGTGAAAGACATCCAGAAAAAACTGGAGTATCCGCGTGCAGCGAAAGACGAACATGGAAGATTGCGCGTCGGCGCCGCCATAGGCGCCACCGGCGATTTCCTCGAACGCGCGGTGGAATTGTCGAAAGCGAAAGTGGATGTGCTGGCGATTGACACGGCGCACGGCCATTCCTTCCGCGTGATGGAGGCGATTAAAGCTATCCGCCACCGTCTTCCGGACGTGCAACTCATCGCAGGAAACGTGGCGACGTACGAAGGCACGAAAGAATTGATCTCCCTGGGCGTGGATGGCTTGAAAGTCGGCATCGGGCCAGGATCGATTTGCACCACGCGCGTCGTGACTGGCGCTGGCGTGCCGCAATTGACGGCTATCATAGAAGCAGCGCGGGCAGCGCAAGGCACGGACGTGCCGCTCATTGCCGATGGAGGAATCAAGTATTCGGGTGACATTTCCAAGGCGCTGGCGGCGGGCGCATCCTGCGTGATGATTGGAAGCCTGTTTGCCGGAACGGAAGAGTCACCAGGCGAAACCATTCTGTATCAGGGACGCACATTCAAGTCGTATCGCGGGATGGGTTCCACAGGCGCGATGGAAGCTGGCTCCGATCGCTATGCTACGGTTCAGGATACCGGCGAACGAGGCAAGTCCGTGCCGGAAGGCGTGGAAGGACGGGTTCCGTACAAAGGCCCGCTGGGCGCGCTGACGGAACAGCTCGTGGGCGGGCTGCGCAGCGGAATGGGTTATGTTGGCGCGAGCACACTGAAGGAATTGCAAGAGAAGAGCCGCTTCATTCGCGTCACCGCCGCAGGACTGCGCGAGAGCCACGTCCACGACGTCATCATCACGAAAGAAGCGCCGAACTATCGCATGGAGTGAGGGCGCTTTGCTGTGCGATGACACGAAAAATGATTGAGCGTGGCGTCTTGTTTTGACATTTCGCGGATATCGTCATTCGTTGTAACTTAGCCTTTTGGCTGAAAGATTCCTCCTTTCTTCTGCGGCGCTGCGCGACACGGAGAAGGCCTAAAAACGCGCAGGGAAAAAACGGAAGAGCTGAACTGTAATCGTGGACCAGCAACCCTGGCGCAACCCTCGTCCCGCACCAAGCTTCTCTGAAGTCTGCGCGAACACCCCCGCGCCGCGAGCGCTCGGCTGGTTCTGGGCGTGGTGGCCGGCGATGGTGTGGTCGGGCGTGATCTTCACGATGTCGACCGATAGTTTTTCCGCTGAGCACACGAAATGGTTCTTCGAGCCGATCCTGCGCTGGCTGATCCCCGGGCTTGCGCAAAGCCAATATGACTTGATGCATCACTTCCTCCGCAAGTGCGCACACTTTACGGAGTATTTTGTGTTTGGCGTGCTGCTGTTTCGCGGGGTGCGAGCTGGCCGCGCGGGTTGGCGCTGGGCCTGGGGAACCGCCGCGCTGCTTATCGCCGCGGGATACTCCGTTACCGACGAGTTTCATCAGAGTTTCTTGGCGAGCCGGACCGCTTCGGGTTACGATTCGCTGCTCGATACGACGGGTGCGTTGGCGGCGCTGCTGGTGCTTTGGCGCTGGTTTCGCCGTCGCGGGGCTGCACCTGCCGTTCCTTCCTGTCGTAAGTTCGAAAGTTCTAAGTCGTAAGTGGTTGAACCCCCGTTAAAAGGGGCGCGTGACGGGTCGTCCGTCGAGCGGTGAGTTGTAAACGGCCTCGCGGTAGAAAGGGGAGGATTTACTCTTGCTTTAGGCGACTGGCCTTCATCAATTCGCCGATCGAAACGAAGCGCAATCCCTTCTTTTGTTCCGCGGCAAGAATATGAGGAAGGGCTTGAAGGCTGCGCTTGGCATCCGAGATGCCGTCGTGAAGGATGACGATGGCTCCGGGAACCAGGTTTTTCTCGACAAGCCACCGAATATACCAGACCGGGGGGTGCATCGGATCGTGCGGGTAGGCGCAGCCAAGGCGCAGCCGAGGACGCACGTATAACCGCGCTCCCGCGCCAGTTTGATCTGTGTTGACCACGCAGCCCCACCGGGGGGACGGAAGAACTTCAAACCTTCAGTGCCGCCGAGCGCTCTTTCGGTCTGCTCCAGGTTGCGAACGAATTCGGTGTCGGAATGGCCGAGGGTCGGCGCATTCCGGACATAATGGTTTCCAACCTCGTGCCCTCCGGCCTTGATCCGGGCCAATATATCGGCATGGCGCAGGACTCGTTCTCCAATCAGAAAGAAAGTGGCTTTGACATCTTGCCGTTCGAGGATCTCCAACACCTGAGGCGTGAAGGTGGGGTGCGGGCCGTCATCGAACGAGAGAGCCACGAGAGGAAGGTGCGTTCGGACGCGATAAACGATCTTGGGGGTGAGCCGTTCGAGCGCCCCGAGGACGAACAGCGGCTCCGTCCAAAACAGAACCAGCCCGATTATTGCGAGGGCGCCGCCCGCCACAAGAAGCATGAGTCCGTATCCCATGCCACACCTGCGAATTAGGCTTTTACCCGTCGCAGCCCTCAAACGCCTGGCCGCCTGGGTTCTCTATCAGAAAGCCCCTGGAGAAATCTGTCGCTTGTGCCTCGCGGGGGTAGTCTACCTGAGGTTGGTTCGGGCCGATCCATAGATTGGTCCGCAGGGGACTGTCGCCTCTAGGCGACAGGGGTGAAGTGTCAGTGTCAGTGTTACTGCGTACCGAAGGTTTAGCGAGGCCATCCGGTGGACACGGTAATGGCCCGCGGGAAACCATGTAAAGTAGCAGACTGGCGTTCCGCGCCTATCGCTTCCCCGAAGTGCATTCGCGTACAGCAAGCCTGGCCGTTGGAACGGAAATTTGACCGAAAGCAAGAGTGATCACTCCGTCGCTTGTCTTTTGGAGCCTGCGGCCCGCGAAACCTTATGAAAGTCTTCCCCAGTACCCCTTTTGTTTTCAATACCGGAACCGCGACTTTCGAGGCTGAAAGGCGACGGCTCTTGCGGATGGCCACGGAGGGCGAGCTTTGTGGAAGCCCGCACCCCGGCCGGGACTTGCCCTCTCCGTTCGCCTTTTCACAACAATTCCACAGCGCGCCTGAGATAATCACCCTAAGAAATGTGACGGTGTTTTCAGCAAAAAATTCAAGTGCTCGCCGGATATCCCTTAGCCCCTGGCGGGGACTATATGCAAGATTGGTTATGCCCAGATGGCGAACCATTACCTTCCTGTGAACCCTACCTAGCCTAGCCCCGGCGTCCGCAGAAGGCAGCGACAGTGAGGCGATAGGATGCAGGTGCCGACTGGCCGATGGGAGCCGCGCATTGCAAAGACAGAAGTCGTAAAGCTTTTGCACCTGGACGAATCGCCGATTGCAAAAGTTGAGGCGTTCACCGAGAACGTGAGTCCTCAGGGCGCACGGGTGATTACCGATTCGGCTTGTGCTCCGGGCAAGCTTGTGCGTCTGGACGCATTGGAGGAACGCCTGAAGTTGTCGGCGCGAGTGGTTTACTGTCAACGTCTGGACCAAGGAAAATTTGCTGTTGGCCTTCAGCTTGACGTTCGCGTTGAGAAGTGGCAGAGGCAGAAGCCACCCAACCTCTAGCGTTGTTAGGGAATTTAGCTGACTAAGCCTTCTTCGTTAGTCCGGCTCGCATCGCATTGCGGGCATCGCCACAAGCGGAAGGCCCTTTTCTCCCGATTAATCTCCGCAAGATACATCGGTTGACCATCGCAGGGACACGTGACGCGGGGCGTCAGGTATGATTCAACCTGTCCGTGCTCAGGGGCAAGGAAGTATCCGTTTGAGGGTGAGTAGCGGACGCTGCAATCCGGCTTCGGGCAGGCATACGCGGTTTGTTTGACGAGCCCCGTCATCCCCATTTTAACGTGATGTTCGTAGCAGAGCGCGTGGAGTGGGTGTGCGCCAAATTTATAGGTGAAAAACCGGCCGGATATCAGCCAGCGGCGCGTTGTTCCCAGAATTCTTCCCAACGGCCACTGAGCTGGGAACAACGAAGGGCAATAATTGCGTTGGCGTGGTTGACTGTCCAACG
>WNGK01000012.1_pt1 | contig 119368 bp, 103 predicted proteins | sample 5400601 | NCBI WGS metagenome assembly WNGK01 (sample SAMN13153376, study PRJNA577476) | soil metagenome | isolation source: 60 cm soil or saprolite under Garry oak tree replicate 1 | place: USA:California | collected 2016-06-15 | reverse complement strand
TTGAAGCAGGAGGACGGGAATTGGAAAAACCCGGCGATCTTCCGCTTGCTTGAGTTGACGGGCTTCCGTAAGGGCTACGTCAAGAAATACAAAGAACCAAAGAACCTTTATACCGATCTAGCTGAGGCACACGCCGAAGATCCCGAAGCCTTTCCGGATCCAAGCTGTCGGCGTAATTGCTGTCCGGAGAATACTGATTGATTTGCGCTACAAGCACATGAAAAATAGGTCATATGTAACAAAGGAAAGCGTTTCGGCCCTAGGTGACCATGTCGGTGTGTGTATACACACACACACACAACCACACCATCAGCCCTACTCGCAGGGCTCGTGGCTGCTGTGGCGTGGGTTTGGATTCTTGTCCGACAAGCCGAAGGGGGAAGATTGATTCCGACCCGCACAGCGGCGGCCTCAGAGTACCAGACCGGAAGGGTTAACGTTTTCGCTGAGGGGTTTGCGTTCAGCCAGGGACAAAAAAGACCGCCCGCCTTAGGATGGTGGCTTCCTTTGGCGGGCAGCCTTGTCGCAACGTGCCTTCTTTTGTCGAAATTTGGATTCTATCGTTGCGGGGATGAGTTGCCTTCGGCAGAAGCACTAGTGCGCAAGCTCTGGCAGGCAATCGAGCAATCGGCTGACATGGTGCTGATTACAGACTGTGCAGGAGTGATTGAGTACGTCAATCCAGCTTTCGAGATTCTCACCGGATATTCGCGGGAAGAAGCCATCGGAGAGACTCCTCGCCTGCTCAAATCTGGACAGCAAACCCCTGAGCTTTACCACATGACTCACATCTTTGAGCCTTTTTACACCACGAAAGAAGATGGCAAAGGAACGGGGTTGGGGCTGCCACCGTCTATGGCATTGTGAAGCAGAGCGGTGGATTTGTCTGGGTGTACAGCGAACCCGGGTTAGGAGCAACCTTCAAAATCTATCTGCCCACGGTCGAGCAGCAGGCCGATGAGATACCAGTTCTCAAGCCCGGTTGCAAAGAGCGTCGGTGGCCGTGAAACGGTACTGCTGGTCGAAGATGAGGCGGCACTGCGGCAGCCGGCGCGGGAATTCCTTGCTTCGAAAGGTTATACAGTCATCGAAGCCACCGACGGCGATGACGCACTGCGGATTGCGCAGAATCACACGGGGCGCATCGACCTGATGATCACTGACGTGATCATGCCGCACATGGGCGGGGCGCAGCTCGCAGAAACTTTGGCGGCAGCGCGGCCGCAAATGAAAGTTCTTTTTGTGTCGGGCTACGCTGAGAATACGATCCTGGGAGACAGCCCGACCGACGTTATGAGCCGTTTTTTGCAGAAGCCTTTTAGCCTGGAAGAACTGGCGCGCAAGATTCGTACAGTTCTTGATCCGCGAGCATCCGCGGCTACTGCTTCGGGTAAAGCCAGCTAAACCACTCTCTCACGTATAATTGTTGGTTGAACTTTGCATGAATCAGTCTGCCGCGTTTCAAAATCAAATCCATCCAACTGCCGTTTATTCGTCGACCAACCACACGAAATATTCCATTGGTTCAATTGCGGCCATTGCTTCGCTTTGGGCAGCAATCTATCTCGCTGGAATGTTCACTCCTGCGCTGCTGGATGATGCAGATTCCGTGCACGCTGAAGCGGCGCGTGAGATGGTTCTACGGCATGACTGGGTCACATTGCACGTGAATGGCATTCGCTATCTTGAGAAGGCGCCGCTCATGTACTGGGGAGTCGCGGGCAGCTACTCACTATTTGGAGTATCTGATTGGTCGACTCGGCTGCCCTTGATGCTCGGGGTGCTCGGTTTGCTGTTTGCCACCTATGCCCTGGGCTCTCAATCGTATGGCGACAGAGGCGGATTCTATTCCGCACTGGTTTTGGGCACCGCGTTAGGTCCTTATCTTTTTACCCGCTTCCTGATTCCTGACATTTTGGTCGGACTTTGGCTTGCACTCAGTTTCTATTTTTTTCTGCGGACACTGAAAGAAGAGCCGCCTTCACGGCTGTCGTGCTGGGGACTGGCAGCAGCCTGTGGATTGAACGTACTCACCAAAGGTCTAATTGGACTAGTTTTCCCAATCGCCGTAATCGGACTGCATTTAATTCTTACTGGGAACCTGCGTCACCTGCTACGCATGCGGCTCTTCTCCAGCACCCTTATCTTTTTTGCGGTCTCCGCGCCATGGCATATTCTGGCGGCGCTGCGTAATCCGGATCAAGGAGTCGTACACGGATTCCTCTGGTTCTATTTCGTCAATGAACATTTCCTGCGTTATCTGAACAAGCGTGTGCCACGCGATTACGATACCGTCCCGCTGATGATTTTCTGGGGACTCTTGTTGCTGTGGCTTCTTCCCTGGATTGCGTTCCTGCCACAGGCCTTGAAGAAAGTTCCGGTTCGCTGGCGCGACCTGCGATCTGTCCTTAATGCCCGGCAGAGCGCAAACCTGTTTTTTCTGCTCTGGGCGATCGTGATCCTGCTTTTTTTTAGTTTTTCCACCCGCCAGGAGTACTACACAATCCCTGCTCTTCCAGCACTGGCGCTGCTGGTCGGCGGTTGGCTGGCGCAAGAGTCGGATTCCGTGGTGGGCAGTCCTGAGCGGCGGGCGGGAAGGATCTCGTCAGTGGTCCTGCTGGTAGCTGGCGCGACGGCATTCGTTATCGGCATTTTACTTCTTCGCGTGGCAAAGACTCCCTCACCTGGAGTGGATTTAGCGGAACTGCTGAAGAAAAACCCTGATGCTTACGCGCTTTCGTTTGGGCACTTTCTCGATCTGACCCCGCAGGCGCTGGGAGCTTTTCGAGCCCCGCTGCTGGTATTCGTCCTCGCCTTTCTCTCGGGAACGGGCTTAAATTGGATCTTCCGGCAAAATGGTCGTCCCGGCCGAGGCAATCTCGCTCTTGCCGGCATGATGGTGGTGATGCTCGCCTGTGTTCACTCAGCCTTCGTGACTTTTTCACCTATAATTTCTTCCCAGCAACTCGCTCTGGCTATCAAGGGGGATTATCGCCCAGGGGATACGATTGTGGTCGCTGGAGAATACGAGGATGGGTCAAGCCTGAATTTCTACACTGGCATTCCTTTACGTATTCTGCATGAGCCTAGCGGCAATTTGTGGTACGGAACGCAATTCCCCGACGCTCTCCGAGTATTCGAAACGCGGGACTCATTTATCAAATTGTGGTCGGGGCCGGGCCGCGTGTTCCTTTGGACCGACCAGGAGGACCCGAAGGAACTGCTTGGCTTGCCGCGTCTGGTGCTGGCCCGTAGTGGTGGCAAATCGATTTTGACCAATCGGTAGCCAGCGGCATCGCAGGTATAATTTCTCTAACTCTGATGAGCATAATCACGGCCATTCTGCTGGCGCCCACCGTGGTTTGGCGAGTTCTTTTGGCTATCGCCGTAGCCGGCAGCCTGAGCTCGACAATTTTTCTTATCATGGTTCTGGCTGCTTCGCGCCGCTACCTCCGCCTTGCGCGAACCGCCCGTAATCAGGCAGCATCCATCGATCCAACGTCGCTGCCGTCTGTAACTATTCTGAAACCTGTGCATGGAATGGAACCTCGCCTGGGAGAGAATCTTGCGAGTTTCTTTCAACAAGACTATCCCGAATATGAAATCGTTTTGGGAGCCCGGGAAGCGGATAACGCCGCTCTCTTGGCTGCCGAAGAAGTGCGGCAGCGATTCCCTCAGGTGAAATGCCGGATTGTTATTTCCGGTCCTCCAACCTGGCCCAATGCCAAGGTTTTCTCCCTGGACAGGATGATTGCAGCCTCATCCAATAATTACTTCGTAATCAGCGACAGCGATGTCGTAGTAGCACCGGATTTTTTGCGAAATGTGATTCCACCTCTGCTTGACCGCGAAGTGGGCTTGGTGACTTGTCCTTATCGGGGAATTCCTGCGGCGGACTTCTGGTCGTCCCTGGAGGCATTGGGCATGTCGGTGGAAATGCCTTCTGGCGTAATGGTGGCGGACATGATGGAAGGCATGCGCTTCGCCATGGGCGCCGTCATGGCGACCAGGCGCGATGCACTGGCAAAAATTGGAGGGGTCGCTTCAACTGCTGACTTTTACTCCGATGACTTTGTGCTGGGCAATGAAGTCTGGGGAGCGGGATACAAGGTCGTCTTGTCGCATCATGTGGTAGGGCACGTTCTCGTCCCGAGATCTTTCCAGCAGACATTCGGCGATCAGTTGCGGTGGATGAAAAGCACCCGCTATTCCCGCCCCAAAGGCCATGTCGGATCAGTTCTGACCTTCGCCATGCCGTTTGGCGTTCTCGGACTCGCATCTGCGGCGGCTCTCGGTCATTTGCAGCTGGGGATCGGATTGCTCGCCTGGGCCTTCTTCAACCGCGTGATCCAATGCGTTGCGGTGGGATGGGGAGTAATTCGCGATCCGCGCGCTTTGGGCTTGTGCTGGCTCTACCCAATGCGGGATTTTCAGGGTTTCCTGACCTGGGTGGGCAGCTTTACCAGCCGAAGTTTCCTGTGGAGAGGGGAAATCTATCGTTTCAGCGACGGAGGGAGGATCATTCCCCAGCACCGGCGCGCACAGAGTGCAGTTGCACATCGGCTGTAACCGGCAGACCGGCTGACTCTTCCACTTGCTCTCGCCTGCTCTCAATTATGCGAGCGACAATCTCGCGTAATCGTAAACTCGGCTTAAATCCCACCAGTTTGGAAATTTTTCCGATGTTGGGCACGCGCCGATGCATGTCCTCGAAACCTGGCTGATAGGCCTGGTCGTAAGGAATGAGGCGAATTTCTGAGTCGCTCCTGGTCGACTTCTTCACCAGCTTTGCCAATTCCAGGATCGAAACTTCTTCAGGGTTGCCCACATTGAAAACTTGGCCGAGGGCTGCCGGATGGTCCACCAGCAACAGTAAGGCCCGGACCACGTCGCTCACGTCGGCGAAGCAGCGGGTCTGGTGTCCGTTCCCGAATACACTAATCGGCTCACCCCGGAGCGCCTGGTCAACGAAACGCGGCAGTACCATCCCGTAGCGCCCAGTCTGACGCGGGCCCGTGGTGTTGAACAGGCGGGCGATAATCACCGGCAGGGCTTGGGCATTATGGTACGCGAGAGCCAGGAACTCATCGATCGCTTTGGAGCAGGCATAACTCCAGCGGCTTTTAGTGGTAGGTCCGTAAACTACATCATCATCTTCGGTGAACGGGTGTTTTGTACTTTTCCCGTAGACTTCGGAGGTTGACGCCAGCAGGCATAGCTTCTGATAGCGCGCAGCCAAGGTCAGTACATTGTGGCTGCCCAAAACATTGATTTCGATCGTATCTACGGGGACTTCAATGATTTTCTGCACGCCTACGACCGCCGCCATATGGAAGAGCAGGTCCGTTTTCTTTATGAGCGATTCGAGCAACGGAAAATCGAGAATGGACCCGAGCGTGAAATGGAAGGCCTTGCGATTCCTAAGATGAGCGATATTTTCAATCTGGCCGGTAGATAAATCGTCGAGAACGAATACTTCATCTCCGCGTTGGAGCAGAGTCTCACATAAATGGCTGCCGATGAAGCCGGCGCCACCGGTAACCAGAACTTTCCTCATTCGCATGGGCCTCTCTAACCTGCTTGGAATTGTGGTCGTGCTAACTCCTTTTATTGTAGCTGGAAAGGGGAATCAGGAGCTAATCCGGGCCAATTTGCCGTCTTTCAACCTAAAAGTGACTCCGCGCCAGGCGACCGTATGGCCCGTGAAGCTGGCTATCCAGAGCAGCATTGCAACCAAGTCGCGCATTGGGAGAAGCCACAGTAACCGGAGTACGTGACGATCACGCAATACCACCCGGCCAACCATAATAGCTACTAACATGCGCATCGCCAGCGTGGCGGCGAGCACCATCCATGCCCACATTGCAGCGCGAGCAAAGGCCAGAGTCATCAGACCCCAGGCTAGTCCAAAAGTCAGTCCGAGCCCGACGTATCCCCAAGGGCGTGAATCACGCACGGCGCGTGCCCAGCGCAACTGGTGGAGCAAAAATTCACGCACAGAATACGGAGGCACGAAGGTTTCGACTACCGTTTCAGAAAGCTTCACCTCGAGGCCTCGCGCAGCCATGCGGCGGCCAATCTCATAGTCGTCAGCCAGGTAGTCCACGAAAGCCTGGAAACCACCGATTGCTTCTAAGTCGTGCCGACGAAACGCGAGCGTGGACCCTAATCCGAAACGGATGCCTCCTTCAACTTGGCGCGCCACCAGCACACCAGCTGAAAAATCCGAGCTGATCCCCATCGATTCCAGCCTTGATCCCAAAGTGCCAGCGGGAACGCCACGGTAAAGGCACGTGACCATGCCCACCTTAGGATCGCCCAGCGGCGCCATTATCCGCCGCAAATAGTCCGTTTCGACACGAATATCACTATCATTCACGAGGAGGAACTCGCATCGTGCGCTGGGCAACATCTGGGCAAGATTGCTCACCTTTGTGTTGGCCCCAAAATTCTCGGGACAGACTACGAGCCGAATGAAGCGCTGTGGGAACTCCGCCTTCAGGCGCGTCACTATTTCTGCCGCCGGGTCATTTGCATCCTTAATTCCGAACAAGATTTCGTAGTCTGGATAATCCTGCAGGCAATGGCTGCGAAGGCTTTCGTACATCTCAGGGTCGGTGCCCTTGAGAGGCTTCAGAATGGAAACCGGGAGGGGAGTTCCATCAGAGCCGCCGGTGATCGAGGCCTTTCTCTCTCGCAGAAAGTTTGCGGCCGCCCACAGGCACATCAGGTAGTAACCAAGACTCGACAGCGTGCCCAGCACTGCGATGACTTGGATGAATTTGACAGTGTGAGGAAGCATCAGCGACGAAGATTCTACTCGTAACGCAAAGACTCGATGGGATCCAGGTTCGCGGCTTTCCAGGCTGGATAAATGCCGAACAACAAACCTTCCACGGCGGCGGCCCCAAAACCGAAGCTGGCCCAGAACAGCGACATCCGCGCGGGGAGTGAACTCCAAATGACAGGAATAGTCCAGGTGATAATTGCGCCTAGCAGCACCCCGATGATTCCGCCCATGGCAGTCAGAGTAATCGCCTCCAAAGTGAACTGAAGGAGGATGTCGCGCTTGCGCGCACCAATGGCCTTGCGCACGCCGATCTCACGGGTTCGCTCGGTGACTGAAACCAGCATGATGTTCATCACGCCAACCCCACCCACAATCAGACCCACACTGGACACGGCAAACATGAAGATGAAAACCGCTCCGAAGATCTGGTTCCAGACATCAGAAAGCGAATCCTGAGTAAAGACCGCAAAGTTATCAGGCTTGGCCGCGGGCACTTTTCGTCGTCGTCGCAGCAATTCCCGGATCTCATCGATAGCTTTGGGCATGTCCTCATGCGAAGTAGCCTTAACACTGATCCAGTGCTGCTTCAATTCCGGGTGCAATTTCCTGAAAGTGCTGAGCGGGAAAAAGACGATGTTGTCATCCGGATTTTTTCCTCCAGCGAAAACGCTCTTACGCCGCTCGGCTACGCCGATGACGGTAAACATCTGGCCTTCAATGTTGATCTCTTTACCTTCAGGCTCCTGGTTGTGGAACAGTTCATCCGCGGTGTCAGCGCCAAGAATAATCACATTGGCGCGGCGTTGGTCGTCAATGTCGCTGAACCATCGGCCTGACGTCATCTGCAGATCGTAAACATCTTTTACCGCTGCCGTATCGCCTTCAAGAATGGTGTTCTTGGTCTTGCGGTCGCCATACTTCACAACATAGGTTCCGGTGCCGAATTCGGGCAGAAAGTAACGAATCCCCGCGGTTACGGCTTTCACATGGGGGAGGTCTCGCATGGCCAGGGCATCATCGAAAGTGAGTTCTTTGCGAGTCCGCATTTCCTCAGTGGGCCTGCCGAAGTGAAAAGGCTCGAGATGAAAGGCGAAAATGATATTCGAGCCCATACTGCTGATCACTTGGCGAAAGTTATCGTTCATCCCACGCACGATGGATGAAATACCGATGACAACCGCCACCCCGATAACGATGCCCAGCACGGTGAGCGCTGAGCGCAGCTTGTTGCTGCGGATAGTGTCCAGCGACATCCGCACGATCTCGCCGTAATCTCCTCTCCGTATCATGACACCTATCTACATTTCGAAGCGCAGCGCAGCAATAGGATCCAGCCGAGCTGCGCGTCGCGCGGGATACACGCCAAAAAAAATACCGACGCTCGCAGAAACTATCAAACCCGCGGCCACCGCCCACAATTTGATTGCCGAAGGCATTCCAATAATGGCGGTAATTCCCTTGGCAACAGTGATTCCAAACAGTACACCTAGCAGTCCGCCAACCAATGCCATAGTTCCGGATTCGATGAGGAACTGCATCATCACATCCTGACGACGTGCGCCCATCGCCTTGCGGATGCCGATCTCGCGCGTACGCTCGGTGACGGAGACCAGCATGATGTTCATGATTACGATACCGCCCACGACCAGAGAAATGGCGGCGATCGCGATCATCGCAATAAAGAACGTTCCGCTCAGATTCGCCCAGATGCTCAGGAAACTTGCGTTGGTTTCTGCGGCGAAGCTATCCGGCCGGCCAGGAAGATCATGGCGACGAGCTCGCAGGATGGCTCGGGCTTCATCAATAGCAGATTCCAACTGAATGCCCACACCGTTGGCTTTGCCCGAGATCCGAATGCTGGTATGCGCACCAAACTGTTTCAGATAAGTAGTGATCGGGATTGCCACGTAGTTATCGCGGCTCTGTCCCAGTGTCTTGCCCTGTTTCTTGCCGATCCCAACTATGCGATAGATCTGACCTTCGACACGAATCTCTTTGTTCAGGGGATCTGTGCCTGGAAAAAGATTGTCCGCAATGTCAGTCCCAATCACGGTGACATTAGAACGGTTGTTCTCATCGTTGTCGTTAAGCATGCGGCCAGAAGCCAGATCCAAATCAAGAATTTGCGCCATAGCTGGCGTCAGACCTCGTATCCAGGAGTCGCTGACTGATTGTTCGTTATATTTCACGTGACCATTGGGATTGAATGTAGAGGCACCCAACATCACGCAATGCCGGCAAGCCTCGAGTACGGCGTGGTAGTCCTCCATAGTCAAATCTTTGCGCTTTTGGCCCTCAAGGAGCTGGTCGACGTCGGTAATGACTGGTGTGACCTTGCTGATGATGAAAACGTCGGCGCCCAGATTGAAGATTTTCTCTGCCACGTAACCATTGATGCCATTCACAAAAGTGACCACAGCAATGACTGCGGCTACACCAATCACCACACCGAGCAGGGTCAGGACCGACCTCAATTTATTCGCCCACAAGGATTGCAAGGCGATGCGGATGGCTTCTGCGATGTTCATGAGAGGTAAGTCGAGAACTCGGTTAAAGTCTAACAGGAGCGCTGCAAGAGTCCGCAGGTGGAGTCCGGATCGAATATAATGAACCAGTTGGCAGCCGGACCGGACGGTCGCTCTCGCCGCGTCAAGTGGTGGGAGAGGAAAGTCCGAACTCCGCAGAGCAGTGTGCCGGATAACGTCCGGGAGCCCGGGTTCAATCCCGGTCGACGGAAAGTGCCACAGAAAACATACCGCCCTGGTGGCAACACCAGGGTAAGGGTGAAAAGGTGCGGTAAGAGCGCACCGCTGCCGCAGCGATGCGACAGGCAAGGCAAACCCCACACGGAGCAAGACCAAATAGGGAGGGAGCCTCAAGTTCGCTTGAGCACGTGCCGGCTCGGCACGTTTCACCTCCGGGTAGGTCGCTTGAGCTCCGCAGCAATGCGTGGCCCAGAGGAATGACCGTCCTGCCGGAGCAATCCGGTGGACAGAATTCGGCTTACAGGTCCGGCTGCTAATCTTTCTTTGCCGGTTCGTCAACGTCTAAACTGTTGGAAACATTCGATCATTCACTTCCGATTGTCCCTCAGGACATGCTGATTTCGGTACTCCCGTAAGCCCTGCTCGCCATTCGGATCGCATCACAATAAATTGAGCTATGCACTTTCTTGTCAAAGCGCGAACTCTGTTGTTGATCGTATTGTTTGCTGCTGCCACTCCGCATGCCCAACAAACTCCTGAAAGGCGTGAGAATTCCGCGATGTTGGCTCCCCGAGCCCGCGGTGAAAATGACAACCGACACGCGACATCTTCGGTTTTAATGAGCTCGGACGATAGGCTATTAGTGGTGAGCGCGGCGCTTGGCCGCCAAGTGTCTCGTTCCAAGCCAGACTGCTCGCATCTGGTGCACGAGATCTATAGCCGCGCAGGATTTCCATATCGTTATTCCAGCTCCTCCGATCTTTATTCCGGAATTAATGAGTTTCAACGGGTAACGACCCCGCAAGTTGCCGACCTGATTGTCTGGCCAGGACACGTGGGAATCATAGTTAGCCCGGCTCAGCACTCTTTCTACAGTTCACTGCGCTCGGGGGTAGGAGTGGATTTCTACGATTCGTCGTATTGGAGAGGACGGGGGAGACCGCGATTTTATCGCTATGTAAAACGTACGCTGATGGCAGAGTCGTCGAATCGAGACCAAAGCGTGGAAGACATCGGAGCCGAAGAAAAATCCGACTCCTCAACGGTTCTTGAGACCGCGAACTTTTCGATCATGGACACACTGGCAGTGGACTCTATGCGTCTGAGTCCGGAGCAGATTCGTAATGCGTTTCTCAAACTGTCCAACGACTATGGGGATTCTCTCCGCACACAGGATTTATCAAAGCTGCGGGTGCCCCTGGTAGTGTTCGACCAGATCAAAGTGGAGCGGCTAAAAGTTAAAGGCAAAAAAGGAACAGTCGATATCCGTATCGATGGGCCGTTAACGTTTTCCGACGGCCAGCTCGATCAGAAGAATCGCCACGACCGGCAACGCTGGACAATTAACAACCACGACCAAACAACTTGGCAGTTGGATTTGCCGAAGGCCGTCATTTACATATCTCGCGACGATGCCGCGCGGTTGTTCGCGCAACAACTCGCCAGAATTACAGACGGTACTCACGATGAAAGCCCTGGTTTGAAACTGGAAAAAGCAGAGTTGGCACGAACCTTGGATGTCCTTCTCGCGGAATAGATCACGAAACGCGAATTTTTGCTTCAGAGCAGTTGCAGGAGAACGTCCCGCATCCTGCTCTCTATTGAAGGGTCTAGCTTTCCTCCGCCTTGCGTAACATAAAACACGTCGATCGCCGATTGACCCTGCGTATCGATGATTGCTACCTCGATGTTGCAGCCCAGCCCAGCAAGATTGGAACTGATGTCGTACAGCAGCCCGGGACGATCCTGCGCTGTAATTTCGATAAGGGTGCTGTGGGAGGAACTCTCGTCGTCGATGCGAACGCTAGGTTGAATTTTCACCTTGGGGATTTTGGTAGCCGGCTTGAATTTCGTTTCCATCGTTTCCCTGACGTCACTTTCACCGGAGAGGCTATCTTCCAGACTTCGTTTCAGACGTGCCTTTTCAGTCGGGTTCATGTCCAGGGTTCGGAAAAGATCGACAAAGCGAAACGTATCCAGCACGGTTCCAGCTTTATTGGCAAACGCTTCCGCTTTCAGGATATTCATGCCCCAGGAGGAAAGCGTGCCCGCTACCCGGGCGAAAAGCGAAGGACGATCCACGGTCAGCAAAATAACCTGGTAGTAGCCATTCTGTTTCAGAAGGTCAACCTGAGGTTCCACACCGTCCCAGTGCTGATGCATTCGGAAGTGAGAGACGATTTCGTCCGGAGTATGCGTCAGCAGATAACGCTTGGGGAATCCTTCGAGGAATGAGATCAGTTGTCTGGAGTCGACGTCTGGCGACGCGGCCGAAACAATCCGCTTAATGTGATCTTCGTTCGAGGTCTGCGCATCCACCCGCTGGTCGTCTACGGTTCGGCTCAGATAGTTGGAAGAGGCGGCGTAGAGCTGCCAGATTATTTCCGCTTTCCACGGAGTGAGAGCTTCTGGATTCACGGCCTTGATATCGGCATAGGTTAGTAAAGTGAGCATCTTCAGCCGTTCTGTGGTGCCTACCGAATCGCAAAATTCCTGCACGACCTTAGGATCGAAGATGTCGCGCCCTGTCATTGTTGCCGACATTCGAAGATGACTTCCAATCAGGAAGCGTACTGTGTCTTGATCGTCTATTTCCAGGCGAAGGCCCTGGAATATCTTGTCCGCGGCCTGGAGACTTCCTTCGATGTGATTCGGCGTCTCGACGCCTTTGCCGACATCGTGTAAGAGAAGAGCCAAAAACAGGAGGTCGGGCTTTTCGATTCCATCCAGAACGTCCCGGAAGCGCCGCTGCAGGTCGTCGCCAGGGTCGCGAAGCGCGTGCAGATTTTCGATGGCGACAAAGGAATGCTCATCCACAGTGTAGCGATGGTAATAGTCCCGTATGACCAGCGAATCGATGGCTCCGAATTCTGAAAAGAAGAGGACCAGCAAGCCCGTCCGGTGCATGGCGCGCAGAGCTGCACCGGCATGAGGCAATATCAATATTCGGCGTAATTGTGCCCACAGTTCCGAATGTTGATTTGCCCTCTGCTGCATGCTAGGAATTGCAGCCTCGACGCATCGCTCAGTTTCAGCACTTAGTTTCAGTCCGTGCCGAGCGACGAATTCAAAAAGACTGAAGAGCACGGCTGGGTCTTCCACCGAGGAGAGCTGCCGTAAGAAAATTCGGCTATCCACCACCGAAAAATCAGCATTGGAGAGCCGCGACTTTCTGTTTTCAAGAAACCTGTACAGGCCCGAGCGTGCCTGAGGCACTTCATCCAGCAGAACCGTAAGCCGGTAAAGCGCGCGAGCGTGCCGGAAGTAACCTCGCATCCACTCGCTCGGACTAATTCGCGTCGCTGTCGCAGAACCGATTCCAGCCGCGGCGGCCTCAGATTGGAGCTCGTACGTAAGCCCGTTGAGGTCTCGCCCTTGCCGATAATGCAAGAAACATCGCACGGCCGAAAGGAAATCCAGAGCTGTGCCGCAATCTTCGCGTAGCGTTGCTGGTAGAACATTCTCTGCTTTGGGCCAGACACGCGTTTTCTCAAGTTCTGAAATCAGCGTAAGCCAGTACGCAACCTGATAGTCGCGCAACCCGCCTGGGCAATCTTTTATGTTTGGTTCCAAGTGAAAAATCGTCTGCCCGTATTTTTGGTGCCTCGCCCGCGTCAGATCGGCGAGCCTCTGCATCAATTCGGTGGCATCCCGGGCCACCATCTTCGGAATGATCTGTTCCCGAAGTTGCTCAAACAGATCCTTGTCACCGCAGATGTACCGGCAATCGAGAAGCGAGATATTAAACTCCACGTTGTCACGATGAAGCTTGCCGCAATCAGCCAAGGTTCGCGTAGTTGGGCTGACGCGGAGGTGCAAATCCCAAAGATCCTGACAAAGCTTGCGGATCTGCTTCTGCGCCTGTTCGTCCGGCGATGTTGGAGACAAGAATAAGAGGTCGACATCGGAACACGGAAATAATGTTTGGCGCCCGTAACCTCCCAGGGCCACCACGCAAACGTTTCCCAACTCTTCCGAGCTCTCTATAGCGGAGTCCCACAACTGCGTTGTGACCTTGTCGACCAGATCCGAACGCTCGCGAACAGCGGCTTGGCCATTGTGCGAATCTTCAAATCTAGCCCGGATCTTCTCGGACTCGGTTTTGAAAAAGTCCTGCGTTGTAAAAGTGACAGCCGTGAATGACATACGATTTCAGTCTTGTTGCGAGTATGAAATAAAACGGATAAGCCGAGCATCCAGTGAATGCGGAGCAGAGAACTTGGGATCTAGAGCGCGCTCACTCCTCGCTCTTGGTTTCGAATGCGGATCGCTTCGTCAATCTTTGATAAGAAAATCTTGCCGTCGCCGATCTGTCCGGTGCGCGCGGCATTCACGATCGCTTCTACTGCTCTCTCCACCATGTCGTCAGCCAATACCATTTCCAGCTTGATCTTGGGAATCAGATCCACCGTGTACTCTCGTCCACGATAAAACTCCGTATGTCCTTTCTGCCTTCCGTGACCTCGAGCCTCGAGCACGGTCATCCCTTCCACACCAATCTCGTGAAGTGCGGTTTTCACCGCTTCCAATTTCGACGTCTGAATCACAGCTTCAATTTTTGTCATCGTATTCCGTCTGAAGAATAGAGCTCGTCGCCAATAATGCCGCTGCTCCGTCGTCCCGCCTTAAGCTGACACTTCGAAGTTGTAGCCTTCTTCTCCGTGCTGCGACAGATCCAGGCCTTGAATCTCGTGACCTTCCGTAACCCGCAATCCGATCGCTAAGTCGACAACTTTCAATATAACCAGTGTTCCCACTGCGGCTAGAACCCAGCCGACCACCACACCCACAAACTGATTAAGCAACTGACCGGCGTTTCCATCAAGGATGCCCAGCCCCATGGCGTTCCCTCGCGCGTCCTTGAAAATAGGATTGATTGCGCGCGACGCGAATACCCCTGTGAGGATGGCCCCAATGGTTCCACCTACACCATGAACCCCGAAAGCATCCAGGGAATCGTCGTAGCCGAATCTGGACTTTACCTGCGCGACCATCAGGTAACACACCACTCCGGCGATCAAGCCGATCGCAAGAGCAGACATGGGACTGACAAATCCCGCCGCCGGCGTGATGGCCACGAGTCCAGCCACGGCTCCAGAAATAGTACCGAGGGTGCTGGGCTTGCCATTTCTGATCCACTCCGCTGATCCCCAACCCAGGGCAGCTGCCGCCGCTCCGAAATGCGTAGCTACAAAAGCGCTCGTTGCCAGTGGACTTGCGGCCAGTGCGCTTCCGGCGTTGAATCCGAACCATCCCACCCAAAGCAAACAGGCCCCTATAAAACTCAATACCACACTGTGCGGCGGCATGGGCTCTCGCGGATAACCGACGCGTTTTCCCAAATACAGGGCACACACCAGCGCAGACACTCCAGACGTCACGTGGACCACGGTTCCTCCGGCAAAATCGAGTGTCGGGAACCGTCCGCCCAAAGCCGCGTTCAGCAGACCCTCCTTTCCCCAGACCATGTGGGCCATCGGGTCATACACTACGATCGACCAAAAAATCATGAAGAGAACCATGGCACTGAACTTCATCCGCTCGGCGAATGCTCCAGTGATCAACGCAGGGGTGATGATGGCAAACATTAACTGGTACACCATGAAGGTCTGTTGCGGAATGGTGGCGGAATAAGCTGCATCCGGCTGGACGCCCACACCTCGCAAGAAGATATGGTCGAATGCGCCAATGAAGCTGTTGCCTGATCCAAACGAGAGACTGTAACCAATCAGCGCCCAGAGGATTGTGACGATCGCCATTAAGGCAAAGCTCTGCATCATGGTGGCCAGCACATTTTTCTTGCGTACAAGCCCGCCATAGAAAAGAGCCAAGCCCGGGCCAGTCATCAACAGTACGAGCGCGGAACTCACTAGCATCCATGAGTTATCTGCCGAACTTTTGGCCTCGGTGACAGCTTGCTCAAGTCGGGCGATGCGTTCCGTTTGACTCTCAACTGTGGCCGGCGTCAGCCTTGAAGACGTCTGAGAGAAAGCAGAATAAACCGCAGTCCAAAGGAACAGCCAAGTTAGAAGTGCCTTGAGGCCCCGTGTGTCTGCGAACAATTCGTCTTGCTCCTTTGGCTCAGGAGGTCGAATAAACCCGCGCCCGCGCAATATACTAACGATTCACCGTTATCTGCCGTGATGAAACGGTAAAAGGCGCTGCAAGACCGTTACTTTAACCAGCCACTCAAACTTGGGGAAATTGAATCTATTTATGACTCCTATCAGGAAAGGTTATGGGACACAATACCGCGCGTGCCCAACCAGCACACATCAGCTCGCGGATTTTAGTGTCCGTCCCGCTCAAGACAGCCGAACAACTACAATGCAGCGACTCCACGTTCCTGATTTCGAATACGGATCGCCTCCTCCACTTTATAGAGAAAGATCTTGCCATCTCCGATCTTTCCACTACCGGCGGTCTGCACAATGGCGTCTACTACGGCGTCCACCAGGTTGTCCGCCAACACCACTTCCAGCTTGATTTTTGGTAAAAGGTCAACACTGTATTCCCGGCCCCGATAATTCTCCGTGTGACCTTTCTGGCGACCGTGCCCGCGTACATCGGATATGGTCATGCCTTCCACGCCAAGTTCGGAAAGCACTTCCTTCACGGTTTCAAATCTGGATGGCTGAATAATCGCTTCAAGTTTGGTCATCTTGTCCTTTCCCTCGAAGTCGCACGACTTCTTAACAGGAAATACCGGCTGTAAAAATCCTCGGATTGGTTCACGAGATCTTCGTCTCCATGGCCACCCGCTGCAACGCCTTAGCTGCTGCCAAGCTCGGTGATGATTCGGCGGCGCGGGGTTGCGCCGTCACACCTGCGGGTGAAGCTAGAGCTGAGATGACATATTCCGGATACGCCGAAATGCCATGCTCGTGAAGATCCAATCCATAGACCTCGCCTTCGGCTGAAACGCGTAGCGTTCCGGTTAAATTGACCAGATACATCACCGCCATGGCCACCGAAAACGTAGCGGACGTTACAATCAAACTGCCGATCGCCTGAGCAATCAACACTTGTGTGCCGCCACCGTAGAAGAGTCCGGTCAGCGGAGCGGAGTTGTCCGGTGCGACCGGTCCGGTCGCACCATATTTGCCGCAAGCAAACAAGCCTAGCGACAATGTGCCCCAGATTCCGCATATGCCGTGCACCGGCACAGCACCGATCGGGTCGTCAATACGGAGCCATTCCAGCAATTCGACGCCTGCCACCACAATCACTCCAGCAACACCCCCAAGCAGGATGGCGCCGGTCGGACTAACCCAGTAACAAGGACAAGTGATCGCAACCAATCCGGCTAAGAATCCATTTACCGTGAAGCTCACGTCCCATTTCTTGTTCGGGATGTAAGCGTAGATCATCGCGGTCAAGCCGGCTCCGCACGCCGCCAGCGTGGTGTTGGTGGCAACCCGCCCGATGCCTTCGAAGTCCATCGCGGAAAGCGTGCTGCCAGGATTGAATCCATACCATCCGAACCAGAGAAGGAGACCGCCGCTGGCTGCGATCGTTAGATCATGGGGCATCATGGGACCGCCACCATCGCGCTTGAACTTCCGGCCCAGTCGCGGACCTAGAACGATCGCGCCTGCCAGCGCAATGAAGCCGCCAATGGTATGCACGACGGTGGAACCCGCGAAATCGTGGAAGCCCATTCCCAGCGAAGAGAAGAAATGGCCGGTGCTGCCCATCGCAGCCAGGAAGCCATCTGGACCCCAAGCCCAGTGACCGACGATGGGGTAGATGAATCCCGACACCGCAACGCTATAGAGCAGATCTCCGACAAAACCAGTGCGACCGATCATCGCGCCCGAAGTGATGGTCGAGCAGGTGTCGGCAAAAGCAAATTGGAATAGCCAGAATGCGAGGAATGCTACTCCGGTGCTTTCATAAGTAGCAGGCACATCTTTGAGGAAAAACCAGTGATAGCCGATGAAGCCGTTGCCGTGGCTGAACATGAACGCGAAACCAAAGGCGAAGAAAAGTAAACCGCAAAGGCAGGTGTCCACGATGCATTCCATCAGGACATTTACAGTCTCGCGTGATCGGCAGAACCCGGCTTCCAGCATGGTAAAGCCAACCTGCATTCCAAACACCAGGAAGGCAGCCACTAAAGTCCAGACTGTGTTGAGCGGATTGACCACGTCCGCGGCTTTAACTTCTACATCCGCAGCAAGGACCCGCCCGAAGAAAAGACTGGTGATTACAGTGATGATGAGCAGTACCAAACCTATGCCCATAGCTTTGCCGGCAAACAGGAGCTTCCCATACCGACGCCATTCAGGATCACCCAAACGAGTTTTCAGGCGAGTCAACTTCTCCGCCATTGGTAGCTTCCTTCCTTTTTGCAGCCTGGCAAACATAGATCGCTCCTTAATCAGAGTTAATTGATTTTGTTCAAGCTTCGTGCACTGTCGGGTCCGACAAATATCCGTTCAATGTAGGCAATAGTTGCAAAATCTTTGGTTCGGGCGCGGCTTGGGTACTGGTCCCAGGGGTAATTTGGTTTTGAACCCAAGCCGATCGCCCCCATGAGAGCAGCACAAGTTTCGGCGCTGCCCGCATCTCGTGTTAGGATTCGCAACTGTTCGAAATTCCCGGTTGCGACCATAGCTTCACCATGCAGATCCATATGTAAGACTTTCACCTTACCTTGCCTCGCGACTGTCGAACATGAATACAACTCCCGCGGTCATGGTGTTCTGAGCTGTAACGGGCAACCCATTCCCTTTCACGAATGTCGGCAGATTTGACATATCGCGCCGGAACTCGAGACGGCTCATGATGTGGCTTGCGATCATGCGCTGAAAGGTCCCCGTGATGCCGTTGAAGTGCTGCGGCGTTCCGGTAGTAAATCCGTCGTGATCGTCGTAATACTCGTACCGGCTCACAACCGTGTATTTGTCATTGAGGGCGTACTTGACGTAAGCCGCAACTCCGGTCCAAAAGACAGGTTTCGGACCGAAGATCAGAGTCGGAGACGTAGCCAGAATGGGATGATCGCCCCGGCCATAGTCGCCGTTGACGGTGAACGAAAGCTTGCTCGTCGGCGAATAGGTGATCACGGTGTCCCAAAGTTGCCGCCAATTGGAGTTGTCGTTAGTCTGCTCCGGACCAGCCATGTAGTTTTGAATGAAGCCGACCTTCTTCGTGGGATTCCATCCAAAACTTGCTCCATAAGTCTTCCCTGTGTTGTTCTCCACGATGTTGTTCCAACCATTGACCACGAAACCGGTGACTGAATACTTGTCGTTGAATGCATACTTCGCACGCAAGCCATAATGGAAATAGGGAATGGCATACGAGAAAAGCAGGCCGCGTGAGTAGTTCCAATCGTCCTTAGTCTCGATCACTTCGGCGCCATGCGGAGTGACAAATTTGCCGGCGTCGATCTGCAAACCTTTGCCAACAGGCGCAAGGTAGGAGAAATAGGCTTCCTTTAGATACTGATCAAAACCCAACCCGCCGGGATCACTTCCGTTGACGGCGTTGATGGCTTGCCCAAACCCCAGTGCGATGTGATATCCCGTCCTGCTGTTCGCGGGATCCGGAGTTTTGTCCACTACTAGCTCGACGAGATTCAGCGCGAATTGATTCGAGGCAACGTCGAAGCTGCGGAATCCGTTTGTCCGCGAAGAAGGTTGGTTAGAGTTGTAGTTGTAATAGGTATCCACGAACCCGCTCACCGAAGTGGGACCCAGGAGGCTCGCAATTGACATCGCAGGTGTCGGCGAAGTAGTCGCGGGCGCGGTGGTTACGAGGTTCGACTGCGGAACCTCGGTTGGAGTCGGAGTTTTGGTGTTCGAGGCCATGCTGTCGTTTTGCTTCAGTGCAGCAAGCTCGCTGCGAAGATCGCTAACTTGTTTTTCAAGTTCCTGCATTCGTTGCGAAATTTCCGATGGAGCGGGTTCAATTGCCGACGACTGATTCTGAGCCCTGCATAGCGGAGGCGGCACAAATGCGACACAGAATCCCAACACGGCCACGATTACCCAGGAAGCACGATTCATTTTGACTGCTCGCTTTCTCCCCTGGGCCGCACGGTCATCTCATCTACGACTTCATGACCTCGTGACCAGTGAGCGCACACTACAGGTCGCGCTCTGTGAGAGTCCAATACATAATTCTTCTCACTTGCATCACAAATATTTTGAAAACTTAAATTTATGGAGAAGATAAGCCGCCTTTATGGGCGGGTCGCGATGGATGAGGAAATCGGCGCACTTCCGCGTGTGATTTACCGGGACTCTTAGAGCTGTCTTTGGAGTCTCACAAGTCGCGGCGCTCTAGAAGTAACTTAGAGGGGGTGGACTATAATCTGTGGCTAGGCAGTTTGCCCTCCCGATCAATATTGGCTGCCATATCCAAAACAATGAGGAGAGATACATGTCAGCACCAAGCCGTCGCCCGGAGATTCGCCGCCGTCGCACGCGCAACGAAAAAATTGTTAAGCTGAGAAAGCGTCACGCCGCTGCTACGACTGAAGCGGAGCGCACGCGCATCTCGGGAAAGTTGCAACGGATGGCTGTCAACTCTCCTGGGCAGTCGCTACTGAAAAAAAACTGAGCCCTGAAGCAATTCTGACCGGTCAAAGGCCGCGGGCGAGGGCCCGCGCCACACGGCGATTGGTTAGGTGTTGGCTACTTTCGGCAGCGATTCCTCATCGTTGCGTGATCGCACTTTTTCGCTTCGCTGCCCTATCACGTTCTCGTATACGTTAAGAATTTCCCGCGCGGAAGCGTCCCAGGAGAATTTTTTGGCTTGGTCGTAACCTCGTTGCTTCATCCTCTCGCGCAATGTCTGGTCGAGCAATACGCGATGTAGTGCGCGCATGATTTCGAAAACATTTTCAGGATTGACCAGCACCGCCGCGTTGCCCACAACCTCTGGGAGGGAGGAGGTGTTTGATGTCAGTACCGGAGTGCCGTGCGCCATGGCCTCCAGCGGAGGCAGACCAAATCCCTCATACAGAGACGGGAAGACGAAAGTCTTGGCCGAGTCGTAGAAAATGCGAAGTACTTCAATAGGAACAAATCCCATGAAGCGCACATCGTTCTGCACTCCGCCTCGGATGACGGTGCGACGTAGATCGGGATGCTTCGAGAGCTCGTCCCCAATAATGATCAGCTTGAGATCGGGATATTTGCTTTCCTTATCGAGTTCAGCCTTCAGAGCCGAAAAGGCTTCGATGATTCGAACCACGTTCTTATGGGGACTAATTCGCCCGGCATACAGGATGAAAGGGTAGTTTACGAGGTACCGCTCGGCCAGAAATTGGCGATCGCTGTCGTTTGTATGTCCACGCAAAAAGCGTTCGTCAATGGCGTTGTAAACAACTTCGATCCGCGACGCCGGAATACCGAATAGCTTCTCGATTTCCCCCTTAGTGAATCTGGAAACTGCGAAGATCCGAGCCGCACCTCTGAGCATCCTGCGTGTAAGTTGAAAATGCAGAAAGCGCCGCAGCCCGGAGTGGCCGTGGGCGCGGTACATGTGTTCGAGCACATCGTGCACCGTCATCACATACGGGCAGGGCAGGGCTCTGGGCAACCAGAACAGATGGGGAATGTGAACCAGATCGCAACTCAGATTTCTGAGAATGCTGCGGAATGCCAATGACCCCTTTACCGTCGTGTCGCCATCAAGCAGCGGAACAGACTGGAAATTTGACGGCAGCGGGCCGATCTCTGCCATCTTTTGCGGAGGACCCATAAGGAAATACTGATTATGTTGATCCAGCCGGCCTAGGGCGCGCACCACATTGCGCGTGTAAGTGCCCACTCCAAACTCGGTCATCCTCCGGATATCGATGGCGACTTTCACGAAAAGATTTTAAGCGGCTAACGTCCTTCAGTCTTAGGCGCGGACTTCCGCCTGCGCCTTGGCCCTTCGCTCGGCATATAAGGGAAAAGCTTCTGCCATCTCCACTACCCGGTCGCGAATTTTCCGCAGGACCGTCCCGTCGTTGCGCTGATGCAATGTCTCAGAGATCCACCGCCCGATCTGGCGCATCTCCGGTTCCTTCATACCACGTGTGGTGAGCGCCGGCGTGCCGATGCGGATACCGCTGGGCTTCATGGGAGGATTGGTGTCGAATGGAATCGCATTCTTGTTGACGGTAATGCCCGCTTCGCCCAACGCCTTCTCAGCCTCACTTCCCAGCATTCCCTGCGAAAAAACATCGATCAGCATCAGGTGAGTGTCAGTTCCGCCGGAAATCACTCGAAAGCCTTCCCCCGCCAAAGCGTCGGCCAGCACTTTGGCATTGAGCACGACCTGGCGCGCATACTCCCGGAAATCGGGATGCATTGCTTCATGAAAGCAGACTGCTTTGGCGGCAATGATGTGAACCAGTGGCCCTCCTTGCATGCCGGGAAAAACCACTTTATCAATGGCGCTGGCAAACTCTTGCCGACAAAGAATCATGCCGGCACGGGGCCCACGGAGCGTTTTGTGCGTTGTTGAAGTCACAATATGTGCATGTGGCACCGGCGACGGATGCACTCCGCCCGCAACCAGCCCGGCGAAATGTGCCATGTCAACCAGATAGAGTGCGCCAACTTTGTCGGCGATCTGGCGCATGCGGGCAAAATCAATAATCCGTGGATATGCGCTTCCACCTCCGATGATCAGCTTCGGCTTTTCTCTCTCCGCCAGCTTTTCGAGATCGTCATAATCAATAGTTTCGCTGTCCTTGGTGACACCGTAAGGAACGATCCGATAAGTTTTGCCGGAGAAATTCAGATGGTGACCGTGAGTAAGGTGTCCGCCGTGCGCCAAATTCAATCCAAGGATAGTATCGCCAGGCTGCAACACCGCCGCATATGCTTCCATGTTCGCCTGCGATCCGGCATGGGGCTGCACGTTTGCGTGTTCCGCTCCAAAAAGTTTCTTGGCCCTTTCGCGTGCTAGATCTTCCACTACATCGGCAAATTCACAGCCTCCGTAATAGCGCTTTCCAGGATAACCCTCGGCATACTTATTGGTAAATACCGAACCCATGGCTTCCAGGACCGCTTCGCTCACGAAGTTTTCCGACGCAATCAGTTCTAGGCCTTCATGCTGCCGGCGTACTTCGTTATCGATGGCTGCGGCGATCTGGGGATCCACTTCGGACAGCGGTTGGGAGATGTTTTTCATGATTGAGCTCTCAAGTCAGCTGTTAGCACTTAGCAATTAGCATTTAGCTATCAAAGGTTCGGTACTCAAGCTTTGGCTAGGTGCTAAATCCCAATCATTCTAGCTAAGCGTCGAGGAATTAGCACTTCCGCATTGGACCACCCAGGCGGGTGGATTGCACGCATTTTTACCAGGCCAGATGTTGAATGCCAATGTCTAGCTTTCAAATGCTGTGCGGAAAAAAGATGCTATGTGCCAGCCGTCCATGTATTTGTAGGGCGTCTCGCCTGTGCTGTAGTGGCCGCAGGGAAGGATGACTACCTTGTGATCGAGCGCAAGCCGCTCAAATTGCTCCACCACATGGCGCGAGAATTCAGGAAGGAAGGTGAGATCATATTTCGCATATACAATGAGCGATTTCTTCGGCGCGCGCGCAAAGTGGAGGAAATAGGACATCGGACTAATGGCGCTCCATAGTACGCGCAGACGATCCAGATCGATTTGGGATTCCAGGCCCTGGCGAATATGACGTGTAGACTGGCCGTGCCAAACCACGTCGGCAAAGTGGGTGGAAGCATGATTGAACGCTGCCACCCGAATGCGCGGGTCGTGAGCGCTCGCCAAGAAAGCGTAGCAAGAGCCTAAGCTTGTGCCCAGAATGCCCAACCGGTTGTATCCCTGGTGTTCCAGCCAATCCAAGCAGGAGCGCACATCAATAACGCTCTGGCGACAGGCATCAAGCGTGCGCCCAATGTTGGCAGATACTGCGTAATCAGCGCGATCAATCTCAGCGGGTCTGCGGATATCGTGGTACGGAAGGCTCATGCGTAGAACCGCGATGCCCAGCAAGTTCAGTGCGCGGCATAATCCGGTATAGGCTACCGCGTCAGCGTTCCAGTGCGGCAGCAGCACGACAGCGCGCCTGCCGCGTGCCGGAAACCAGCGAGCGTTCATCAGGTTGTTCTCGGGATAGGGCGTGCGCGCAGGAGAAGTGAACCGCAAGAATTCAGCATAGGTTCCACGTACTTGTCTTTCCAGTTTCAGATCTGGCTTTTGGCGAGTGCTGAAGACCTGAATTTCCCGTTTTTCCAGGCGAAAATCACGGGGTGTGGCGTGGGAATAGAATTCATCGCTCCCGGCTACAATCCGCCGATTGAAATCCTGGAGGAACTGCTCGCCGTCCTGAGGTATGTGCCCGGGCGGGAATCCGTTGCGGCAAGGCCAGTCCCGCGCCCATTCGATGCCCCAGTCCAGCGGACGGACAACACGATTGTTGTCTACCGACGTGAGCCCGGTTTCCCAGTCATGCATCCATTGCATGTAGCGTGAGGACATGTTTATTGTAAAAATATTAGCAAAACGTTTTGGATGATTGACCTGAAAGCAATTGAACGGTAACGAGCAGGATTTAGATTCAACATCCAGCGGCTGAACGGACTAAACGATGTATCTCCTCGGAACCCGCTTTGAAATTCCGCAGAGGATTTCGTAAGGAATGGTCTTGGCCAACGCAGCGTGCTCGCGAGCGTCCACGCTAAGTCCGTCACTCGATCCCAGCAGCACGACTTCGTCACCCACCGAGATGCCGGGTAGACCAGTCACGTCCACCAGCGTGAGGTCCATGGAAATTCGCCCGACAATCGGGGCGTAGTGCTCCCGCACAATCACTCGGCCGCCAGAGAAAAGCCCCCGGTTCAATCCATCGGCGTAACCCACGGGAAGGACTGCGATGCGTGCAGAAGCTTTGGTTACATAGGTTCCGCCGTAGCCGAGCGCCTGTTTCGCAGGCACCTCACGCACTGACAGAATCCGAGTCTTCCATGTAAGAACCGGTTTCACAGGCAGACGCAACTTGCTGCCGCTGACCTCTCTGCCTGCTCGCTCAAAAGGCAGATAGTAACCGTACAAGGCGATGCCCGGCCGCACCATGTTATGCCAGGACTTCGGGCGTGAGATTACCGCGCCGGTATTGGCAGCGTGAATCAGTGTAGGTCGCAGTCCGTTGTCTCGCAACAGTCGTTGAACATTTTCAAAACACTTCAATTGCTCGTCTACGGAAGGTGCATCCAGCACTTCAGACGAGGCCAGATGAGTCGAGAGCCCCTCGAGCCGTAAGTGGGATGAGCACTTCAGCATCGAACATATGCCGGGTAGCTCTTCCGGTGTCACACCCAAACGTCCCATCCCGGTGTCCACCTTCAAGTGGACGGGGTGTTTGGAAACACTAAGCCGGACGGAGGCTTTTTCCAATAATTCAATTTGCGATGCTTCCCAAATGGTGGGCGTTAGCTCTAGACGAACGATTTCTTCCTCTTCGCCTCGCCAGAATCCAGTCATCAACAGAATGCGAGTCCGGATCCCGGCTTCGCGTAGCGGAATAGCCTCATCGAGAGATGTCACCCCCAACCATCGTGTTCCTTCTTGTTCAAGGGTTTGGGCGCACTCCAAAGCTCCGTGTCCATAAGCATCTGCCTTCACCACTGCACATACGGTGACGTCAGGGCCTAAATGTTGCTCGACTACGTAAAGGTTGTGGCGCAGATTTGCCAGTGAAATCTCGGCCCAGGTCGGTCGAGTTGCGGTCCGCTTCGAGATTTCGATGGTTGCCACTTCAGCCGATTATAGCCTGGCGTCCTATGCCACCGACGTTACCCATGTGCTACGCCTATGCGTCTCCGGACCAGCGAAGGTGTTGTTCATTAGCCGCCCGATAGTACGAAGTTCACCGTGACCCGCGTCTCCACTTCCACGGCTTCTCCGTTGAGAGAGTACGGACGGTACCGCCATTGCTTCACCGCATCCATGGCAGCCTGCACCAGCATGGGATGACCGCTGAGCACCTGCAGATTTTCAATCGCGCCGCTACGGCTGATGACCGCGCGTAATACGACTTGTCCCTGTATGCGCGCCTGTTTTGCGAGCGGCGGATATAGCGGCTGCACACGATTGATGAGGTTGCCTTCCATCATCCGGGAAATCCGCGGCCGTTGGACCACAGGCGTTGGGGGCAGAGCGAAATTAGAAGCCGGATTCGCAATCGAATTGATGATTGAGTTGTCGCTCCAGCGATTACTGGTTCCGCCTGGAACGCCGAACTGCCTGACATCAAGCTGCGGCTGGGAATCCTCCGGCGAGATCAACTTCATCTCGTGAGAAGTCGGCCTGGGCACCACCAGCGTGGTATTGGCAAGGTTGCTGCGCTGGTTCCTCGGGCGCCGAATGTCTGATGTCCCGCCTGCCAGTGACGGCGAAAAAACTGGTTCTACTATTGAATGCATTGGCAGGAGCCCTTCGGTATGAAGAAGCGGCAGAACCAGCAACGTGGCAACAGCGAGCGTCTGCACAACGAAAGAGGCCAGCGTTATCCAGCCGCGATGCGAATCACTCCCCTGAGACTGCCAAACAGAATCGGCGAACATCGTATCCTCCTGAGATAGGGAAGCTCATCTCTAAGGACACCGTCTAACAGTCTTCTGGCCTGCTTACGGAAAGAAAAAAGGCCGCGTCGAAACGCGGCCGGCGGGAACTTTTTTGACGGCAGAAGTGTCGCCGTTATTTCGGAGGCTGCGCACCTTGTGGTTTGGCCGCCGGCGGGACCGCAGGCTTGGTCGCCGCTCCGGTTGGCTTCGGTGCCGTGACAGGGCGAGCAGGCGCAGGCACACCAGATTGCACATTGTAGGCTTCCACAACGGGCTTGGTGATGTCCACCGATGGCCCAGCCCAAAGCACCGGTCCATTGGGCCATGGGTTGGAAGTATCAATGATCACTCCAAAGCCGTTATCCCCAGCGTACTTCACTAACAGGGGCGCCATCTTCTGCAATATGCGTTGTGCGATCTCGTTCTGTTGATTCTGGGCATCATCCCGCGCGTCTTGAACGGCGCGCTCAAGAGATTTTTGTTTCTGCTCAATCTGTTTCACTAGTGTGGCCCGAGCCTGCTCGTTGAGCTTCTCTCCCTGAGTATTGAGCTGCTTCTTCAAATTATCTACTTCGTCGTTCAGCCCCTTCAGCTCGTTCTGCTTCGGTTCCAGTTTCTTGCTGAGGGCATCGAAATCGCGCTGGCCTTCATTGCTGGCAAAGATGGCTTGCTCAACGTTGATGGTCCCGATTTTGGTTCCCCCGGCGCTAGTGGCCATGGGACCTGTGGTGCTAGGCACTGCGGCACTGGGAGCTGCGGGTAGTGCCGCCGAAGGACTCCCTGTCTGGGCCACGGCTGCCAGTGGGAACGTGAAGGCGGTAAGCGTAAGACATCGTAAAAACTTACTTGTCATGAGGTGCTAGACTCCTTGGAGAGGATCGCCGGACGTACCAGCGTCCCACGCCAGAATTCAAGGCGTATAACCACCCTATCATGCGAATTGCAGGGGTGAGTGTTTACCATTATAGGAACAGTTGCGCCCCATCGTCAAACCGCGCGATCCGAGCTTCTAGAACGTGGTTGCAACCGAGAACCGAAACGTCTTGCGCGGTTCTCTCAAAAAGAACTTGGGAGAAAACGCCGCGGCAGCATTTTGGAAAGTAAAGTCGCCCGCGGCCCCGGGCGGGAACATGTCCCTAGTTATGGGAACTGCGGCCGAGGTGATGGTATCCAGGCGCAGCGGATTGTATGCCCAGTAAAGGCGGAACGGGGCATTGATCACCGGCATAAAAACTTGCAATTCCAGTCCGGTAGACATCCGCGGAATCCAGTTTGTGTTGCTGACCGGCTTCAGGAACTCTGAGAAATTTTGAAACTGTCCCCCGAGACAGTTGAGAGCAACATCCAGCGCGGGACATCCAAACGCCGTGTTATTAATATCGCTCAGTTGACCCGGGTTGATGCGCAATTGTGAGTTTCTGAGAATCGGGTTGATGCCTATATCCACGAACGGAGCCAGCGCAACAGGGCCAGCAATAGTGATTCGGTATTCCAGGTTGGTGACCACATTGGTGTCGCCCCCAGGGAAGACAATCCGCTGCAGTGGCAGTGGAATCGTGTAGGCGCCGCGTAGAGGATTACTCGGATCCTTGGGAACGATAGAGCCGTCGGGGTTGCGCAGACTGATCACACTCTTGTCGGGAAGGAATGCGACCGGTGAGATGGAGCGGATATCGAAGCCTCGCAGATCGTTGTCGCCGCCCATGTAAAAGCGCTCGAACGGAGGCGCGACCAGCCCGCCATAGCCGCTGAGAAAAGAAGCTTGAAGATTAAACCCGATGGTGTTTCGTCGGTTCTGCATGGGGATGAAGTGCTTGTACTGTACGATTGGGCGCACCACCCGCACCGTCCCACCCAGTCCCGAGATTTCACCTCCCAGGTACAAACTGGTCCCGGTCTTTGGGAAATACGGGCTGTCCACTGTATTAAACGAAAAACTCGGCAGAATCTTGCTCGTGACGATGCCAGAGAGAGAATTTGGGCCGGAGATGCCGCGAAAGGCCAGGTTTGTAAACAGAATCTTGGAGGCGTCGCTGACCGCAATTACGGACGAACGGTCGTACGCGTAAGTCAAACCCACGCGCTTGAATGAGCGATGCAGCGGATAGCTCAGGGACAGGGAAAAACCTGTGCTGGCCTGCGTGTAATTCTGCAAATTCTGCAGGAATGGCGAAGGCAAGTTCAGTCTTTGGCCGCTGAAAATCTCCGCATTTCGTGCCTGGTCAAAATTAAACTTTCGCGTGTAAACCGTAAAACCCAGTTGCAACGGCCGGTCGCGCAGGTAGGGTTCGGTGAAGCCGAACATCAGGTCGCGTTGGCGGTTGCCGATGTTGGCCTGGACAGTAAGAGTCTCGCCGAGACCAAGAAAATTATTCGTGCTGTAACTAAGTCCGATGAAAGACCCCGACAAACCACTTACCCCCCCAGTCAATCCGATCTGATTCTTGCCTTTTTCCTTGAGCTTGAGGGTTAGGTCAACCGTGCCATCCTTTTCGTTCAGATGCTGCTCAGTGACGTTGGGATCATCGGGTTTCAGCTGCTCGAAATAACCTAGCTGGTTCAGGCGAAGCAGGCTGAGCTCCCAAAGACGTCGGTTGTAAACCTGGCCTTCTTCCAGAGCGATTTCGCGCCGGATCACCTTATCGCGTGTGGTGGTATTTCCTGCGAATTCAATTCGCCGGACATAATATTGCTTGCCCTCGTCCACGTCGATGTCGAGGAAGACCAGCTTTTTATTCTCGTCAAAGGTCGTGTTGGGAATCGAAGTGAAGTTGATGTATCCCAGTTCACCATAAGCCTTGCGCAAGCTTTCCAGCCCTTTGGCGATCTTCTCCCGATTTAAAATTTCGCCGTCCTTGAGAGGAAACAGCGCGCGCAATGCCTTCACGTTACTCACTGCCTTGTTGTTCTTGAAGGTAATGCCGCCCAGGCGATACTGATCGCCTTCCTCGATTGGGATGGTTATGTCCACGGACTTGCCGGCGCCCTTCATGATCAGGGGGATATGAAAACCTTTGTGTCCGGAATCGCGAATCGCCGTCTTGGGTTCCTGCACCACCACCTTAAAATAGCCGCGATTCTGAAATTGATTGCGAACCCGCTCGGCGTCCTCCTCGAGCTTGGTGGCGTCATATGTCTTTGAGAACAGATTTTCCAAGAAAATTGAGTGCGGAACTCCTATTGGTCGCAGGTTCTTCATTGCCGCGCGCAAGGTGCGGCTGTTTATGTGCTTATTGCCTTCGAAACGGATTTTGCCCACCTTCACCTTGGGCCCTTCTTTGACTACAAAGGTAAGACTTACGGCGGCCGGTGGAATAGGGCGAACCTCAGTGCGGACCGTCGCAAACTGCCGTCCATGCTCGGAAAGCAATTCTTTCAGGGTGACTTCGGCCTTTTTCACCTTGGTTGGATCGTACTGGCTCTCCGGGGTCAGCCCAACTTTCCTTTCCTTGAAGCGATCGAGCACGTCACTTCTCGAGACCGAACTCAGGCCGGTGTAATCGATCTCACGAATTGTCGGCCGTTCCTTCACGTAGATGTGAATGCGCCAACCCTTGGGCGTCTGCTCACGTTCGAACCTAATGTCTTCGAAATATCCGGTGTTCCAAAGAGAATTGAAGTCGCGCTCGATTGCGGCGGGATCATACACATCGCCGGATCGGCTAAAGACGCGGGCACGAACCGTCTCCGCCGGAATGCGTCGGTTGCCATGAACTACAATTTCCGTGATGACGTCCTGCTGCCCACTGCCGAGGGAGCAAAGCCCTAGAAGGCATATCAACCATCCCATCAGAAATCTTCTGTCTACTATGTAAAACTTTGTAAATGAATGGGATGGGGTCGGCCCAGAAGTCGGGTCAGGCCACACGGGGCCGTGCCCGCTCTTCGTTGCGACAGGGCTATCCTGATGAAAACGAAGAATCGCGACTACCTCAAATTCTGGGATGATGGAAAAGCGCAATTATACGGTAGTGCCGCAGAGACCGTCCAAAAACTGACCTCTCAGTTGCCCTCAGGAAGTCGATTTTGCGAGCTCTACTTCAACCAAGACGGAATAAAACGTGGCGGAGTTGCCTAGGTCGGTAAGTTTTTCGGAAGTGAGAACGTTTATGTTTTTTCCGCCGGCACTGAGTTTGGCCCAAAAAAGTTTGGCGGACACTACACCAGGCTGCACCGCACCGTCTACTCGAGCAGTGAGCACTATATCTCCTCGTCGATTGAAAGCTCGTACCCGGTCTCCATCTGCAATTCCCCGCGCTCGCGCATCTGTGCCATTCATTTCCAGCAGGCCAATTTCTTCCATTTGTTGTGTCACTGGCAAGTTCGAGAAAGTGGAGTTGAGAAAATTGTCTGCTTTACGCGCCAACAGCTCCAGTGGAAACGATTCGAATTCGACGCCGTGTCGCGATTCGCCGGGCGGCCTGTACTCCACCATGGGATCCAAGCCCTGAGCTTTAATCGATTCGCTGTACAGCTCTGCCTTTCCGCTCGGTGTGGCAAAGTTACCCTTCGCAAAAGGAAGAAAGAAGCTGAACTTCTTGGAACTCTGATCGCCTCTCGGCTCTTCGAAACTAAGTCTCACATGCCCTTCTCGCTCCAATCGATCACGGTTGATGGCTCTCAGCCATGGGTTCTCTGACGCGAGCGCGCCATCCATCATCTGGTCCACTGAATCCTTGAAGCACTCATCTTCAAATCCCATGTGTTCAGCCAGCGCACGGAAGAGTTCGACGTTGGAACGACACTCACCTGGCGGCTCGATAGCCTGATGGGACATTTGCAGATAGTAATGTCCGTATGCTGTTTGCAACTCCTTGTGCTCGAAAAACGTAGTTGCTGGCAAAACGATGTCGGCATAATCTGTTGTATCGGTGAAAAACTGTTCGTGGACAACCGTAAAAAGATCCGGGCGCCGCAGTCCACGCACAACTTCGTTGTGGTTAGGACAAACTGCCGCAGGGTTGGAGTTGTAAACGAACAAGGCCTTAATAGGCGGATCCTCGAGCGCATTCAGTGCCGTGCCCAATTCCACCATGTTCACGGTGCGTGCCGGCCGGCCCAGCGATTGAACCATCAGGTCAGGACGCTCCAGCGACTCGCGATTCAGGCCATAGGCGCCACTTGTGGAGAGCTGCACCCCCCCACCAACCTCTTTCCATGAGCCTGTAATGCAAGGCAGCATGGCGATTGCCCGAGTTGCCATGCCGCCACCTTCCGAGCGCTGCACTCCGTAATTCACACGGATCACGGCCGGACGTACTGTAGCGTATTCGCGGGCCAGTTTCACTATGTCGGATACAGATATCCCCGTCCACTTCGCCACGCGCTCTGGCGGATACTCCTGCACCTTTTGCCGTAGCGGTTCGAAGCCGAGCGTGTGTTGTTCAACGTAATCGGCGTCGTGAAGTCCCTGGTTGATGATGACGTGCATCATGCCCAACGCGAGCGCCGCATCTGTTCCTGGATTGATGGGCAAGAACCAGTCCGCGCAGGTCGCCGTCCGAGTGCGGTAGGGATCAATCACCACCAGTTTCGCGCCGGCACGGCGGGCTTCCTGAATAAAGGGCCACAAATGCACGTTGTTGCCATGAATATTCGATGCCCAGGCAATGATGTAACGCGAGTGCCGGAATTGTTCCGGCTCAGTGCCGAGTTTTACTCCGATCACCGATTTGAGCCCCGCCTCGCCTGCCGCCGAACAGATGTTACGGGCCAGTTGTGAAGCTCCTAACCGATGAAAGAAACGGCGATCCATGGAAGCGCCGTTGAGCACTCCCAAAGTCCCACCATAGGAGTACGGGAGAATTGCCTCGCTGCCGAACTCGGCGACTATGCCCTTGAAGCGGTCAGCAATTTCCTCAAGAGCCCGCTGCCAGGTGATGCGTTCGAAGTCAGTTGTCTGCGGACCGTTTGTCCCCTTCGGTGCAACCCGCCGCATGGGATACAACACTCGCTGGGGTGAATAGACACGATCGAGATACTTGGCTACTTTGGCGCAAAGAAAGCCGCGCGTTACCGGATGGGAAGGATCACCCTGGATTCGCGTCGCGTGCCCGTCCTCGACTGTAATGAGCACCCCACAGGCGTCGGGGCAATCATGCGGACAGGCAGCGTGGACAACTTTCTTCATGGTCCCTGCAATTATAAGGTCCGCCAAAAGATAAAAGCCACGTTCTAACACGCGGCTTCCTCAGGACTGCTGGCCGCCTACTTTATTTCCATCACTTCTTTCTCTTTTCCTTTACTCAACTCTTCCATTTTCTTGATTTCGTCATCGGTGAGCCTCTGGATTTCGTCCAATCCGCGCTTCTCTTCATCTTCCGTAATCTTTTTGTCCTTCATCGCCTTCTTGATGGCGTCATTACCGTCGCGGCGAATGTTGCGGACTGCTGTCCGGTGCTCTTCCAGCACCTTGTGCAGATGTTTCACCATGTCCTTCCGGCGCTCTTCGGTGAGCGCCGGGACCGGGACGCGGATAATCTTGCCGTCGTTCATGGGATTTAATCCGAGATCGCCGGTGCGGATTGCCTTTTCGATGGCCGCCAGCGAAGTGGGATCGAAGGGCTGCACTGTAATGAGCTGTGCTTCTGGCGCGTGCACCTGCGCGATCTGATTCAACGGCATCTGCGAACCGTAGTAATCGACGGTGACAGAATCCAGCATGTGCACCGAGGCGCGTCCGGTCCGGGTGGCCGCCATGGCCTTGCGGAAATCCTCGACCGCCTTGTCCATGCGCGACTTAAGTTGAGAATAAATCTCTCGAAGCCCAGGAATTGCGGCCATTGTGGCTTGAGCCATAGTCAGCTCCGCAAAATGAAGGAATCAAAACTCTGAATTATAAACGCGGCGCGGGATTTTAAGCACTCACCAGCGACCCGATTTTCTCTCCGATGACCACCTTGCGAATGTTCCCGCGCTGATTCAGATTGAAAATAATAATCGGCAGATTGTTGTCTTTACACAGCGAGATGGCGGTGGAGTCCATCACTTTCAGGCCTTGCTTCAGCACTTCCATGTAGCTGATCACTGCAAATTTCTTGGCGTCTTTCACTAACATCGGGTCAGCGTCGTAAATCCCGTCCACCTTCGTGGCTTTCAGGATAGCGTCAGCTTTGATCTCCATCGCCCGTAACGATGCCGCGGTATCGGTCGAAAAGTATGGATTCCCCGTACCACCGGCGAATATCACTATCCGGTCCTTTTCCAGATGTCGTATCGCGCGGCGTCGGATAAACGGCTCAGCTACCTGGTTCATCTCGATTGCAGATTGCACACGAGTGAAGACGCCCTGCTTTTCCAGCGCATCCTGCAACGCTAGCGCGTTGATGACCGTGGCCAACATGCCCATGTGATCGGCCGAAACGCGATCCATCTCTCGGGCCTGTTCAGTGACTCCCCGAAAGAAGTTCCCGCCTCCGACCACAATCGCGATCTGCACCCCAAGCGAATGAACATCCGCCAGCTCCGCAGCGATCTCGTGAATTCGCAGCGGATCCACGCCGAAACCCTGGTTTGCCGCCAGAGCCTCTCCGGAGAGCTTAAGCAGGATGCGCTTGAATACGGGTGCGGACATCAGATCTCCAGTTTCTAAATCTCACTTGCCGACTGGCGCGGATTCTCCGGGTTCTTCGCCTTTGTTACTGCTGAAGGCAACCGTGGCGCCTGCATCACCGACCTTGAAGCGCGCGAAACGACTCACCGCAATGTTCTCGCCCAGCTTGCCAATCTTGGTCGCGATGAGCTGTCCGATGCTGATGGTCTGGTCCTTGATAAAGGGCTGCTCATAGAGGCAGACCTCTTCATAGAATTTGCTCATCTTGCCTTCCACGATCTTTTCCACCACCTGTGGGGGCTTGCCCGTGGCAGCGGCCTGAGCACGGTAGATATCTTTTTCTCGCTCGTAAGCTTCGGACGTAACGTCCTCTTTGCGGACAAACTTCGGATCGCTGGCCGCAATGTGCATGGCAATATCGTGCACCATCTCCTTGAAGTCTTCGGTGCGTGCCACAAAGTCGCTTTCGCAGTTCACTTCGAGCAGTACTCCGATTTTGCCTCCAGCATGAATGTAGCTGGCGACCGATCCTTCGCTGGTCACACGGGTCGCCTTCTTGGCCGCGACCGACACACCACGCTTGCGGAGCAGGATCACGGCCTGTTCCAGATCGCCCTTGGCTTCAGTCAGCGCCTGTTTGCAGTCCATCATTGGCGCTCCGGTTTTCTCCCGGAGCTCTTTCACTTGGTTGGCGGAAATATTCACGGTAGATGTGCCCATTGCTAAAAATCTTCCTCTCAAAAACCTTCCTTACAAACTTTGACCCGCGCCAGACGACCCGCGCGGGTCTTTCTTCCGTTCAAGCGAGTTGACTTGAACTTAGTATGCCTGGGTTTCAACCTGCGGGACGTCCTCGCCCGCTTCTTCTTTGGCTGCGGCAGCCTTCCTGCGCGTGCCAGCGCCAAGGACATCTTCCATACTGATGTCTTCCGCGGAAGAATCTCCACCCACGTCTGGCGATCCTTCAGCCGGGGCCTCGCTCGCAGCCAGTTCGGCCTGCCGGGCCACGCCCGCAGCCAATTCCGCTGTCTGCTTGTCGTTCATAGCCTGAGCGCCTTCTACAACCGAATCCGCAATCTTAGAGGCAAACAGCCGGATCGCACGCAATGCGTCGTCATTGCCCGGAATTACATAATCCACTTCGCTGGGATCGCAATTCGTGTCCACCACGGCGACCACAGGAATTCCAAGCTTGCGCGCTTCGCGCACCGCGATCTGCTCTTTGTTGGAGTCAATCACAAAAACCGTGTCGGGCAAGCGATTCATGTCCTTGATGCCGGCCAAATTGGCCTGCAAGTGCTTGCGCTCGCGCTCCAGTTTGATGACTTCTTTTTTGGGCAGCAACTCGTAACGGCCGTCGGTGGCCATCTCGTCGAGTTCCTTAAGCCGCTTCACCGACTTTTGAACCGTCACCCAATTGGTGAGCAATCCGCCCAGCCAGCGCTGGTTCACGTAGAAACCACCGCAGCGCTGCGCTTCTTCGGCGATTGCGTCCTGGGCTTGGCGCTTGGTGCCCACGAACAACACAATCTTGCCTTCGGCTGCCAGCTCTTGGATGAATTTCGACGCCTCCTTGAACATCTTCAGCGTCTTCTGCAGGTCAATGATGTAAATCCCGTTGCGCTCTCCGAAGATGTATTCCTTCATCTTGGGATTCCAGCGCTTGGTCTGATGCCCGAAGTGGACGCCCGCTTCAAGCAACTCCTTCATGGTGATGTTAGCCAATCAACCTCCTCATTTGGTCTGCATCTTTCGCATACCTTGCGGCTGCTCCAGATTGCCATTCCCGTCCCCGCACGCGCGGTACGGGAAGAATTTAACACCAGTTTCTTGTTTCCAGCTTCTTGTTTCTAGTCCGGAAACTAGAAACCAGAAACTAGACACTGCTCTACCTCTTGCTGTACTGGAATCGCTTTCTCGCGCCTTTTTGTCCATACTTCTTGCGTTCTTTGGAGCGCGAGTCCCGGCTAACCAATCCCTCGGCCTTAAGTTTCTTGCGCAGCTCGGCATCGAACAGCATGAGCGCACGAGCGATGCCAAGCTTCACCGCATCGGCCTGGCCGTTCACTCCGCCTCCGGAAACCCTGGCGATGACATTGAACCCAGCGGCCGTGTCGGTCGACAGCAACGGCTGCTTGGCTGCGGAACGCTGCGCCGGCGTCACGAAATATTGTTCAAATGGACGCCCGTTAACCTTGAACTCACCGCTGCCCGGACGCAGATAGACGCGCGCGATTGCCGACTTGCGGCGTCCCGTACCGTAATATTGCACAAGCTCTGCCATTGATAGCATTCAGCACTCAGCAGTCAGCCTTCAGCTAACCCGGTGCTTCAAACCTTTCCAAAAAATTCTTACATCAATCCAACAGGATCCTAAACTCGCACCGCCAGCTTCCGTGTCTCAGGCTTCTGAGCCTCATGCGGATGCTTGTCGCCGCGATAGATTTTCAGCTTGCTGATCATTTGCCGCCCCAGTTTGCTCTTGGGGAGCATGCGCTTGATCGCGTCCTCAACTACCATCTCCGGTCTACGCGCGAAGCGCTCACGGAAATCCTCAGAACGCAGCCCACCCGGATATCCGGTGTAATGCTGATACGACTTCTGCTCCGCTTTCATGCCCGTCACCTTCACCTTGTCGGCGTTGATGATCACCACATGATCGCCAGTATCAAGAAACGGCGTGTACCTGGGGTTTTCCTTCCCCATCAGGATGTGGGCGACTTGCGAGGCCAATCGGCCCAGAGTCTGTCCCGAAGCATCCACGACGTACCACTTGCGCGCAATTTCCCCCGCTTTGGGGAAATAGGTTGACATTACGAGTCTCCCAGAAAATTAAAAAAGCAAAGAAGACCGCTGAGTGCCCCCTCGCGTCGAAAGCGCAAGGGATCAGGCGGGCAACCGCAGGACTGCTAAAGGCTAAAGATACCGTAGGATAGCGGTGATTGTCAACGGTAGCGCCGGCGTCCCGCCGGCTCTTGTCAAGGCGCTAAGACGCGGTTGTCGCCCAGAACCAATGTAATTGCTACTCGTAGGCCAGCGCCTCGATCGGATCTTTCTGGGCCGCCTTGTAAGCGGGATAAAGCGCCCCCATGAGCGCTCCCACAAGAGCAATTATCGTTGCATTCAGGATCCACTCGCCGCTGACCACTACTCGCAGCAGCGGCAACCGATTAACGATCGCCCCGCGCGCGGCCAAGCTGAAAATAATTCCGACCACAATTCCCGTGACTGCCAAAAGTGCCGTCTCTCGCAGAATCACGTTCACGATGTAAAACTTGGACGCACCCATCGATTTCAAAATACCGATCTCGCGCGTGCGTTCCATCACTGCCGTGTACATGGCCTGGAAGATGACAATGAAGCCGATAATCACAGATACGCCAATCACCACATTGATGAAGCTGGAAAATCCCGGCAGGTTGCTGGGCGTCATCATGGAGAGATACTCCTTCATCGAGCGAACCGAATAACGCTCCATGCCAGGAACGCTTTTAACTTCTTTGACGACTGCATCGGCGTTGTTCGGATCGTCGAGTTTTAAATAGAAGACTGACGCCTTGCCCTGGGCGCCAATCAGGTCCTGCATAGTGGCCATGGGGACAAACTTGCGCGCCCCCTTGCCGTGCTCCACGATCCCCGCCACGCGAAAATTATGGTTCAGGATTTCGAGAGTGTCGCCCACTTTCACATGCTGGGACTGGGCGAAGAAGTCATCCACCAACGCGTCATTTGGACCCTGAAAAAGTCCGCCGCTCAGATAGTGGAACGGGCCTGACAATCGTTCAAACGATTTCAGATCGATGCCGTAAATCACTTCCACAGCACCCGCGGTCGAAAGCTGCCAGATCACCGGAGCCACTGCCACCACGTGAGGAAGTTTCGCCAGAATATCTCCTACTTTAATCGAAATCGGAGCCCCGGTTACCCCCGCCATATAGGAAGAGCCAGGTGGCTGAACCATCACATCGGCGCCGATTCCAACCTGCCGCTGTTTGGCGTCGTTCAGGATGCCCATGGAAAGTCCGACGATGAGCAAAATCAGCGTGACCTCAAGCGCAATGGCAACGATACTGATCAGCGACCGTATGGGCCGGTGAACCAGATTCGCGACAATCATTCGGTTCATCATGATGAGCGTTGAGTGCCGAGACTCGCTACCGGCTATCTCCTCCCTTCGTCGGAGGAGTTTGGGGCTGGTCGAGGCGTACTACCTCAGCTCCCGGGGGCTGTTCCAGCGCGAACTTGTCATCGGGAAGAGGTTCGTTGATCTGCAACTTCACAATGGTAAGCGTGATGCTGTACTCCTCCTGCGGGCGATCTATCTGGATTTGGTTTGGAAAATTTATTCCGTTGTAATCTTTGTACCCTTCATAGCGAGTGTCTGTAGCAACATTTCCATTCTCGTCGTAGATCAGTTGGCGGTGCGGCAGCAAGTCGGTCCGGCTGAAGATAATTTTGCGGGAAAGGAACCAGCCATTTCCTCCTTTTCGAATAATTTCAAGCTCATAGTCAGGTTGTTGGAGGTGGTGCCGTTTCGCGTCGGTCACGGTTTCATAACCGCTTTCCATGACGGCGATTTCGGACTTGGGATCGACCTCCCGTAAAAGCAGAGCGTCGTAAATAACCTGAGGACGCAGGCTTTCCAACGCCTGGTTTGGATTGTGGGTCTCGATATCGTTGCGCCCGATTATGAATCGGTTCTTGGGCGGGATCCAAAGTTTAAAGATGTGCCCATCACTAACCATGTCGAAAGCGCGATTGCGGACAATCGGCATTAGACCAATCATCCGCAGCATGGCCGGCCTGCGAATCAGCACATATCCGCGGATCTGCTTATAGTCCGTGACTGTCCCCTTCTTGGATCCCCCGACTGAGGTATCAATATCCACCGTGGCTTGTAGGGAGTGGATCTTGCTCGACTGCGTGTTGATGTATTCGATGAGTTGGGCCTGGGTCGCGGTTTTCAGAGGAGCGGTGCTGTATTGCCGCTCGACTTTGCGCGACCGGAATAAGCAGCCGCTTAAGGGCAGAATGGCCAGCAAAACAAGGAGAGCACGGAAACGGTAGAGGAAGTTCACGAAAAGTATACGCCAGACTAAAAAATAGTATACAGCGCATCAGACGACGCATAGGCGGTCTCGCGCTTATCTTTTGCTCGTCACTTGGCGCAATTTAACGACGTTCCGGTTGTGCTCTTCCAGACTGTTGGCGAAGCGATGATGACCATTGCCATCGCTCACGAAATAGTAATAGTCGGTTGACGCGGGTTGCATGGCGGCTTGCAGCGACGTCTTCCCGGGGTTCCCGATCGGCCCCGGCGGAAGCCCAGGATAGCGATAGGTGTTGTAGGCCGATTTAACTTGCAGGTCTTCGTGATGCAACGCTCCCCTATAAGTTCCGGCAAGCAGCTCCGCATAAATCACGCTGGGATCGGCTTGCAGCGCGATGTTCCGGGCCAGGCGATTGTAATAAACGCTGGCCACCAGAGGACGTTCCTCGGAAACCGCCGTCTCTTTTTCAATAATTGACGCCATGATTACCATTTCTTGCACATTAGCGTTCAAGCCGATCGAAGCTGCGACCTCGCGAAATTGTTTCACCATCGCCGCCAGCATATCGTGCATGCTTTCGGTGCGCGTGAACTCATACGTTGCCGGAAACAGATATCCTTCGAGAGACTTGGCGTTTGGTGCGATGTCGGAAATCAGCGTGATGTCTGCTGTGCAGAGTTGAAGGAACTCCTGTTTCGACCCCAAGCCGGCATCCTGCACTGCCTGCGCGATGTCAAAGATGGTGTATCCCTCAGGAATCACCAATGTGTGCACGTAAATGTCACCACGGGCCACGCGATCGTGGACATTAATCGCGGTCGCGGAACGATCAAACAGATACTCACCGGCCTTCAGGGAATGTTTATGGTGAAAATAATGCCAAAGAACAAATGCGTTCGTGCTGCGGATTACCTGCGCGGACTTCAGTTCAGATGCAATTCGCCAGGTTGAATATCCCGGCCGCAACAGCACAAATTTCTGCCCCTCCGGTTGAAGCGGCATCCGTAGCGCCCAAGCCAGCCATCCGCCGATGGCAAGGGCAACCAGCAATAAAAGTGCGAAAAAGGTGCGCAAGCTAAGTAGTTTAGATGAAGGGTAGCGCGTGGGCGTTACCCACTGGTTCGTGACCGGAAGTCACGTTCTCTTGCGCGTAGGCTAGGCGGGCGGCGATTGAGAATTCTGCTTCATTTCGCGATGGTCCATCCATGACTGCAAAATTAGAACCGCGGCCAACCGGTCTACCACCTCTCCTCTTCGCTTGATAGACATTTCTGAATCTCTAAGCACACGGTTGGCTTGAGCGGAACTCAAACGTTCGTCCCACAAGTGTACGGGAACTTGAAAACGTTGCCGCAGTTGCTCGGCGAAGCCCTGCATCTTCTCCGCTTGTATGCCCTCGGCGCCGCTCATCCTCAGCGGCAGGCCGACGACAATTTCTGTCACTTGATACTCGCGTATCACACGGTCCAATTGCTCGAAATCCAGACGCTTATTCTGCCGGCGAATGGTTTCCAGTCCCTGGGCGGTTATTCCCAGCGGATCGGAAACTGCCAGGCCAATGGTTTTTGACCCTACATCCAGCCCCAGGATTCGCGGGGAATGTGGCTTTGGATCAGATCCAGTTGGAGGAGAAGGCACCCGGCAATTATATGTCCCATGCAAAATACACGAACTGGATTACGATACCGTGATGGCCAGCGACGAATCGCAACTGACGAGCAAAGAACGAGCGACCGCGCGACGGCGTCAGCCCCGGAGGCCTCATTGGGCGCTTACAGTGATCGGAATCGGCGCCATTCTGGGGTTCTGCTACTGGGCTGAGCTTGTCCTGGCTGTGATGCTGGTATCGGTGCTGCTCGCGTTCATCCTCGCGCCCGTTGTCGAGTTGCTGATGCGGCTTCGTTTGCCTCGAGGCGTCGCTGCTGCTGTCGCTGTTCTTCTGCTGCTCGTCCTTGTGTCCGGCATCATCTCGTTCTCCTATAACCAGGCCGCGAATTTTTTGGAGGACTTGCCGAAATACACCAGCACAATCCGCGAACAGATTATGAAATTTCGTAAGAAAGCAGAAACTCTACAAGCTTTGAATCCCGGGCAAGATAAAGGAGTGATGAACGTTCACACCACTTCCAACTGGACCGACATCCTCACTCGGGGATTCGGTTCCGTTAGCCAGGCTGTGCTGGCAGCTTCCTTTATTCCTTTCCTTGTGTTTTTCATGCTGACCTGGGTACACCACGTGCGCTCAGCTACCGTAATGCTGTTCCCCTTGGAGAGCCGCAATGTTGCCTACAAAACTCTGGGGCTGATTTCCGCCATGATTCGCAGATTCATGGTCGGAAATCTGATCATCGGCTTTTTCATGGGAGGGATCAGCACCATTGTTTTTGGCTTCTTGCATGTGCCGTTCTTTTATTTCATCGGCTTTATGAGCGGATTCCTGAGCCTGGTTCCCTACATGGGAGTGCTGCTCGCAATGGCGCCCCCGGTTTTCATGGGAATCGGACACACCAGCTCCGGAGGTTTGATCGGGATCGTAGTCACTGTACTGAGTCTGCACATGATTGCTCTAAACGTTCTCTACCCAAAGTTCCTGGGCAACCGTTTGCAGCTGAACCCTCTGGCAGTCACGATGGCGTTGCTGGTCTGGGGTTGGTTGTGGGGAGCAATGGGTCTCTTGCTTGCCATTCCTATTACGGCCGCGATGAAGATTGTTTTCGACCACGTGGAATCTCTGAAGCCATTCGGAACCTGGATCGGAGAATAGCTTTCGGATAGCGCCATCGCATTTCGGGCAGGTCTTGCAACTATCGTTCAAAAAAATGACACTAGGACCGCATGAGAGCCATCGCCGTCATCCCCGCCCGGCTCGCTTCCACTCGTCTGCCGCGCAAAATGTTGCGCGAGATCGCCGGCAAGCCCCTGGTGGGCGCTGTTTACGAGGTCGTTCGTTTCTCCCCTCTGCTCAACGACGTAATCATTGCGACGGATTCTGACGAAATCCTCCAAGTCTGCCGCCGCAACGGTTGGAAGGCGCAAATGACTTCTGCTGCGCACAGCAGCGGTACTCAGCGCGTACACGAAGTGTCCAATTCGATTGCTGCTGACATTTACCTCAATGTACAGGGAGATGAGCCCCTGACCCGGCCGGAGCACATCGCCACCTTGATCGATGTGATGCAAGATTCGAGTGTCCACGTCGGAACCCTGAAAACAACCGCGTCCGCTGCGGACATCACCAACCCAAACGCCGTGAAAGTCGTGACTGACACGATGGAACGGGCGCTCTATTTCTCTCGTGCCACGATTCCGCATGATCGCGATGGGCTGGGTTCGCAATACTACAAGCATCTCGGCTTGTATGCCTACCGCAAACCCGCGTTAGATCGCTTTGCAGCCTTGCCCGAGTCGTCACTCGAGCGCAGCGAACGCCTCGAGCAGTTGCGGTTCTTGGAGAACGGAATTCCAATCTTTGTGGGAGATACGCCTTACGACACGATTGGAATTGATACCGAAGAGGATTTGCGCCGCGTGGAGATGCTCCTGCGGGGCCGCTGAGAATTGACCGCCGGAGGGGACATGCTCTTCGCGAGCTTAATGCTTCTATCCGCCTGCATCTGCGGCCGACCTGACTTTCGCCCAGGTTTCGGCGGCTTGCACCCGTTTCGAAATCGCGGGATGCGAATGAAAGAACCACTCCACCCATCGCGACGGAGCGCGCTCCGCCAGATTCTGCTCGGCGAGCTTGTTCATAGATGAAATAAACGGCCCCACCCGGGCGATGGATTGAAAAGCGTAGCGGTCTGCCTGCCGTTCGTTAAAGCGCGAATAGGCGTTCAACGCCGGCAAAAGCAGGAATGAGAGCAGCATCGTAACCAATACAAGCAATGGCAAGTTTGCGAAATCCGACAGCGTCTCGAACATGTGAAGCCGGTCTACCGCATAGTGCAGCACCCAGTTGGCGGCCCAAAACCCAAGCAATGTGGTCCCTGCTTGGACAGCAATGCTCTTCATGATATGGCGATGGGCGTGATGTCCCAGTTCGTGCGCCAGCACGGCCTCGATCTCATCGGGAGAGTAATTGTCGAGCAGTGTATCGGCCAGGATGATGCGCCGCGTATTGCCCAATCCGGTCAATGCTGCATTGGCCTTTTTGCTCTTTTCAGAAAGCTTCCACTGATAAACCCCACGCACCTTTGTTCCCGCCCGCTCGCTGAGCCGTACCAGCCGAGCCTTTAGCTCCTCATTCTGCAGTGGTTCGAATTTATAGAAGATGGGAAACAAGATCAGAGGCGCCAGCTGCGCCATTAGCACAAAGAGTCCGAGAAAAACAGCCCAGGCAATCAGCCACCAATGCTGCGGCGCTTGGCGCATGATGAAGTACAACAATTCGGCGACGATCGCTGCCAAGACCAAGCCAACCAGGAATCCTTTCGCCTCGTCCCACAACCATGCCCGCAGTCTCTGGTTCGAAAGTTGAAAGCGATGCTCTAAACGAAAACCGTAATAATCCAGGCCCAGTCCAAGCAGTTTCGTGATCGTCATCAGCATTGATACGTACAAGAACACTGCCAGTACATAGTTCTGAGCGGCGTCACCGAGCGCAATATCCCGAAGAGTCCCACTCCAACCGGTGGCCAGAAGCACGACGAGCACAACCGCGCCGAGTATAAAGTCGGCAATCCCCAGCCAGCGGCGGATGCGGTTGTACCGCCGGGTCTGCGGAGAATCGACGGGAATGGTAGTTGTGATGCTTGCTGCGCCCATTGTCTAGTTGATTATCCTACGGGTTAAGCCCGCGCGGTGCGAGCACTGAAAGTACAATGACCCGGCGCGCCGTGCGGCTTTGCGGTTATCAGTGTCAATCACTGGCCATTCACAAAGGCCTCGGCGCTGCTCAGGATTTCCTCTACCAGTTCAGGCGAGGCAGCTTCCACATACACCCGCAGCAACGGCTCTGTGCCTGACGCGCGGAAGAGAATCCATGGCTCTGCACCGTTTCCATTGCTAGACGCGTCCAGAAAGAACTTTATTCCGTCCAACCCGTCTTTCCTTAAGACGGAATAACGTCCCAAACGTTTCGTCTGTTCGGATCGCGCACGTTGAATCGCCGACTGTTTTATATCTTCCGGAATATGCAAATCCCGGCGGCCGTAGTGATGCGGCCCAAACTCACGCTGCAGATCGGCTACCAATTGCCCGAGAGGCTTTCCTTCTTCGGCCATCACATTGGCCAACAGCAAAGAATTCAGAATGCCGTCACGCTCCGGCAGATAGCGGGAATAGCCGATGCCTCCCGATTCCTCTCCGCCGATCACAATTTCGCGTTCCATCATCAGATCTGCGATGTACTTAAATCCGATGGGACACTCATGAAGCTTGCGGCGGTGCTTGGCGGCAATCCGGTCCAGCATGAGAGTGGTATTGAAAGCTCGTACCACATCACCCGGCCATTTCTTACGTTCCAGCAACCAACGGAGCAGGACGGCAAAAATCTTATGCGAATCCACAAAGCTGCCATCTTCTGCCCCTGCGCCGATGCGATCCGCGTCTCCGTCTGTGGCAAAACCCGCATGACAGCCATGTTTAACCACTGTCTGCTGTAGCAACGCAATATGTGGCTCGATAGGTTCAGGGTTGATGCCGGGGAAGAGTGGATTCAATTCTTGACGAATGGCAACGTGCTGGATGCCATGATCGTTGAAGATCTGAGCCAGCACGCCTCGTCCCGAACCATACATCGAATCGATTGCGAATTTGAAATTGGCTTTGCGGATTAATTCCATATCCGCAAAGCCACAAACCGCTTCAATGTAAGCCCGTTTTAAATCTACTTCTTCGATGCTGCCCTTCTTCCCATTGGGCATGGCTCCGGCTCGCACTTTGGCTTCGATCACTTTCATCATTGCCGGGGTGGCCGAGCCTCCGAACTTACCTTTGAACTTCACACCGTTCCAGTTCCACGGATTATGGCTGGAAGTGATGACGACTCCGCCTGCGGCTCCCATACTCTTTACAGCCAGCGAAATGGCCGGAGTCGGCGTGTAATCGTTGGCTAGTTTGATCGCGATTCCTGCCCCCGCGAGGACCTCGGCGGCTATACGTGCAGCACGCTGTGACGCAAAACGAGTGTCATACCCGACCACAACTCCACGGCCCGGCTCTTCATGATCCAAAACGTAAGAGGCGATCGCACCGGCGACCCGGCGGACGTTGTCGAAGGTGAAGTCGTCGGCGATTATCCCGCGCCATCCATCGGTGCCGAATTTGATTTCCTGTGTCATTAAGAGCTGTGGTCAGCAGCCAGTGGTCAGTGATCAGCCTGGGCTCCGTTTAATAGGAGCGTTGACCACCTGTTTCACACCAGCTTTGAGAGCTTCTTCTCATCGAGATACTTCACAACTTTTCCTACATCCTGGGCCTGCTCGCGGGTGGTGATCAGTAGCGCATCGTCCGTTTCGACCACGACTAGATTATTCACGCCCACGGCGGCCACGAACTTCCCCGGCGCATGAATGTAATTCCCCTCCGAATTCAGGGTGAAGATGCCATCGCCGGAGATGAGGTTGCCATTGAGCGGTTGACTCTTCCGCACGTGATGTTCATGCAGAGCCGTCCAAGAGCCAAGATCATTCCACCCGAAATCCGACGACAGACAAATAATATTGGACTGCCGCTCTCCCTTAGCTGAACGCGGCTCCAGAATGGCATAGTCAACACTGATGTTCTCGCAGCGGGGATAAAGCCGTCGAAACGTATCGGCAAACCTTCGCGTGCCGAATGCGGCGGCAATCGTTTCTAAAATGGTCGCGGTTTTGGGCAAATGCTCAAGCAATGCATTCGCCAGCGTCCGCGCGCTCCACAGGAACATCCCACTGTTCCAGAAATAATTTCCTGCGCTCAGGAATCCGGCTGCACGCTCCGCATCAGGCTTTTCGGTGAAGCGGCGGATCGGCAGCGCGTCTGCATCGCATACAGATCCGGCCTCGATGTAGCCGTAGCCAGTTTCCGCGCGCGTAGGGCGGATTCCGAGCACCACAATGTTTTCCCCCGAAGCGGCGATTGCAATCCCTCTTTTCAGAACTTCACGATATCTTTGTTCATCTCCGATCACATGATCGGACGGAAACATACCGATAACTGCATCCGGATCATTTCGCATGAGGATGAATGCCGCCAGGCCGATTGCAGGTGCGGTGTTGCGTCCTACTGGCTCAGCGATAATTTGCGCTCTGCCCAACTTCGGAAGTTGACGCGAAATTTCCCTCAGCAGATCTTCGTTGGTAATTACCGAAAATTGGCGGGCGGGCGCGAGCGGCAGCAGACGCGACACAGTCTGCTGAATCATGGTTTGCTTGCCGTCGAGCGCGAGTAGCTGCTTAGCGCGGCGCTTGCGACTCAGCGGCCAGAAGCGCGTACCGCGTCCGCCTGCGAGGACTACCGGATAAAAATTAGATTTGGCCACGTTCAAATGTTCAAGAATTAAAAGACTGATACGCCGCGAGCTTACATCCTGGTCATCGGTTCCGGCAGCATCTTCCCTGGAACTTTCGCTTGCAAAAATTCCACGGCCCACTGCGGCCGCACCCGAAATTCACCGATCGATGCAGGTATCACCACGGCATCGCCTTTTGCCAGCGTAACCGGTTCCGTCCCGTCTGCCTCGACCACCCCACAACCCTCCACCGCCACTAAAATCTGTACTGAGCTCTTGCCCGATTCTGCTTCAAACTTGTATGGCTCTTTAAGTTCGAACATATCAACTGAAAAATAGGGCGCGGCAATCAATGAACCCCGTCGATTTCCGTTCACCTGCGTAGGCGCAGGACGAACCACTTTGCCCGACTTTACGTTCTCCTTCACTGCCGCCAATCCTTCCTTGAGATGCAACTCGCGCGGACGGCCGTAGTCGTACAGCCGATAAGTCGTGTCTGACTGTTGCTGAGTTTCGACGATGATCGAATTCGGTCCCAGAGTATGAACCGTGCCTCCGGCCACGTAAATCATTTCCCCAGGAAAAACATTGATCCAGTTTAGAAGGTCTTCGGCGCGATTCTCCCGGATCGCTTTTTCGAATTGTTGGCGCGTGACTCCGGGCTTTAATCCTAGCGCGATTTGCGCGCCCGGCTTGGCATGTGCCACATACCAACATTCTGTTTTTCCCCATGGCTCGCCCACCCGGCGCGCTGCTTCGTCATCGGGATGGACTTGTACAGAAAGTTTCTCGTGCGGAAACAAAAATTTCAGCAACAGGGGAAAACGTTTCGGATCTCTGGCAGCTTCCCCGACCAGTTCCCGTCCAAATTCCGTACTTACTTCGGCTAGCGATTTTCCACGCAACGGTCCGTTCGCGACCTTGCAGGCGTCTCCGGTCAGCCATGCTTCCCCGATTTTTTCTTCGAAACGCTGATTGGTGTAGATGGGAGACAGATCCGGCGTTCCCCAAGGGCGAGCGTCGAAGGCAGGCGTCATCAACAATGGATATAGTTCGCTCATGCGAGACGAGATGTGAGGGAAACCCGGCCGTAGGGGAGTAGACCGGTTCAGTCACTCCCCTTAGAGGCCTACTAGGGCAGAGAGGCTGCCTGCAAAAATAGCTTATAGCGCCGAAAGAAAGTTACGCATCCGCTCTAGTCCGCGATCGAGTTCTGCGACAGACGTGGCATAGGAAACCCGTATGTGCTCGTGCGTTCCAAAGCCTTCCCCTGGGACCGTCGCGACGTGCCCCTGGCGCAACAAATTTCCTGCTAGATCGGACGCAGTTTTTATCCCGCCGCGCCCCAGGAATGCCGAAATGTTCGGATAAGCGTAGAACGCTCCTTCGGGAAGCGTGCACTTCACCCCAGGAATCGAGCGCAGCCCTTTGACCACATGATCGCGCAGCTGGATGTATTCCAGACGCATGCTTTCGACACACTGCTGCGGCCCATTCAGGGCGGCAACGGCCGCTTTCTGGATGATCGACGTGGGGTTAGAAGTGGACTGACTTTGCAATTTCTGCATAGCGGCCACAATCTGCGCCGGCGCCAGCGCATAGCCTAACCGCCAGCCGGTCATGGCGTACGTTTTGGACAGGGAACCTACAACCACCATCCGGTCGCGGTACTCACGCAACGATCCCACCGAGAAATTCTTTCCTGCGTAGTTCAGGTAAACGTAGCACTCGTCGGAGATCACCCAGATCCCTCGCTGCGCCGCGAGCCGCACCACATTTGCGAGATCTTCCGGCGACATCACAGCGCCCGACGGATTCGACGGCGAATTCAGAATGATGAGCTTGGTGCGTGGAGTTACTAGCCGCTCAATCATCTCCGCTGTTACGCGAAAGCCGTCTTGCTCGTCCGTTTCCAGCAACACGCAGTTGCCACCCGCGTATCGCACGATGTCCTTGAACGAAACCCAGTACGGCACCGGCAGAATAACTTCGTCTCCATGATCCACCAGCACCTGAATAGCATTGAACAGCGCATGCTTGCCGCCCACTGAGGCAATCGACTCCTCGCGCCGATAGTCCGAACCAAAATCGGCCGCGTGACGACGCACGATTGCATCTCGAAGTTCCGCCGTGCCTCCCACCGCCGTGTATTTGCTGAAATTCGCCTGGATAGCGGCGATGGCGGCATCCTTGATGTGCTGCGGCGTCGAAAAATGGGGCTCGCCCGCGCCGAAGTCCACCACGTCAATGCCTTGCTGGCGGAGCTTGTCAGCTTCGGCGACGACTGCCATGGTAGCTGAGGGTTCGATGCGGTTGATTCGCTCAGTAAGTTTCACTGCCAAAGGTGCTTCCGTTACTGGTGTCATGCTCGCTTTCCTGTTCTGGATTTTCTTGCGTTCTGTAGTTTGAGAGCCGGATCCAACTTTTCTTTCAATCTGCGTTCTACCATTTCCGGAACCAGATCTTCGATCGATCCCCCGAGTTGTGCAACTTCGCGCACCAGACGTGAACTGAGATAAGAATACTGTTCTGCCGGCATCATAAACACGGTTTCCAGTTCGGGCTGTAATTTGCGATTCATCAATGCCATCTGCAGTTCATATTCGTAGTCGCTGAGCGCCCGGATACCGCGCAATACCGCGCTGGCCTTCACTCTGGCCGCATAGTCCACGGTTAATCCATCAAACACGTCCACCCGCACATTCTTGAAGTTCCCCGTCAAAGCTTCCAGCATGTGCCGCCGCTCATGCAGACTGAATAGTGGATCCTTGTCCGGATTCCTCAAGATCGCCACCACCAGCTCGTCGAAAATCTTGCTCCCGCGTTCGATCAAGTCCAGATGCCCGTTGGTCGGTGGATCGAACGAGCCGGGATAGATCGCAATGACTTTTCTCAATAGTCCTCTTTCAATTTGTGCGGGCAACAGAGCGACGGCTGGAGTTAAAGAAGATTCTATTCGGCATGAAAAAGGATAGCAATCGTTGTTTGCCGCAGGCTGATTTCCGATATCACACGATCACATCTTCAACCGGACGCCTCGGGCTAGGCGGTGCTTCGGTTGTGGGGTAGCCCATGCGAAAAATAAATGTGGCCTGCCAAGAGGAATCGCCGGTAATTCCCGCCAAAGCTTGCGCCATTTGAGGCGAGCGGTTGAGGGTACGCTGCCGATCCACTACCTCGGCCGGCTGATTAACGGGTTGCGCGGCCAAGCCTTGAGTTGTTGCCCATAGGTGTACCCGTTGCCAAACGCGTCCAGCCCGCATGCTCTGCGCGCGGTCATAACGGTCCCGCACCGCGATGATGCCAAATAATGGCGACCTCACCGCGTGCACCTCACGGGTCTGATCCAGCCAGTATTTACCTGCGGTTTTTGCAGGCAGCGCGGGCATGATCTTGGCAGCGGCTACCGCGAGGCGTGGTAATCCCAGACAATCCAAGGTCAATCCATCGCGATATTTCTGCACATCGGGCCAACGATTTCTGATCCAGCGCTGGCTGTCCGCCTCCATTTGTTGGTCGGAAATTATTGTCTTGGTAGCTTCCACCAGGACTTCGCCCACTCTCTTCCGGTCGGCGTCGCTGTCGTACACGAACAGTTTCAAGTCAGTTTCGTCTTTCGCAAGATTGGCGAGGCTTCGGAGTGTCTCTGGGGGTAAAGGTCTGCTCATATCGTAGCCCGCCCGATTGGTGTGTCGTCGCGGAATGGCCTGCTGCAAACTGCTCCTCTGCGCGCCCCCAAAAGTGAGACCTAGCTGTGCCGCCAGCACCGGCTCAGGCTTTTCAGGAATGTGACTTAAGACTCCGGACGTGAGATTTAGTTCCACCTTGTAGCCTTGCGCGGCCGCGGTGAGCATCATGTTTTCGACGGCGCAGCCCAACCCAACGTACATTTCACGAAGGTAAGGATCGAACATCCCCAGGTTGCGCCTACTATCCGCATAGAGTTCCACACTGCCATGGGTTATCCGGAACAACCATGGTTGCGTGTTGTGCGGACTGGCGGCCAGAATGGCGGCACGCACCAAGGCAATCGGTCCGGCCCCTGGGTTGCTGCGCCACCCTTGCCACGGCTCATAAGCTTGTCCCTTGCCGGTACTGAAAACGCCCTGGTCACAGGCACGCCACACGATTCCTCCAGCCAGGAGGATAGAAATCGCGCCCGTGCGTTTTAGAAAAGACCGTCGTTCCATGAACCGGCTCCTGAACCTGCATTCGGACGCAGATCAGCCTGACAAGGGACTTCTACCCGACTGTCACGAATCATTGTAGGTGAAGGCTGAATAAATCGATGCTGCGTTCGGCTAGCAATCGCAGAGTTGGAGAAGAGGGGACGACCCGTTTTCCGATAAGTCGTCCCGTATGAACAGTGGAATCCAAATGACGCCAGTTTGCCCGAGTTACAAATCTAGCGCCTCGCCGCCGGAACCTTGCTCGCCATCTCCGGGGCAGCGCTCGGCATGGTTGTCACCCGGCTAACCTGGGCCGGACTCTGCGCGGAAGCTGCTGCCGCCTGAGCCGCAGGTGGCGTCAGGCCCAGGTGTTTTCGAACTTCAGCTTCCAACTTTGCCATCGTGTCTTTGTTGTCTTTGAGGAACTGACGGGCGTTCTCTCGCCCCTGGCCGATGCGCTCGCCCTTATAGCTGTACCAAGCCCCCGACTTCTCCACTATGCCGTTGTTCGCCGCCAGGTCAATGAGGTCCCCCTCGCGCGAGATTCCTTCGCCGTACATAATGTCGAACTCAGCTTCGCGGAATGGCGCGGCCACTTTATTTTTCACCACTTTCACTCTGGTTCGCGAACCAGTCACTATGTCGCCTTCCTTAATGGCAGCGATTCGACGGATATCAATCCGGACGGACGCGTAAAACTTAAGCGCGCGACCGCCAGTTGTAGTCTCGGGATTGCCGAACATCACGCCAATTTTTTCCCGGATTTGGTTGATGAAAATCAGGCAGGTGCGCGATTTGGAAACAATGCCGGTCAGCTTGCGTAGAGCTTGCGACATCAAACGCGCCTGAAGCCCCATGTGGCTGTCGCCCATTTCTCCATCAAGTTCGGCCTTGGGCACCAATGCCGCGACTGAATCCACGACCAGCACGTCGATTGCTCCCGAGCGAACCAACGCCTCGGCTATTTCCAGAGCCTGTTCGCCATAGTCCGGCTGCGAGACCAGCAAATTGTCTACGTCCACACCCAGTTTTTTGGCATAGGCCGGGTCAAGCGCATGCTCCGCGTCCACAAACGCAGCCATGCCGCCGGTTTTCTGCGCCTCGGCAATCACTTGCAATGCAATCGTCGTCTTACCTGACGACTCCGGTCCGAAGATCTCCACCACCCGTCCCCGCGGGAATCCTCCAACGCCCAATGCCGCGTCGAAAGAAATCGCGCCCGTAGGGATCACTGAGATGGGGACGATCGCTTCCTTGGACCCCAGCCGCATAATGGATCCTTTGCCAAACTGCTTCTCAATCTGAGCAAATGCCAGGTCAATCGCTTTGGTCCGTTCGTCGGCCATGGGTCTCCTTTTATGAATGCAGAATGATTTATGGCCGGATTATATAACGGGACGGGAGCGAAGAAAAGGCGAATTATGAAGATACAGTTCAGAAAACTGAGGAAAACGTTCCCAAATTGAAAAACCCCAGGCTCTGTTGTGAGGGGTGAGTCTGCCCGCGCCATCCTGAGCTCGAATTCCGCACTTCCAGCTCTGCATCGGGAGTAAAATTTCTCGTCGATTCGCTATCCGGCAATGTAGGACGCTAGCTCGTGGCAAAACGACGCTGCGTCTGGAGGGAATTCATGGACGATCGGAACTTTGAAAGCTCGTCGACTAACGTGGCAAGTCGTCAATCTAGCCAGTCGAGGCAGGAGGACCGCAATGTCTGGGTCCTGACCGCCTACGGAGCTTGCGCTCTGGCGCTGTTTGGCATTCTGGCGTATTACTTTTCCGACTTCATCACTCGATAGCTGCGGCATTGGTCTGCTGCCATGAAGCAATGGCTAAGGCTTCTGTGCGAATCGGGTGCTGACTCGAACGTGCTACAATGAGCCGCGCTTGAACGTTTCTCCCGTTTGACGGACACCCAGCGCATTCCCCACGTCTCATAAAGACGGATTGGTTGCCGTGGCCCACGACCCCTCGAATAGCACTATCACCTATGCCGACGCTGGCGTAGACATCGACCGCGCCAACCGTACCAAGAAGCGAATCAAGTATCTTGCCCATAAGACCTTCACTCGTGGTGTGCTTAGTCAGGTTGGCGGCTTTAGCGGCTTGTTTTCCATCGACACCAAGAAATATCTCAATCCAGTGCTGGTCTCAAGCGTCGATGGCGTGGGTACCAAGCTAAAAGTCGCTTTCGAGATGAACGTTCACCACACCGTGGGTGCCGACCTGGTCAACCACTGCGTAAACGATATTGCGGTGCAAGGCGCCGCGCCCCTGTTCTTCATGGACTACCTGGCCACCGGAAAGCTCGAGCCCGAAGTGACCGAGAAAATCATCGAAGGCTTAGCCGAGGCGTGCAAGCACAACGGATGCGCGCTGATCGGCGGCGAGACGGCGGAGATGCCCGGTTTCTATGAAGAGGGCGAGTACGATCTCGCCGGCTTCATCGTTGGCGTCGTCGAACGCGAACGAATGGTGATAGGCAAGACCGTGGAAGTCGGGGACGTCATTCTAGGACTTCTATCCAATGGACTGCACACCAACGGCTATTCGCTGGCCCGCAAGCTGCTCTTTGAAGTCGCGCACTACACTCCCGAAACCTACGTCAACGAACTCAAAGGCAAGGTCGGCAATGAACTCATGCGCTCACACAAGAGTTATTGGCCGGCAATAAAAAGATTGGTGGATGCAGAATGCGTCTCCGCCATGGCCCACATTACTGGAGGAGGCATTACCGAGAATCTGCCGCGCGTTCTTCCGCGTGGCGTAGCCGCCGTCATCGACCTGGGTTCCTGGCCTGTGCTGCCGATCTTCGAGCACCTGCAGAACCTGGGAAACGTTCCTCAGGACGAGATGCTCCGCACCTTCAACATGGGTTTAGGGATGCTGCTGGTGGTGCCATCGAAGAAATTTAAAAAGGCACAGACTGTTCTGGAACGCGCCGGAGAAAAAGGCTACACGGTGGGACGCATCGTGAAGGGCGATCGCAAGGTGCTGTATACGTGAGCAACTTGGCGCTTAGCATTTAGCATTTAGCCAGTACATGGCTGGCAAGGCCCCGCAACTGACCGCTTGGCATTTTTGTGCGGATTTATTGGACATCTTGCACTGTTCTCGAATGGCTAAATGCTAAGTGCCAAATGCTGAGTGCTGATTTCATCAGCGTCTCAGCAAATCCACTGGCTCTCGCACGTCATGTACCCGAAAATACTTCGCTAGCGCCGGATATTTCCTCACCACGGCTTCATACATCGCATAGGCAACCTTGCGATACGACATATGTCCGGCGGGACCGCTCCGGAGTTCGGAGATGTACACGACCTCGGCGAAGTCCATCTTAAAGAGCGTCCGTTTGCGAAATCCCAACGGAATTGCATACTGCGAATCTTCCTTCGCCTCCGCCCCGGAACGTTTCTTCAGGTCCTTCACTGAATCGGCCGTGCGTCGCATGATGCCGTCGTAGTTTTTCTGCAATCCCGCAGCTGCCAGCTCTGGAGGCGAGTCGTAGCCATGTTTGATGGTGAATCCCTGGCCGACCTGGATACAGCGCCGATGCCGATGCATATCGCGGAAGCCGCCAATATCCATCAAGATATCGAAGCGAAACTGTTGCCCGGCACAGAACGTGCGCAACACTTCATCGTGACTGCCGCGATGGCGAAGACCTAAGTCAATAATTTCTCGTCGTTTCTTCTCGCCTGCCGCTTCCACCTCTTGACGAATCTGGCGATAGGGATAATGACAGTGCTCGTAGAGAAGTGTGCTCGCGAGTTCCACTTCAAGCGGTTCGTCGTCTTGAAGATCAACGGGTTTCATGACATCGATAGGCGAGTTCCCCATCAGGGCTGCCGCTGCTTCTTGCAGTTCTTGCCGAGTCTCGATTTCATACTTGTTCGGGTCGGCATATTTGACCAGTGTCGGCGCTACACGGACTTCCCGCAAAAGTTCCTGCTCCGCACGCATACCCAGTTCGGCCGACACCGCGCGAATGTCTTCCACCAACCGCTCCAGCGATTCACGATTCACGTTGTACGCCGGCGAAATGGCAGCGTGTTTCAATAATTCCCCGAGGCGCCGGACTTCCTGATGGGTATGCGCGAGCAGGTGGGAAACCTGACCCTCCAACGTTCGCGCATTGACGATCTCTCCCAGCGACGTGTTCGTCGCCAGCGGCAGCAGATAGCGTGAGATGTCGAACGCCCTGGCCCGAAGCGTACGTTCATAGCCCTCTTGCTTCATCTCCGTCGGCTTCGGAGTTATCCCCATCAGGTAACGAAACATCTGCTCGGAGAGCGATTCGTACTCCGCAAAAAGGTTATCGACTGTGTTCTTGTACAAAGAGCACGCCGGCTCGTCTTCCCCAAAGCTAGGGGTGAAGTAGCCACTCTTCTTGAAATCCTGATAGCGCGTAGAGCGTTCCTGCCCGTCCCAACGTTGCTCGTCGGCAACTGTAATGGCAGCGAGAATGGAAAGCTTCTCAATAGCGAGCGCAATATGCGCCAGATCCGCAATCGAACGATGTCCGTACTGGAAGTAGAAGGTATTGAGAAACTTCTCCGCCTTCTGCTGGTTGATCTCCTGCAGCGACTCCTTCATGGACAGCGCCGAACGCGAATACTTCGCCATGGCATAGGCCTGGACCTCAGGCTCCACGCCGTACACAGCAAAAACCTCTACGCTTGGCGCATCCGCTGTCTCGATGTCGCTGTTGGCAGAACTGGGCGTGACAATGACTTCAGGCATGCCGAATGGTGACCTCAGTTTGATTGAGACTACGAATCTTAATTGCTCTCACCCCGATACACAACAGCCCTGCGGAACAGGATTGCGGACCAAAGCGCAGCATGGCCTCGTATCAACGACATACGCATCCGTTAAGTGCAGCCTCTTGGGTTTCGAAATCGTCGCAAAGTACGAATGCGCAAGGGTACCGTCGGGCGCACCTGGACTAACTTTTGTTACTTTTCCTTGGGTGGGTGAATCAATTATAAGGTAAGCACTCACTTTAGCTCATGAAGTTTTTTTTCATTACGGCGCTGTTTTTGTGTCTGACGGTTGGCGCGGCTGCGCAAGCCCCAGTTCTGGTTGCTAAGGGCAACGCTGTCGATGGTCTGTCCCCGATCGCTCTTCTATATGGCGAGGGTTCAAGTATGTTTGCCACCAGCGGTCCAGCAGCCGATCGTACTGCGGCCGTGCTGGCGGCTCCGGCCTCGCTGCCCCGGATGTCTCCCGAGTTGGCCCTGCAAACATACCAAGGGAGATCCGTTTTGCAGGCAGCGGCACTGATTTCCTATTCCGCAAACACGCGGATTAGCGCTCAGCTTCCTGACACTTCACAATATGGAGAGTTCGAGCTCGAACGGCACTACTCGGCGCCCCACACTCTGGAATTTAAGGCAGTGAATTTTACGGGAGATGGCTTCGTCAAGAGCAACATCATTACCCGCTTGCTGCAATCCGAAGTCGATCACGTTCAGAAGGACGACACCTCATTAACCGCGATGACCCCCGCGAATTACAAATTTTCTTTTAAGGGGACGAGCCAGTTGGACGGACGCATCGTGCACGTCTATCAACTGAAGCCGCGCAAGAAGCGTGTCGGATTGTTTAAAGGCCGCCTCTACCTGGATGTCTATACCGGAAGCCTGGTTCGGGCCGAGGGGAGCGCGGTCAAATCGCCGTCTTTCTTCATCAAGAAGATTGAATTCGTGCAGGATTACACTGATATCGGTTCCTTCACCTTGCCGATGCACATCCACTCCGAAGCCAGCACCCGTCTGGTCGGACGTACCATCGTGGACATCTACCACAGTGACTATCGGCCGGTCGGTAATGCCACAATGGCTACGCAGATCACAAGATTCTAATCCTGGCATTCACCCTTTCTCTGTGGTCCCCGCCGCAACGTTAAATTTGGGGCAATATTTTTCATATTGCTCGTAAATATAGTTGTCGGTCATCCCCGCTATGTAGTCGCACACCACCCGCGACAAAGGTTCCTGCTTGGCTTTTTCTTGATAACTGGACGGCAGGTTTTCTGGATGCGCCATCCATAGGTCGAACAATTCGCTGATGACACGTTCAGCGTCGTTCTTCTCCGGATCCAGAGCCGCGCTGAAATACAGATTGACGTAGAGAAACTTCTTGGTCTCACTTCGTTCCTTTTCCACTGCCGAGCTGAACGCGGCAAGCCGGTGGCGACAGGCTCGCACGTCTTCCAGGCACTTTATCCCTGCGTTCCGAATTCGTTTCTCGATGTTGCGGATCAGGTCTCCGACCATGTGGTCGAGCAAACGCTTGAGCGCCTCGTTGAACTTCAATTTTTCCATCACACTCGGATACGTCCGCTCGGCTTCGCGATAGAAACGGGCAAAGACGGGAAGGCCCTCGCAAATATCTTCGAGCCTAAGCAGATGAGCTTCGTAACCGTCGTCCAAGTCGGCGGTGTAATAGGCAATCTCATCCGCCAGATCAATCAGTTGAGCTTCCAGCGGCGGACGTTGATCGAGCAGATACTCCGCCAGTTCAGGAAACTGGCTGGCATCATAGTCGTGCGAATGCTTAATGATGCCTTCGCGCACCTCAAATGTCAGATTCAATCCTCGAAAAGCGGCATAACGCATTTCGAAATCTTCCACAATCCGCAACGCGTGCAAGTTGTGGTCAAAGAACGACCCGTGGGCGCGCATGGCGGAGTCGAGAGCTTTTTCCCCGGCGTGACCGAAAGGCGGATGCCCGACATCGTGCACCAGCGCCAGAGCTTCCACTAAATCCCCATTCAAGCCTAGTTGTAAGGCAATGGTTCGTGCGATCTGCGCTACTTCGATGGTGTGGGTAAGGCGATTACGGAAATGATCGGAGTAGCGGCGAGTGAAAACCTGTGTCTTGGCTTCCAGCCGGCGAAAAGCGCGGGAGTGGATTACGCGGTCGCGGTCGCGCTGAAAATCGTTGCGATAAGGATGGCTTGGTTCAGCAAAACGGCGTCCGCCGGATTGCTCCACTCGCACCGCATATTCGGCGAGCATGCAGTGAGTCTAGCATTGCAACCGTAGCGCCGATACAAAGGCCTTACTTGTTCTGAGAATCTTCCCTGGCCAGCTTCATCTTGGCTGACTCAAGCTTTTTCTGCACCCGTGCTACATCATTTTGATCCACTTCCGCAGCCACGGTCTTGTTCCACTCCAGCAGAGCCCGCTCCCAATGTGCCGCCGCCAGCTTCAAGCGCCCGGTCTTCTGATAGAGATCTCCGAGGTGGTCCTGGACGGTAGGATCAGTGCCGATCCGCTGCGAAGCCTTCATCAGCGTATCTTCCGCCAAGTCATATTTTCCCAGCTTGTAGTAAGCCCAACCCAGTGAATCAAGGTAGGCGCCATTCGCCGGATCCAGGTCCACGGCCTTCTTGATCATATTCAGCGCTTCGTCCATCCTCATCCCCCGGTCCGCAAGCATGTAACCAAGATAGTTCAGAACGTTTGCATTTTGGGGATCGCCGACCAGAACTTTACGGAACACTTCTTCCGCCTGCTCATATTTCTTCTGACGCTCGTAGATGGACCCACGCAGAAAGTACACGTCTTTCTTGTCATCCGCCTTAGTGGAAAGCTGTTCTGCCTTGTCCACAGCTTCTTCGGCCTCCGGCCAACGTCTTAGCCGGCTATACATCTGGGCCAGCGTGATATATACCTCGCGGTCGTCAGGTTTGCCGGTGAGCAGCGCCTTTACCTGCTGTAAGCCCTCGTCCGCTTTTCCCATATCCGCCAGTTGGGCGGCATACACCATCTTCAGGCCGCGGTCTTTGGGCAGCTTCTGCGAAGCTTCTCTCGCCGCGTCCGTAGCCTGTTGCCACTGCTTGGCTTCACGATAGGTGTCGATGATTTGCTGATAGCCGCGTACCGCATTCTCATCGGCTAGTGCCAGCATCTTGCGGAACGTGTCGATCGCGAGCTGGTTGTTGTTGTTTTCGCGATAAATCGTTCCCAGGCGTTCCAAAAACACGGCTCGATTGTTTTTCTCGCCCTGGGTGTAACTGTTATCCGCCTTCTCGGTTTTCTTTAGCAGGTTCTGAAGCACTTGGATCGCCTCGTCGTAGCGCCCCTGTGCCTGATAAACCGCAGCGATGTTGTACGGAACCTCGATCGAGTCCTGCACCATGGACTCGGCTTTTTTTAAATTTTCCAGCGCCAGATCGAACTTTCCGGTCTTGCGATAAATCTCCGCCATCTTCAGATAAGTCTGCGCATCTTCAGGATTGGCATCGGCGATAATCTTGTATTGCTCGAGCGCAGCGTTGGTTTGACCATCATTCATCAAGTTCTGGGCCAAGCCCCGGATGGCATCGAGATTGTCGCGATCCAGTTCAATCGCCCGCTTGTAAGAATCGATCGCATTCTTGTACTGCTTTTGCTGCTCATAGGTGTATCCAAGCGCGGAATACAACTTGGCCGAACGCGCCGCGTCGGGGATGGAAGCCAGCACTTGGGCAGCGCGGTTGGTGTCTCCTTCCTCGTTGTAGAGATACGCAAGCGTGGTGACCGCTTCCTCGGAATCCGGCTGCATCTTGACCGCGATCTTGAACTCGTTCTCCGCTTTTTGCAGGTCATTGTTGAGGCGGTAAAGCCGGCCTAAAAGCAGGTGGTTATCTACGTTGTCAGGTTCGATCTTGACCATCTGCTCGTATTGGTCGATGGCCAGCTTGAGCATGTTCTGCGATCCGCTGCCAGCTTGCACATCGCCTAAGGACCGCAAATAAATGCGCCCCAGTAGTTTATGTGCTTCCAGATTGTTGGGATCGCGCTTGAGGATATCCTGGGCCTCGACCACTGCGTCCTTGATTCGCCCAGTCTTGGCATAGAGTTCCGCCAGTCCCGAAGTCAAGTACTCTGAAGTGGGATCAGCATCAATCGCTTGGCGATATTCCTCGATCGCTTTGTTCGCCAGTTCGCTGCGGCCATACATCGCCACTTGCTCTTCGTACATGTGGGCCATGGCGTAATGGTAGTAAGCGGCAGCCCTGTCCGGCTTGTGCGCGGGAGTCTGTGTGGCCGATTTGGCATTGGAGACCGGTGCGGCTTGCTGGGCGAAAGCGGTGGCGGCGACCAACATTAAGAAAAAAGGGCGATAAATGCTTTTCATCAAGGACCTTCCGAGTTCCCAAAACCAAAGCGATTGGATGCTGAACCGCCACGGGTGGGTGCTTGAATATTGTAAACCTTAGCCGCCGATGGCGGATGGCACGGGAGGCGGTTGAACCGGAACAGGCAATGACCAGGGTACAAGGACTGCTGGGGTGAGCTGCTGGTATTTACGATTGACAAACTGAAAATCGAGATTCTCAGCTCGCCATCGACCCTCAAATCAGTGCCTGAAGTGCCTGACTCCGGTAAATATCATGGCCATTCCCAACCGGTCGGCCGCTTCAATCACTTCCTTATCGCGGACTGAACCTCCGGGCTGGATGATGGCAGTGGCCCCGACCTTGGCGATCTCCTCCACACCATCAGGGAAGGGGAAAAAGGCGTCGGAAGCGGCGACGGTGCCCTTCAATGGCAACACGGCTTTCATGGCGCCGATGCGGCAGGAATCCACCCGGCTCATCTGTCCTGCCCCAACCCCAACCGTCTGCCCGTCCCGGGCATAGAGAATGGCATTCGACTTCACGTGCTTGCTAACCTTCCATGCAAACAGCAGAGCACGCTTTTCTTCCGCCGTCGGCGGGCGTTTGGTAACGACTTTCAAGTCACCTTCTTGCAATGACCGCAGATCCGCATCCTGTAGCAGAATCCCGCCGGAAACATTCTTCAATACCCATTTTTGCGGGGCATGGTTTATCTCCACCAGGCGCAGATTCTTCTTGGAGGCGAATTTAGCTTTAGCCGCATCGTCGAACGAAGGCGCCGCAATCACTTCCAGGAAAAGCTTGGCCATTTCTTCCGCCGCTTCGCCATCGACGGTTCGGTTCACACCAATAACTCCTCCGAAAGCAGAAACCGGATCGCACTCCAGCGCTTTTTTGTAAGCCTCCACCAGCGTTTTGGCCGTCGCGGTTCCGCAAGGATTGGTGTGCTTGATAATGGCGCAAACCGGCTCCTCGAATTCCTGAGCCAGATCCCACGACGCCTGCAAATCCACAATATTGTTGTAAGAAAGCTCTTTCCCCTGGAGCTGCCGTCCATTCGCTACGCCGACGCCGGAGCCGTCGGAATACATTGCGGCCTTCTGGTGAGGGTTTTCTCCGTAACGAAGATCGGTAATCTTGTGGAAAGAAAGACGCAGGGTCTCTGGAAATCCACTTTCCGAGTGAAATTCGAAGCGGCCGTTGGCGCTGACTCGCTCCAAGGTGGAAGCAATGGCGGAATCGTAAGCCGCCGTGGTCGCAAATGCTTTCTGCGCCAAACGCCACTTGGTCGCGGGAGATAACTCACCAGATGATTCAGCCAGTTCCTCTGCAATGGCGTCGTAGTTTGCAGGCGAAGTGACCACAGCGACATCCTGAAAATTCTTAGCCGCAGAACGGATCATCGAAGGCCCACCAATGTCGATGTTCTCGATCAGTTCCTCAAAATGAACGTCTGGCTTGGCCGCAGTTTTCTCGAAGGCATACAGATTGACCACCACCATGTCGATCGGTTCAATACCGTGTTCCGCCACCGCGGTCCGGTGCGACGCATTCTCGCGCCGATGCAAGATGCCTCCGTGCACGTTGGGATGGAGTGTTTTAACTCGCCCATCGAGCATCTCGGGAAATCCGGTGAGTTCCGAAATATCCTTCACGCCAACCCCGGAATCCCGCAGAAGTTTTGCAGTCCCTCCGGTCGAAATGAGCTCTACGCCCATACCCTCGAGCTTGCGGGCAAAGTCAACCAATCCTGTCTTGTCGGTGACACTGAGAATGGCACGCTGGATTTTGGACATTCACCGCCTCGAATGCTGAAAGATAAGTGCTGGAACGAGCAACTGGAAATTTTATCAGCAGAGAGAGGTGTCCGGGGGCAGTGCTAGCGTGCGGACACCGCCTCGCTTGAACGCACTGGCTTCAAATCCTGCCCGATCAGAGGACTGAGACGAGGCCTCGCAAATTCACGGGCTTCGTGATTGCGCGAGGGATGTGCCACTCGCGATAGGCGTCCCTCACTCTGCAAGTGTTCATAGGCCTCCGGCCAGGACGGGATGGCATCGCTCTCTGAGATCCAATGAGCATAGGAGGCTTCATCACACCATTCTAGGAGCTTTGGCATAACCTTGGCATGCGGCCCAGAGCCACGGAATGCCTTCATGGCCCGCTCGCTCCCCCAGGCCGTCAGCGTCCAGAATGTTCGACGTGCGTCTATCAGCAGTTTTCCACCAACAAACTCAAGCGCGCGCACAACCTGGCGTTGACTTAGAAAAGTCATCCATAGGAATCCTGGCACATACCTCAGAGATCGAACGCGCAGGCGGGTGACCGATGCAAACATGGTTTGTCCTGGAAAAACGCATTCTAACACTTACCGGCTCACGAAAGGAGAAGTCGCCAATTTGTTCGATGGAATAAAACAGAATGGAACGGGCGGGATAACGCTAAACCTTTGCCTTAGCCTTCAGCTTGACGTGGCCGTCCTGCACCTCGACTGAATATTCCACCTTTTCGCATTTGTACTGCTTCCGAATCTGGCTGGTTTTCTTTTGGACGAAGGTGGTAAAGCTATCGATGTTGCCCGAGACCGCTTCGCCCGCTTTTTTCTTAGCTTCCGTAAGCACTTTGTAAAGCTTCTCTACTTGATCTTGTTCCGCGTGAGCATCCGACCATTCCACGGCGAAAGGCTGCTCTTCAGATGTTTTGTGTCGCACTCCGTATACTTTGTGCTCTGGCTCATGCTCCTCCGGACGAACACCCTGCACCGAGAGCAGTGCATCCTGGGGACGACGGTAGCCTTCCTCACGTATGCGAGCTTTCTTTCTCCATAGATCGCTATAGATGGCGTAGCGCTGGGCAATTTCGTTGTAGCGGAATCGTTGCGAGAAACTCATTCGCGTCCCATCGCTGAATTTGCGCAGTAAGCTCAGCACCTTCCACTCAACGTCCGTGGGCGGCCTTTTCGTGGGATTGCTGAAGTAGATCTCGTACTCGATCTTCAATCGGCGCAGTTGCGTATCGAGCAAGGACAATTCTTCATCGATGGTCACAAATTCTCCAGCAGATAGTGTAGAGCTTAAAGAACAAGCAGACGAGGTTCCCGTTGGGCACAAGAGGGCATAGAACCAAAGTACTCAAAAACAGCACTCAGCGGTCAGCATTCAGCATTCTGCATTCAGTCATCGATCTAGGAAAGGGAAGAAGGCGGACCTGGCGTGTGTAAGTGCCAAGCGCTAAATGCTGTCGCTGAGGGTTGGCTGAGTGCTGAATGCTGCGTTACTTACTTCACCGCATTCGACGCCATTTTCTTAACCATGGCCAGCACCAACTTGCGGTCACTGTCGTTAAGACTTACGGAGTAGCGCCGAATCTGGCTGAGGAAGCGGAGTTCATCATCCGACAGTTGGGGAAGCCCCTTGCTACCATTGCTGTGCCCGGATTCCGAGAAGAACTGAGAAAGAGGCAGCTCCATCGCGCCTGCGATCTTGGCCAGTGTGTCGAGCGACGGGATGGTATGCCCGTTCTCCACCCGCGACAAATAGCAGCGCAGCAGGCCGGTGCGCTTTTCAATGTCTCCCTGGGACATCCCTCTATGCAACCGGAAGTTCCGGATGGTTTCGCCGATATTCATAGAAAAAACTTCCAAGTGAGGCTCCCGTGGATGGCTCGAATAGTAACCAGAGTAGTACCTTCTGGCAAGTGGAAATTCAACCCCATCTCGTGGAAAAAGTGCGAGCGTGTAAATCAATAGTACTCAGCACTCGCCAGAAGCTTTTGGAATTAAAGATTGAGGTTCGTTCATTTTTTCAGTGTGCTCTCCAGAAACTTAATAGTGCGTTTCCAAGCGTCGGCGGCGTCATCTGGGCGATACCCGTCTTTATTGTTGGGATTCTCGAAGGCGTGTCCGGCATTGGGATAAATAACTATCTCGACCTTTTTGCCCAGCTGCTTCAGACTCTGTTCAAATTTCTTTACGTCATCCACAGGGATACCACGGTCCTGTCCGCCAAAAATGCCGAGTATTGACGCATTGATCTTTTTTAACGAGTCAGCATCGACGGCGAGGTGGCCGTAGTGGATCACGGCAGCAGTCAAGGTCGGTTCTTGAATTGCCACATCAAGCGAGTAACCTCCGCCCATACACCAGCCAATCGAGGCAATCCGGTCTTTCTTCACATTGGATTGGGACTTCAGAAATTCAAAGGCAGCGTGTAAGTCGCGAGTGGCGCGATCTTCCGGAACTCCACGCATCAATTCATGGGCCTCATCGGGCGTGGTCGCAACTTTTCCGCGGTAGAGATCGACAGCCAGTGCTTCATATCCCTGATCAGCAAGTTTCGAGGCCTGTTCCTTTACCCAGTCGTTCAGCCCCCACCATTCGTGGATGACAACGATGCCCGGGAACGGACCTTTACCGCTTGGTGTGTACAGCATGCCTTGCACCGTTTCGTCACCGCTTTTGTAAGAGACAGACTTGCCAGTAGCCGCAAATGAGGAGATGGCAAAAAGAAACGTGAGGATCAGCAAAAGAACTTTCATATCGCACTCCTGCTTAAAGATGGACTTGAGATTAGAGTTCCAGCTCCATGTACATCGCCCCTGGGATCGGGTTCGGACGATAGGCCGCAATCTCGGTAAATCCCAAGCGACGATACATTGCCACTGCAGCCTGCATGACCGGCTCAACCGTATCGAGTCGCATGCGACGATATCCGATGGCGCGGGCTTCCCAGATTATGGTTTCAGCTAACGCGCGTCCCGCACCCTTGCCCCGAAATTGAGGACGCAAATACAGCCGCTTCATCTCGCACACATGCGGCTCGAGCTGATGCAGCGCGACACATCCAGCCAATGCGCCGTCATATTGCGCCAGCAGCAACCTTCCTTCTGGAAAAGCGTAGTCACCTGGCAGTCCCGCGAGTTCCTGATCAAAGCTTTGGAAGCAAAGGTTGAAACCCAGCGAGTTCCCATATTCCAGAAAAAGTTCGCGAGCCTGGGCAATGTGAACCGGCGACTCCACCCGCACAATTGACAGCCCGGAGATGGCACGCGCTACCCCATCAGCATTCCTCCATTCACGTTCAACACATGCCCGGTGATGTAGGAAGCTTCGTCGGATGCAAGAAACGCCACCGCGTTTGCCACATCTTCCGGCGTGCCAATGCGACCCAGGGGGATGAGCTTCAGCGCGGTCTGCTTGAGGTCATCCGGGAGCCCCGAGGTCATAGCCGTTTCGACGAATCCCGGGGCCACAGCGTTACAAGTAATGCTTCGCGATGCGACTTCCCGGGCGATCGCCATGGTCAATCCAATGAGACCTGCTTTCGAGGCGGCGTAATTGGCTTGTCCAGCCTGTCCCATCTGCCCGAAGATCGAACTGACATTGATAATGCGTCCCCAGCGCTGCTTGAGCATGGAACCGATCACTTGCTGAATGCAGCAATAGGCTGATGTGAGGTTTGTGTTTAGGACCATGTCCCAGTCCGTACGCTTCATCCGCATGACTAACTGATCGCGTGTGATCCCGGCGTTGTTCACCAGGATATCGATCTTACTGAACTCTCCCAATGCCGCTTTGAAGGTGCCCTTGATCTGCTCTTCATCAGAAACATCCAGAGGAAAGGCCGCGGCATTTCCACCCCTTGCCTTAATCTGGCTCACCAGTTCATTAAGCTTTTCCTGATTGCGAGACGCTACCGCCACAGTAACTCCCTCGCCGGCCAACCTCACAGCGCAGGCCCGCCCAATCCCTTGGGATGCACCAGTGACCAGCGCCACTCGTCCTGCGAGGGACATGGATCTCTCCTTGCGATAGAAACCCGGAATTATAAATGTACGTGAGCAGCATTGGCGTGTTCTTCGAGTTCGCGGGTCTCGCCATGGAACAGATAACGCAATATGGGCGGAGCCAGCAGGGTAGTGATACCGGTCATGAAAACCACAATGCCATAGGTCGTCGGAGTAACGATTTGCGACTGCAAACCCACCAGGGCGACGATCAAAGCGACTTCGCCTCGCGGCATCATGCCAAATCCCACTCGCAAAACCGTCGCCCGCCCTTCGCGTAGCAGAGGTAGTCCGCACCCGGCTACTTTGGAAACAATCGCCAGCAGAGACACGATGATCGCCGCGTCCAGCACCTTGCTAGTGAACAATTGCGGGTTCAGCCGCGTGCCAATGATAAAGAAAAAGTAAGGCGACAAGAACTCATTAATACCCCCCACGCGCGGCATCAGATTCCATTCTGGAGCGTAATCGGCGAACATCAAACCCGCAAAAAATGCGCCGATGATAGCGGCCATCCCAATCTTTGAGGCTAGCCAGGAAAGGAACAGGCACAAGGCAAGCGCAACCACAAGCGAAGCATTCTGTGTGGAAAGATGCTCAACTCGGGGCTGCATGCGATGCACGATCCGGGGAGCAATAAAGATCATGAACAGCGCAAAAGTGGCGGCTTCAACGATCAGCACACTCAGATGCAGCCAACCCAATCCGTTCCCAGAGGCAAGACCAGCTACAACCGCCAGCAGCACCATGCCGAGGATGTCGTCAAAGACTGCCGCGCCCATGATGATTTTGGCCGTTCGGGTGGCGAGTACGCGCAAGTCGCCGAGCACGCGCGCGGTGATGCCCACACTCGTGGCCACCATGGCCGCGCCTACGAAGACCGCTTCGCGGGTAGCATCTCCGCGGAGCTTCATATATGTGAAGCCCAGAACAAAAGGCACGATAACGCCCGCCACTGCCACCTGCAGCGCCTTATTACCTACGCTTATCAAGTCGCGTGGACTGGTTTGCAAGCCGGCGCTGAACAGCACGAAAATGGCGCCCAGTTCGGCCACCGAATGCAGTGTGTCGCTGGGATGAATCAAGCCCAGCGCATAGGGGCCCAGGCAAATCCCAGCCAGAATTTCGCCCAGCACGGCAGACAGGCTCAGCCGTTCGAATACTTCTCCCATCACCTTTGCCGCCACAAAGATGGCAAATAGTTCCAGGAGGAGTTCTTCGGGACCATTCATAACTTAAATGCAGAATATGGGAAGGCAGAGATGGTCGCAACAAAACTCCAGCACTGGCCAGGTTCACTGCTATGTGTTTTCAGGAGGAACCTACACGATGGGGCCGCCACACCAGAACTCCCAATTTTCGCGCGAAATGCAAGAGGGCGGGTCTTCCCGATAGTGAAATGCCGGAAGGCGCCGCCATGGTATTGATCTCGATCTCAGCTTCGGCGTCTTGCAAGGGCCATGGCTTGTGGTGGATTTCGGCGCGATAGACATGCCCTTCGGCCACACTGTAGAGGCAGTAGCGCTCCGTCAACCAGGCCTCGAGGCTGCCCTCCTGCCGGAGTTGCACCGCGCCAATCGGGCGATATCGACCGTGGAATTCCGCGCTCGACTGCCTACGTCGACATAGATACCTAATCCATTGCTCGCGGGTTTCCACCGACATGTTCGAAGCAAAGTAAGGCAAATGGTAGAAGGTTCTTGCGCCCCAAACCGCCGCGGCGCTAGCGGCATCAAGGCTGAAAAAGTAGACACCCGGCTTGTCGTCGAATGTCACGTAGGTGCGGACGTTCAGCTCGGGAAAACGTGACAGGCCAGGCAGCGCCGGCAAGCCGCGAAGATGAATCCCGCTCATGTGGAAAGGAGTTACCGCAATCCACGCCTGGCCGTTAAAAGTATCCAGCGCCAGCGCTTGCGGAACCAGCTTTATCAAAACGGCGGACTCTATCGGCCAATGGGCAAATAACAGATCATGCCAGGTCTGCGCCATGATCCACGGCCCGGCGGGCAAACGCCACGGCCGATGTGCCACGCTTTTGAGCGCAGGATGCACTAGTTATTTCAGTTGCGTCTGTTGCTCATCACTTTGCTACCAGTGTTACCACGTCATACAGTACCCGGTACCCGCGTCGCACCTCTTCCACGCGTATGCGCTCGTCATTCCCATGCTCGGTGCTGCCTTCCTGCGCCGTCGCGGTGTACGGAGAGAATCCATAGGCATTAATTCCCAACGGACGGTAGCGCTGGTTTTCGGTGTACCCGCTGGTCAACCGCGGAGCGACTGGAGTGCCCGGAAAATAATGTGACGAGACTTGACGAATCGCGCTATACAAAGCGGTGTCCGTGGGAGAGTAGTTGGCTTTGCGGAACTCGGCATTCAATGGTTCCACGCCCACCTGGGGATCACTCACCACCTGGCGGATGGATTCCAGGAACTCTTTCGGATCCTCTCCCGGCAGCAATCGGACGTCGACATTCGCCCACGCCTCCGGGGGAATGACGTTCGTCTGCGCCGAGCCGCCCAACATGGTTAATGAAATCGTGTTGCGGAGAAGGAAGTTGAGCGATTCGTCGCGTTCCACTTCGTTTTGGAAATTCTTGTCTTGCAGAGATTGCTGGATATTCTGGAACCGGCGTGCCCGTTCAGGCGGCTCATACGGCGCCATGACCTGCAGGAATTCCTCCACCACCGGCAGAACTTTAAACGGAGTGCGATAGGCAATGATCTGGTCCAGCGCCTTTACCAGCCGGTTAGGTGCCGAGTCTGGAATAGGACGCGATCCGTGGCCGGGCCGGCCATGTGCCACCACATGAAGCCAAAATGGTGATTTCTCGCCGACATCCACTCCAATGTACTTTACCTTCCCGTTTTCCAGCAGGTTCTCGCCGCCTTCATTAATCAGAAACTCGGCATTCCCCAGCAGGTCCCGCTGGTGGGCGATCATCCAATCCGTGCCAGTGCCGGCCGCTTCCTCGTCGCTCACCGCCAAAAAGATGATGTCGCGATCAAGGGCCGCCTTCTCACGCTTCAGCATGACCATTACGACCAACTGAGCCAAGCCTTCGCTTTTCATGTCCTGCGCACCGCGTCCATAGATCGAGTCGCCGAGGATTGCAGCGCTGAACGGCGGCGCCTTCCAGTGCGAGGCATCGCTGGTGACCACGTCCATATGGTTCAACAAAATGATCGGACGTTTTGCCTCCGTCGTATTGTGTGGAACCCTGGCCCATATATCGGCCCGACCGGGTACATACTCAAATACGCGGTTTTCGATTCCCTCGGCATCGAAAATCTTTTTGAAGAAAGCCGCCGACCGCGTCTCATTGCCAGGAGGATTCGTGGTATCGATACGCAGATACTCCTGCTCCCATTGCAGGGCCAAGTCAGAGTACTGTTTCAGACGGTCGGCAGAAATCTTAGCCGACGCAAAGTTCTGATCAGGCGTCGGCGAAGCCGCTTGCGACGAACCCAAACTGACAGTCACCAACCAGAAAATCGCGATCAGACAGCCAAATCTATGGCTCTTGTGCATTCGTTCCCTCACATGATTTTCGGCTTTGTGGCCCACGCAGTTTTTATATCAGTTTTTGCCAAAATTACTCTGCGCAGACGTTTTCTGCCCCGCGGAATCCCGCAAAGGTCTACAATCTTGTTGAAAACCAAGGGTTTAGCTTTCCATCGGTTTGGCATTTGACCTGTTATAGATAGACGTAGGTATCAGCACCATTGGGTACCGATTATTTTAGGGTTTGGCTCCATGCCGCGTCAGCGTAGAGCCAGCAATGCTGAAAAGCTTGCCTTTAGTTCACCCGTTAGGGGACGCAAAAAAAAACGCAACACGCCCGTAAGGCGTGCTGGAGTGGAGCCAACAATGCTCCCCCATTCGGAGGAAGTTGAAATGAAGAACAGACTCATCGTAGCGTTGCTCTTGGCCGTTGTCCTCGCATTGCCGGCCTTCGCGCAGCAAACCACCTCGACCACGCCGAGTCAACCTGCAGCCAGTCAACCGGCTCAGAATTCTCAAGCCGCTCCGGCTGACCAGAATGCTCCCGCGGCCGCTCAACCGGCTCAAGCCGCTCCGGCTGACCAGAATGCTCCCGCGGCCGCTCAACCGGCTCAAGCCGCCCCAGCTCAACCGGCTCAAGCCGCCCCAGCTCAACCGGCTCAAGCCGCCCCAGCTGATCAGAACGCTCCCGCAGCCGCTCAAGCTGGAGCCAGCGGCAAACAGCCTTTGCAGCCAGACACCCATGAGGGTTTCTGGGGCAAGCTGAATCCTTTTGCTCGCAAGAAGTATGTCCAGCGGCAAACCCAGCCCATCCGGGATCGCGTCAACGAGCTCGACGAACTGACCTCCGCCAACAGCAAGATGATCAAGGACGTCGATTCGCGCGCCCAGGAAGGCATCCGTCTGGCCTCGACCAAGGCCAACGAAGCTGATCAGCATGCCATCGACGCGGGAAACAAGGCCCAGTTGGCGCAGCAGACTGCCACCCAGGCCAACACTCGGCTGTCCACGGTTGAGCAGGTTGTCGGCAACATCGATCAATATAAGGCCGCTACTCAGACCGAGATCCGCTTCCGTCCCGGCCAGAGCGTCCTAAGCCAGAATGCCAAGACCGCCCTTGATGAGATGGCAACCCCGCTGAAGAGTCAGCGCGGCTACATCATCGAAGTGCAGGGCTTCTCTTCAGGTCGTGGCCAGGCCGCAATTGCCACCTCGCAAAAGATGGCGGATTCGGTCGTACGTTACCTGGTGCTCAATCACGAGATCCCCGTGTATCGCATCTTTGTCGTCGGTATGGGCAACGCTCCGGTTGCAACCGCTGACGAACAGGGCAAGAACAAGCGAATCAGCGGTGGTCGCGTGGAAATCAGCTTGCTGAAGAACGATCTGGAACAGCTCGCTTCCACTTCCAGCGCCCCTGCTCCTGCAACTCAGGACCAGCAGGCGCCTCCGAAATAGTTTAGGGAGCGGGTACCGACGCCCGCAGCCCTCCCCCAAAAAAGCCTCTTGCGCAAGCAAGAGGCTTTTTATTTTGATTATGTGATTATGTGGCGCGGGCACCCTCGCCCGCGAACCTGTAAAGCTAGCCGATTGTCGCGAGTGTTATTCTTCAACCCTCAAGACCGTCGTGGCTGAGAGCATGACGGGATGGAATATGCACGCGTCCGGGGGCATCCGGTAAAATTAAGTAATGGCCATCCGCAGCGATCTCCGATCTATGTCCGTAGAAGCGATTGAGGAATATCTTGCGATTGCCAAACACTGCGTCAGCACCCGCAAGTCGAACGGCGGTCTCTATGGTTATCCAGCTGTTCTTTTGCTTTGCTGCATCATCGACGCTCTTGGCAATTACGGCGGCCACGCGAAGAACACGCTACGCGGAGCCCGCTTCATCGTTCCGGATCTGACGGACAAACAGATCAAGCATCTTAAAAACTGGTATCGTAATCTTCCTGCGCACCAAGCTATCATCATGCCTGAACGAAACTCTCCGACGATCCCATAGGTAGCGCCATCGAATTTGATCGGAACGGAGAGCCTACGCATATTCGCGTGATTCCGTTCTACCGAGCTGTCAAGAGCGGGTGGGAAGCTTTCGACAAAACCATGATTAATCGAAGATTTGAGCTGGACCAAGCCCCCCAGGACACCCATACCCACGACCAACTCTCCGCTCTCTGGAGACTCCGACTATTATGTAACGTCAGCTAAACCAACGACAGAGTAGAGTTCCTATTTAAGGCAACTGGGGTGTCCGGGTCTGCCGCAATAGACATCTGCTACAACACTGCTGTCTCGTGGATCGTCCTGCCTTCTGCAAAGCGCGCCAAATCCAGCAGCCGTGCATCGACTAGACCGGTCTTCCCGGTGAGAATGAGATCAGCCAAAATCTTTCCCGTCGCCGGCGCATGCATTACTCCGTGCCCGCTGAAACCATTCGCCAGATAAAATCCCGGCACTTCCGGCACCGCCCCAAGAATCGGATGGTGATCCGGAGTCATCTCGTACAACCCTGCCCACGCCCGCTTCGGATTCACTGCCAGATTTTCGAACACCGGCACCCGGTCCGCCGCCCGTGTCAGAATTTTCTCAATGAATCCTGGATCGAAATCGGTTTTGTATCCAGGAGTCTCCTCAGGATCATTCCATGCCAGTAGGAATCCCAAGCCTTCTGGCCGAAAATGAAATCCATTCGACATATCAATGATCATAGGCGCGCTATGAGGAAATCCATCGAAGGGTTCAGTCGGAACCAGCATGCGCCGCAGCGGTTTCACGGCAAGATCGATCCCCACCATGCGCGCTACTTCTACCGCCCATGGTCCCGCCGCGTTGACGACAGTGCGCGTGGCTACCGACCCTTTTGTGGTTTCCACGCTGGCAATTCCGCGGGAGTCACATTGAATGGCGCTCACATTGGCGTTCTTCCATAGCTTGGCGCCGTGATCGCTCGCCCACGACATGAAACCAATCATCGCGCTGTAAGGATCAACAAAGCCGTCGGTAGGGCAAAAGCTGCCCCCGACAATGTCATCCGAGCGAAGCTGCGGAAAGAGTTTGCGAATTTCCCCCGCATTCACCAGGCGGACATCTTTCAGTCCCATTGCAACCTGTTTCTCGAAATTCGTCCGCAGGTATGCAAGATGTTCGGCGTTGGTGGCGCAAAACAAATATCCCTGCGGACGATAGCCGGCGGGATGTCCCAAGCGCACATCGAAGCTTGCGTAGAACGGAATCGAGTAGAGCGACATCTGGATATTGGTCGGGGTAGAGAACTGCGCTCTCACCCCGCCCATGCTCTTGCCTGTAGATCCTTTGCCCTGCGCGCTTTCTCGCTCGATAACCAAAACGTCTTTACACCCAGCTGCGATGAGATGATAGGCAATACTCGACCCCACAATCCCCCCGCCAATAATCACCACCTCGGCTGTTTGCATTAAGTTACCTCGACCTCAAGTCGAAGCTGACGAAGCATTGTAGAGCAGCACGGTCAAGTGAGGTTGAGGCCTTAAATCGACAATCGGCAATGGTAAATCGAAAATTCCTCCGAGTTACTGTTGCGTCTTGAACCGTTCTCCCGCCCACCTTAAACTTGAAGTATGCACGCGCATACCCGCCACCACGGAAACGAACGAGCCACGCGCATTCTGCGGTTTTCCCTCGTCGTAACCCTGGCCTACATCGTGCTGCTGGTGGTTGCCGGAGTTCGCTCGCACTCGCTGGCGCTGCTTTCCGAGGCAGGCCACAATCTCTCCGACTTCTTTGCTCTGCTGCTGTCGCTGATAGCGGTATACCTGCAATCGCGGCCTCCCAGCGCCACCAAGACCTATGGCTATCACCGTGCCGGAGTCCTGGCCGCACTGGCCAATGCAGCTTCGCTGGTCGCGGTTTCTCTCCTGATTTTCTACGAAGCCTTCAGGCGGTGGCGGAATCCCCAGCAGGTTCATGCCGAAGTCATGATCGGTGTGGCCGCCGCCGGAGTAGTGATGAATGGTGTGATCGCGGTGCTGCTCTATCGCACGGGACGCGACGTGAACCTGCGCAGCGCCTTCCTGCACGAGATTGGCGACACGCTTTCCACCGCGGCCGTGATCGCTGGCGGCTGGGCCATCCTCGCCACAGGCCAGAATTGGATCGATTCAGCGCTTTCCTTCGGCATCGGCGCTCTGATTCTCTGGTCAGGCTTCGGCATCGTGCGGGAAACCTTGAACATCCTGCTCGAAGGCACGCCTCGGGGAATAAAACTTGAACGCGTGGAAGCCGCCATTCGTGAAATTGATGGAGTAAACGACGTCCACGACCTGCATGTCTGGAACCTCGGCTCCGAGACTCGCGCGCTCTCCTGTCACATTTCAATCGCCGACATTCCGCCGTCAGTCAGCGAACGTATCCTCCGTGATGTCAGGGGATGCCTGCATACAGAGTTCCGCATCGACCACACCACGATCCAGTTCGAACACGCAGTCTGTGAAGTCGCCCACGGGTGCGTGATTCCGGTGACGGAACAGCACTAGGCATTTTCGATTTAGGACTTACGAGTGTCGATTTAAGAGCTCACGGAACCTGGCGGCATGGATTTTCAATCGGCAATCGTAAATCGAAAATCGTAAATTCTTCAAATTCGTCAATTCTTCTGCGCTTCATAAATCTCCCTGACCCTCTCAATCGTGTCCGCCTCTTCCGGCAGCTTGTCATGACGTATCCGCACAATGCGTGGGAAGCGTAATGCGAAGCCGCTGTTGTGACGCTCGGAGCGCATCATGTTATTGAATGCCACTTCCAGGACAATTTTCGGTTCCACCATCAGCCGGGAACCCAGATCTTCGACTGTGTGTTCCAGAAACCATTTCGTCATCTCAGCGATTTCAGCGTCAGTGAGTCCGGAATACGCTTTGCCGATGTTCACCAGCCGCTCGCCGTCACGCACGGCAAAAGTGTAATCACTCAGGACGCCAATGCGTTTGCCATGTCCATACTCCACCGCGGTAACCACCACGTCGAGCGTCGCCAGTTCGCGCTTGAGCTTCAGCCATGATTTTCCCCGTCGCCCGGGGGCATATATCGAGCCCATATCTTTGATCATCAATCCTTCATTGCCACGAGCCTGCGCGGCCTCAAACAAAGCATCGAGCCCCTGTGCGGAAGAGGCGCGAAACACCGGTGCGCGAATCACCTTCGCGGTTGCCACTTGCTCTCGGTCCTCAAATGTCAATTGGCCTTGCGCGCCCGAAGAACGTTTTGTCAGCGGCACTCGGCTGGCAGATAGCAACTTATCGAGAATCTGTGCCCGTTCACGCCATGGACGGTCCAGCAGCAATTCGCCTCTGGCATAGAGCACATCGAATGCGAGATAGGCCACTGGAACCTGCCGCATCATTTCTTCGCTGACCTTCTTCCTTCCCAACCGCTGTTGAAGTGCGCTGAAGGGAAGAGCGCGCCCAGGCTCGTTCGATTCAGCCGCAAGGTAACTCCAAGCCACAATTTCTCCATCAAGAATCACGTCCTCAGGCAGGCCCGCCAGCACACTGGGAAGTTCGGGAAAAGACTCAGTGATGTCGTCGCGAGTCCTCGAAAAGATGCGAACCTCTCCGTCCGCGCTATGCGCCTGAGCACGGATGCCGTCGTACTTGTCCTCCACCGCCGCCTCTTCGAAGTAACTAAGCGCCTCTTCCGCGGACTGCGCCGGACTGGCCAGCATGAATCCGAGAGGATGGAACAACCGCATCTTTGCTTCAATCAGTTTCCCAGCCAGCGCGAACTTCAGCGTCTCACCGATATCTCCCAACAACATGTTGGCGCGCTGCACATCTTTAAGCGTAACGCCGTAGGCTTTGGCGATCGCCTCCTCCACCAGACTTTCCTTCAATCCGATGCGCAAATCGCCGGTCATAATCTTTACGATGTACTTGGCCTCAATCGGCGCGGAGGAAAGCAGTTCCCGTACCATTACGCCCTTCGCCGCCGGTCCTCGCGCAGCCGCAATCTGACGGAATCTTTCTTGCACTTCGATTACATTCAAACCGCGCCCCGTCGCGGGCAATACCTCTCCAGCCACAGCTCCCAGATCGCCATGCCGGCGGTAGGCGGCGGTCAGTTCCGCTTCGCTCTTTCCGGCGAGTTCCCCCACGATTCGCCACAACAACGACCCGCCGACCTGAAGCGTGGTTTCCTCCCACAAGGGAAACGCTCTGCCGGAAAGGAATACCGCGGAAACTGCCGCTTCCTCTGGGGTGCGTGATTTCAAGTATCCCGCCACAATCGCGATCTTTTCCAGCTTCTTAGTAGTGGCTACAATCCACTCGCAGGCTTCAGCTAATTTCTGCATTTGGTCGCCATTGCTCGTTCAGACCTGAAGATTGAAGTCATTCGGCCTTAGTCGACATCTCTAAAACCGCACTTAAGTTATGTGATTCTGTCTATTTAGGAACATTCCAGCACTTCGGAACCGCCCTCCGCCTGTGGTATCCTTAACCCTGATACTTCGCTCCAGAAAGATCATCTAATTACATATGCGCTTTCTGAAAACATGGTTGCGATTCCTCGTGTCGGTTCAACTCCTGCCCGCACTGGAGAGCGGCGAGGAGACTCTCGTCGGCGGTCAAGCCGTGCTCGAGGGCGTTATGATGCGCTCCCCTCATGCCTGGGCGATCGCCTGTCGCAAACCTTCCGGCGAGATCTCAACCCACAGCGAACCACTGGAGCGGCTCTCTGAAAAACACAAATGGATGGGTTGGCCCATCGTTCGCGGCGTAATGACATTGGGACATGCCATGACGCTCGGATTCCGCGCTCTCCGTTTTTCCGCCAATGTCGCCCTCGACGAAATACCCGCAGACGACAAAGGCAAGAAGCTCGAAGTCAGTGGCTGGATGGCGGCCGTCAACATTATCTTCTCCCTCGGCTTTTTTATTTTCATGTATAAGTTCCTCCCCTTGCTGGCCGCCACCGAACTGAAACGCCTGAACCCGCTTTTCGGCCAGCAGATTATCTTCAACCTAGTAGATGGTGCGATCCGCATTGCGCTATTCCTGTTATTCATCTGGGGAGTCTCATTGTGGCGCGACATTCACCGCGTGTACGAATATCACGGCGCGGAGCACAAGACAGTCTTCGCCTTCGAGAATGGCGATCCCCTCGATACCGCCTCAGTGCAGAAATACACTACCTATCATCCCCGTTGCGGCACCAGTTTCCTGATGACCGTCATGCTGATATCGATCCTGGTATACACCCTTATTCCAGTGACCACCTTCTGGGCGCGCTTCGGCGTGCGGATCGCATTGTTACCGGTGATTGCCGGCGCGTCCTACGAAATTATTCGATTCGCAGCCAAACATCGCGGATCACTCTTCGCCTTGATGACCGCCCCCGGCCTCTGGCTGCAGCGCATCACCACCCAGCCCCCTTCGGACCAGCAGGCGGAATGCGCCATTGTCGCCCTGAACCACGCCATGTCCCTGGAGAAACAGCGCGGCGGCGAACTGGTCATTGCCTAGCGGCGTCGCCGCGAACATTCTCGCTTCTCTCAACGCGTACAATTAAATAACTCTTGCAAGACTGGCCACTGATCAGTGGCCGCTGACCAATATGTTTGAACGCCTTAACCAAATCGAAGCCCGCTACGAGGAATTGACGCAGGCTCTGGCCTCGCCCGATATCATGAGCGATTCGGCGAAGTTCCAGAAGACTGCCAAGGCCCACAGCGAAATCTCGCCTATGGTGGAGAGATATCGCGAATACAAAGATTTGAAGAAAGGCATCGCCGAAAGTTGCGTCATGCTCGCCGAGGAAAAAGATCCCGAGATGCGCGCTTATGCCCAGGAAGAGCTCGACAAACTGGAAGCGCGCGTTGCCGGAGTCGAAGCCGAACTAAAAGTGTTGCTCCTGCCTAAGGATCCCAACGACGAAAAAGATGTCATCCTGGAAATTCGTGCCGGGACTGGCGGCGATGAAGCCACGCTGTTCGCCGCTGAAATGTTCCGTATGTACACTCGCCACGCGGAAACTCAGGGCTGGAAGGTGGAAGTGCTTTCCACGTCCGAATCTTCTGTCGGCGGCTTGAAAGAAGTAATCGCCATCATCGAAGGCAAGCGCGTTTTTTCGCGGCTGAAATATGAAAGCGGCGTGCACCGGGTACAGCGGGTTCCCGCCACTGAGCAGCAAGGACGCGTGCATACTTCGGCCGTAACCGTCGCCGTCCTGCCGGAAGCCGAGGACGTGGATATCAAAATCGAAGCCAAGGACTTACGTATCGACACATTTTGTTCCTCCGGCCCGGGCGGCCAATCAGTGAACACGACTTATTCCGCGGTGCGTATCACTCACTTGCCTACCAATACCGTAGTCAGTTGCCAGGACGAAAAATCCCAGATCAAGAATCGGGAAAAAGGCATGCGCGTGTTGCGCTCCCGCCTCTATGAAATGGAGATGCAGAAGCAGCAGGACGCCTTGGCCAAAGAACGCCGCGCCATGGTTGGCTCCGGGGACCGCAGCGAAAAAATTCGCACCTACAACTTTCCCCAAAATCGCGTGACCGACCACCGCATCGGGCTGACGATTCACCAGTTGCAGGAGGTCATGGACGGCAAACTCCAGCCACTCCTCGAAGCGCTTGTGACCCATTACCAGGCAGAGAACATGAAGCAGGAAAGCGCCAGCGTTGTCTGATAATCAAAAACTCGGAAAGGCAAGACTGAGAACTGCGAACTAAAACTGAAAACTGCAAACTTATAGTCCGGGTTAGAAGAAGTGAGTAGCCTGTTACTTCTGCGTTCTGATTTCTTACTTCCTAATTTTGTGCTGCTTCGTGACGCCCTCACTTCCGCCGGTAGCCGTCTCACCGCAGCTGGCGTCCCCTCCCCGCGGATGAATGCCGAACTCCTCCTCATGTTCACTCTCAACTGCGACCGCGCCTATCTTTACGCCCATCCCGAGCGCCAATTAGGAGACGACGAGAAATCTCGTTACGATCAAGCCCTCGACCAGCGTGCGCAAGGCATTCCAGCGCAGTACATCACGGGGCATCAGGAATTCTGGGGGATGGATTTTATCGTCACTCCAGCTGTGCTTATTCCGCGTTCAGAAACTGAGCACGTGATCGAAACTGTGCTGCCGCTCGTTCAAACTATGACAACTCCTCGCATTGTGGACGTGGGCACCGGCTCCGGCTGCATTGCAATCGCACTCGCGAAAGAGTTGCCTCAAGCCGAAATGCACGCCACCGATATCTCTTCGGAGGCTCTCGAGATCGCGCGCGCCAACGCCGCTCGTCATCAGCTGGAAAGCCGAGTTCATTTTCACCAAGGCGATTTACTGCAGAGACTCGGCCAGAACCGTTTCGACTGTGTGGTTTCCAATCCCCCTTACGTCGGAGAATCCGAAGAAGACCAGGTACAACTTGAAGTCCGCAAGTTCGAGCCGCGTCATGCGGTCTTTGCCGGACCCACTGGTCTCGAAGTCATTCAGCGCCTAATCCCGCAAGCGCACGACGCGTTGAAGCCTGGCGGCTGGCTTGTAATTGAAATCAGTAGGAGCATTGTCGAAGGCGTCCAGGATTTACTCAATAGCTGGAGGGAAGTACGCGTCACCGAAGACTTGCAAAAGATTCCCCGGGTCGCCAGTGCGCAGAAAACACTCCGCTAGTCACGGCACTGCACGCTCACCTGAAATCGAGATCGCACATTACGTGAAAGAACTGGCTTGTTTTGCCGCAGCGTTCCATTCATTTAAACTATGCTCCTTAGTTTCCTCGCTGCATCTTTCCCTCGGGGGGGTAGATTCGTGCGAAGGCAGCTCATGATTTTGTTTTTTCTGGCCGGACTTATGTCGACCGCTGTCCGCGCCCAAACCCCAATTGACGGTTTCATCCGCGACAACACCGGCAATATCGTCGCCGGAGCGTCGGTCTCTCTGAAACGCGCCGAAGGCACCGTTGTCCAACAAGCCACCAGCGATGCGATGGGAAAATTTCGTTTTGCTGCGGTGGAAGCTGGCGCCTACACGTTGAAGACTGAAGCTCCCGGCTTTTATGTGTCCAGCTACGACTTCGTGCTGCGTGCGCGTCAACCGCTCTCGCTCGCCGTCGAGTTGCAGCACAAGCAATCAGTGCAGCAAACAGTTGAGGTAAAGAGTAGTTCTCTCACCATAGATCCAGAAAAGACCGGCAGTTCTTACACCTTCACGCGACGGGATCTCGATATACTCCCCGACTCTCTGACCAACTCCACAAACGATCTGGTCAATAACCTGATGCCCGGCGCCAGCGATAGCCACGACAATTTCCTGGCTGTTCGTGGCACTGAATTTTCTCTGCACGAATTCATCAACGGCGTTTCCTTCTTGGACAACACGCAACCCCAGTTCAGTCCCGGCGTGAGCCCGCAAATTTTCGAGACCGTTGATTTGATGACCGGCGGATTCACTCCTGAATACGGCAATCGTTTCGGCGGGGTGCTCGACATCACTACGCGTTCCGGTGCCGACCTTGCAGGACATGGCGACGTAAACTTCCGCGGCGCCACTCTGGATAACTACGATCTCAACGCCGATTACGGCGGGCAAGCAGGAAAACTGGGCTACTACTTTTTCGTGGACGGCTTCACCTCGGGCCGTTATCTCGAACCGCCCCAGCCACAGGAGCTTTACGATTTTGGAAAAGGCTCGCGCGCCACGGCGCAATTTGATTGGCGCTCCGGTAATCATGACGTCTTCAAACTGCTGCTCATGGGCGGTGGCGCCAATTTTCAGCAGCCAAACATTACCGAAGATCAGGAAGTGGGCCGCAATGCGCAGCGTCATTTACGCCAACAAACGGCCATCCTGAGTTGGCTGCACAGTTTCTCACCGGACACTCTGATTTCCACTTCGCTGTATGAACGGACTGGCTCCGACCGCGCGTTACCGACCAGCGATCCCGACACTCCGGTTTCAATCGCTTCGCGCGTGCCGCTCACGCTCGGAATCAAGAGCGATCTATCCCACTATTGGCACGGACATTTCCTCAAAGCCGGCCTGGACCTGGTGCGCCTGCGCGAGAATGAGAGCTTCTTCTTCGATGGCCGTGGGGATCCAGATGTGTTCCCGGCTTTCAGTGGCGGATTGAAAGGCGGACAGGCCAGTGTGTACGTCCAAGACCACTTTTCGCCATTCCGTGACTTGACCGTAGATCTTGGGGTTCGTTACGACTACTTCGACTTGGTCGACACAGGCGTGCAAACCAGCCCGCGCATCGGCTTCGCCTACCATTTCAACAAAACTAAGTCCGTACTGCATGCCGCATACAACCGATACTTTTCTCCGCCTCCAATCGAGTATTCCTTACTGGCCAGTTTCATCGGCCACGATGCCGTCAAAGTCGATCAGCGCGTGGGCAATGTTCGGCCTTACACCCAGAATTATTATGAAGTGGGATGGGCGCAGGAACTCCACCCCCGGATAAGCCTGGAACTGAACGCCTATTTACACACCGGACGTAACAGCTTTGAAAATCACGAGATCAGTATCTCCAGGATCTTCGTCCCCATCAATTTTCATGCAGCCCGATCCCAAGGCGGCGAACTGGTCCTGAACATGCGGCAACTGGAGCGGTTCGGCATCAGTGGACGTTTCCAGTACGCATTATCTAAAACCTACTTTTACGGTCCGATCACTGGAGGATTTGCCGGCGATGAGCCTTTGGTGGCGGGCGAGCGCATCATCCCTGCATTTGATCAGACTCACACCGGCACGGCGCAGATTTTCTATCACAACCGCTGGCGTGGTTTCTGGATGGGCAGTGCGATGCGGTACGGAAGCGGCACCATCATCGAGCACGGCCCGCGCCTGCCCCAGCACTTCACGTCTGATCTTGCCACGGGACTTACACTCTGGACTGCCGAACCACGCCGTCTTGATTTTGAGTTCGACGTCACCAACGTTTCCGACAGCATTTATCAGATCGCCAAAGAGAGTGAAGAGATTCCCATTCAATACGCTCCTTCACGAACGATCGGAGGCAGCCTTAAGTTCCACTTTTAGCTTGATCAGGCAGGAGCAGGAGTGGCGTGTCGCAATGCTCAGCGCCAGAATATGACTGGCCACTGACCACTAGCCACTAGATATTAGCGCCGTACCGTCGCCGGTTGAATTTCTTCCACGTCCACCCAATTCGTAGGATAGACGCCGGTATAGCAGGCGGTGCAGTAGGTAGTTTTTTCGCCGTCGCCACAGGCCTTCTTCATTCCCTCGAGCGAGAGATAAGCCAGCGACTCGGCACCGATAAATTCGCGAATCTCTTCTACTGACTTGTTGGCGGCGATCAATTCTTTTTTTGAAGGTGTGTCAACTCCGTAGAAGCAGGGCGAAATGGTTGGCGGGCAGGAGATGCGCATATGCACTTCTTTCGCACCCGCGCTGCGAATCATGCGCACGATCTTCCGGCTGGTGGTTCCCCGAACGATGGAATCGTCAATCAGCACCACGCGTTTGCCTTCCAGGATGCTGCGAACCGGATTCAATTTCAGCTTCACCCCGAAATCGCGCACACTTTGCCGCGGCTCGATGAAAGTACGCCCCACATAATGATTGCGGATCAGGCCGAAGCGAAACGGAATCCCGCTCTCGGAGGCATAACCCATGGCCGCCGTGACGCCCGAATCAGGCACTGGAACCACAATATCGGCGTCGGCTGGCGACTCCCTAGCTAATTGCCGGCCCAACTCCTCGCGGCTGTCCTGTACCGGACGTCCAAACACCAGGCTGTCCGGCCGCGAAAAATACACGTGCTCAAAGATGCAGCTTGATTGCGCAGCTGGCGTTGCATAGATGCGCGAGGTAATCCCCTCCGGTCCAACTACGATCAACTCACCCGGCCGAACATCCCGCTCGTAAGTGGCGCCGATCAGATCAAAGGCGCAAGTTTCTGAAGCAAAAACGATCGTGTCTTGTTTCTCCCCTGCCACTCTTGGGATTCTTCCCATGGCCAGAGGCCGGAAACCGCGTGGATCGCGCGCCGCGAAGATGCGGTCGGGACTGATCATCACCAGCGAGAAAGCGCCTTCCACCCTGCGCAGAGCGTCGGCCATCGCTTCAGGCAGCGTATGTTCCTTGGAGAGCGCGATGAGATGGACCAGCACTTCAGTATCACTGCTGGTTTGAAAAATCGACCCCTGCGCTTCCAGCCGATGACGAATTTCCAGTGCATTTACCAGGTTGCCATTGTGCGCCAGAGCCATCATCCCTTTGTTCGACTGCACTCTGATGGGTTGCGCATTGAGCAGCGCCGAATCTCCCGCGGTGGAATAACGCGTGTGTCCAATGGCCAGCGTGCCACGCAGTCTGGCCAGCGTTTCTTCGGTAAAGATATCCGCCACCAGCCCCATCGCCTTGTGCATGTTCAACGTCAGCCCATTGGAGGTAACGATTCCAGCCGACTCTTGTCCCCGATGTTGCAGCGCGTGAAGTCCCAGATAGGCCAGCGTCTCCGCCTCAGGGTGCCCGTAAACCGCCACCACTCCGCATTCTTCTCGAAATTTATCGAAAGGAATCATCTAGTCGCACGCAAACACTTCGAGTTTTCTAAAGGAAAATCGTAAATCGTAAATCAGTCCGCTGCCGCCGCCGCTGGCTCACTCTTAAGCAGTCTTTCGAGCGCTCCTTCGTATTCCCCGCTCAACTCAGCAACTGATGCGGATACAACTACTTGGCCATCGATATTGATTTCAACGTGCTGCCCAACAGTCTCGCCGATGATATCCGCCGAGAGCCCATATTTTACCGCTATTTGTTGGATTCCCAACAGGTTACCTCGGTCGCAGGAGATCACGACCCGGCTCGCGTCTTCCCCGAACAGCACAAACTCCGCCGGTAGACCCTGTGCAGCCAGATTTACTTTCAATCCAACTCCCCGGGGAAACGCCGATTCGGCAAGCGCCACGGCGACTCCGCCCTCCGAACAATCGTGCGCCGAATCCACCAGCCCTGCCTGAATGGTTTCTATCAAAGCCTTTTGCAGCGCTGCTTCCTTTGCGAGTTCCAACTGCGGCGGATAACCCCAAACCGCTCCCAAGATTTCTTTAGCATATTCTGACGAGCCAAACTCCGATTCTGCGTCCGTTATATCGCCCGGCTCCGCCCCACTCAGCAGGACGATTGCCTGTCCCGGCTCGCGGAAATCTGGACGCATCGCTTTGTGCACATCGTCCAGAATGCCTACAATCCCGACCACGGGCGTGGGATAGATCCCTTCCCCGAGAGTTTCGTTGTAGAAACTGACGTTACCACCCGTGATCGGGACCTCCAGTTCTTCACAAGCTTTAGTCATGCCGTCAATCACTTGTGAGAACTGCCACATGATGTGAGGCTTCTCCGGATTGCCGAAGTTCAGACAATTCGTTCCGCCTACCGGAGTCGCTCCCGCACAAGCTACGTTGCGCGCAGCTTCGGCCACCGCGTGCATCGCCCCCAACCGCGGATCGAGATAACACCAGCGCCCATTCCCATCGAGTGCCATCGCCAGCCCACGTTGCGACCCCTTGATGCGGATCACGCCCGCATCCCCAGCACCCGGACCTTCGACGGTGTTGGTCTGCACCATGTGATCGTACTGCTGCCAGATCCAGCGCTTACTGCAAATATTCGGGCTGGCCAGCAGATGTTTCAGGTTGCCAGTAAGGTCGCCCATTTCGCCAATCTTGACATGCTCTGGCATCTCCCGCGGCAGAGCTGGATCCCATCGCTCCAGTGGACGCTTATAAAGCGGCGCATCATCCGTCAACGCCTCGTTCGGAATCTCAGCGACCACCTTTCCATGCTCCAGCACACGCATCTTATCGTCGCTGGTCACGCGTCCCACTTCCACTGCATCCAGTCCCCACTTCTGGAAGACATCGAACACTTCTTGCTCCCGGCCCTTTTGCGCCACCAGCAGCATGCGCTCCTGTGATTCGCTGAGCATGATCTCGTACGGCATCATGCCAGTCTCCCGCTGCGGCACGCGATCAAGTTCAATTTCGATACCCACGTGTCCGCGCGCTCCCATTTCGCAAGTAGAGCAGGTCAGCCCGGCAGCGCCCATGTCCTGAATGCCGATAACGGCGCCAGTCTGCATGGCTTCCAGGCAAGCTTCAAGCAACAGCTTCTCAAGAAATGGATCCCCAACTTGCACACTGGGCCGCTTGGCTTCCGATGCTTCGCTGAATTCCTCGCTGGCCATGGTGGCGCCGTGAATCCCGTCGCGTCCGGTTTTTGAGCCAACGTAAATCACCGGATTGCCCTCTCCCGCAGCCCGCGCATAAAAAATCTGGTCGCGCCGGACCAACCCCAACGCAAACGCATTCACCAGCGGATTCCCCGAGTAGCAATCTTCAAATTTTGTCTCCCCACCAAGGTTAGGCACCCCAAAGCAGTTTCCATAAGAGGCGATCCCGCTGACCACGCCCTCGAGCACCGAATGATTCCTGTGAATTTCTTGTGTGGCGCGGGCGCCCGCGCCCGCGGCTTTTGACTCTTGAATCGGCCCAAAGCGCAGCGAATCCATCACCGCCACGGGACGCGCTCCCATAGTGAAAATATCGCGCAGAATCCCGCCAACTCCCGTAGCAGCCCCCTGAAAAGGCTCAATGAACGAAGGATGATTGTGCGATTCAATCTTGAACGCGCAGGCCCATCCGTCGCCAATATCGATGATGCCCGCATTCTCTCCCGGACCCTGCACCACGCGACGGCTGCGCGTCGGCAACCGTTTCAAATGCACGCGTGAAGATTTATACGAGCAATGCTCGCTCCACATGACGCTGAAAATTCCCAGCTCAGTAATGGTTGGTTCGCGTCCACCCAGCAGTTGCTTGATTTGTTCGTATTCTTCCGGCGTGAGGCCGTGCTCCCGGATCACCTCCGGCGAGATGCCCAGGGTTTGAGAAAGGTTCATAGGGAGTTCAACCCTATTGTCGCATTTCGCAGCACAGCTGTGTAGAGAAGATGTGAGCTCTTCCAACAAAGCAGTTGCTGATTGCTGAATGCTCAGGCTCCCGCGGCAACAGCAGCGCTCTGCTCCACTATACTGTTCACGCATGAAGTCAGTAATCGTAGGTACCGCCGGACACATTGATCACGGCAAGACCGCTCTGGTCAAGGCTCTAACCGGCATCGACGCCGATCGTCTGGAAGAAGAAAAACGCCGCGGCATCACCATCGACATCGGCTTCGCTCATCTGGATTTGCCCGGACCTGACGAAATCTTTCGCCTGGGCTTTGTAGATGCCCCCGGCCACGAGCGCTTCGTACGCAACATGCTGGCCGGCATCGGTGGAATTGATTTAGTCCTGCTGGTGATTGCTGCCGATGAGTCGATTAAACCCCAGACCCGCGAGCACTTCGACATCTGCCGCCAGCTTTCCGTGAGCCGCGGAATCACCGTGCTGACCAGATCTGATCTGGTTGACCGTGAAACTCTGGACGTCGTTCGACTCGAGGTCGAAGACTTCTTGCGAGGTTCGTTTCTCGACGCATCTCATTCGCCCATCATCCCGGTCAGTTCCATCACCGGCGCGGGCCTCGATCAACTCAAGCAATCGTTGCTGAAGATGGCTTCTGAAGTACCAGCCAAAGATTCGACCGCTCTGGCTCGCCTCCCCATCGATCGCGTTTTCACTATGAAGGGGTTCGGCACGGTCGTGACCGGCACGCTCGTGACCGGCAGTATCCGCAAAGACGAAGAACTCGAAGTCTTTCCCCAGGGACAACGCGTGCGGGTGCGCGGCGTCCAGGTCTACGGGCAACCCGCGGAGCAGGCGCTGGCCGGTCAACGCACCGCCTTGAACCTGGCCGGTGTGGCCAAGGCAGATCTCGAACGCGGCAAGATGCTGGCGCCTGCCGCGACTTTTCATTCCACCCGGCGCGCCGAGGTGTCGTTATCCCTTCTGCCTTCCGCCAAACCGCTGAAGGACCATGCCCGCGTCCACCTGCACGTCTATACCTCGGAAACCATCGCCCAGATCGTGCTCCATGAACAAAAACAAATCGCGTCCGGAGAGACTGCCTTTGCCAACCTCCACCTCGCTGATCCCTTGCTGCTGTTGCCAGGTGACCGCTTCATCATTCGCCAGTTTTCTCCCGTGATCACAATCGGTGGAGGCATCGTGTTGGACGCCTCGCCTCTGCCTCGGCCCATCAAACATGCGCAAGCTTCTTTCCTAAAGATTCTCGTCAGCAACAACCCACCTGAGATTCTGAAAGCGCGAATCGCTCGCCGTTCCGACCGTGGACTTTCCTTCGCCCAGGCTATTGCCGAGACTGGAATGCGACGGGAGTTAATCGAAAAGCATTTGGCCGACCCAACGCAGAAAGTACACGTCCTACGCGCCGGAGATCTGTTAATCCAGACGGCCGCAATCGAGGCGGTGAAGCTCGCCCTGACCGAAACCGTAACCGAATTTCACAGACGCAATCCGCTGGTCGCTGGCATGAGCAAAGAAGCCTTACGGGAGAAGCTCGACGTGGGCCCCGAGGTTTTCGACCTCGCAGTCACCCGCTTAGTGGCCGACAAAAAGTTGGAAGTTATCGGCGAATTCGTGCGGCTGCCCGGACACAGCGTGATCATGAAAGATGAAGAGGCGGAATCGAAGAAAACGATCGAGAGCGCTTTCGCCTCCGCCGGCCTGAAAGTGCCAGCCCTCAAGGACGTGTTGGCTGGGCTCAAAGTGGACCGAACCCGTGCTCAGAAAATCGTCACTCTGTTGCTGCGCGATAAAGTGTTAGTCAAGATTTCCGAGGATCTGGTATTTCACCGGGATGCGCTAGAAAGTCTCCGCAAGCGCATGACAGAACAAAAGACAACCACACCCAAGATGGACGTCGCCCGTTTCAAAGATTTTGCTGGCGTCAGTCGGAAATACGCGATTCCGTTACTCGAGTACCTGGATCGTGAGCACGTAACACGGCGAGTCGGGGACGAAAGAGTGATTCTCTAATCCTGCAATTTTTGAAAAGAATTCCCTCTGTGCTTCTCTGTGGTTTAGAGGTTTAAGTTCTTGCGAGGTGGGAGCTATTGCCGAGGCGCGTAGTAGCCTCTGCGCGATCGAACCTGGAGATCTTTCTTCAAAGCGGTAATTTCGATGGCGCGAAAGCGTCCATCGGCATTGAAATCGGCGGGCCGGTATGAAACCACATACTGACTGCGTAACTCATCTTCGATGGCGGCAAACGAATTCTTGATGTCTTTCATCTTGTACGGGAAAAATGCCCGTCCGCCGGTAGCATCTGCAAGCTGTTGCAGGGTTTTGTCGCCGCGCAGGATCAAGCCGCTGTCATCGGTGGAAATCGCATAAATAATCACTTCCGCCCGTTGCGCCATTTCAATCGCCTGCTGCTTGCTGACATCGCTCTGGTTGTCCTCGCCATCACTTACCACGACGATGGCACGGCGCACCGGATGATCCGCCTTACCCTTGATAAGTCTGTCGCGACAAGCGCGATAGATGGCATCGAAGATCGCCGTACCGCCGCCGCTACGCAAACGATGCACGCCTGTCGCCAGCAAGGTTGCGTTATCCGTAAAGTCCTGCACCACCTGGCTGCGGCCATTGAAGCCCATCACAAAAGCCTTGTCGAAATCGGGACGCAAGGTGTGCTGCAAGAAACCAATCGCCGCCTCTTGTTCGAAGTCAAACCGGCTGCGAACTGAACCACTGGTGTCCACCAAAAGCCCGAGTTCGAGCGGCAAATCGGTATGCCGGATGAAATTCACAATCGATTGCGGGGGTTTGTGGTCATCGAGAATAGAGAAGTCGCCCTGGTTCAGATTGCGTACGAACTTCCCGTGCCGGTCGGTGGCAATGAATAAAACGTTCACCTCGTCTACACGTTTCTTGATGGTAAGGACGGTATCTGCGGAATCGCCAGAATCCATACTGGGCGACACAACACCGGGCGAAACAACTGCGAATTTTGTCCCCGCATCGGCAACAAAAGGCGACTGCGCCAGCAATGGCAAGCACGCCATCGCCAGAACAAGGGCCCCGAGATAAAAAAAAGACGCTGTGTACTTCATTCCCAACCAGTCCCAAATTTTCACTGCAAACCACGGCTAAACACTTCCACGCTTATATAGATGCACGTGACGGGCCGAAAGCCCCTCTGCCAGCCGCTTTTACTGTTTCGACTGTAGGCAACTCTACTACGTGTGCCAAGTTACAAAAGGAGCACGCGTTTGGTCATAAGTGGACAAGCCTTGCGTGCTCTGTCAGTTACGAGTATGGCCTTTTGCGAGCAAATTTTTGCGTTGTTTGCATCGTAAAATGAAGGCTCATCAGGGAGGATTTATGAGACTGCAGTCCGCGATTCTTCTGGTGTGTGTTTTCCTGACACCCGCGCTTGCTGCCAATAACGAAAAGGAATCGGATCGCATAAAAGAAGCTGGCCAGGTGTTGAAAGAGATCATCGACATCCCAGACAACATTCCTAAAGATTTGATTGATCGTGCCGAGTGCGTGATCGTACTGCCCTCCGTCAAGAAATTCGCCATCGGCATTGGCGGCAGCTATGGTCGCGGTGTGATGACGTGCCGCACTGGCCAGCACTTCACCGGCCCCTGGGGCGGTGTCGCCATGTACGCTCTGGAAGGTGGAAATATCGGCCTACAATTAGGCGGACAAGCGACTGATTTCGTTTTGCTGGTCATGAATCCCCGAGGCGCGGAGTCGCTGATGGGAAGCAAAGTCAAGCTCGGCGCCGATGCCGCCGCCGCCGCTGGTCCCAAAGGCCGCGCCGCAACCGGCGCTACTGACGTAGTGATGCGGGCGGAAATTCTTTCCTACTCCCGTTCCCGCGGATTGTTCGCCGGCGTCTCACTCGAAGGCTCAACTCTGCGCCCCGATAACCGGGCGAACGAGAAACTTTACGGTCGCAAATTGACGGTAAAGGAAATCCTGCGCCAGGGAAAAGCGGGAGTGCCGGCCTCCGGCCAGGAGCTTATCTCTCTGCTCAACCAACACTCGCCCAAAAATCGTTCCGAGCCAAAGTCACTGAAGTAGCCCCGCTTGTATGTGGGGCGGAGGCCCCCGCCCCGCGTCGGCGCGAGGACCTCTCTCCCGACAAGGGAAGAAAGGCCTCGATTATCTCGCCTCCTTCGGAGCGGTTTTCCTAGTGGGTGGCGCAGCGCTTCAGCGCTTCGATCCAGCGCCAATAAGAAGCGGCTTTAGCCGCGCCCTCTATTTCTGGTTATAAGCCGCGGCCGCTCTCTTCTCCATCTCTTCCGGCGGCACATCTTCCTTGTGTGTCGAGACCCACCACACATGTCCAAACGGATCTCTTATCTGCCCAGAACGATCTCCATAGAACTGATCTTTCACCGGCCGCTCCAACTTTGCGCCGGCTGCCACCGCCTTCTCGACGGTCGCGTCTACATCCTTGACATAGAGAAGAATGCCGACGGGCGACCCGCCCAGCGACTGCGGGCTGCGATGTCCCATCTCTGGATGCTCATCCGCCATCATGATCACAGAATCGCCGATCTTGATTTCCGCATGGCCCACCTTTCCACTCGGATCCGCCATGCGCATCACTTCCGTCGCATCGAACACTTTCTTGTAGAAATCAATGGCTCGCGCTGCACCGTTGATGATTAAGTAGGGAGTTACAGAGTGATAGCCTTTGGGAATTGGATTGACCGACATGGTGACTACTTTGTTTGCACTGGATGACATGATAATTCTCCTTATGTTCTGACTGCTCGACGAGCTGGCGCAGGGCGGCTGGCCGCGCGGTTATGCTATGAATTTTACAGCGTTTCCATCTTGATGTGGGGCAACACATCTGAATCAGGTTATGTTTCATTTCCGCCGCCGCGCCACGGACTCAGACGGGGAATCCACCGCGGAACGTTGCGGCGGAACGCTTCGTACTCCGTCCCAAAGCTGCGTCGAAGCGTCGGCTCTTCATAACCAACAATAAAAACGTGAAAGCCTAACCAGAGTAGAAGTGCGTAGGCGAGCAAACGCCCATCGCCGAGCAGCAGGCCCTGCCCCAGGAGCACCCACAGCACTCCGACGTACATCGGATTTCGCACATATTGATAGAGGCCGCTCACAACCAGATGACGTGTGGGCAAGACCGGAGCCGGCGTCCCCACCCCTTGCAGAGCAAAGCGCGCAAATGAATCAAGCACCACCGCAATACCCGCCGCAATCATCAGGCCTCCGATCAGGCGAAAGCCAGAAAAGCCCAATAGTGGCGGTTGCATGCGCCAGCGGGTAATCCACCATGGCACCAGCCCTGCTACGGTGCCCGGCGCAAGCAGCAGGAAGAAACCCGATCCAACGATAGCGGAGAGTCGCTTCACAAAACTCTTTCGTTTGCATATCCGGCGGCTTCAAGAGCAGAACGCAATTCTGCAATGTGCTCCGGCCCTCTGGTTTCCATCGTGATGTCGATGGCGGTATCTCCGAGATTTACCCCGTAGTAGGCCCGGTCGTAGGAAGTTTCAACAATGTTCGCCCGATGTTGCGCCAGAACTCCCGTGACCTTGTGCAGCGCACCGGGATAGTCGGGAAGATGAACTCTGAGGCGCACCAGGCGTCCGTCTTTCACTAAGCCGCGCTCGATGATTCGTGATAACAACGTAACATCGATGTTTCCTCCACAGATCACCACTGCAACGTTCTTCCCAGCCAACTGTTGTACTTTGTGATTGATCAATGCGGCCAGGCCCGCCGCGCCGGCTCCTTCAGCGAGCGTCTTTTCTCGCTCCAGCAGCAACAGCACAGCGTTGGCGATTTCTTCCTCGTCCACCGTGACAATGTCGTCTACATACTTCTGCACCAGTGGCAACGTACGTTCTCCTGCTCGCCGCACAGCAATTCCATCCGCAATCGTAGCGGCGGGTGCGAGCGTTACCGGCTTCCCCTCGGTCACCGCAACCTTCATCGATGGCAACCGTGCCGTCTGCACTCCGACCACTCGAACTTTCGGATTGCTCTCCTTGATGGCGCAGCCCACTCCTCCAATCAGCCCGCCTCCACCTATGGGAACCACCACCACTTCCATTTGCGGATATTGCTGCAGCAATTCAAGTCCCAGCGTTCCCTGTCCCGCAATGACGGCGTCATCGTCGAAAGGGTGTACGAATATCAGATTTTGCTGTTGTCCCAAACGGGCAGCCTCTTCGCAGGCATCGTCATAATTAGCGCCATGCAGAATGACTTCCGCGCCATATGACTTTGTCGCCGATACTTTAGTTAACGGCGTAGTGAGTGGCATGCAAATCAGCGCATGGATCCCGCATCTCCCCGCGTGATAGGCCAATCCTTGCGCGTGATTACCCGCGGAAGCTGCGATCACCCCGCGCTCGCGCTCTGTCGCACTCAGAGTTAACAGCTTGTTCAGCGCGCCGCGCTCTTTGAATGCGCCTGTCCTTTGCAGATTGTCCAGCTTGAGATGAACCGAATTCCCCGTCAGCTGCGAAAAGGTTTCCGAGCGCGCACACGGCGAGAGATAAATCGACTTTGAAATCCGTGCCGCTGCTGCTTTGACGTCCGCAAGTGTAATCATTTGTCTAATGTTTAACGGCAAGTTGGATTTACTGCTCGGTCTTTCTTCGACCGTTGGAATCCTACTCTGTAGAAGCTATCGTAGAATACACGTATGCGATATCTGGTAAGAGCCCGTGTGAAACAGGAGTGCCGGCAGGCACTTTTGAAAGCTATCGAAAACCAGACCCTGGGCGAAGGCTCCGTTGCCGAAGGGGAATACCTCCGGAATATGAAAGATGCCCGCCTCTGCCCAGACGAAACCGCGCGATGGGTCGAAGTCTGCTATTGTCCCTTGCCCCTCCAAGAAGAACGTCCCTACTGGGAGCAATACTTCGATCTGACGCGGGTGCAAGACGCGCACGATCGTCGCCGCTGCCGCGACCAGAACGGTTCGGAACCCTGGGCTTGCGGAGACTGCGATTGCACCAGCCGTCTGGAGCAGAAGTTAAATACCACCGGCAAATCCTTCCTTGAATCTCTTCGGAGTGAAGTTGCAGCGGCACGACGCGATTAGCCCTTCCGCAGCCAAACCCCCAGCCAACCAGCGCATCGAATTTGCTCCATGCCTATAGTCCTGCAACTCGTTTGGCTGTTTGTGCTGGCCATACCAATTGCATCGATTGCCTGGACCATAACCCATGAAGAAATCTTTCGCGAGACACGCGAGTATTGCAAGCGCCAGTGCGAGCCGGGCCGCAACGTCTTCAGGCGTAAATTTTTCTATCTTTTCACCTGTGAATATTGCTTTTGCCACTACGTAGTAATTCTGTTTTTGATCGTCACTCGCTACAAGTTGCTCTATCAAGATTGGCGCGGATATCTGCTCGCGCTGGTCGCCTTGGTGTGGATTGCGAATCAGTACATGAGCATCTACAACCGCCTTCGTCTCGACATCAAGAGTGAGCAGATAGAGATCAAAACTAGGGAAGAAGATGTGCAGCAGCGCAAAGCAGCCTGACACCATTCATGACCGCGGTCCAGACTTAGTTCAATTACTGATATAAGATAGATAAACATGCATACTACGCGACAGGTGACCGTCGATTTAGGAATCAGTGACGAGCACGTTGCCGTCTCGGATCACATTGCCTATTTCCGGGAAACAGAAGAACAGTTTGCCGACGCGGTACGTTTTCTCGAAGTTGGATTCCGAGGCGCAGATCATGGCGTCGTCTTCGGCCATCCAGACGCTAACGCGAAGGTCCTCTCTATCCTGAAATCGCACGGTTTTGATCATGAGAAGCTAGGAACGGATGGAAGATTGACCGTTCTGGGTGGAAAACCTTCTGGCGATGACATGCTGACCGAAGTCGGCGGAGCCTTTCAACGCGCCATCGATGGCGGAGCTGCTCTGGTTCGCTTGCTGGGAAACCTCGGCTGGGGCCACCGCGACTGGCCGACCGATCTGGACATTTTGGAATTCGAGTCCAAGGTGACAGGCGCATGCAGAAGCTTCCCTTGCGTAGTCGTCTGCCTGTACGACTACACGCAGTTATCGGGCCGTATCGTGGTACACGGTGCCTACGAAACCCATCCCCTCACAGTCTGCGGAAACGTGCTGCGAGAAAATCCCCACCACCTGGCCATCGATACCTTCTTAGCCAAAGTGGAGAAGGCGAGAGCCGAAAAAGTCGCTTAGCTAGTTCTCACTGGCACTGACCTACCCTAGCCACGGGCCACTGCCTTCACGCTGCTCCAATCCGCCGAATCAAATCTTCCTGCTCGGCCCTACTCTCGGCCCCGATCGTGAACGCATCCAGCACGTCGAGCGATAACGCATACTTCAGCGCCTCATCCTGACGGTTTCGCATGTCTCCCTGTCCTAAAATCTTCATCCCGATCACGCCTTTCCCCGCCGTCCGCATTTCACGCAGGACACCGACCACCGTAGCCGGCTCAGCATCCGTGTGCGATCCAATGGGATTAATCCGCGCCAGATCCACTTCCACCCACGGCGACTTGGCCGCCGCACGCAGCGCCTCTATCGAGTGACATGAACAGCCATGAGCCCGAATGATCCCCTTCTGCTTCGCCTCCGAAAACACGTCCATCACTCCGCGATAGCGCTCCGTCCAATCTCCTTCGGTGAGGCAATGCATCAGGCAAATATCGAGATAGTCCGTTCCCAATTCCTTTCGGAAGCGATCCAGATCGGCTCGCGCCGTCGCCGGGTCGCGCGCCCACGTTTTGGTCAGCACCGTAACCCTATCGCGCTGTATATGCTTCAACGCTTCCGCCACATGCGGATGACTCCCGTAAGAATCCGCCGCATCGAAGAATCGCAACCCATGGTCATATCCATTGAGCAGTAACTCCGACAGCCCTTTGAGTCCCAAAGCCGTCTGATTCGAATGATGACCGACTCCTACAGTTCCTGTGCCCATTGCCAGGCGGCTGGTCTTGATCCCCGTCTTTCCAATCATCACTGCATCAGTAGCGCTGAATCTACGAGGCAACGCCGCCGCGAATCCGCTCGCACCTAGCCAAACCGCGCCCACGCCATACGCTGTGCCCAGGATAAATTCCCTGCGTTTCATGGGATTCCCTCCAGTTATTGGACGCGATCACGAGCTTGCCGGTTACCACCACAATCGTGATTTATCGAATCTTCTGGACCTCATCCAGCGCCGCCAGAACTTCCTGACTATGCTTGTTGGGATCGACCCCCGTGTACACGCGCGCGATTTTCCCCACAGGATCAATGATAAAAGTATTGCGCTTCGCAATCTGCGTGATCCCCAGATTCATCAGCGATCCATACTCATCCGAAACTTTATGATCCGTATCCGCCAGCAGCTTGAAGTTCAGCCCTTCTTTGGTGCAAAACTTTTTGTGTGAGTCCACATTGTCCACGCTGACACCCAGCACAACCGCTTTCTTCTTCGCGTATTGCTCCTGATCACGCTGAAAGTTATGAGCCTCGATCGTACAGCCGCTGGTGAAATCCTTGGGATAGAAGTAAAGCACCACCCATTTCCCGGAATAATCTTTCAAACCCACCCGCTGACCATCCTGGGATGGCAAGGTGAACTCCGGCGCCGCAGCCCCAACCTGCGGAGGCGACCCTGCGAAAGCAAATCGCGCAGCCAATCCCCCAACGATCACCAACACGAGCAAAATAATCAATACACGCATACGATCCTCCATGAAGATCAGGTGTCAGGTCACAGGTGTCAGGTCGCAGGCAACAACTTATGTAACCGGCAGTCGTTGCCCATTGGCTCCTGCCCTGAGACCCGAGACCTGTGACCTGGGACCACCCTACGGCGTTTTCCGAATCGTCTTAGCCCGCTCGATCACCCACGCTGGAAATTCCGGCCCTCCCCGTGGAGGCTTGCCTCGCGTTATCGCCCAATGATCGAGCCACCCCGTTCCTTCCTCGCCAACGTAAGTATCCGGCAGACTATAAATCAGATCATTCAGCGCCTCTTCTAGCGTGATGAACCGGTACCCCCGCTTACGTATCACCTCAACCAGCTCACTGAAATGGTCGCCTTCGAGTTCATTGGCATGCAAAAGCAAAATCTGTTTCGGCTCATACCCCACCAATTCCTTCGACAACTGTTCCGAGTACGCAAACACCTCGTCGGTGTACGAAAGATAGCTCTTGACGAGCTTCTGCTGGAGCGCCGTATCTCCGCGTTTCTTGGCGTCTTCGTAAACCCCGCCATACATCCAATCCCACGCGTCCACCGTCACCGGAGCGATCCGGTACCCTCGAGCCACGAGAAAAGCCTCCGCCTGACGCCGGGTTTCAAGATCTCTCCCCGTATCTAAATATGGATGCCGAAAATATCTCAACTGCATGTTGTGCTGGCTCAGCAAAATCCGTGTCACCGACTCGCCCTGTATGACATCGTCCTCCCACGCCTTCAACCCAACCTTATTCAGTGAGAAGTGACTATAAGTATGGTTACCGAGTTCGAACCCCGACTCCACCCACATCCCCAGTGCTTTGATTCGTGCGTCCACCTCTCCAATTTTGTAAAGCTTCTTCTCATTGACGAACCCCACCGCCGGCACCTTCTGCTCCCGCAGCGCCGCCATCAACTTTGACGTCATCTCCGTAATCGTCGCCGCCGACATCCCACCCGCACTGCCCGCCGGCAAATCATCGATCGTAATCGCCACCTGCCGATTGGGCTGCGCCGCAGTCTGCGCCATCCCGTTGGATATAAAAAAACCGCCGCACGCCAACCCGCACCATACCCAGATTCCCCATCGCAGCCCGCTCGCCAACTTCATGGGCATTCCTCCTGGGACAGCCATGTTCGACTAAAGCCGGTATTAAACCATGAAAAGCAAGAGCTCGTGTGGCGCGGGCGACCCGCCCGCGTGTTCGGAAGAACCATTCAGATTCAGTGAGAGGTGAACCCTGAGCTAGCCCGCGCTGCTCGGAGATTCGTGTCGAGTGGAGATTCATTGCCCGTACAGCCTAAGCCCCAACACTCGCCCGTACCGTTCAAAATCGTGGTCGGTGGTAAAAATGTGCCAGTCGCGCCGCTTCGCCACCGCGCAAATCAGGAAATCAATGGCCGATCCTGCGATTCCCCGGCTGCGGCATCGGTTGTGCATGTGTGCCGCTTCTTCATAGTCGAGAACCTCAATGCCAGGTTCTTCGAAAGCCCTCAAATAATCACGCAGCTTGTGAAAATGTTCCTCCTCGCGGATTCCCGAGAGCAGTTCTTGCCGGATCGCGCCCATAATCTGCGCTCGCCCTTCCCGGACCAATTCTTCCAATGCTCGGGTCAGACCTTGCTCGCGGACATTCAAGTCACCCTGCCTGCGCCGGAGCGCCAACGACCACACCGGAGTATCCACCAGAACGGTCATGAACGTCGCTTGCGCCGTTCCGCTTTGTAGTCGTAAGCCGGATCAAACTCGAAGCTGCCAAATGCGTCCAGAATACGAAGTTGTTTGCGGCGCCGAATGTACTCTTCCAAGGCCGCAGTGACCGCCTCTTTTTTGGTCTTATGTTTCCCGGAGCGCTGCGCCTCCTCGATTAGCTTGTCATCCAGGGCCAGGTTGGTTGCCATGTGTATATACTTACACATCACATTGTGTAAGTCAACAGGTCAGGTCCGGGCCATGACTCTTTCAGATATCGGATTGCCCGCCAAGCTCGCGAACAGAACTGCAATCCACTTCTGTATACTTCGGGTCTTGCTGATTCACGTCTGGCGCAGAGCGGCGCTCGAAGTGCCACGAAGAGTCATCGTGTCTGCTTTCCTGGGGTGCAGAATGAGCCAAGAAAACACGACTGTGATTAGAAAAACCATCACCATGATTCCAGCAGAGGCGGAGAAGTCATTCCAATTTCGCAACTACTATCACTGCCCAAACGAGGGGACAAAATGGCGCGACGAGTGGAACCATTTATGTAACGATAGATGCCCAGTTTGTGACAGCGAAATTGAGCCGTACTTCAGCGAAGACGTTGTTAATTACTGAGCCGGACAGAATGAATCTGCAATGCCGGGTTGACCTTGTTTCTAAGTACAAAGCCAGATCGCAAATTGCCCGCGTGCTCAGTGAGGAATGGTGTACCCGAGAGTTGTACTGTCCCGCTTGTGACTCCGACCAACTGTCGCAATCAAAGCCAAACAGTCAAGCTGTTGATTTTATGTGTGCGAAATGCGAGCAACTTTTCCAGTTGAAAAGCCTTAGGAGTTGGAATCCCAGGAAGATCGTTGACGCAGGCTATGAGGCTATGCTTCTCGCTATTAGGGCGGATAGAACTCCTAATTTGCTCGTACTTCAATATTCCGGTACGTGGTTGATACAAAATCTCCTGCTGATACCGAGAGTCTTCTTTTCGGAGAGCGTTATCGAAAATCGCAACCCCTTGAGCTCCCAAGCTCGTCGAGTCGGATGGGTGGGTTGTAACATTCTTCTCAGTCAGATACCAGACGATGGAAAGATAGCTGTGGTTTCGGCGGGTGTACCAGTACTCAAGAGAGTCGTTCGAGAGGAATTCTCGCGTGTGAAAAGACTGGCAGAGATTCCCCCGTCGCTTAGGGGATGGACTGTCGATGTCCTCAATGCCGTCCGGCGGCTCGGGAAATCTCGATTTTCTCTGCAAGAACTCTACGAATCAGAGGAAGACTTGAAGGCGCTTCATCCACAGAACCAAAATGTCCGCGCAAAGATACGCCAGCAACTTCAGATTCTTCGAGACTTAGGTCTGCTGGATTTCATCAGTCCAGGCGAGTACAGCGTACGAAATTAAGGAGCAGGGCGGACGAGCGCGTCCGCCCCACACGATCTACTTAACTGCATCCGCTAGTACTCCCACAACTCATACACCGATAGCAACTCCCATTCCGCGTCATGATGCTGCCGCAGAAGCTGCACGTTGGAGCGTCGCCCAAGTCCACGATTTCACGCAGAGCGTCGGCGGCGTGGATGGAACCGGCCGGTGGTCGTTGCTCGTTCGTCGTTGGTGATGTCCCAATGGAACCGTTCAGATCTCCCACGCCCTCGGGTTGAGGAGTGGAAGGTCGCAGGCGTAGGCCTTCGAACAGCATCTGCTGCTGGCCGGTGAGGAAGCGCAGATGCAGCCAGCGGAAGATGTAGTCCATGATCGACTTGGCGAAGCCGATATCCGGATTGTTGGTCCAGCCGCTGGGCTCGAACCGGGTGTGAGCAAACTTCTCGCACACCAGTTTCAGCGGGACACCGTGTTGCAGCGCGATCGAGATGGCGCAGGCAAAGCTGTCCATCAGCCCGCTGACCGTGGAACCTTCTTTGGCCATGGTGATGAAGATTTCCCCAGGACTCTGGTCAGGATAGAGGCCGACGGTGATGTAGCCCTCGTGTCCGCCCACATTGAATTTGTGAGTGATGGAGGCACGCTCTTCAGGCAGCTTGTGACGCACTGCCCGCGGAGGCCCATTGGGATTTTCGTCTTCACGAGTGGCGACGGCTGTCCGCGCACTTGCGTCTTCTTTCTTGGAAAGAGCGGTCGCACTGCCGGCGGACGACAGCGGTTGCGACTTCTTGCATCCATCGCGATAAACCGCCACTGCCTTCAATCCCAACTTCCATGCCTGGAGATAGGCTTCCATGATGTCTTCCACGGTAGCGTTTTCCGGCAAGTTCACCGTCTTCGAGATTGCTCCAGAGATAAATGGCTGAGCCGCCGCCATCATCCGCAGATGCCCCATGTAGTGAATGGAGCGCGTCCCCTTGGACGGCTTGAACGAGCAATCAAACACCGCCAGATGCTCATCTTCGATATAGGGCGCGCCTTCAATCGTGCCGGTAGCGTCAATGTAGCTGACGATCTTGTCCGCCTGCTCGTGGTCGTACCCCAACTTGAACAACGCCGTAGGCACGGTGTTGTTCACAATCTTGATCATCCCTCCGCCCACCAACTTCTTGTACTTGATCAACGCCAAATCCGGCTCAATCCCGGTCGTATCGCAATCCATCATGAACCCTATAGTTCCGGTCGGGGCGAGAACGGTGACTTGGGAGTTGCGGTAGCCGTGTTTTTCGCCGTGGGCCAGGGCCTCGTCCCAGGATTGTTTACTAGCTTCGTAGAGAGATGTGGGGACATTATTTTTGTTGATGTTGTTGACGGAGGCGCGGTGCATGCGGATCACGTCTAGGAACGGTTCGCGGTTGATGTACCAGCCGGGGCAGGCGCCTCCAGGCATAACGTTTGATCCGAGGTTTGTTTCGGCTAGGCCTTTCTTTGTCGGCTCGGTTGCTGGCACTAACGCGGGGCATTGTTCTGCAATTTTTGACGATTGTAGATACGCCTGGCCGCACATGATGGCGGTTACGCAGGCTGCGTAGTCGCGACCGGGGTCGGAGTCGTAGGGGAGGCCGGCGGCCATGAGTAACGCGCCTAGGTTGGCATAGCCTAGGCCAAGTGGACGATAGTCATGCGAGTTCCTGCCGATCATTTCTGTCGGGTAGCCGGCGTTGTCTACCAGGATTTCCTGCGCGGTGATTACGACGTCGACGGCATGGCGATAGGCCTCGACATCGAATGTCCCGTTGGGCGCGAACTTTAGAAGATTCAGGCTGGCCAGGTTGCAGGCGGAGTCGTCGAGGAACATGTATTCGCTGCAGGGGTTGCTAGCATTGATGCGAGCTGTGTTCTTCGACGTGTGCCAGCGGTTGACCGTAGTATCGAACTGCATGCCGGGGTCGCCGCAGCGCCAGGTGGCGTCGGATATTTTGTAGAGCAGTTCTTTGGCTTTGAAAGTGTGCATCGGTCGACCATCACGGATGGCACGGGTGCTGAAGTCGGTGTCGCGGAGGACGGCGTACATGAAGTCGTCCGTAACCCGAACGGAATTGTTGGCGTTCTGGAAGAAGATGGACGAGTAGGCTTCGGAGTCGGGAGAGGAGCCGTCGTAACCGGCTGCGACCAGGGCGTGAGCTTTGGCTTCTTCTTTGGATTTGCACTCGATGAAATCGATGATATCGGGATGGTCGATGTTGAGGATGACCATCTTGGCAGCTCGGCGCGTCTTGCCACCGGATTTGATGACGCCGGCGAAAGCGTCGAAGCCTTTCATGAAGCTGAGTGGGCCGCTGGCGGTGCCTCCGCCGCTTAGACCTTCGGTGGAAGAACGCAGCGAGGAAAGATTGGTGCCGGTGCCTGATCCCCACTTGAACAACATGCCTTCGGTCTTGGCCAAGGTGAGGATGGAATCGAGCGAGTCTTTCACTGAGTTGATGAAGCAGGCCGAGCACTGCGGAGTGCTGTAGCCGGTGACACCGAATTCGACGCGGGCAGCTGTCGGATTCCAGTGCCAGTTCTGGGCATCGGAGTTGGGCTCGATGCGATCGCATCCGACGTTGAACCATACCGGCGAATTGAAGGCCGCGTATTGGCGAATCAGGATGTGGACCAGTTCATCGTAAAACGTGGCGCCGTCTTCCGCTGTGCGGAAGTAGCCCTGCGCTAAACCCCAGTTGCGGATGGTTTCGGCGACGCGTGTCACCAAGGCACGCACACCTGATTCGCGCTCCGGAGTTCCCACCTGTCCGTGCAGGTACTTGCTGGCCACGATGTTGGTGGCGGTCACGGACCAGTCCTTTGGGACTTCCACGTCCTTCTGCTCGAAGATTGCGGTGCCTTGGGCATCCGTAATCAGAGCTGTCCGGCGCTCCCATTCCACTTCGTCATAGGGGGAGACACCGGGCTTGGTGAAGAAACGAGGGAAAGTCAGGCCAGCGGCCGTTTCGGCCTTTCTGCTGGGCGTGGTCGGACTCGCGCTAACTGTGGTCTCGGCGGCGGGAATTGCTTTTTCACGTACTTCCGACATCGAGTGTTCTCCTGCGGATTCGATGATCCACTTGTTCGATCGGTGATCTCTTTGACTCTCCAGTATCGCTCAAAACCCAGATGGTAGCGGCGCTGGAGGTCCGATATTGGACTGCGATGGTCCTTTCTGTTCCATTTCGGCTGAGCGGATGGGGTCGGCCGCAACTCCTGAAACAGTTTCAGCAGATGAAGTAAGCCATTGCTGCAAGGCAGAGTGCGCAGCTGTTCGCTGGACAACATCTTCAATTACTGCATAGCGGACAAAGCAGTTGTCCGCCGCGAAGCGATCGCGATCAGGCGCCCCAGGCAAGAAAAGCCGGCCTAATGCCATGCCCAAATCTTCTGTTTCGGAGATTCGGAACAAGGCCAGCATGCGCTTGCCTCCGGTGACCGGAAGCTCGCCTGGAGCGATAACTTCCTGGCCTAATGCGAATAGCCCAGGCTTGCTCGGGATAAGCAAGGTGCTGAAGCTGTTTTCGCAGCGGAGCCACCTCGACCATTGCAGGCGTCGGTGGTCTAAGGGAGCCTCGAAACCGTGACGAGCCAGCGAGTCGGCGACCAAGCGGGTTAAACCTTCCATAAAATCTCCTCGGAGCGAGACGGGGACTAAAGCCCTCATTAGTGCAGACTGCTTACGCGGTCCTAAAAGGGCCGCTCTTCCACGGTGCTACGGAGGGCAACGCACCCTCCTTAGATATTTGTCGCACGCTTACGAGCCTGAAAGGCGGCTCTACCACATCAAAGTTGTCGTTCCCCGAGGGGGACATCTGATGAAACCGAACCGGGGAACGGCCACCGCACGGCCAACCCGTCTGACTGGAGGACGGGTTGGCGGGGCGGCGCGGGGTCACCTCCACCGTGGCGTCCGCCCCTGTTCTTACCCTGACCGCGCCACCGTTTCCGGAGGCGTTTACAGCCCTATGGGATGCAAACACTACACCCGTATATTGGGGCTGTCAAGAGGGTAGCACTACATATTGTAGATTAAAGCCTTAACTGCCTGGCTGCACATTTTCGCCCAGTTTTTCCACAGCCGTCGAAACCAGTCACGCCAGAATTAAACGTTCGGACGAAGCCTTAGCATCCAGTTCGGAAAGCGGCAGCTCGCGACTCTTTCTCGGTGGCCAGTTCTCGTCGGCGGGGCCGATAGCCACGTAAACATCTTCAAAAATGGCGCGCGGGGCGATGCGGCTCGTGCCATCGGAGGATTCGACCAGATAATCGCCTATTTGACCGCAATGTTCCCGCCCCAGTGCGTCCACGAACACGAGCGGCTCGGAAAGTTGTTTGGCTCTGATAAGAAATCGCGTGCGATAGATCTGCCACTCACTGCCGGTATTCACTAGCTTCCACCCTTGGGGGAGGTGGTTGGCAAATACAATTGACGATTTTCGATTTACGATTGACGATTTTTTGAAGTGATCCGGTATTTCTGAAGCTTATTTTCCGGCTGGTTTTTTTCTCACGCGCGTGAGCGGGAATGTACGCGTGGAATTGGCTGCGGTCAATTCCATAACTTTGGTGCAATGAAGAAAAAGTCAGTGACAGATTTTCATCGATCCCAGGGATCGGAAAATTGCTGAGTAAGTCGGGTTAACTCTCATCATCACGCCGCTTTTCTCTTCGAGGGGCCGGTACGGGAGGAATCTGTTAGATTCGTCGGCCTTAATTTCCACACAGGGCGCACAGGAAATGCAGAAAAGCGGGGGGATGAAAAGGCTGTTCCCGGATCCTAGTTCTTAGTTCCTAGTTCCTGGTCTTCAAAATTTCACCGGCGGCGCGTTTGCCGGTGGTGATTGCGCCATGGACTGTTCCATGATGACCCGACACATCCGTCGCTTCGCCAGCAAAAAACAGATTATTGTTTAGTGGCGCTGCCAAAACACTTTGGGCACGATCACCGCCGACTTTGACATAACTGTAGGCGCCGCGCGAGAACGGGTCGGTTTGCCAATCATGGGTGTAGCTGGCTTGCAGTAAGTCTTCGAGTTCACGCTTACCGATTCTTAGCAATTTTCCCAGTGTCTCTAAACCTTTTTCAACCACCAAAGATTCGCTCTGACCGGAAAGGCGCTCGCCACAATGAAAAGGAGCCCAGCCGGTGATGATCGGCCACTTTTCGGGCAAGGCAGTCCACCAGGTCGGAAACCAGTCTTCATGAGAAAGGAGAAATTGCATCCGGGAGAGTGTTTTTGATTTCGTGCTATGCGATGGACGCAGATTTTCCCAAAAGCGCTCGCGAAAACGGAGGTTCAGACGAATAACCTTGCCCATAGCGAGTTGGTCGAGCGTCTGGAGCTTGGCCGGCGGAAGTTCGGGGACAAAACGCAATGCCCCATCGTCGTCCGGGTCGACTTGCAGCACACCCAGAGGCAAAGTTATAAGGACCTGCGGGGCAGTGAAGGTGAAAGCCTCGTTGGCTTCATCTCGGGCTGTGACCTGCACCTCAGCTTGATCCCAGCGTACGCTTTGAGCACACATGTTGACTTCAATTGAAACATCGGCTTCGTCCAATTGCCTACGAAAGATTTCGATCAGAGTCTGATATCCCCCTTTCATCCGGAAGGGGCGATCTCCGTCGATCTTTTCGTCAGCTCGCGAGCCCTTCACCAGCGAATGAACACTTATCAGGGCAGGATCGGCGGCATGAAAACCCGTAACATAACTTCGCGCCCAGGCTTTAGCCTCCTGCAGTTTCGGGTCATTTTCAGGGCAGCAGCGCTGGAGAAACTCCAGGAAAGATTGATCCGGCCCCCGGTCATCTAATTTTTCCAGGATTTTTTCGACCTTGGAAAAGCAATCACACTTACACAACTCCCCTTCCTGAGCACACCATTGTTCTCCCTTCGCCTCTCGTGCACGGATGTGATGCTTTCGCAATAGCGTCCATATTTCGGGGGGGCGTCCGTGGATAAACTCCGCGCCAAGTTCGACTGGCGCATCGCAGACGGGATCATGCTTCGTGAAGATGCGACCACCTATGCGGTCGCGGGCTTCCAGGATCGTGACTTTAAGCCCGGCCTGGGCAAGCTCCACCCCGGCTGATAGTCCAGCGGCGCCTGCGCCGAGAATAATAATGTCGGGATTGGGCATCGGTTTGCCAACACAGAAGCCCCAGCACGCTGCGTTCGGGCTGGGGCTTGAAGAATGCCGAGCTTCGCTCGGCTCCGCAGGCGAGTCGCCTGCGGCTACGTGGATCCCGTGATTCTTTAACGGCTAGCCAGGGCTGGTTCGCGTTGACCTGACTTCAGGGCCTTGTAACGTTTGTTGATTTCTTCCCAGTTCACCACGTTCCACCAGGCGACGAGGTACTCCGGACGGCGGTTGTTGTATTTGAGGTAATAAGCGTGTTCCCACACATCGTTGCCGAAAATGGGAAAAAGTCCTTGGGAGATTGGGCTGTCCTGATTAGGCGTGGTAACGATCTGCACCTCGCCACTGGGTTTGCCAGCCAGCCAAACCCACCCGCTGCCGAATACTTTCCCGCCGGCGTCGTTAAACTTGGTCTGGAAATCTTTGAAGTTACCGAAAGTTTTCTTGATAACATCAGCGATAGGGCCACTGGGATCGCCGCCAGCTTTCGGCTTCATGATTTTCCAGAACATGGTGTGATTAACATGGCCGCCACCATGGTTGCGTACCGTGGTCCGGATATCTTCAGGAACGGCATTCAAGTCCCGTAACAGCTCTTCGGCGCTTTTTGACTGAAGACTCGGATATTTTTCCAGCGCGGCATTCAGATTCTTCACATAAGTCCCATGATGCATATCGTGATGCAATTTCATGGTCTGAGTATCAATGACGGGTTCGAGAGCGGAATAGTCGTAAGGGAGAGGTGGTAGTTCATGCGCCATGATTAGTCCTCCTAGCGTTTCAGATGATGAAAATGGGGCCAGGGATTCACCGGGGCCATGGAAGAAATCATATTGAGCTGCTGCTCTGTCCAGAGCTGCAGCTTGATTTCGAGGTGAGATGTTATCAGTGCTGGTACATAATTGTTCCGGCATTGAGCCTGCGGGCGGCTTCGAGGACAATCAGCAAACGGGGTTTAAAGATCGTCGACAATGAACTGTAGGGTTCGAGATGAGTGGAAGCCCACCCAATCCTCCGGCAAGTTCTTCAAGACGTTTTCAGCGCTACCCGCTCGACATTCGCATCTCTCTCCAGGTTTTTCGCGACGGGGAAACAATTTCTTTGTGGGGGCGTTCGAGTGAACTGGGTGAGGATGGGATCGGGGGAACGGTCACTGCGCAGCTGGAACCAGGCGAGGTGGTGTCCATGGAGCTTTCACTTCCGTTGACACCTTTTCCTATTAAGTGCCGGGCCCTGGTTCGTTACCGCGATGGGTTGCGACATGGCTTCGAGTTTCTTGCCCTTAGTTCCCAACAGCGTGAAGCAATTCGCAAGCTTTGTCAGGCGCTACCTCCAGGAGTCTGATTTCCCCTGGGGATATTTTCCATTTCCGTTCTAAATAGAATTACCTCCGTAACTTTCAGGTACTCCGCTATCGAACTAACATCCCGAACTAGCTCTGGTTAAACGGGGGAGGGACGGGATGGGTGACAAGATCACCCGGCCAGCGAAGTCGGCTGAGCTGCAGCGGGCCAAATTTTTGCAGCAAGCACTTCACCGGCGCACTCCTGCGCTTTCCCTTTCCGAAGATACTGTCATAGTAAATTCCACAGGGACCGCTTCTTTCCTATCCGACAGCCCCGAGGTGCAGAAGGCCTATCTTGACCAGTTGGTCGAGTGTGCGCCCGAGGCAATCAGCATTCTAGATGGCCAATACAGAATCAGGGGCATCAATGGCGAGTTCACGCGCATGTTCGGCTTCCGTCCTGATGAGGCCGTTGGACGCCGGATTGACACGCTTATTGTGCCCCCCGATCGCACCGCGGAAACCCAGTGGCTGGGAGAGATTCTGGATCAGGGCGAAAAGGTAAAACTGGAGACCAAGCGGCAGCGCAAGGACGGCACTCTGGTAGACGTCTTTTTATCGGGCGCGCCAGTCGTCATTGGCGGCAAGCAGGTTGCGGTCTATGTTCTTTATCGCGATATATCGGAGCAAAAGCGTGCCGAATCGCTCAGCTCTGCCCTCTATCGCATCGCGGAAAAGACCAGCTCTGCCAAAGATCTGCAACAGTTCTATGCTGCGATTCATGGAATTGTCGGCGAATTGATGTATGCCCGGAATTTCTATATCGCTGTGTATGATCCCTCGAGCGAACTAGTCAGTTTTCCTTATTTTGTGGATGAAGAGGATCCCACCCCAGCCCCAAAGAGGCTGGGCCACGGATTGACCGAGTATGTGCTGCGCACGGGTGAGCCCCTGCTGTGTACTCAGGAAGTTTTCGATGTCCTGGTAAAGCAGGATGAGGTTGAGTTGATTGGCGCTCCTTCGCTGGATTGGCTGGGAGTCCCGCTTAAAGCTGGGAGCACCACATTCGGTGTGCTGGTAGTCCAAAGCTACACCGACCATGTGCGTTACGGCGAGAAAGATAAGGATATTCTCACCTTCGTCTCGCACCAACTGGCAAGTGCGATTGAACATAAGCGAAGCGAAGAAGCTCTGCGGAGGTCGGAATCACGATACCGCTCGCTGGTGCAAAGTGCGGTTTATGGAATCTATCGTTCCAGCCTGGAAGGCAAGTTTCTGGATGTGAATCCCGCCGTGGTTGCCATGCTGGGATGTATCTCGGCCGATGAAGTGCTGGGACTGGATCCGAAAGTCGACGTCTTTGTGGACGCCAAAGAGCAAGCCCGGCTGATGGGTGAATTTCGTCGTGGAGCACGCCTCGATAACGTGGAAGTCCGCTGGAAACGCAAGGATGGAAAACAGATCACGGTCCGTCTGAGTGGGCGCGCAGTGAAGGGCGAGACCGGCGAAGTCGTGGAAGTGATTGCCGAAGATGTGACCGAGCGCCGGGTGTTGGAGGATCAATTTCGTCAGGCCCAGAAGATGGAAGCCGTCGGACGTCTGGCTGGCGGCGTAGCTCACGACTTCAACAATCTCCTGATGGTCATCAGCGGCTACACCGAAGTCCTGATGGAACATACGGCAGAGGATCATGCGCTGCATCCCAAGATTGCAGCCATTCAACAGGCCTCGGACCGGGCAACCACGCTCACTCGGCAATTGCTGGCTTTCAGCCGGAAGCAATTGCTGGAGCTGAAAGTTGTAGATGTGAATGCCATTGTGAAGGACATCGAACGCCTGCTGCGTCCGTTGATTGGAGAAAATATCGAATTGGTTTCGCGTCTGGCCGGCGATTTGGGACGTACTCGCGCGGATGCGGCGCAAATTGAGCAAGTCATCATGAACCTGGTGGTCAATTCAAAAGATGCGATGCCGAACGGAGGGAAAATCATCATCCAGACTGCGAATGAGAGTCTGGACGGCGACCTCCCTCGCGAGTGCAGCTACATTCAGCCGGGACCGTATGTCATGCTCTCAATTGAAGACAATGGTCATGGCATGGATAAAGAAACTCAATCTCGTATTTTCGAGCCTTTCTTCACCACCAAAGAGAAAGGGAAAGGTACTGGATTAGGATTGTCCACGGTGTACGGCATTATCAAGCAGAGTGGCGGCTACGTTCTTGCCCAGAGCGAGGTGGGACGCGGAACAACTTTCCGTATATACCTGCCGCGCGTGGAAGAGCCAGCGGAAATCAGTGGCGGGACGCGTGCCTCGCAATCGGCGACGGGTGGCTCTGAGACTGTGCTTCTGGTGGAGGACGAGGAATCGGTACGTCAACTGGTGCGCGAAACTCTGGAGGCCAAGGGATATAAGGTTCTGGAGGCGGATCACGGGGCTGCCGCGCTACGGATCGCGTCTGACCATCACGGGTCGATTGATATGCTGATCACCGACGTCGTCATGCCGGGGATGAGTGGGCGGGAATTGTCAGAGCAGTTATCAGCGTCGGATCCGGATATAAAAATCTTGTATCTTTCCGGTTACACTGAGGACGCTGTCGTGCATCAAGGCGTTCTCGAGCCAGGTACGTCGTTTCTGCAGAAACCCTTCACTCTACAGGCGTTGGCACGAAAAGTACGGGAAGTGCTGCGCTGCGAGCGCGGGTAAACGCCTTACAATCAATAGCGATCGCATCCCGACATCCAGCCAAAGTCGGCGGTGCAACTTTTCTTTATAATCTGCGTCTTATCTGACAGAGAATCATTCAGACTTTGGATTCACTTGGGATCGTGCTACGTCGTGAGAGGACTGTTTTCATGTTGATCAAAAAGGCCGTGGATATTCCGTCTTCTGAGATCACCCCTAAGAATGTTTATTTGAATCGCCGCAAGTTTTTGGCCGGAACAATAATTAGCGGAGCTGCGGCGGTTGCCGGGATGAGTCTGCGCGAGCTGGCAGAGCCTACGAATGTGGTGCAGGCCAATACGAAGATCGACGGCCTTCAAAAGAGTTCATTCTCGACTACCGAGAAGATCACGCCGTTGAAGGATGTCTCCAATTACAACAATTATTACGAATTTTCGACGGACAAATACGAGCCTGCCAAATTAGCCAAGGATTTCAAGACCCAGCCTTGGTCCGTGACCATCGACGGGCAGGTGAAAAAGAAGCAGGTGCTCGATGTAGACACCATCATGAAGATGGCTACGCCCGAGGAGCGGATTTACCGGCATCGCTGCGTGGAAGGCTGGTCGATTGTTGTGCCTTGGGTGGGATTCTCATTAAGTGAGTTGATCAAGAAGGCCGAGCCTTTGCCTAAGGCCACGTTTGTGGAATTCACCACGGTTTTGGATCCCAACCATATGCCGGGTCAGCGGACCGGAGTGTTGGACTGGCCTTACGTCGAGGGACTGCGCATGGACGAAGCCATGCATCCCCTGGCTCTATTGTGTTTTGGGATGTATGGGGAGACGCTGCCCAACCAGGATGGGGCTCCGCTGCGGATTGTCGTGCCCTGGAAATACGGCTTTAAGAGTGCGAAGGCCATCGTGCGCATCCACTTTACGGATAAGCAGCCGGTGAATACTTGGAACAAGTCCGCGCCTAACGAGTACGGGTTTTATTCCAATGTGAATCCGAATGTGGATCATCCTCGCTGGAGCCAGGCAAAGGAACGCAGATTGGGTGAGTTTTTTAAGCGTCCTACTCTGATGTTCAATGGATACGATCAAGTGGCGAGTCTTTATAGCAGAATGGATCTGAAAAAGAATTTTTAGAGCCGGGGCTAAAGCCGGATGATTTTCACACGGCTTACGCGGCCCTGAAGGCCCGCTCATCCACGTCACTGCGGAAATGTAAGTTTGTCGTTGATCGCTGAGCAAACCCAGACAGCTTCGGTCCTGGGCCAAGGACCAACGACGAACGACCAACGACCAACGACCAAATCTATGATCCGATGGTTCAAACCTATCGTCTTCCTGGCCTGTCTTGTACCGCTGGCGCAGCTGGGATGGAAGGCTTACAACCAGGCTCTAGGCGCAAACCCGATCGAAGTGATTACGCACTCCACGGGAGATTGGATCCTGATCTTCCTGCTCATCACGCTTGCCGTGACTCCGGTGCGCAAGCTAACCGGTCAACTCTGGCTGATTCGCTATCGCCGTATGTTCGGGCTGTTCGCTTTTTTCTACGCAATGCTGCACTTCCTGACCTACATCTGGCTGGACAAGTTCTTCGACGTCCACGAAATCCTGGCGGATGTTGCCAAGCGCCGGTTTATCACCATGGGATTCACCGGGTTCGTGCTGCTCATTCCGCTGGCGCTCACCTCTACCAAGGGCTCGATTCGCCGTCTTGGCGGCAAACGGTGGCAGGCCCTGCACCGCTTAATCTATTTCAGCGCCATTGCCGGCGTGATCCACTACGTCTGGCTGGTCAAGGCGGATATTCGCAAGCCCTTGCAGTATGCTTTCGTACTGGGAATTCTGCTCACTTATAGGATAGTCGTGTGGGCTCTCCCGAAAATCCGGGCGAAGAAGACTGCAACGCTCTCTGGACGACGAATGGAATTACCCAGAGGCTAGTCCAAGCTTCCGGTAATGGCGGCTGGGGTTTTTCGCGAGAAGTCTTTTGATAGACCTTCTTCGAGCAAGTCGAGTCCCTTTTTCGCAACAGTTTTGTCCCATACTCAGTGCCGGAAAAATCATATGACTCTGCGGAATCGCGAGGCGCCAAACCTGCAAACGGAAACTGAGGAACCTAATGCAATACACGGCAGCGGGTAACAATCCGTTCGGTGGGCTGACTTCGGTTGTCGCGCCGGCTATTCTCACCAATGACCTGTTCGGTCCTGGCACTGGGGACCAGCAACCGCCTGGCGCGAGTTGTGGATCGAACACGCGTCGTGGCGGCAGAACTTGCGGGATTCGAGCCCGGGACCTCGAACTGCAAAGACAGTTTCATGCAACTGGATCGCTTGCAGGTGCGCGCGCAACTTCTGCTGAGGGCTTTGAGGCTTTTCTACGCGTCGATCGGCCTATTTGCCGCCGCGGCTCTAGTATCGGTGATCGGCTCAATCGTGACCTACTATGGGCGGCATGTTCTCTTTCAACTAGCCGCGGGGCTCGCGCTGGGCATCGGGTTTTTGGCGGTTCTCGGTTTGGCCTCCGGCTGCTTGCTCATGGTGCGAGAGACCCGCTTTGCGGTACGAAACTTAGCGGAAGAGGCGAGCATAAGAAGCAAACGCCGTTGAGTGGTGCACCCGTTCAAGTGTCTGATATTGCGGAAGAACGGGCCGCTGTTCCAGTTGGCTTAATAGCCGAGATGCATAATGCAATCAGGCTATGCGGCTTCGTTTTTCGCAGTGTAGGCTTTCAGCGATTCCTTCAATTGCATTTCCAGAATGCCGTTCACGGCTCGGAGGTCGGAGATCAAGTGGCTGAGGTCCAGGAATAAGAGGTTGTTCTGAACAATCTCATGGATGGCACCGTCCACCGCATGCGTGTCTTCCACCATCATGGGGATGGAGTAACCCTGCTTGCGTCGCAATTTCCCGTGGTCAGCGGCGGCGTGCAAGCTGTTTTCACTGATTTTGCCATGATTCGATTCGAGGCTGTCTGCCATCGCACCTATCATCTTCGGAACGTGGTCCACTCGTTGATTGTCCGATAAACGCAGCTGATCTAGCTGGGGATCAGCCTTCATACTTTCTAGTACTTTGCTCGTGATTTCCTCGATGTTCTCGCGCAGGAGACTAGCGATCCGTTTGGGCGGCAATGTCTGACGTGGCTTACGGTCCTTGAGCTTATTTTCGATAGAGCTAACAAGATTTTTGATATTGGCAGGCTTGACCAGATAGTCATCCACTTGACTGCGGATTGCTTCCAACGCAGTTTCGAATGCGGGATACCCAGTCAAAATAAAAGTGACGCAGTCCGGCTGGGTGCGCCTCATGGCGCTTACGACCGTGAAGCCATCGCCGGGCTGCCCCACGTTGAGGTCGGCAATGAGCACGTCAAAACGGTCGCTGGTGATCCGGCTTAGGGCTTCACCGACGGTGGCAGCGACGTCTACTTGATATCCATGTTTGCTTAAAACCGCCGACAACGTGATTCGGATAGCTTCTTCATCATCAACGAACAGAATGCGAACTCCCGGCATGCTGTCTCCTCGATGACCAGAGAACCTAAGATGCTCACAGTTGCTAAAGAGTGGGATTCGACTAAGGGTGGATACATTCTTATCTGTAGGAAAGTGGGCAGTGGTCAGTGGTCACTAGTTAACGCAGTCTGGGTAGTGTTGCTTTGCTGGCCACTATCCTTGCAGCACCCATTCCAGAGTCTTTTCTTGAAACTGGAAGCCATAGCGTTGCCAGGCGGTGCCAGGGGACTTTGGAAACCAGGCCGTCACGGCTAAATGGCTTTTGCAGAAAAAAGCTGCCTTCCTCCAAGGCTCCGTGAGCCCCGACCGCCTGTCCGGTGTAGCCGGACATGTACACCACCTTGATCAATGGCCGCCGCGTGGCGACTTGTCCTGCGAGCACTCGTCCATTCATTCCGGGCATGACGACATCGCGGTCAATAAGAGTTGCAGAGGGCCGGTGTGCTGCTGACTGATGTTGATGGCCTCGCTACCATTGTTGGCCTCAATCGATTTCAATAATCTGCTCGGTGTGATTATTGGTTACAGCGAGATATTGCAGAAAAATTGCAGTCGATCAACTGCTCTTCCAATCGCCTGCGCTCCGTAATATCGCGGTTCATGATGACCAATTTTTCGGTCTTGCCTTCCGCATTCCGAATGGTGCTGGCACTGTATTCTAGAAAGCGCCAGGTCCCATCCTTGTGGCGCATGCGGTATTCGATCCTGCGGCCTACGCCGAAAACCAGCACTTCTTTCGCGGCTTCCTGGACCTGCGACCGATCGTCAGGATGGATTTGATCCATAGATGATGTGTTTTGTAGTTCTTCCGGCGTGTAACCCAAAATCTTCTGATAAGAAGGGCTGTTGTAGAGGCGGCGTCCGTCAGAATCCACCACCGCAATCATATCGGCGGCGTTTTCCGTGATGAGGCGAAAGAGCTCTTCGCGCTCTGCCATCTAGCGGCGAATACGACATATCTGAAGCTGTTGGTAGACCGTGTAGATATCGAACAACAGCACCATCCCGACGAGGCCGCGTATAGCGTTGGTTATGGGAAGGGAATCGGGGGCTCTCCCCTGCGGGTTGCAGTATGGGAACTAGAAAGGAAACGATGCCTAGAGTGAGCAATAGAGTTACCAGAATGGCTGAGGTCCAGAGCCACCATTCGCGCCGTTCAATTTTCCGTATGTGGGCATCCACGACGCCCTTAGCGACACCGTGCTCTGGAAGTGCGTTGGTTCGTAAGGATTTCATTTGTCGGTTGCCAATACTTTCCGGGCGGGTTCGGCGTGTGATGGTGATTCCTTCAACGACTGATCTGCCCGGCGCACTTCACACGCGGGACTTAAATCTTTCGGCATCGATTCCTGGTTGTGCTGAGTTTGTCATGAGAGGTTGGCAAGCAGGAGGATGTTGAAAAAGAAATCGAATGTGACTTGTTCAGAACGGGAACGCTTTCGTGGAGCGCCCGAAAGGGACCAGGACATGATTCGGTCCGGTTGCCTGGGTTCCGTTTTGGAACTTTTGCCTGAGATGTGTGTTACAAGATTAGAAATAGGACATACCTATCTCTGCAATACCTCTGATCTCAAAGGACTGCACAAGACCGGACTCTGACTATGCGAACGATAGTGTTGCCAAAACTGTTTTTGTTGTCTGGGCTCATTTGTCTTATGTTTTGTCTGGCTTGTGGATCGAACACCAATCCCTTTAATCAGGGAGGCGGGAACTTTTCCAACGCCAGCCTCACAGGCCAATACTTCTACCAGTTGACGGGAATCGATACCGCAGCAAATTTTCGAGAAGCCGGGGTCTTTACAGCAGACGGCAATGGAAACATCATAGGCGGCAGAGATGATTTTGCGGAGGGCACCACTATCACCTCCGGCTCCAGTACTGGGTCTTACAGGATTAGCAACGACGGCACCGGAGTTTTCACGATCTCAATCTCGGACGGCAGGGTTCTCCAATTGGCACTGACTCTGGTCAGCTCCTCAAAAGTTTATTTGATGGTGACCCAGACTTTTGATCTTGCTAACGGCGCGGGTATCGCCGAAAAACAGGATCCGGCTGTCTTCGCCGCGACTCCCAGCGGCACTTTCGCTTTCCGCACGCACACCGTGAGCACGGCGCAGGGACCTTCCGCTACAGTCGGTGCATTTACGATTGCCAGCGGCACAGTCTCAGGCAGTGAAGACGTGAATCGAGCCGGCGCGCTGAGCTTTCCGACGTTTACGGGTTCGTTCAACGCTCCGGACACAAGCGGCCGCGGTACGGGAACATTTACCGACAGCGCGAATGTGACTTCGACATTCATCTACTACGTTGTCGATGCCAACAACCTGCGTTTCTTCTCTACCAATACTGGAGCACCAGGACTGGGGCGAGCGGAAACCCAAACCGGGGCGCCATTTGCGAACACCTCTCTGGCCGGCAGTTATGCTTTCGGCAGCAGCGGCGATACCAATGTCTCTCTCGCTGGCGCTAAGACAGTTGGCCGCTTTACCGCTGGTGGAGATGGCACCATCAGCGCAGGAGCTTTCGACTCGGTTGAAGATGGAACCCCGTTGACCAACATTAGCTTTACCGGAACGTACAGCATGGCGGCGAATGGGCGGGTAACGGTCACGCTGAATCCATCCACCGGCACGATTCAGCAAATCTTCTGGATGGTCAGCCCGTCGCGCGCTTTCTTCCTCACCAACGATCCGAACAAAGTGGAAGACGGCACCGTCGATCTTCAGCAAGCAATTACTTTTTCGAACTCGACGATGAAGGGGCAATTCGCCGTCCTCATGGATGGCTTTGATCCCTTCAACCTTGTGGACCGGGTCGGTACATTGCAATGGGACGGAGCGGGTAATCTAACGCTGGACGAATTTATTAATCGTTCTGGAACGACTCAGACTCCAGGATTTATCGCCGGGACATACTCGGTTGCGAGCTACGGTCGAGCAACCGGCGTGATCAGCGGCTTATCCAACAACCTGGTTTTCTATCTGATTTCCGTTAGCGAAGCTTACATCTTGCAGAACGATACCGGCACTGAGATCGATGGGGTGATCAGCAAGCAGCCTTAAGGTTTGGCTGTGGTTTGAAATCGACAATCGTAAATCGACAATCGAAAATCGTAACTCCTATCCCACTTGCCACACTGTGTCCAAAACCGTCCCGTCGACCCACTTCACTATCGCCACCGGACGATCTCCAAGCTGCGGCCGTGCCGGGTTGCCTCCGCAGATGCGTTCTACTTCGGCTTTGATGTCCTGGATAGGCCGGATTGGCAAGCGTGAGCCCTTCACAGCGTCCAACAAATCCTGACGCGCCGGGTTGATGGCGATTCCGCGCTCAGTGACGACAACGTCAATCAACTCGCCCGGACCAGTGAGCGTGGTGACTTCATCCACAATCACTGGAATCCGATCACGGAATGACGGCACGGCCAGAATGGTGCATCCCGCAGTCAGACAGTTCTGCCATCCACCAATGCCGTGCAACAGACGGCCGTCAGAGTGAGTAACGACATTGCCGTTGAAATTCACATCCACTTCAGTTGCGCCCAGCACGACGGCATCCACCATGGAAGCGAAATTTCCCTTGCCGTGATAGTTGTAAGAAGTGAAGGGAGACGTCGGTACATGGCGAGGATCGCTGGCGATGGACTTCACCGCTTCCAGATCGAAGGTCTGCCCGTCGAGGATGTAATCGGTCAAGCCTTCCTGCAGCATATCGACCAGATATCGGGTAGATCCTCCGCGCACAAAGCGGGCTTTCACTCCATCTTCTTTCATCATGCGTCGCAGGAAATCCACGAAAGCTAATGCGATTCCACCGGCGCCTGCCTGAAACGAGAATCCATTGCGCATGATTCCTGCTTCCCGCAGGAAACGTGCGACGAGTTCCGCAATTCGAAGACGGTCAGGAGAACGCGTGATTTGTGTCGTACCGGAAACAATCTTCGCCGGATCGCCGATTGAGTCCACTTCCACGACGTAGTCAACGTTGTTGCCTTGAATCTGCCAAGGAATGCAAGGGAACGTCGCCAGGTTGTCCGTGACCACGATTACATTGTCGGCATAGATTGAATCGGCGAGCGCGAAGCCCAGTGAGCCACAGGCGGATTTGCCATGGGAGCCGTCGGCGTTTCCAAAAAAATCGGCGGTGGGCGCGGCAATCACGGCGACGTCGACGTGTACTTCTCCGTCCTGGATTGCCTGCCAGCGTCCGCCGTGGGATCGCAGCACGCCGAAGCCACGCATTTTGCCCTGAGTACAGTAGTCGCCGAGTGGACCATTCATCGAGCCTTCGATGTGATGGATGACGCCCGACTGCATCAGCTCAATCGCGGCTTTCTGCGATGGGAAGGATGCGCTGGGAAACCATGTGAGGTCTTTCACCCCCAGTTTTGCCGCCGCTTGTAACGCCATGAGAGCTACCTTGTCACCATCGCGCAGATGATGATGATTGGAAATCACCATGCCATCTCGCAGTCCGCATTTGCGCAAGGCAGTTTCGAGATCGGGAACGCGCTTGTCGCCGTTTTCGGGATAGTCCTTGCTCGAGCGCACCGGGGGCGCGGCTTTGCGGGCGCGAGGCTGATATTTTCCGACGCCAAGATAAGGAATCTGAAGCTTGCCGTTGACCATGGCCGGGACCATGCGTCCAACGGCATTTTGCGCCAGTTCCACCCGTTCAGTCACAGTCAAAAGTAAACCTCAGGGGCTAAAGCCCTCTTTTTCAAATCGCCGACGCGGCCCTGAAGGGCCGCTCTTCCACGTTACGGTTAAGACCGTTCTTGTTATCCCTAATCCGTTCCCAGGTTATTGTTCCGGCCGTTTTAGTGTGGCGCGGGCTACCAATTTGCGAGCGCGCTCCACGACCGGAGCATCGATCATCTTCGAGCCCAGGCTTACGACTCCCAGTCCGCGCTGCTGCGCCTCTTCAAATGCGGCGACAATCTTCAGCGCCTTCTCGATCTCGGCTTGCGACGGAGTAAACGCATCATGAATTACCGCAATCTGAGAGGGATGAATGCATCCCATGCCTTCGAATCCTAATTCCCGCGAACTCTCAGCCCAACGGCGCAAGCCATCCACATTGCCTACGTCACCGAACACGGAATCGATGGCCTGGACTCCGGCTGCTTTTGCGGCGTTCACCACACGCGAGCGGGCGTAAAGCGATTCGCGTCCCTCCGGCGTCTTGGTCACGCCGAGGTCGGCAGTATAATCCTCAAGGCCGATAGTTAACGCCGCTACATTCGCTGTCGCGGTTGCGATAGCAAAAACATTTTCAATGCCGAGCGCAGATTCCAGGATGGGCATAAGCCAGATGGCACGATCGATCTTGTGGCGATGCTTCAGCTCACTGATCATTCGATCTACTTCGGCGACTTGTTGCGGATGTTCCGTCTTAGGGATCAGAACGAGGTCGGGCGATTCAGAGATAACTTCCGCGAGATCTTCCAGTCCCATGGGAAGTCGGTTGATGCGCACCATGCGCTCGCAGCCGCCGAAATCGACCGCTCGCAGCGTGTTGCGAACCAGGATGCGGGCAGCATCTTTTTCGGCGGGATGAACGGAATCCTCGAGATCGAGGATAATGGCGTCCGGCCCATACAGCCCGGCATTGGTGAAGTATTTCGGCTCGGTACCGGGAAGATACAGTCTCGATCTCCGCAGACGGTCTTGCGCCGAAGGCTGTGGCAACGGAAACTGCTCGGGCAGAGCCTTTCGCAGGGTCGGCAATCCCAACCGTTTGACCGCCGTCTCAATCCGGGCTGAGATCACAAAGGGCAGGGCGCCTTCGTCGTGGATCGCGGCTCGCGCGTGCTTCAATCCGAGAGACTCGAGCACTTGCTTTGTCTGGGCGACGATCGAATCTCCGTAGTACGGGGCGACGCGCGATTCCAGAGTGATCTCGAAGCCTCCACTATCGCGCGGTTCGAGGGCGACGTGCAGGTCGGAGCGCGTGTCCTTGCCCCAGAGACCTGCTTCGGCGGATCGCGCCTCTCCGGTTTCTGTCGAACTTTTCATTTTTTCTTTTGCGCTGATGGCGTGGCCCGGTTATTTCAGCTTTTCCAAAATCGCATCAGTCACCTGGACAGTTGACGCGGCACCCTGGCTGATCGACTTTGCACCGCCCGGAATTCGCATCATGTCATACGTCCGCACTTTGCCTTCCTTCACTACGTCCGCAATGGCTTTGCGGATGCGTTCGGCTTTCGCGCCTTCCCCAACGTGGTCGAGCATCATAGCTGCCGAAAGAATCATGGCTATAGGATTCACGATGGGCGGATTCAACTCGGCATATTTTGGGGCCGAGCCATGGGTTGGCTCAAACACTGCGACTTCATCCCCGATATTTCCCGATGCTGCGAAGCCTAAACCGCCGACTAGGCCGGCGAAGGCATCGGACAAAATGTCCCCAAAGAGGTTAGACGCTACAATCACGTTGTAATCTTCGGGATTCTTGTTCAGCCACATCAGTTGCGCATCAATATTCGTGGACCAGAGCGCGATTCCGGGATAATCCTTCGCCACTTCCTTGGCCGTTTCTTCCATCATGCCGGAAGTCTCGCGCACTACGTTGGGCTTCTCACAGATAGTCACGCCTTTGAATCCGCGCTTTTTGGCGTACTCAAATGCCGCAGTGATGATGCGTCTGGCTGCAGGACGCGTGATGATTCGCAGGCTCACCGCGAGATCGGAGCCGGGAGTGGAAGCAAAATGCTTGAACTTGGGATGGGTGCCCAGAGCGGAGCGGACATTTTCCGGGGGGTTCGTCCATTCGACGCCGGCGTACATGCCCTCCGTATTCTGGCGGAATACGGTGGTATCTATCTGCGGCTCGTCGAAGCGCCCGTCAGTCCGCTTGCGAATGTAATTCAAAGGATTGCCGGTAAAACCGATGCATGGGCGCATGCAGATATCCAGATTGAACTTCTGCCGCATAGTCACGATCGGGCTGTAGTAGACGAATTTCTTGTCGCGCAATTCTGGCTTCAATTCGGCTTGAGCTTCTTTATTAGGTTTCGACGTGATGGCGCCGAACAAACCCAGCTTGTGTTTGGACAGCAGATCAATGGTGCGCTGCGGCAAGGCGTTGCCTTCGTTGCGCCAGCATTCCCATCCGATGTCGGCGTGAATATATTCGGCGTCGAATCCTACTGTCTTCAAAACTCGCAACGCCTCGGGCAGAACTTGATTGCCGATGCCGTCCCCAGGCATGGTTACAACGGTGTGCTTTGCCATTCGTGCTGTTTTTCTCCTAAATAAAATCTGTTAGGCGAGTCCTAATCTTGTGGCGACCAGATTCTCAACTCCGCCGGCAATTACCAGCGACTGCGGGACACTTCCCAGCGGCGGGAATGCGAACTGCTGGTCGCGCCAGCGCATTACTCCCGAGGTGAAGTCGATATCAATCTCTTCGCCAGGGATAATCGTTTTTTCTTTCGCCGCGATTTCCTTGGTGAACTGTTGGCGCAAGCGCTTCACCAATTCCGGCACTTCCACACATAGAAAACCGTTATTGAAAGCGTTGCGCAAATAAGTCTGCGAGAAGCTGGCTGCAATCACCAGCGGAATGCCCTTGGCTTTGAGCGCAGTGACGGCCTGCTCGCGACTGGAGCCAGTTCCGAAATTGAAGCCGCTCACGATCACGTCGCCCTTTTGGGTGCGCGATGCAAACTGCGGATCATAATTCTCCATGACGACCTTCGCCATCATTTCCGGCGTGACGTCGTCGCGGTAAGTGTAGTCTTTCCCGTAAATGGCGTCGGTATTGACGTTGTCCTGTGGCATGAACACCAATCGTCCACGCACGTGCTCTGGAAAACCGGGGAGAATATCAACTTTTTCCGCGGCGGCACCGCCGGCAAATTCGGTGTAGCTTCGGTCCGGAGAGTGATCGCTCATGTGATGCGGGCCACAAATGTATCCAGCGAGTGCGGAGGCGGCAACCACTTCCGGACTGGCGAGATAACATTTGGCATCGCGTGATCCCATTCGACCTTTGAAGTTACGATTAGTGGCGGAGATTCCGACCTCGCCAGGTTCAAGCAATCCCACTCCCAGGCCAATGCAGGGGCCGCAGCCTGCTGGCAGAGGATTCGCGCCTGCGTCCAGCAATGTCTGCCAGATGCCGCGCTTTTCGGCTTCTTCCTGAACCCATTTACTGGCAGCGCCGAGATAAAACTTCACTCCGGCTGCGACTTTTTTCCCGCGGAGAACATTCGCGGCCGCCTGTAAGTCCTCAACGCGAGAATTGACGCAGGAAAGCAAATAGGCTTTCTGAATCGCGACTCTATTTTTTTCCATTTCAGCGAGAGAAGCCATTACCTGCACGGTGTCAGGGCCGGAGACATGCGGAGTT